>BFBZ01000793.1_pt1 | contig 25475 bp, 22 predicted proteins | sample 1888401 | NCBI WGS metagenome assembly BFBZ01 (sample SAMD00112614, study PRJDB3348) | symbiont metagenome | host: Chara braunii
TCGGCCCGCTGCGCTTCGTGCTGCCGCACCATGCCGGCCTGCGTCCATCCTGGCTGCTGCGCACCGGCCTGTTCCTCTACGACCATCTCGGCGGTCGCAAGCGCCTGCCGGCGACCCGCACCCTGGATCTGACGACCGATCCCGCCGGCCTGCCGCTGAAGCCCGGGCTGTTCACCAGGGCTTTCGAATATTCCGACTGCTGGGTCGACGACGCCAGGCTCGTGGCGCTGAATGCCCGCGATGCGGCCGATCGCGGCGCGGTCATCCGCACCCGCACCCGGGTTGTCGGGGCCGAGCGGCCGGCCGAGGGCTGGCGGGTCACGGTCGAGGACGCGATATCGGGCAAACGCGAGGTGGTCGCCGCGCGGATGCTGGTCAATGCCGCGGGTCCTTGGGTCGCCGATGTCCTGTCGGAACGGCTGGGGGTCGCGGCGCGCGCCAAGGTCCGGCTGGTCCAGGGCTCGCATATCGTCGTGCCCAGGCTGTTCGCCGACGAGCGCTGCTATATCTTCCAGACCGCCGACGGGCGCGTGGTCTTCGCCATTCCCTATGAAGGCGATTTCACCCTGATCGGCACGACCGACCGCGATTATGACGGCGATCCCGCGGCGGTTGAAGCGACGCAAGGCGAGGTGGACTATCTCTGCGAGGCGGCCAGCGTCTATTTCCGCGCGGCGGTCATGCCCTCCGACGTGATCTGGAGCTATTCCGGCGTCCGTCCGCTCTATGACGATGGCGCCAGCGAAGCACGGGCGGCGACCCGCGACTACGTGTTCGAGCTGGACGAGGCGCCTGGCCTGCCGCCGCTTCTGTCGATCTTCGGCGGCAAGATCACCACCTATCGCCGGCTCGCCGAGGATGCGCTCGGCAAGCTCGGCATCGGAACCGGTCCCCTGGGGGCGAATTGGACCGCGCATGCGGCCTTGCCCGGCGGTGATTTCCCGATCGAGGGACGCGCGGCGCTGGCCGCGCGGCTGCGGGCCGACTATCCGTTCCTGACCGAGGCCCACGCCGCGCGCCTGGCCCGTTCCTACGGGACCCAGGCCCTGGCGATCCTCGGCAAAGCCGGCCGCCCGGGCGACCTCGGTCGGGATTTCGGCGCCACCTTGAGCGAAGCCGAGCTGCGCCATCTGATCGACCGGGAATGGGCCGTCACCGCCGCGGACGTGGTCTGGCGCCGCTCGAAACTGGGGCTGCGCATGAGCGCCGGGGAGATCGCGGCGCTGGAAGCCTTCATGGCCACCGCCGCCGGCGGTCTGGCCGAGAGCGAGCCGGTCCAGCGGGGGGCGTCATGAGCCTCGTCCTGGACAATGTCTCGAAATCGGTCGCGACCCAGAAACATCTCGACGGCGTGTCGCTGACGCTGAAGCGCGGCAGCCTCAATGTGCTGCTCGGCGCGACGCTTGCCGGCAAGACGAGCCTGCTGCGCATCATGGCCGGGCTCGATCCGCCGACCGCCGGCCGGGTGCTGATGGACGGCGCCGACGTGACCGGCGTGCCGGTCCGCCGGCGCAACGTCGCCATGGTCTACCAGCAGTTCATCAACTACCCGACGCTCAGCGTGTTCGAGAACATCGCCTCGCCGCTCAGGGTCAAGGGGGTCGCCAACGCCGAGGTCGAGACTCGGGTGAGGGCAGCGGCGAAGCTGATGCGGCTCGAACCCTATCTGAAGCGCACGCCGCTGGAATTGTCCGGCGGTCAGCAGCAGCGCACCGCCATTGCCCGCGCGTTGATGAAGGGCGCCGATCTCGTCCTGATGGACGAGCCGCTCGCCAATCTCGATTACAAGCTGCGCGAAGAGCTGCGCGAGGAGCTGCCGCGCATTTTCGAGGCCTCGGGCGCGATCTTCGTTTATGCCACCACCGAGCCGGCGGAGGCCCTGATGCTCGGTGGCTCGACCGCGACGCTGCACCAGGGCCGGCTGACCCAGTTCGGGCCGACCGGACAGGTCTACCGGCAACCCAGGGATATCACCTCCGCCCGGGTCTTTTCCGATCCGCCGCTGAACGTCATCGACGTCACCAAGCAGGCCGGCGAGCTCGACTTCGGCGCCTTCGGCAAGGCCGCCGCCGGCCGTTTTTCAGGCGTGCCCGACGGCGCCTACGCCATGGGCTTCCGGGCGCACCAATTGTCGCTCGATCCGCTCGGCGGCATTGGTCTGGCCCTGCCGTCCGCCGTCCGCGTCTCCGAGATCACCGGGTCGGAGAGCTTTGTCCATCTGGCCACGGGCGAGCACCTGCTGGTCGCCCTGGCGCAAGGGGTGCGCAGCCTCGAGCCCGGCCAGGCGATCACCGTCTGGCTCGACCCGCAGCAGGCCTTTCTGTTCGACGCCCTCGGACACCGGGCCGATGCGTCAACCGGCGGGGAGGGGGCGCGATGACCGCGATCACGCTCGAGCGCATGGCGCATTCCTACCTGCGCGCGCCCGGCGCCGCCGCCGACGACTGGGCGCTGAAGGAACTCGATTTCACCTTTCGCCATGGCGGCGCCTATGCGCTGCTCGGCCCCTCGGGTTGCGGCAAGACGACCCTGCTCAACATCATCTCGGGCCTCGTCGTGCCGACCCGCGGCCGCCTGAAATTCGACGACCGCGACGTCACCAAGGCGAGCACGGTTCAGCGCAACATCGCCCAGGTGTTCCAGTTCCCGGTTGTCTACGACACCATGACGGTGGGCGAGAACCTGGCCTTCCCGCTGAAGAATCGCGGCCTCGACGAGGCCTCGATCAAGCGGCGGGTCGGCGAGATCGCCGAGCTTCTGGATCTCGGCCGCGACCTCGGCCGCAAGGCGCGCGGCCTGACCGCGGATGCCAAGCAGAAGATCTCGCTCGGCCGCGGCCTGGTGCGTTCCGACGTCTCGGCCATCTTGTTCGACGAGCCTTTGACGGTCATCGACCCGCATCTGAAATGGGAATTGCGGTCGAAACTGAAGGTCATCCACCGCCAGCTCGACGTCACCATGATCTACGTCACCCACGACCAGACCGAGGCGCTGACCTTCGCCGATACGGTGATCGTCATGTCCGACGGGCGCGTGCTGCAGGCCGGCGGCGCGGAAGAGCTGTTCGAGCGCCCGGCGCATAGTTTCGTCGGCAATTTCATCGGCTCGCCGGGCATGAATTTCGTGCCCTGTTCGGTCGCCGGGCGCAAGGCGCTGGTGGCGGGAACCGAGTTCGATCTCGCCCATGGCTATGGGCCTTTGCCGGATGGCGTCGAGATCGGCATCCGGCCGAACTACGCCCGGCTCGCAGCGGCGGGATCGGGCATTCCGGCGCGCCTCCTGCGGGTCGAGGATCTCGGCCGGGTCCGGCTGGCGCGGGTCGAGGTCGCCGGCCGGGCGCTTGCCGTGACCGTGCCCGAAGGGGCCGCCTTGCCCGGCGGCGAGGCGGTCGCGGTGCTGTTCGATCCCGCCCGCGTCAACATCTACGCCGACGGACGCCTCGTAACGCCTGAGCGGGAGGTCTGACCATGCAGAAGATCGCCGACAACCGCGCCTGGTACCTGGTCCTGCCGGTCGTTCTCATCGTCGCGTTCAATGCGCTCGTGCCGCTGATGACCGTGGTCAACTATTCGGTCCAGGACACGTTCGGCAACAACCAGTTCTTCTGGAACGGCATCGGCTGGTTCCAGGAGGTGCTCGACCCGGGCTCTTCGGTCGGCCAGCGCTTCTATGATGCGCTCGGGCGCAACCTCATGTTCTCGGCCATCGTGCTGGCGATCGAGGTGCCGCTCGGCATCCTGGTCGCGCTGTCCATGCCGAAAAGCGGCTGGGGCGTCGCCTGGACGCTGGTCCTGATGGCGCTGCCGCTGCTCATTCCATGGAATGTCGTGGGCACCATCTGGCAGGTCTTCGCGCGCGGCGACATCGGCCTGCTCGGCTTTGCCGTCAACAAGCTCGGCATCGACTACAACTATGTCCGCGATCCCCTGGCGGCCTGGATCACCATCATCATCATGGATGTCTGGCACTGGACGAGCCTCGTGGCGCTGCTCTGTTATGCCGGCCTGAAGTCGATCCCCGATGCCTATTATCAGGCCGCCAAGATCGACGGCGCCTCGCGCTTCCAGGTGTTCCGCAAGATCGAACTGCCCAAGATGAACCGCGTGCTGCTGATCGCCGTGCTGCTGCGCTTCATGGACAGCTTCATGATCTATACCGAGCCCTTCGTGGTCACCGGCGGCGGCCCGGGCAATACCACCACCTTCCTGTCGATCGACCTGGTCAAGATCGCGCTCGGCCAGTTCGACCTTGGCAAGGCCGCGGCGCTGTCGATCATCTACAACGTCATCGTGCTCACCGTCTGCTGGGTCTTCTACACGGTCATGACCCAGGGTGAGAACCAGCGGGAGGGCGAGCCATGAGAGCCAGCCGCACCATCCTGGTCGTCTATCTCGTCTTCCTGATGTTGCCGATCTATTGGCTCGTCAACATGAGCTTCAAGACCAATACCGAGATCACCACGGCCTTCTCGCTCTACCCGCAGAGTTTCACGCTGCGCAATTACGAGAAGATCTTCACCGATCCGTCCTGGTATATGGGCTATGTCAATTCGCTGACCTTCGTGGTCATCAACACGCTCCTGTCGATCGGCATCGCCTTGCCGGCGGCCTATGCCTTCTCGCGCTACCGCTTCGTCGGCGACAAGCACCTGTTCTTCTGGCTGCTGTCGAACCGCATGGCGCCGCCGGCGATCTTCGCTCTGCCCTTCTTCAATCTTTATTCGGCGATCGGCCTGTTCGACACGCCGCTGGCGGTGGCGCTGGCCCATTGCCTGTTCAACGTGCCGCTGGCGGTGTGGATCCTCGAGGGTTTCATGTCCTCGGTGCCGCGCGAGATCGATGAAACCGCCTATATCGACGGCTATTCCTTCCCGCGCTTCTTCGTGAAGATCTTCACGCCGCTGATCGCCAGCGGCATCGGGGTGGCCGCCTTCTTCTGCTTCATGTTCTCCTGGGTCGAGCTCTTGCTGGCGCGCACGCTGACCAACAACAAGCCGATCTCCTCGATCATGACCCGCACGGCATCCGCCGCCGGCATGGACTGGGGCCTGTTGGCGGCCGCCGGCGTGCTGACCCTCATTCCCGGCGCCTTGGTCATCTGGTTCGTCCGCAACTACATCGCCAAGGGCTTCGCCCTGGGGAGGGTGTGATGGCCGAGTGGTTCGCCCAGACCTTCGCCTGGATGGCCTGGACCTGGCAGACCGGGCTGTTCTTCTCGGCCCTGTTCTGCACCCTGGTGGTGATGACCGTGCTCGCGGTCAATCACCCCGAGGTCGAGCGGCATGGGATCTTGAGGATCGCCACGACCCGCGGCGACCGGCTGTTTCTCTCGCTTTTGAGCGCCGCGATCATCCACATCCTGTGGATCGCGGTGTTGGGCGCCTCGAGCCTTTGGGGCGCGACGCTCTTTTCGCTCGTCTGGGCCTTCGGAGTGTTCCGATACGTCTGACGCGCGACACCAAGAAAATCCGGAACACCGGGCAAAAATGAACCCAGGAGGAGACGATGAAGATCAATCGAAGAGCATTCGTCGCAGGTAGCTCGGCCGTTATCGCCGCGCCTTATCTCTCGACCCCGGTCCGCGCCCAGATCGACGCCGCGAGACGCTGGATCGACAACGAATTCCAACCCTCCGTGCTGACCAAGGATCAGCAGGCAGCCGAACTCGAATGGTTCATCAAGGCGGCCCAACCCTATCGCGGCCAGGACTTCAACGTCGTCTCGGAAACCATCACGACCCATGAATACGAGGCGAACACCCTCGCCAAGGCCTTCACCGAGATCACCGGCATCCGGATCAAGCACGACGTCATCCAGGAAGGCGACGTGGTCGAGAAGATCCAGACCCAGATGCAGTCGGGCCGCAATGTCTATGACGCCTGGGTCAACGATTCCGACCTGATCGGCACCCATTTCCGTTACCAGCAGGCCGTGCCTTTGACCGACTGGATGACCGGCGAGGGCAAGGACGTCACCTTGCCGACGCTCGACATCGAGGATTTCATCGGCAGGTCGTTCACGACAGGCCCGGACGGCAAGCTCTACCAGCTGCCCGACCAGCAGTTCGCCAATCTCTACTGGTTCCGCTACGACTGGTTCCAGCGGCCGCAGATCCGCGAAGCCTTCAAGAAGCAGTTCAGCTACGACCTCGGCGTGCCCGCCAACTGGTCGGCCTATGAGGACATCGCCGAGTTCTTCACCAACACGGTGAAGGAGATCGACGGCGTCCGCGTCTACGGCCACATGGACTATGGCAAGAAGGATCCTTCGCTCGGCTGGCGCTTCACCGATGCCTGGCTGTCGATGGCCGGCAATGGCGATCGCGGCATTCCGAACGGCCTGCCGGTCGACGAATGGGGCATCCGCATGGAGGGCTGCAATCCGCGCGGCGCCCATATCGCCCGCGGCGGCGACACCAATGGCCCGGCGGCCGTCTATGCGGTCGAGAAATATGTCGAGTGGCTGAAGAAATACGCGCCTCCGGGCGCCGCCGGCATGACCTTCTCGGAATCCGGACCGGTACCGGCCCAGGGCAATATCGCCCAGCAGATGTTCTGGTATACGGCCTTTACCGCCGACATGGTCAAGACCGGCCTGCCTGTCGTCAATGCCGACGGCACGCCGAAATGGCGCATGGCGCCGTCGCCCAAGGGCTCCTATTGGCGTGACGGCATGAAGCTCGGCTATCAGGACTGCGGCTCCTGGACGCTGATGAAGTCGACCCCGGTCGAACGGCGCAAGCCGGCCTGGCTCTATGCCCAGTTCTGCGTCTCCAAGACGACCAGCCTGAAGAAGAGCCATGTCGGTCTCACCTTCATCCGCGAGAGCGACATCTGGCATCAGAGCTTCACCGACCGGGCGAAGAACCTCGGCGGCCTCGTCGAGTTCTATCGCTCGCCGGCGCGCACGCAGTGGACGCCGACCGGCAACAACGTGCCGGATTATCCGCGTCTGGCGCAGTTGTGGTGGCAGAATATCGGCGACGCCTCGTCGGGTGCCAAGACCCCGCAGGCGGCCATGGATTCGCTCGCCGACGCCATGGACGACGTGATGATCCGCCTCGAGCGCTCCGGTGTGCAGGGCGCCTGCGGTCCGCGTATCAACCCGAAGACCACGGCCGACGAATGGTACCGCCGGGCCGAGACCGCCGGCACGATCGCACCCCAGCGCAAGCTGACCAACGAGAAGCCGCAAGGCCAGACGGTCGATTACGACGCGCTGATCCGCTCCTGGCCGGCGAGCCCACCCAAGCGCAACTGAGCGAACCATTTGGACGATGACGCGAGAGCGGGGCTGGTCCCCGCTCTTTTTTTCCGAGGGCGGGCCTTGAAGGCCGATTCCACGAGGCCGGAGCGCAACAGGTCGATCGGACACGACCAGGCTCCATCGGGCCGTGACCTCAGCGCATGGTGGAACCGCCGGCTTGGCCGTTGTGCCGGACGCCGATCGGCTCGACAGTCGCGCGGTCATTCCGCTTCGCCCGCGCCCTGGAGTTCATGCCGATGTCGATGCCCGCGACGAAAGCCGGCCCCACGCCGAGCGCAGCCGAGAGCGATCCCGTCGCGCTCGGCATGATGCAGGGCTTTCCGCCGCCGGCAAACCGGACGGTCGCCTTTGCCGACGGTTCGTTCCGCCGCTTCCCGGAATTCCGCTGGGCCTGGAGCAATATGCGCCAGCTCGTGCCGACGTCGAATGTCTGGCGCGGCGACGGTCCGGCCGCGGTGCTGCCGCGCGACGAGCAGGATCTCGGGAGGGTCGCCTCGACCACCATGGACGGCCGGCCCATGACCTTCGACCAGGCGCTGGCGGAAACCTATGCCGACGGCATCGTCGTGCTGCACCGCGGGCGGCTGGTCTATGAGCGCTATTTCGGCGCGCTCAAGGCCCACAAACCGCATATCGCCATGTCGGTGACCAAGTCCTTCGTCGGCGTGCTGGCCGGCATGCTGGTCGCCGACGGCGCGATCGATCCGGCGGCGCCGGTGACGCAATACGTGCCGGAACTCGCGGCCAGCGCCTTCGGCGACGCGACGGTGCGCCAGGTGATGGATATGACCACGGGCCTTCGCTACACCGAGGTCTATACCGACACCAATTCGGACGTCTGGGGACTGCGCCGCGCCAATGGCATGGCCGCGCGCGACCCGGACTATCGCGGCGCGGCGAACCTCTACGACTTCCTCGTCGCCCAGCGCAAACAGGGCGAGCACGGCCAGGTCTTCGCCTACAAGACCGTCAATACCGACGTGCTGGCCTGGATTGTCAGGCGCGCCGGCGGCCAGTCGCTGAGCGATATCCTGTCCGACCGGATCTGGTCGAAACTCGGCGCGGAACAGGACGCCTTCTTCACCGTCGACAGCATCGGCACGGAATCGGGCGGCGGCGGCCTCAACACGACGCTGCGGGATCTCGCGCGCTTCGGCGAATGCATGCGCAATGGCGGCCGGTTCAACGGCCGCCGGATCATCGCGGCCGAGGCTGTCGCGGACATCGCGCGCGGCGGCGACCCCGCTCGGTTTGCCCCGGCGGGTTACGCCACCTTGCCCGGCTGGTCCTACCGGAACATGTGGTGGGTCAGCCATGACGACCATGGGGTCTATATGGCGCGCGGCATCCACGGCCAGTCGATCTATGTCGATCCGAAGGCCGAGATGGTGATCGCGCGTTATGCCTCGCACCCGCAGGCGGGCAATGTCGCCAATGATCCGGTGACGCTGCCGGCCTTCCAGGCGGTGGCCATGGCGCTGATGGGATAGACGGTCAACGCAGGCGCGCCAGCGTCCCGGCATCGGGGACGCGGAGCAGGGGCAGGGGGCTGCCGCTGGCGGCGGCGATGAGGCGGTTGGCGACGAAGCCGACCGGGCTTTCCGGCTCCAGCACGATACCGGCGAGATTGCCCAGCGGCTGATCCATCGCCACCAGGAAACTGCCGGCGGCGATCTCCATCTCCGCCGGTTCCAGCACGAACTCGCCCCGCAGGATGCGGCCGGCGCCCTCGTCGTCGCCGCGGACATCGGCCTTGGCCGCCTCGTCGAGCTTGACCACCCGGTAGCGCTCCGTCGGAATCGTGAACGCGCGGGTCAATGTCGTCACCGCCACGCCCAGGCGGCCGAGGCGATCGGCGGCGGCCTGTTCGGTCGGCGCGAGGATATAGGCTGCCGGGCGTGGCCGGGTCAGGACCGGCGCGATGGCCAGCGACGAGCGCCAGTCCACCTCCCGGGACTGGTCGGCCCCCGTCGCCGGGTCGACGAAGGTCAGTGTTCTTGGTTCGGCGACCTGGCGCGAGAGCACGACGAAGGGGCCGCCGGGCGATGCCTCGGCGACCGTCCGGCGGGCCTGAGCGGCGACATCGATCAACTCCGGTGCCTGTGCCGCCGCGACGCGCAACAGGCTCTCGGCGGCCACCACATGGGTATGGACCCGTCGCAGCCAGTGCTGGCGCCCGAGGCCGACGCCGCGCGTTTCGATCAGGAAACTGACGGCATTGCGCAGGCCGGCGACGTTCCGGCCGGTATCGGCGCCGATCCCGCCCATGGCGACCAGCGGGCCGCCGCCGGTCGGCGCCCGCGTGTAATACCAGTCGCTGGTCAGGCCAGCGGCGTCGAGGGCGCGCAGCATCGGGCCGCGGAACATGTTTTCCTGCAGGGCCACCAGCGCCGGCGGCAGGTTGGCGGTCGTGGCATATTGCACCATGGCGTCGATGCGCTGCAGGCCGCCGAAGGCGGTGAGCCACCGGCCGGCCACCGAGAACTCGTGCGCGTCGAGCACGACCTGCGGCTGATATTGGCGGAAGATGCCCGCCAGGGCCTGGCCTTCGGGCGAGCGCAACATGGTGTGGTCGCGGTTCGGGTCGATGCCGTTCCTCAGGACCCGTTCGAATGCCTCCGCACCGTCGGGATTGGCGCGTGGCATGATCACCACGTTGATCCGTTCGAGCAGCTCGCCGAGGTCGCCGGCCGCCAGGCGTTGAGCCATCACCAGCATGGCCTCGCCGCCGGCCGGCTCATTGCCGTGCTGCTGGCCGATGAGCAGGATGGTCGGCCGATGCGCATCGCTGAAATCGGCCTCGCCGCGCGCCGAGGTCAGCAGGACCACCGGAATGGCCCGGCCGCCCTGGGAGGTTCCGGCGACGTGCAGACGCATCGACGGCGCGCGCGCGGCAAGATCGGCCAGGAAGCCCATGACCTCGGCATGGCTGGTGAAGTCCTGCCGATCCCGGGCGAACGAGGGCGTTGCATAAGTCACGGCGGGATCGGGATAGCGGGCCGCCGCGGCCGGGCTTTCCCGATAGATCTTGGCAGGGTCGTATTCGGCGCGGACCGATGGCGCGCCGCACGCTGCCGCGCAGGCGATGACCAGGGCCCATTGTGCCGGACGGACAGGTCTCATGATGGCGCCTCCCGGCCCCGAACTGGCGCGGTCTCGTCAGTTGCGAACAGCCCTGCCGTGCCTTGCCTGGAGCGAGGTTAGCCAGGCGACCTGTCCGGTCGATGACCGCGGATCGATGCCGTCAGCGGTCCTAAGCCGATCGGCTTGCCTTTCGCCTCAGCGCGGCGCGATCGGCCGCCAGCCGTGCAGAACCCGGCGCGTGGCGATGTCGAAGGCCCAGTAATGGCCCTCGAAGGGCTGGTCGGCCGCCCGGCTGATCGGCTCGGCACGATAATGGCAGAGCAGCAGCGTGCCGACGCCACCATGGGCGACGAAGGCGATGTCGCCGCCGGCATGGGCCGCGAGGATCGCCGCGACGGCCGCCGTCACCCGGACCTGGGCATCGGCCGCGCGCTCCCAGCCGCGCACGCTTTCGTCGGGGGTCGCGAAGAACTGGTCGGCGACGCGCTGGAACTCCGCCGGCGGCAGGAAGCCTGTGGCGCTGCGGTCGTTCTCGTGAAGTCCCTTGTGGACGCCGACCGGCAGCCCGGCGCGGCCAGCCAGGATGCCGGCCGCTTCGATCGCCTTGGTCTCGTTGCTCGCCCAGACCGCCGTCAGGTCCTCGCGCTCCGGCGCGGCGGCGAAGAGCCGCATGCGCCGGATGCCGCTGTCCGACAAATGCCAGCGCGGCACCGGCACGCCGGGATCGATCACCACCTCCGGATGCGTGATGAAAAAAGCGGTGCCCTCGCGGATCTCCCTGATGTGACGCGATAACGCTCTGGCCGACGCGACCCCATGATAGGGTGAGGCCTGGACCTGTCGAGGCTTGTCGCGAAGCGAGGCATCATGAGTAGGCCACGGGTGGTGATCGTCGGTGGAGGTTTCGCCGGGTTGACGGCGGCCAAGGCGCTCGCCAGGGCGCCGGTCGACGTCGTTCTGGTCGATCGGCGCAACCATCATCTGTTCCAGCCCCTGCTTTACCAGGTGGCGACCGCCGGCCTGTCGCCCGGCCAGATCGCCCAGCCGATCCGCTCGATCCTCCGGCGCCAGGCCAATGCCACCGTGCTGCTCGACGAGGTCGTCCAGGTCGACCGGGCGCGCAAGCAGATCCACGGCCGCAATGCCGGCGCCATCCCCTATGACGTCCTCATCCTGGCGACCGGCGCGACCCATGCCTATTTCGGCCATGACGAATGGAGCGTGCATGCGCCCGGCCTGAAAACGCTGGAGGATGCGACCGCCATCCGGCGGCGCATCCTGGAAGCCTTCGAGCATGCCGAACTCGCCGCGGATCCGGTCCAGCGCGAGGCCTTCCTGACCTTCGTGGTGATCGGTGCCGGACCGACCGGGGTCGAGATGGCCGGCTCCATCGCCGAACTGGCACGTCACACGCTCGCCGCGGATTTCCGCAACATCGACCCGCGGCAGGCACGCATCATCCTGGTCGAGGCCGGCCCGCGCGTGTTGCCGGCCATGCCGGCCATGCTATCGGAGGCGGCCAAGGCCGGCCTGGAACGGCTCGGCGTCGAGGTGCGCCTGAATCTCGCGGTCACCGGCTGCTTTCCCGACCGGGTCGAAGTCGGGGCCGACGCGATCGCCTGCCGCACGATCATCTGGGCCGCAGGTGTGCGGGCATCTCCCGTCGGCGCGTGGCTCGGCGGCGACATCAAGCTCGACCGCGCCGGTCGCGTCGAAGTCGAGGGCGACCTGTCGGTCCATGGCTACCCTGAAATCTTCGTGGTCGGCGATGCCGCCCATGTCGCCGGCGAGGACGGCAAGCAGGTGCCGGGCATCGCGCCGGCGGCCAAGCAGCAAGGCTCCTACGTCGCCGCGGTCATCACCGCGCGGCTCGCCGGCGAGACCCATTCCGAGCCGTTCCGTTATGTCGACCGCGGCAATCTCGCCACCATCGGCCGCGGCGAAGCGGTCGCCGATCTCGGCCGGCTACAGCTCAAGGGCACCATTGCCTGGTGGTTCTGGGGCATGGTGCACATCTTCTTCCTGATCGATTTTCACAACCGGCTCTCGGTCATGCTCGACTGGATCTGGTCCTATGTCAGCTTCGGCCGCAGCGCCCGCCTGATCACGTCGGGGATGAGTTGGGCGGGTGGCGAGCCGCCGCCGACCAAGCCGGACGCAGCCTAGAACTTGATCATGTCGGATTGAAGCATTGCACCAAGGATAGGCCGTCCTTCGAGGTTCGCTTCGCAAGCTCCTCAGGATGAGGAGAGTAGAGTATTACAGTAATGGCGGTGGCGGATGCGCGGCACGCTCGACGCATCATGAACAACGTTTATGCGATTCACTTACTTTCCTCATCCCGACGCAAAAGCTCCGCTTTTGCGTGGAGGTGCTCGCTTTCGCGAGCCTCAAAGGACGACCGAGCTTTATGCCAGAAGCTTTATCTTGAAGGGATCAAGCTCTGGCGCACGCTTTCCTTACGCCGTCAACGATGCCGCATGGCGATAGCCGATGCGGTTTTCCGGCGGCACCGGATAACGGCCGGCAATGCGCTCCAGCATAAGCCTGACATCGCTCACCGAGCCCGCCTTGACCGCCGCGTCGGTGAACAGTTGCTCCAGCACATCCTGCTGCGCGTGGCTGCCGCCGAGCCGGTACATGCCGCCGAGCGCCGGCCGCATCAGCTCGACCGCCTCCTGGTGGCGGCCGCGGCCATGGGCGAGCACCGCGGCGGAGATCGGCAGGGCATAGAGCCGGACGAGGCCCGCGACCGTGTCCGAGCCAGCCGCCGCGGTCCTGAGGCCGGCGAGGAAGGCATCGGCCGCCTGAAACCGGCCGGTATGGACCAGAGCCATCATCCAGTGCGGCAAGGTGAAGGTGTTCAGGCAATCGCCGATCCGGCCTTCGGCCTTGTCGGCAAGTTCGATCCAGCGGTCGCCGACATCGACATCAAGCAGTTCCAGCCGGAACAGCATGGAGGCGGCATTCTGCACGTCGATATAGAGGTCCGGCTGCATCTCGACGATCGGCGAGGCGAGGTTGCGGAAGCCCTGGTCGTAGAGTTCAAGGACCTCGCCGAACTCCTCGCGCTCGAGATGATAGAGGCCACGATGCCACCACAGGTGATGCTTGAGGTTGTTGCCGCCCTGCCAGTGCGGTTCCAGTTCGCGCAGCATCAGGATACCCTCGCTGCGCCGGCCCTGCATTTCCAGGACATGGGCGACCGCATGGGTTGCCCAGATGTCGCCGGGGTCGAGCGCGATCGCCTCGCGGCCGGAGTTCTCGGCCACGGTATAGTTGCCGCATTCCTCATTGGCGAAGGCCCGGCAGGCGAGCACCGCGCCGCGGCCGGCAAGCCCCAGGTCCCATTGCGGCAAGGTCGCTTCGACGACGCTCACCATCTGTTCCGCGCGGCCGAGCCAGAAGGCGTTGAAATGGTGCAGACGGAAGGCGACGACATCGGTTGGATGATCCCTGACGATCGCCTCCCAGCGGGCGAGCAATTCGTCGAGGCGGCCGTCGACCCAGGCCTCAAGCGCGGCGACATGGGCCTGCTCGCGCGATGTCGCGTTCGCGGCGGCGCGTTTCGCCTGGCCCAGCGCGTCGCGGGCCGCCGGCACCATGGCGAGGTTGAAGGAGGCCAGCGTCAGATAGCCGCGCAGCACATGGGCGAGGCAAAAGCCGGGATCGAGCGCCAGGCAGGCTTTCAGCCGGGCGGCGGTATCCAGTCGATAGCTCAGATAGCCCGCCACCGCATGGTCGAAAGCCTCCGCCGCCGCCTCGGAGGCGCAGCTTATCGTCAGTCCACGACAATCCCTGGGCATCGCCACGGCTCCCTGCTGCGGCGGTCCGCGCCGTCGACCGCCCAGCCACAAGCTCACGCTATCGGCACGGGATTGTCCACCACGGCGAACGGGGGTTGACGGAGCGGGGCCAGGGGGCCAGATTCCATGAAACTCTGAGGGGAGCCCTGCGACGGGGCTGAGAGGCTGCACCGCCGGCATGAATGCCGGCACCGTGGCGACCCTTGAACCTGATCCGGATCATGCCGGCGGAGGGACAGGGATGCGTCACGACGCGTCAGGGCGCAATGCGCCGATCAGCATTGTCGGAGCCGGGATTGCCGGTCTGTGGCAGGCGCTGTTGTTCGCGCGGGCCGGCCACGCCGTGACGCTGTTCGACCGCGACGACGAAGCCATGACTGGCGCGACCAGCCATTGGGCCGGCGGCATGCTCGCGCCATGGTGCGAGCGCGAAGCGGCCGACGATGTCGTGGCGCGGCTCGGCATCCGCTCCCTCGCGCTGTGGCGCGAAGCTCTGCCGGAACTTGCCTTCAACGGCTCGCTGGTGGTCGCCCATAGCCGTGACCGCTCGGATTTCGAGCGCTTCGCCCGGATGACCGAAGGCCATGTCCGCCTGGATGCGGCAGGCATCGCCGCCCGCGAGCCGGCGCTCGAGGGCCGGTTTCGCGAGGCCCTGCATTTCCCCGGCGAGGGCCATGTCGAGCCGCGCCTGGTCATGCCGGCGCTGCGCCGGTTGATCGCCGAGGCCGGCGGGCAGGTCGTCTTCGGGGCCGAGCGTGATCCGGCGGACCTGGCCGGCCTGGTGATCGATTGCCGTGGGCTCGCCGGTCGCGACGGGGCGCCGTCGCTGCGCGGCGTCAAGGGCGAGACGGTGCTGGTCGAAACCGGCGAGATCGCCTTCACGCAGCCGATCCGGCTGCTGCATCCGCGCTGGCCGCTCTATGTCGTGCCGCGCACCGGCAACCGTTTCCTTGTCGGCGCCACCTCGATCGAAAGCGAAGGCGAGGGGGTCAGCCTGCGCTCGGCCATGGAACTGATGACCGCGGCCTATGCGCTGCACCCAGCCTTCGCCGAGGCGCGGATCATCGAGCTTGGTTCGGCGCTCAGGCCGGCCTTTCCCGACAATCATCCGCGAATCGCCATCGCCGGCCGACGGATTTCGGTCAACGGGCTCTACCGCCACGGATTTCTCATCGCACCGGCGCTCGCCGAACTGACGCTCGCGCAGGTGCATCAAGGCTTGCAAGGCGAGCCGATCGACAGAGAGGTGATGTCATGGTCCTGATCGTCAACGGCGAACGAACCGAAACCGCGGCCACCAGCCTGCCGGCTTTGCTGGCCGAGCTGGACTATCAGCACCGGCACCTGGCCATCGCCGTCAATCACGAGGTGGTGCCGCGCGCGGCTTGGGCCAAGGCCGCGCTGTGTGACGGCGACGCCGTCGAGATCATCACGCCGCGGCAGGGCGGCTGAGGCCATGGTCGACTTCTACGGACGCAGCTTCACCTCACGCTTGCTTGTCGGCACCGCGCTCTATCCCTCGCCCGCCATCATGCAGGAAGCGGTGCGATCAGCCGGTTCCGAGATCGTCACCGTTTCGGTGCGCCGCGAGACCGCGGGCGGCGGCACGGGCCAGGGCTTCTGGTCGCTGATCCAGGAGCTCGGCGTCGCGGTTCTGCCCAACACCGCCGGCTGCCGGAGCGTGCGCGACGCGGTGACCACCGCGAAGCTCGCCCGCGAATTGTTCGAGACACCCTGGATCAAGCTCGAGGTGATCGCCGACGACGACACCTTGCAGCCCGACGTCGTCGGCCTGGTCGAGGCGGCGACCATCCTGATCAGGGACGGCTTCGAGGTGTTTCCCTATTGCACCGAGGATCTGAGCGTGGCGCTGCGGCTGGCCGATGCCGGCTGCCGGGTGATCATGCCCTGGGCCTCGCCCATCGGCAGCGCCCGCGGCATCACCAACCGCAAGGCCTTGGAACTGATGCGCCACCGGCTGCCGGACCTCACCTTGGTGGTCGATGCCGGTCTCGGCGCCCCGTCCCATGCGGCGGAAGCCATGCAAATCGGCTTCGACGCGGTCCTGCTCAACACGGCGATCGCCAAGGCGGCCGATCCGGTCGCCATGGCGAGGGCCTTTCGCTGGGGTGTCGAGGCCGGCTATACGGCCCACGTCGCCGGGCTGATGGCCCCCCGCGATTTCGCTTCTCCGTCCACCCCGGTTGTCGGGACACCGTTTTGGCATGACCTACCCTGATCGCTTCTACCCCGTCATCGACAGCATCGCCTGGCTGAGGCGGCTGACCGCGCTCGGCGTCGGCACCGTCCAGCTGAGGGCCAAGAACCTGACGCGGGAGCAGGCGACTGCCCTGGTGCGCGAGGCGCTGCTGGTGACCCGCGGCACGGCCACCAAGCTGGTGGTCAACGACTGGTGGCAGGCGGCGATCGATGCCGGGGCTGAACATGTCCATCTCGGCCAGGAGGACCTCGCCGAGGCCGATGTGCCGGCGATCCGGCGCGCCGGCCTGACGCTCGGGCTGTCGACCCATGACGACGACGAGCTGGATGCAGCCCTCGACCACGTGCCCGACTATGTCGCGCTCGGGCCGATCTATGAGACGACCCTGAAGGTCATGCGCTTCGGGCCGCAGGGGCTGGATCGGATCCGGACCTGGAAAAAGCGCATCGGCGCGACGCCGCTGGTCGCCATTGGCGGCATCACGCTGGAGCGCGCACCGGCGGTCTATGCGAGCGGTGCCGACGTGATCGCCGTCGTCAGCGACGTCACCGCCCATATCGATCCGGACCAGCGGGTCCGCGCCTGGCTGGCGCTTGCGGGGCAGGCCGCCTGAACGCCGCCGGCACCGGCCCAAGCCGTTGATGGGACTGGTGTCGCGGCGCGCTTCCTCGTATGGATTCCGTCATGATCAAACGGCTTCCAGAGGGCAGGGGCGTTCAGTCTATCGAGGTCGGCGGGCGCCTGCTCGCCGCCATGGTCGAGCTCGGCAAGCCGGCAATGCTGCGCGATCTCGCGGCCATGGCCAAGGTCACCTCGGCCCAGGCCCATGCCTATCTCGTCAGCTTCCGCAAGACCGGCCTGGTCGAGCAGGATCCTTTGAGCGGCCGCTACCTGCTCGGGCCTTTCGCGCTGCAGCTCGGCTTGACCCGCATGCGCGAGCACGTGCCGCTGCGCATGGCGAACCAGGCGGCGATCGCGTTGGCCGCCGAGACCGGCCTGATGGTGACCATTTCGGTCTGGGGCACCCATGGCCCGACCATTGTCGAGGTCGAGGAATCGGTGCAGCCGGTGCACGTCAATCTGCGCGTCGGCGCGGTCTATACGGTCACCGGCACCGCCACCGGCCGGCTATTCGCGGCCTTCCTGCCGGAGGACCTGACACGCCCCCTGATCGACAAGGAGCGCGGTGCCGGCCGGCCGGGCGCGACGCGGCCGGCCAAGGATAAGCTGGCCGCCGATTTCGCCGAGATCCGGCGGCGCGGCTTCGCCACCACCGAGGGCATTCCGGTGCCGGGTATCAACGCCGTCAGCGCGCCGGTGCTGGACCATAGCGGCCAGGTGCAATTCGCCGTCACCCTGATCGGGCCGGCCTCCGACCTGATCGTCAAGGGCGACAGCGAGCAGGCCCATTTCGTCCGCAATTTCGCCGAGACCCTGTCGGCCAATCTGGGTTTCCGCGCGGCTGGGCCGAGCGATGATCCGGCGGTGCCTGTCTTGCCCTTCGGCTTCGGCCGCATCCGTGGCGAGTTCGCGGAGAGGGCGGTGCCGTTTACACGCGGGCCGCGGCGGCAGAGGCCGGGGTAGAGTCGGGATCGGCGCGTGGGCCGTCTGGCACGCATGTCCTATCGGAACCCGCGCTTGAACCTCTACGTCACCCCCGGCGAGCCAGAGCAGAAGCTCTTGCTTCTGCGGAGGCGAGGGAAGGGGGGCCAGGGGTTGCAGGCCACCGCGTTCAACACCGCGAAATCCTTGAGATATATGCGCCGAGAGCGCGGCCTGTTGGCTCCTGGACCCCCTTCCCTCGCTTCGCTCGCCGGGGGTGACGTCGGTGGTTCCGCGCCACTTCTCTTCAATGCCCGCCACCCAGATACGCCGCCCTGACCCTGGCGTTCTGCAGCATCTCGCGCCCCGTTCCCGACAGCACGATCCGGCCGGTTTCCAGCACATAGGCATGGTCGGCGACGGCCAACGCCAGATTAGCCATTTGCTCGACCAGCAGGATGGTCATGCCGCTGGCGCGCAGGCGGCGGATGGTCGCGAAGATCTCCTTGATGATCAGCGGCGCCAGGCCGAGCGAGGGCTCGTCCATCAGGAGCAGTTTCGGCTCGCCCATCAGGGCGCGGGCAATGGCGAGCATTTGCTGCTCGCCGCCGGACAAGGTCACGGCCGGCTGGTTCCGCCGCTCGGCAAGCCGGGGAAACATGTCGAACTGGGCGTCGATGGCGCGCGCCAGGTCGGCCGCCGAGAGCTTGCGCGAATAGGCGCCGAGCTCGAGATTGTCGCGCACGCTCTGGTCGGGAAAGACCTGGCGTCCCTCCGGCGACATGGCGATGCCGGCCTTCACCCGCTTATGCGCGGCAAGCTGGGTGATATCGGCGCCACGGAAGCGGATCTGGCCGGATTTCGGCAAGGCGAGCCCGGCGATCGCCTTCAACAGCGTGCTCTTGCCCGCGCCATTGGCGCCGACGATGGCCACGACCTGGCCTTCGCCGACATGGATCGTCGCGTCCAGGACCGCCTGGATCGGCCCGTAGAACAGCGAGACGGCGTCGAGTGTCAGCATGGCGCTCACCTGTTGCCCGCCAGGTCGCCGGCGAGCCCGGGCGCCGGCACGCCGTCCGGACTGCTTGCCTCGTCGGCCTCGTCGACGCCGAGATAGGCGGCGATGACGCGCGGGTCGCGCTGCACGGTGGCCGGCGGGCCCTCGGCGATCTTCTCGCCATAGTCGAGCACGATGACATGGTCCGAAATGGCCATCACCAGGTCCATGTGATGCTCGACCAGGAGGATGGTGATGCCCTGGTCGCGGATGCGCAGGAGCAGGCGGCCGAGCTCTTCGGTCTCCTGCGGGTTGAGACCGGCGGCCGGCTCGTCGAGCAGCAGCACCTCGGGTTCGGTGGCCAGCGCCCGGGCGAGCTCGACACGCCGCTGCAGGCCGTAGGCGAGGCTGCCGGCGGGCATGCCGGCGACGCTGGTCAGATCCAGGAAGGCCAGGATGCGCAAGGTCCTTTCGCGCGCCTGGCTTTCCTCGCGGCGCGACGACGGCAGGCCGAAAAGCGACGTCAGGAAACCGTTATGCATCCGGCCGTGCTGCCCGATCAGCACATTGTCCATGACCGAGAGCTCGCGGAACAGGCGCAGGTTCTGAAAGGTGCGGGCGACACCGCGCCGGCAGATGGCATGGGGCGATTGCCGGCCGATATCGTCGCCGCGGAATGCGATCCGGCCCTGATCGGCGCGGATGATCCCTGAGACCATGTTGATGAAGGTGCTCTTGCCGGCGCCGTTCGGCCCGATCAGCGCGTGGATATGGCCTGATGTCAGGACGGCGCTGACGTCGCGGGCAGGCTTCACGCCGCCATAGGATTTCGACAGGCCCGAGGCGACCAGCAGCGGCGCATGGGCCCCGCCGGCCCGCGCGGCGCGCACCGGCAAGGCCGCGCTGGCCGGATCGGCCGCCGGCGCCACGAGATCGCCGGATGGTCGCCGGCCGAACAAGCGGCGCGACAGGCCGGAGAACACGCCGGCCAGGCCCTGCGGCATGACATAGAGCGCGAACAGAAGCAGCGCGCCATTGGCGAAATGCTCGATCCAGGCCCAGCGCGCCAGGAAGGCGGAGATCAAGGTCAGGGTCAGCGCGCCGAGCAGCGGCCCGACCAGCGAGCCGGCGCCGCCGAACAACACGGTCAGCAGGATGAAGATCGACAGGTTGAAGGTGATGAAATCGGAATTTATATACTGGTTCTGCTGGGCCACCAGGGCGCCGGCGAGGCCGCAGGTGGTGGCCGCGATGACGAAAGCGAGCACCTTGGTGCGCAGCACAGGCACGCCCATGGCGCTGGCGGCGACCTCGTCGGCCTGGATCGACAGCAAGGCCCGGCCGAGCCGGCCGATCAGCAGGTTGCGCAGCAGGAGATGCACGACGAGGCTGAGGCCTATGGCGAACCAGACCCATTGCGCCATGGTGAAGGGCTCGCCGGCGAGCGTCAGCGGCTTGATCGCATAGATGCCCATGGCGCCGCCGAACAGATCCGAGGCTTCGGTCACCAGTTTCTCGACGACGATGCCGAAGGCGAGCGTCACCATGGCGAGGCTCGGGCCGCGCACGCGCAGCGAGGGCGCTGCGATCAGCACGCCGAAAAAGGCCGAGATGACGGTCGCCACCGCGAGCGCGGCCCAGGGGTTCATGTCGAAGCTGGTGGTCAGCATGGCCGCGGCATAGGCGCCGGCGGCGAACAGGCCGGCCTGGCCGAGCGATTTCTGGCCGGCAAAGCCGAGCAGCACATTCATGCCGGTGGCGCAGAGGAAATAGACGCAGACCGAAAACAGGATGCGCAGGTAGAAGTCGTTGGCGGTCAGGAACACCAGCAGGCAACCGGCGAGCGCGATCCCGAGCGCGGCGAGGACGTGGCGCATCGGGCTTCAGACCTTGTCCAGCGAGCGCGAGCCGAACAGGCCGTTCGGAAAGATCGCCAGCACCAGGATGATCAAGAGGAAGATGACGATCTCGCGCCATTGCGCCTGCCAGAGCGCGACGCCGGCCTCCAGAATGCCGAGCATGAAGCCGCCGAAGATGCAGCCGCGTGGATTGTCGAGACCGCCCAGGATGGCGCCGGAAAAAGCCTTCAGCGCGATGCCGAGGCCAAGGAACAGCGAGGCCGACGAGATCGGTGCGACCAGGAGGCCGCCGACGCCGGCGAGCAGGCTCGACAGGGCAAAGGCGCCGAGCATGATGGCGGTCACGTTGATGCCCATCAGCGCCGCGACCGAAGGACTGTGGGCGACCGCCCGCATGGCTTTGCCGAGCCGGGTGCGGCGCATCAGGATGTCGAGCCCGACCATCAGCACGATGGCGACCACCAGCACCAGGATCTCCTGCGGCCGGACGCCGACGCCGCCGAACCGCATGACGTCGTCGCCGAAGGGCGAGGGCACGTTGACCGGCGCAGGCCCCCAGATGGCGAGGCCGAAGCTTTGCAGGATCGTGCCGAAGCCGATCGTGCTCATGATCCAGGACATGCCGGGCTTGCCGGCGAAGGGCTGCACGGCAGTGATGAACAGGAGAATGCCGAGCACGCCCATGACCGCGCCGACCGCGATGGCCGCGACCGGAAAGTTGACGCCGGCGGAGGCGCCCTGCGGCAGGCCGTGGCCGGACAGGCTGCCCGAGCTCAACACGTAGAGCACGGTGACGCCCAGGAAGGCGCCGACCCCGATGAATTCGCCCTGGGCGAAGTTCAGCGTCTTGGTGGTGGTGAAGGTGATGCTGAAGCCGAGCGCGATCAGCGCATAGATGCCGCCGATGGCGAGGCCGCTGACCAGGGCCTGAAGGAAGGTCGCGAGCACCAGAGATCCTCGGTCGGAAAGGCGCCCGCAGGCGCCGGGAAACTGGCGGCGGCCTGCCGCGCCGGGATGCGCGGCAGGCCGCCGATGCCGGGCTCAGCCCTTGAAGTCGTCGCTCTTCAGGCTGTCGATGATCGGGTCGCGATAGGCGGCGAGCTTGGCCCCGCGCCAGCAGGTCCAGCGCTGGTCGGCAGCGCCCAGCGCATCGTGATCGGTGGCGGTGAAGGGACGATTATAGGTCTTGGCATAACCCTCGATCGTGCCCTTCAGGTCTTCCAGAGCGGCGCGCACCTTTGGTCCCTCGGTGCCGCCAGCCTGCTGGATCGCACGCGCGAGCAGCAAGGTGCAGTCATAACCGTGGACGGCGAAGGAGAAGGCCGAATCGGCGTCGAGCTTTGGGCGGATCCGGTCGAACAGCGCCTGCTGGCGGGGCGAGCGGTCTTCCGAGACGGTGCGCAGGAAGATCGGCTTCTCGGCGAGCGCCGGGCCCGAGGCATTGATGAAGCTGAGATTGTCGGCGGCCCAGCTGGTCAGGGTCACCGGGAAATAGCCGATCTTGTCCATGCTGCGCATCAGCTGGCCGATCGGCGTGCCCTGGGCCCAGACCAGCGCGGTGTCGACGCCGGCCGCCTTCAGCTTGGCGAGCTGCGAGGTCATGTCGGTATCGGCGACGTTGAACTTCTCGTTGGCCACGACATTCATGCCCTGGGCCTGCGCCACCTCCTGCAGGTCCTTCAGGCCGCCCTGGCCGTAGCCGGTGGTCTCGGTCAGGAAGCCGATGCGTTTGGCTGTCGGGCTCTTCTTGGCATAACCCATGAGGGCGACGACCTGGGTCCGGTCGACGCTGCCGACGCGGAACATGTAATTGTCGGCGCCCGCGCTCATCGGCTTGGTGATGTCGGTGGCCGAGCCGATGCAGCCCATGACCGGAATGCGCTTCTGGTTCGGGATATGCCGCCAGGCCAGGGCATTGCCCGAATTGGTCGGGCCGAACACCGCCACGACCTTCTCGTTGTCGATCAGGTCACTCATGTTCTGGATCGATTTCGGCGGCTGCGACAGGTCGTCCCGGATGGTCAGCGCGAAATTGCGGCCGAGCACGCCGCCCTGCTTCTGCACGTCTTCCATCGCCGCCTGGATGCCGACCACGGCGGCTCGGCCGGACTGCGCCGAGGGTGAGGCCGAGAGATCGCCGTTGAAGCCGATCTTGATGTCGTCGGCGGCGAACGCGGCGCGTCCGGAGAGCGACAGGGCGGGTGCGGCGATCAGCGCCGCCAATGCGCCGCGGCCAATGTCGCGGCGGCTCGGATTCCGGGAATGGGTCATGCTTCCTCCTGCCGCGTTTCCGGCTTGTTTCGCTCCGAGCGCATCGCCTGGAGCCAGTCGGTTCGGACAGGAAAATCGTCGGGCCGGCGCCCGCTCGCGCGGTCGCTCCGGATCTTCTCTCCCTGGTCCGGCCGCCGGCTTCTTGTCGTGACGATGGGTCGGATCGGACTTTGTTAGCAATGGCCGAAACGCTACGCAACCGACAAATCGAACCTGTGAAAGATTCGTCTCTTGCGAAGCCGCTCGCTCTATGAATAATTTCGAGGCAAGAGGCTGCCAGCGAAATCGGAGTTTCGAGATCCGGCCGGCGCCTGCATCAAAAACATCGACCAGGGAGGGCCGCGAACATGCTGTTGGCAGGGCGCATTGCGATCGTCACCGGCGCCGGCCAGGGCAATGGCGCGGCGATCGCCAAGGGGTTGGCGAAGCAGGGCGCGGTCGTCGTCGCCACCGATATCGCCGCTGACACCGCCGAGCGGACGGCAGGCGAAATCCGCGAGGCCGGCGGCAAGGCGGAGTCCCGCGTCCTCGATGTCGCCGATGCCGCGGCTGGCCGCGCCCTGGCGGCCGAGATCGGCGCGAGCCTCGGACCGGTGTCGATCGTGGTGAACAATGCCGGCATCTGCCCGCGCCATCAGCTCGACAGCCCGGACCTGGAGCGGCTGTGGGATCAGGCGATGGACATCAACCTGCGCGGCACGCTCAACGTCTCGCTGGCCTTTCTGGATCAGCTCAAGGCGACCAGGGGCACGATCGTCAATATCGCCTCCATCGCGTCCTTCGTTTCGACCGCGACCTCGGTGAGCTATCCGGTGTCCAAGGCGGGCGTGAAAGCCCTGACCCAGAGCATGGCGCATGAGCTGGCCCGCGACGGCGTGCGGGTCAACGCCATCGCGCCGGGCACCATCGCCACCGCCATGACGGAAGCGACCCGGCTCAATCCCGAGCGCTCCGAACGTTTCCTCGCCCGTATCCCCATGGGCCGCTATGGCGAGCCGGACGAATTGGTCGGCCCTGTCGTGTTCCTCGCCTCGTCCATGTCCAGCTATGTCACCGGCACGACACTTGTCGTCGACGGCGGCTATCTGGCGCTCTGAGGAGGCCGTCATGATCGTCCGCATGGGGCTTCTGACCCGCCGGCCCGACATCCCGGAGGCCGAATTCCGCCGCCACTGGCGCGACGTCCACGGGCCGCTCGCAGCTCGCCTGCCGGGCCTGCGCGGCTATCAGCAGAACCACATCGTCGACCGCCGCCAGCTCGCCATCGATCATGCCCGGGGCGCCTGGGCGATCGACGGCATCTCCGAGCTCTGGTTCGACGATGCCGAGACCATGCGCCGGGCCATCGCCTCGGACGCCTATCGGCCGGTTGTCGCGGATTCCGCTCATTTCCTGGCCGATACCAGGGTTATCGTCGGCCGGCAGCAGGTGGTGGTGCCGATGGCCGAAGGCAAGGGACCGCTGATCAAGCGCATGTCGATCCTGCGCCGTCTCGACGGCATGAGCCCGGAGCGCTTCGCCGACGAATGGGGCAGGGTGCATGCGCCGCTGGTGCGCGAATTTCCGGGACTTGCCGGCTATCGGCAGACGCTGGTCACCGATCGGGAGGCCGTCCCGGGGGCAAGCTCCGCCTATGCGGCCGTGCCGGCCGACGGCATCGTCGAGATGTGGTTCCGCAATGAAGCCGACCTGACCACGGCCTTCCGTTCGCCGGCCGCGGAACGCTCGCAGCGCCACGCGCTGTCATTCATCGCCGAGATCACCGCCTTCCTGGTCGAGGTGCACAGTGTCGTCTGAATATCCTGGGGATGATGGCCCCTTGCTGCTCCGGCCGATCACGCTGCGCGGCCGGACACTGGCGAACCGCATCGTCATCTCGCCCATGTGCCAGCATGCGGCCGAGAATGGCGAGGCCTCCGACTGGCATCTCGTCCATCTCGGCAAGTTCGCGCTCGGCGGCGCCGGCCTGATCCTGACCGAAAGCACGGCGGTGGCGGCCGAGGCCCGCATCGGCATCCGCGATCTCGGACTCTGGTCCGATAGCCAGATCGCGCCGCTCGGCCGCGTGGTCGATTTTATCCATGCCCAGGGCGGCCTGATCGGCGTGCAACTGGCACATGCCGGCCGCAAGGCCGGCAGCCACGCGCTCTGGGACGGCGGCGCCGCCTTCACCGACGATGAACTGGCCGCGGCGCCCGGCGCCTTGCGGCGGTTCGGACCAAGCGCCATTGCCGCCGGCCCGGAGTGGAGCGCTCCGGCTGAAATGGACGAGGCCGACATATCGGGCGCCATCGGCCAGTTCGTGGCGGCGGCGCGGCGGGCGGTCGCGGCCGGTTTCGACGCGATCGAACTGCATTTCGGCCATGGCTATCTGGTCGCGAGCTTCCTCTCGCCGGTGTCCAACCGGCGGGACGACGGTTATGGCGGCGA
>BFBZ01000796.1_pt1 | contig 25473 bp, 24 predicted proteins | sample 1888401 | NCBI WGS metagenome assembly BFBZ01 (sample SAMD00112614, study PRJDB3348) | symbiont metagenome | host: Chara braunii
CCCGCCTTGCCTATAGCCGGCGGCGCATGGGTTACGAGGCCGGGATGGATGCCGCCGAAATCGGCGAGGATCTCCGCATCGTTCTCGACGGCGACGGCACCATCGAGAGCGGGCGGCTGGCCGTCGAGCAGCTTTTCATGCGCGACACGCTGCCGACAGCCTTCATGTGCGTCAACGATCAGACCGCAATCGGCGTGATGATCGGCCTGAAGACACGCGGCTACGACATTCCGGGGGACTTTTCGGTGACCGGCTTCGACGACGTGCCGCAAGCCGTCTTCATGACGCCATCGCTGACGACGATCCGCCAGCCGCGCACCGCCATCGGCAAGCATGCCATGGCGCTGCTGCTCGAACTCCTGTCGGACGGTCAGCCGACGGAGACGGAAATCCTGCTGTTGCCGGATCTGGTGGTGCGCAACTCCGTCTCGGCGCCGTCGCGTATCAGGCGATAGAGAGGCGCAGCCATGCCGCTCGGCAGGATCGTCCTCTATGTCCGCGATACGGAAGCGACGATCGATTTCTACCAGAGATATTTTGGCTTCAAGCCGCTCCGGCAGGACGGTGATCGGATTGTCGAACTCCTGGCACCGGATGGCGGCGCCAACCTGATGATCCATCAGGCAGGAAAGGCCCAGAAGATGGGCCAGGTGCTGGTAAAACTGGTCTTCGATGTCGAAAATGTCGAAGCATTCCGCGCCAAATGCGCTGGTGATGGACTTGAATTCGGTCCTCTGCATCAGGCCGACGGCTATGTATTCGCCAATGCCAAGGACCCCTCGGGAAATCCCATCGCTATTTCCAGCCGCGCGTTCAGGCGGTAGCCCGGGAGGCGACGAATAGCCGCCTCCCGGATGTCATCGATCAAACGTAACGATTGACGATGTTCTCAAGCAGTTCCTGCTTGCCGGACTTCGGCTGCGGATTGATATCCTTGGCCTCGACCCACTGCGCGATCTGATCCAGTGAATATTCGCCGCGCAGCAGCTTCTGTCCTTCGGCCGAATCCCAACCGGCGTAGCGGTCGGCGAGCGGCTGCGAGAGCGCCTTGTCTTCGATCATCTTCGCAGCAGCCTTCAGGCCACGAGCGCAGCAATCCATGCCGCCAATATGGCCGATCAGCAGGTCTGCCGGATCGAGCGACTGACGACGCAGCTTGGAATCGAAGTTGGTGCCGCCATTCTTGAAGCCGCCGCCTGCCAGAACCTGGTAGTAGGCCAGTGTCATTTCCGGAACATTGTTCGGGAACTGGTCGGTATCCCAGCCGGACTGGTAGTCGTTGCGGTTCATGTCGATCGAGCCGAAGATGCCGAGCGTGTTGGCGAGCGCCAGTTCGTGCTCGAAGGAATGGCCGGCGAGGATCGCATGGCCCTGTTCGATATTGACCTTCACTTCGTTTTCGAGGCCGTTCTTCTTCAGGAAGCCATAGACTGTCGCGACGTCGTAATCATACTGGTGCTTGGTCGGCTCCTGCGGCTTCGGCTCGATGAGGATCGTGCCCTTGAAGCCGATCTTGTGCTTGTACTCGACCACGAGGTTGAGGAAGCGGCCCATCTGGTCCAGTTCACGCGTCAGGTCGGTATTGAGCAGGGTTTCATAGCCTTCGCGGCCGCCCCAGAGCACGTAGTTCTCGCCGCCGAGCTTGTGGGTCGCGTCCATGCAGGTCTTCACGGTCGCAGCCGAGAAGGCAAAGACATCCGGATCCGGGTTGGTGGCAGCGCCCGACATGAAGCGGCGGTTCGAGAAGAGGTTCGCCGTGCCCCACAGCAGCTTGACGCCGGTTTCGGCCTGCTTCTGGGCGAAGTAATCGACGATCTCGTTGAGGTTCCTTGTGTTTTCGGCAAAGTTCTTGCCTTCTGAACGCACGTCAGCGTCATGGAAGCAGTAGTAGGGCGAGCCTAGCAGCGTGAAGAATTCGAACGCGACGTCGGCCTTTAGCTTGGCGGCTTCCATCGTCTCGTTGAACCAGGGGCGAAGGAAAGTCTGGCCGCCAAAGGGGTCGCCGCCCGGCCAGGTGAAGGTATGCCAATAGGCGACGGCAAAGCGAAGATGGTCTTCCATGCGCTTGCCGGCAACAACCTCGTCCTTGTTGTAGTGGCGGAAGGCCAGTGGATTGGTGCTGTCGGGGCCTTCGTATTTTACCTTGCTGATATCGCCGAAAAATCCGGTGCTCATAGTCTGTCTCCTTGGGTTTGGTCTGTTCGTATTGTTGCGTCGCTCGCAGCACCCCTCATCCGACCCTTCGGGCCACCTTCTCCCTGCCGGCGAGAAGGTATGGGTGGCTGCCGCAAGCTCCGTAGTTCCCTCTCCCCTCGGGGAGAGGGCTGGGTGAGGGGGCTAGGCGGCGCTCAGCGGCTTGACCGCCGGATAGAGCGCCCGATAGCGCTTGTAGGCATCCGCATAAGCATCCGTCAGCGCCGCGACGGGCTCGATCGTGCCGGCCGTCTGTGGTGGCGTGCAGACCGCAACCGGATCGGCGCCGGTGGCCGCGATCAGGCCGAGGCGCGCAGCACCGAAAGCAGCACCGAAATCGCCGTCGGCCGGCAAATCCACAGGCACACCGAGCGCCGTGGCGATCGAGGCCAGCCAGTAGCGCGAGCGCGAGCCGCCGCCGATGGCGGTGACGCGCGCAATATCGGTGCCGGCGGAGCGCAGCGCTTCGAGATTGTCGCGGATGGCGAAGGATACGCCTTCGAGCACGGCCTGCGTCAGCACTGCGCGGCCGCTTTCATGACCAAGGCCGATGAAGGCGCCGCGGATCGTCGCGTCATTGTGCGGCGTGCGCTCGCCTGAGAGATAGGGAAGGAAGGTAACGCTGGAAGGCGCTTTCAGCGTCTCGCCCAGCTCGCCGGTGAGGTCGGCTGCGGATTTGCCTGTCACGCCCGAATGCCAGTTCAACGCATCGGTCGCCGACAGGATGACGCCCATCTGGTGCCAGGTATTCGGCAGCGCATGGCAGAAGGCATGCACGGCACTTTCCGGCTTCGGTAGGTAGGAGCCGTTGGCGGCAAAGAGCACGCCCGATGTGCCGAGCGAAACGAAGGCGGCGCCATGGCTCACCGTGCCCATGCCGCAGGCCGAGGCTGCATTGTCCCCTGCCCCGCCGGCAACGACAACATCGCCGCCGATACCCCATTTCGAGGCCAACTCGCCACGCAGCTTGCCGGCGGCTTCGGTGCCCTCGACCAGCGTCGGCATCTGCTTCTCGTCGAGATTGGTCGCGGCCAGCAGCTCGGATGACCATTTGCGCTTGCCGGTATCGAGCCAGGAGGTGCCGGCGGAATCGGACATTTCCGACATGTGTTCGCCGGTCAGCCACAGGCGCAGATAGTCCTTCGGCAAAAGCACCCAGCGCACTCTGGCGAAGACATCGGGCTCATGCTTGGCGACCCAGGCGAGCTTGGGCGCGGTGAAGCCGGGGAAGACGATATTGCCGGTCAGCGCGCGGAAGCGCGGATCGGCGTCAAGCGCGGCAGCCTCATGATAGCTGCGCGTATCGTTCCAGAGGATGCAAGGCCGCAGCACCTTGTCGTCGGCATCGAGCAATGTCGCCCCATGCATCTGGCCGGAAAGGCCGATGCCGCGCACCGCCGCCAGCTCCTTCGGATGCGCCGCCTTCAGGCCGGCAACAGCTTCCTCGGTCGCGCGGACCCAGTGCGCCGGATTCTGCTCCGACCAGCCGGGATGTGGACGCGATACATCGAGATCGCCATGGGCGGAACCGATAATCTTCTGATTGCCGTCGATCAGCATCGCTTTGACGCCGGACGTTCCGAGATCGAGACCCAAATACATCAGATGCTACTCCCTGTGTTCTGCCACTTTCGAATGATCAGGGCAGATTATCCTTCAAGAAAATGTCGAGACGTATGCGCTCCTGGTCGGCGATGACGCCCTGACCGTCGGCCTTCGCCTTCATCACGCGAATGGCGCTGCGCACTTCATGGCCGGCATCCTGGTTAAGAACGGCGTCGATCGTGCCATCCATCAGCGCGGCGCGCGTATGCTGCGTCAACTCATGCACAACGACGGTCAGCTCGCGCTCGGGCCGAACGGCCTTTATGGCGGCAATCAGGCCCCGGTTGCCGGCGCCGAGGCTGTAGACGCCGATGATCTTTGTGCTGCCGGAAAGCGCCTTGGAAACGAGCGACCTGGCACGCTCAGGATCATCGCGTCCCTCGAGCACAGGCAGCAATCGTAGCTTGGGAAACTCCGCCGCCATGACGGCTGAAAATCCTTCGAGGCGCTCGCGATGGTCGCGCACCAGCATCGAGCCGGCTAGAACGGTGATATCGCCCTCCTGCCCACCGAGAAACCGGCCGAGCAGCCGGGCGGCGGTCCGCCCCGCAGCGATATTGTCGATACCGGCATAATGATGCCGAGTGGAATCGGTGAGGTCGGAGACCAGGGTGACCACAGGAATACGCTCGGATACGAGGCGGTCGACGGCGGCCCGCACCTCCGGTGCGTCCGTTGCGACAAGCGCAACGCCAGCGAGATCCTGTCCTTGCAGCGCATCGAGTGCGGCAACCAGTGCCGACACATCAAAAGGCGGCACCTCCAAAATGCGGATTTCGGTACGCTCGAAGCTTGAGCGCAATGTCGCCTGATGCACCTCGGAGCGAAGTCCGTGCATGAAGGAATTGTCGCCTGTCGGCAGGATGAAGACGATGGGATAGACGCGGCCCTTGGCCAGATTGGCGGCGGCGACATCGCGGATATAGCCGATCTCGTTGATCGCGGCTTCCACCTTCTCCCGCGTCACCAACCGCACGCCCGGCCGCTGGTTCAACACGCGGTCGACGGTGGCAAGGCTCACGCCTGCGGCAGCGGCGATATCATGAACGGTCGGTCTCATCAGCTCCTCCTGCCGAGATCCTTACTGCGATTTCTGATGTACGTAAATCAGAAATTTTCAGCCGCCCGATTTTCCTGCCGATTTTTCCTCCCGAAACGAAAAAGGCCCCTCGCTTCGAGGGGCCTTCTATCGATACCGGCGTGGCGTGAGATCAGTGGCCTCCGCCACCTCCACCGCCGCCTGGTGCATTCGGCTTGCTCAGCATGAGGACGCCGAGGATCATCGCCAGGAACAGGATGGTGAGCATCAGGAAGATGTCGCTGAAGGACATGACCACGGCCTGTTGCGTTGCCATGTTGACCATCTGCCTCAGCGCAGCCTGCTGTCCGTTCAACCCGGAGGCGGTAAAGCTGGCAGCCATGTTGTTCAGCTGATCGACGGCAATCTGATTGCCCCAATGAATATTGTCGCGCAGGTTGAAGTAATGCTGGTCCTGCCGGTTCGTCAGCAGCGTGTTGATGATCGCAAGTCCAACAGCGCCGCCGAGGTTACGCGTCAGGTTGAACAGGCCGGACGCACCGCGCATGCGGGCGGGCGGCATGGTTCCAAGCGCGATATTGTTGATCGGCACCATGCAGAGCATCAGCCCGAACCCACGCAGGATCTGCGGGATCATCAGTTCCCAGAAATCCCAATCCGTCGTCAGATGCATCATGATGTAGGTACCAGCCGAGAAGCTGGTGAAACCGATGATCATCAGGATACGGAGGTCGATCTTGCTCGACAGGAAGCCGGCAAGCGGCGCCGTGAAGAACATGGTCAGGCCCGAAACGAACATCGTTTCGCCGATCTGCAGCGAATCGTAACCGCGGATACGGGCAAGATAGAGCGGATAGATATAGGTCAGGCCGTAGAGACCGATGCCCATGACGAAAGAGAAGACTGACCCGAAGGAGAAGTTCTTGTTGGTGAACGCCTTCAGATCCACCACCGGGAACTCGGCCGTGAAGGCTCGATAGAAGAAGATGACCGCACCGATGGCCGAGGCGATAGCGCCGGCGACGATATAATTGTCGTTGAACCAGTCGTTGGTGTTGCCTTCCTCAAGCACATATTCGAGTGCGCCAAGGAAGACGCCCATCGAAACCAGGCCCCACCAGTCGAATTTCTTCATCAGCGACAGTTCGGGCTTGTCGAAATCGATGAAATTCCAGGTGACGATCGCAACGATGATACCCGGCGGAATATTGACGAGGAACAGCCAGTGCCAGGAAAAGGCATTGGAGAGATAGCCGCCAACCGTCGGGCCGATGGTCGGCGCCAGCGTCGCGATCAGGCCAATGATCGGCGAGACGACGTTGCGCTTCGATGGCGGGAAGATGGTGAAGGCGGCCGCGAAGACCGAGGGGATCATGCCGCCGCCGATAAAGCCTTGCAGCGCACGGTAGATGATCATCTGGTCTATGTTGGTGGCGGTCGCAGCAAGCGCGCTCGCTGCGGTGAAGCCGGCTGCCGAGATCGCGAACAGGTAGCGCGTGGAAATGATGCGCGCCAGCGTTCCCGACAGCGGGATCATGATGACTTCGGCGATCAGATAGGCGGTCTGCACCCAGCCGATTTCATCCGAGCCGGCGCTGAGGCCGGCCTGGATTTCGCTGAGCGAGGCAGACACGATCTGAATGTCGAGGATCGACATGAACATGCCGAGCACCATTGCCAGAAAGGCGATGAGCTTTTTGGTCTCGATATGATCCACCGCTGGTGGCGCGGCAGGGCCGGCCGCGCGTGGGGGCGACCCTGCAGTAGTGCTGGCGGACGACATGCTGCGTCTCTCCCGAGCTTGAGCGCTTACTTGTTCGGTGCCGTGCGGGTATCGACGTCGACGACGACGCTGAGGCCTGCGCGCAGACGACCGGTATCAAGCGCATCCTGCGGCAATGCGATGCGAACAGGCACACGCTGGATGATCTTGGTGAAATTGCCAGTCGCGTTTTCCGGCGGCAGCAGCGAGAAGACCGAGCCGGAAGCCGGTGAGATCGACTCGACGGTGCCAACGATCGGATGGTCGCTATAGGCATCGACATGGACGTTCACCTTGGAACCGGGAACCAGGTGCTGGATCTGCGTTTCCTTGAAGTTCGCGTCGATATAGAGCTGCCGGGTCGGCACAATCGCCATCAGTTTCTGTCCGGGAGACACAAGGTCGCCTTCCTGAACGGAACGATTGCCGACAACGCCGTCATAAGGCGCCTTCAGCACGGTAAAGGACAGGTCGCGGGCGGCCTTGTCGCGAGCGGCGGCAAGACCCTTGATCGTGCTTTCCGCCTGGCGGCGCTGGGCCTGCAGCAGATTGATATTGGCTTGTGCCGAAGCAATCGCGGCATCGCCGCCGACCAGGTTGGCCTTGGCTTGGTCGAGCGCGATGTTGGCGCTATCCAAGGCGGCCGTGGTGCCGACCGACTTGGCTTGCAGTTCAGCAGCGCGCGTCTGGGTGATCTGAGCGCCACGAACAGTGGCGTCGAGGGCAACCTTCTGGGCCTGCGACTGGGCAAGAGCGGCCTGGCCGGCAGCGATCTGTGCATCGATGGTATGGAGTGAGAGCTGTTCGGTGTCGTACGAGGCCTGGGCCTGATCCAGCGCCAGCTTGTAGTCGCCGTCATCGAGCGTGGCGAGCACATCGCCAGCCTTGACGAGCTGGTTGGCAACGACATTCACCTTGGCGACATAGCCGGTGACCTTCGGCTGAATGGTCGCGATATCGCCGCCGATATAGGCATCGTCAGTCGAGACCATGAAGCGGCCGTTCGTCCACCAGTCATAACCATACCAGCCGCCGGCTGCGAGCACGGCGACGATGATGACAGGGAGCACCAGGCTGCGCCGCTTCTTTGCCGGAGGCGGTGGGGCCGCGGGAACCGGAGATGCAGGCGCAGCCTGGGTGGGAGCTGGATTGCTTCGCGTTTCTGCGGCGGGAGCGTTGGCAGATACGCCAGCTTCCGGCGCTTCCGCTTCGGCATCAGCGGACTCATCCACGATGCGCGCTACATTGTTTCCATGACTTGACGACATTGCCCTACCACCGAAAATCTAGGTAAAATAATCGAACCGAACGGTTCGGTTCGGTTCAATTGACATAAAGCCTTTTCCATTCCATATCAAGAGACATCGAACCGCGTGGTTCGATTTATTTGGCGAGTCTGTTTAAGATTCTGCAAAAATGATTGATGAAGGAGACGATGAAACACGAATCGCAAAATGCCATCATATTGAACGCGCCCGCACCTGCATCCGGGGGCCGCTGGGCCGCTGGCGAAGATCCGGTCAAGCGCCATCAGATTCTCGAAGGCGCCAAGCGCGTCTTTATGAAGATGGGCTTCGACGCGGCGAGCATGAACGACGTCACCCGCGAGGCGGGCGTCTCCAAGGGCACGCTTTACGTCTATTTCGCGAACAAGGAAGACCTGTTCGCCGCCATGATGGAGAGCGAGCGCACCTATTTCGTCAACCTCGTGCGCAATGCACTGGCGGATGAATCGGATGTCACGACGTCTCTTTATGATTTCGGCATCGTATTCGTGACGCACGTCACCTCGGACAAGACCATCAGCGCCATGCGCACGGTCATCGGCGTGCGCGAGCGCATGCCCTCCCTCTGTCAGCGTTTCTTCACCGGTCCGGAAAATCTGCGCACGGTGTTGCGCGGCTTCCTTGAGCGGCAGGTCGCAGCCGGTCATCTCAAGATCGACGATTTCGACATGGCGGCCCGCCATTTTCTGGAGATGGCCAGTGGCGGCTACTTCAAGCTGCGGCTGTTTGGCGACATGGACGAACCACCGTCAAAGGAGGAGATCGATTATGTCGTGCGCGGCGCCGTGCGCGTTTTCCTCGCAGGCTATGGGCCCGACCGCAAGGATTGATGGCAAAAGCCTTCCCTTGTTGCCGATGAGCAGCTAGCGATCCAACTCCGCAATGGCGATCAAGCGTCGCGGCCGCCGGGCGCTTATGAATTGTCCGGCAACCAGGGAGTTGGGCATGAGCGCGATCGGCAGAGCGATATGGTTCATCGAAAGCCATTTCACATCCGATATCTCATTGGATGAGATTGCCGATACGGCCGGGCTTTCGCGATATCATCTGTCGCGCGTCTTCGGCATGACGACAGGTCATTCGATCAGCGGCTATATAAGGAGCCGCCGCCTCAGCAGTGCGGCTCTCGCACTGACGGACAGCTCCTCCACCATTCTCCAGGTTGCCCTCGATGCCGGCTACGGCTCGCACGAGGCCTTCACCCGTGCCTTCCGCGAGCAATTCGGCATGACGCCGGAAAGCCTGCGCAAACAGGGGCACGTTCGCAACCTCGCTCTACAGGAGCCGATCAGAATGGACGACACCCGCCTCCCCAAGCTCGATGCCCCGCGCTTCGAGATCCGCCCGGCAATGCTGCTCGCCGGCTTTGCCGAAACCTATGCCCATGAGGCAACGCAGGCGATCCCTTCGCTCTGGCAGAAGTTCAACCAGCATTTCGGCCACATTCCTGGCCAGATGGGCAACGTCGCCTATGGCATCTGCACTCAGGCGGATGAGGGTAGCGAAGGCTTCCGCTATATGTCCGCAGCCGAAGTCACCGGCACCGACGACCTGCCCGAAGGGTTTACGACCGCGAGACTGCCGCCGCAGCGCTATGCGGTCTTTGCCCATCGCGGCCACATCTCGGGCATTTCCGCGACCGTGCATCAGATCTTCGGCGAATGGCTCCCGCAATCGGGCCACCAGCACGGCGGAACCCCGGACATGATGGAGCGCTATGACGAGCGTTTCGACCCGCGAACCGGCATGGGCGTGACCGAAATCTGGATCCCCCTCAAAGCTTAAAGCGAGCCCGCCGCCACGAAAATGGCGGCGGCGCTTGTACGGACGACGACGCTCCTTACATTACGGCCATTCTTGACAGGCCGGGGCTGGGGGTCAGTATCGGCAATGCTGACAAAAAGGGGAAATCGTCGATGGATATTGTTGGGCTGATACAGGATCCGAGCGCGTGGGTCGCGCTCGTCACACTCGTGGTCATGGAGGTGGTGCTTGGCATCGACAACCTCATCTTCATCTCGATCCTGACCAACAAACTGCCCGCCGAACACCGCGACAGGGCGCGCAAGATCGGTATCGGCCTTGCTCTTGGCATGCGTCTCGCACTGCTCGGCACTGTCGCCTGGATCGTGCAGCTCACGCAGCCGGTCTTCGAGATCTTCGGTCAGGGCTTCTCCTGGAAAGACATGATCTTGATCGGCGGCGGCCTCTTCCTCGTCTGGAAGGCGACGAAGGAGATCCATCACAACGTCGACCCGCAGGAACAGGGCGAAGACTTCATTGCCAAGTCGACGACCTCGACCTTCGCCGCCGCCATTGGCCAGATCCTGCTGCTCGACCTGGTCTTCTCGGTCGACAGCATCATCACCGCCGTTGGCATGACGCCGCATTTGCCGATCATGTTCGTCGCCGTGATTGCTGCGGTTACGGTCATGCTGGTCGCCGCCAACCCGCTCGCCAATTTCATCGAGAAGAACCCGAGCATCGTCATGCTGGCGCTCGCCTTCCTGCTGATGATCGGCACGACGCTGATCGCCGAAGGCATGGGCGTGCATGTGCCCAAGGGCTACATCTACGCCGCTATGGCCTTCTCAGCTCTCGTGGAAGTGCTCAACATGCTGGTCAGGAACCGCCGGAAAAAGGCATCCGGCGGCCATTGAGGAAAAGATCCGCATCCGGAAACGGGTGCGGCACTCAATCCTGAACGTGGACGTCGACCCATTCGCCGATGTCGCCGCGCCCGTAAATATCGACCGTGATCCTGACATTGCCGCGGACGATAAGTTTCGCGGCATCATCGGCAATATTGCCATCGGCGAGCATGGCTTCCAGCCGCTGACGGTTTGACGGCAGCGAGAAGAAACTATCGCCCTGGTCGCCGCGGTCGCGCCGACGGTAGGCGTGATAGTTCGCCCGATCCTGACGGATGATCTGCCAGGGCAGCGTTAGACGCTCCCCCTTTGAATTGTAGAGGTCGTCGTTACCGATATAGGCGCGATAGGACTCGATCAGCTTGGCCGAGCTATCGCGCGTAATCGTCGATTGCGCTGCGGCGGGATCGAACATGGCCGCCGCCATTATGAGGCTCAAAACCAGTCTCTTCATTGCTTCCTCGCGGTATTTGATTGAAGATCTATTCCGCCACTGCCGCAGAAATTGCAAATAAAATTCGGCAACCGACCCGCTTTCATCCCGATAGACTTACGAACGGTAAAGAGGCATCACTATTCTGATATATCGGCTCGCATCGGCGCGTTGCAATGTCCATGACACACCATCGGGTCGATCTTGAGGCGCGGTTTCCCTTGACGTCATGCATTGAATATGGCCTAAGGCCAGCCATATGGAAAACGCGGAATTGAAGCGGCAGGCGCCCTTTTCCGGCCGGTTTCCTCATCCAGATACACATCTTCGGCTGGACGGCGCTTGTCCAAAGCGCGACCCGGCCTTTTATGACGGGCAAACAAGATGACCACTTCAGGCGTTCGCGTCCGCATCGCACCCTCTCCCACCGGCGAGCCGCATGTCGGCACCGCATATATCGCGCTGTTCAACTATCTCTTCGCCAAGAAACACGGCGGCGAGTTTATTCTGCGCATCGAGGACACCGACGCGACCCGCTCCACTCCGGAATTCGAGACCAAGGTGCTCGACGCTCTGAAATGGTGCGGCCTGAAATGGTCTGAGGGTCCGGATGTCGGTGGGCCCTATGGCCCTTATCGCCAGAGCGACCGCAAGGAGCTGTATAAGCCCTACGTCGAACAGATCGTCACGAACGGACACGGCTTCCGCTGCTTCTGCACGCCCGAGCGTCTGGAAAAGATGCGCGAGGCGCAGCGTGCCGCCGGCCTGCCGCCGAAGTATGACGGTCACTGTTTGAACCTTTCGGCCGAGGAAGTGTCGACGCGCGTTGCCGCCGGCGAGCCGCATGTCGTGCGTATGAAGATCCCGATCGAGGGTAGCTGCAAGTTCCATGACGGCGTCTATGGCGACGTGGAAATCCCGTGGGATGCCGTCGACATGCAGGTTCTGCTGAAAGCCGACGGCATGCCGACCTATCACATGGCCAACGTCGTCGACGACCATCTGATGAAGATCACCCACGTCGCGCGCGGCGAAGAATGGCTCGCCTCGGTGCCGAAGCACATCCTGATCTATCAGTATCTCGGCTGGGAACCGCCGGTTTTCATGCACCTGTCGCTGATGCGCAATGCCGACAAGTCAAAGCTGTCGAAGCGCAAGAACCCGACGTCGATCTCCTATTACACGGCTCTCGGCTATATCCCCGAAGCGCTGATGAACTTCCTCGGCCTGTTCTTCATGCAGATCGCCGAAGGCGATGAGCTGTTGGCGATGGAAGAGCTTGCGGCAAAGTTCGACCCGGAGAACCTCTCCAAGGCCGGCGCGATCTTCGACATCCAGAAGCTCGACTGGCTGAACGGCCGCTGGATCCGCGAAAAGCTTTCGGAAGAGGAATTCCAGCAGCGCGTTCTGACCTGGGCCATGGAAAACAGCCGCCTGCAGGAAGGCCTGAAGTTGTCGCAGTCGCGCATCACCAAGCTTGGTGAACTGCCTGACCTCGCCGGCTTCCTGTTCAAGTCCGACCTCAACCTCGATCCCTCCGCTTTCGCGAAGATCAAGTCGACGCCGGAAGAGCTGTTGGAAATCCTGAACACGGTGCAGCCGGACCTCGAAAAGATCCTCGAATGGAATGTCGAAACGATCGAAGCCGAGTTGCGCGCCATCGCCGACCGCATGGGCAAGAAGCTGAAAGTGATCGTCGCACCGCTTTTCGTGGCCGTCTCGGGCTCCTCGCGCTCGCTACCGCTTTTCGATAGCATGGCGATCCTCGGCCGCTCCGTCGTGCGCCAGCGGCTGAAACTGGCCGCCCAGACCGTTGCGACCCTCGTCGGCCCAAAGAATTGAACCGGACGTAAAACCATGAACGACAAGACCGAAACATCAGCCCTTTCCTCCGACGCGACGGAAGTTCGTGCGCAGAAGCTGAAGCTGCTGCGTGAGCAGATCGGCGACGTCTATCCGGCGCATTTCCACCGGACCATGACCAATGCCGAACTGGCTGCGAAATACGAGAGCCTGGAGCCGGACACCGAGACCACGGATGTCGTCACCGTTGCCGGCCGCGTCTACTCCTCGCGCAACTCCGGCATGTTCATGGACATCCATGACGCCTCGGCGAAGATCCAGATCTTCAGCCACAAGGATGTTACCGGCGAAGAAGCGCGCTCCCTGCTGCCGATGATCGACATCGGCGACATTATCGGCGTCACCGGCGTCGTGCGCCGCACCAAGCGCGGCGAGCTGACGATCAATGCGCAGCAGATCACCATGCTGACCAAGTCGCTGCTGCCCATGCCCGAGAAGTGGCACGGCCTGTCGGATATCGAGTTGCGCTATCGCAAGCGCCATCTCGACATCATGACGAACGAGGAATCGAAGCTCCGCTTCCAGCAGCGCAGCCGCATCGTCTCCGGCATCCGCCGCTTCATGGAAAATGACGGCTTCATGGAAGTCGAGACGCCGATGCTGCACTCGGTTTACGGCGGCGCCACCGCCGAGCCGTTCAAGACGCATCACAACACGCTGAAGCTCGATATGTACCTGCGCATCGCGCCGGAACTGTTCCTGAAGCGCACGCTGGTCTCCGGCCTCACCGACAAGGTGTTCGAGATCAACCGCAACTTCCGCAACGAAGGCGTCTCCACCCGGCACAATCCAGAATTCACCATGATGGAGTGTTACTGGGCCTATGCCGACTACGAGGACATCATGGACCTCGTCGAGCGGCTGTTCTCGACGCTAGCCATGTCGATCCACGGCAGCACCGAATTTGCCTTCGGCGACAAGCAGATCTCCTTCAAGGGCCCGTTCCGCCGGGTGCCGATGCCTGATGCCGTCAAGGAAGCGACCGGTATCGACTTCCTGGCGATCAAGACCGACGAGGAAGCCCGCGCCGCCTCCAAGGCCGCTGGCTTTGCCGTCGAAAAGGACGCAACCTGGGGCGAATGCCTTGCCTTCATCTTCGAAGAAAAGGTCGAGGGCACGCTGATCCAGCCGGCCCACGTCACGCATTTCCCGAAGGACATCTCGCCCTTCGCCAAGGAAGTGCCGGGCGAGCCGCGCCTTGTCGAACGCTTCGAGACCTATTGCAACGCCTGGGAACTCGGCAACGCCTTCTCGGAACTCAACGATCCGGAAGAGCAGCGCGCCCGCATGGTCGAGCAGCTCGAGCAGGCGCATGCACGCGGCGAAAAGCAGAAGGAACTGGACGAAGAATTCCTCGATGCCATCGATCAGGGCATGCCGCCCGCCGGTGGCCTCGGCATCGGTGTCGACCGCCTCATCATGCTTCTGACCAACTCGCCGTCGATCCGCGACATCATCCTCTTCCCGGCCCGTCGCGCCAAGGCGGACTGAGACCGTTTCGTCCTCCGAACCTCAAAGGTGCGAACTATGACCGAGAAAGAGACAACGACCGCCGATGCCGACAGCGAGCAGCAGCGGCTGGCCGATCTTGTGGAGATCGGCGATGTCGATCTATCACAATATGCGCCGGGAACCTTTGGCTGCCACGAGGCGATGCACACGGCGTCGATCATGCTCGACATGACCGACGACCAGTTGCTGCAGCACCCCGCCATCTTGGCGAATCCCGATTTCTACCGTCTTGCCGGCGAAGTTCACGAAGCACTCTTCGCGCTTTACCAGGCGATCGGCGAGAAACATCTGGTGGATTGAGACCATTGCCTTTGCGCCCGGTGGCGCAAGGCAAACTCCGATCAGTTGGTGACCGGCGAACGCCGGTCGGCAGCCCCTGTCATGGTCGGGTCGAGGCCTGGTGATGGGCTCTTATCCTTGGCGTCCGCTCCGATAAATTCGCCATTCTCGTCATATCCGGGCCGCACGTTGCCCGTCGATTTCGGCTCCGGCAGAGCAGACTTGGCATTGTGATCCTCTGCCTGCTTGGCAGCCGCCTTCTGTTCTGCGGCCATCGCCGCCTTCAGCTTGTCTTTCTTGGCATCGCCGCCGGCACCATTGTCGGCGGCCAGGGCATTGTCGCAATCGCTGAAGTCCTTCAGTCCGGCAAGAGCGGTATTGATGTCCTGCGGCTGCATGGTGATCTGCTCGCCATAGAAGAGGCCAGCCGTGCTGGCGCCGCCGTCATAGTAACGCGCCGTCAGCGGAGCCTCCGCGCTGCCGTCGGCAAGCTTGTCGGGGTGAGGTACGTAGACGACATCGGCGCCCAAAGCCCGGCCGCGTATATCGGAACGCAAGATCGGGCCATTCTTGTCGAGAACCACAACCTGAACGAGATCTGGCTTCTGTTCCTGATAGACGGCTTTGGCCACGCGCAGCGCCGTCCTCACGCGTGTCAGGCCATCGGTCGGATCGGTGCGGATATATTTGCGCACCCAGAAGCGGTTTTCCTTGCGAATGGTGACGAGATTGATGTCCGTGCACTGCAATCCGTTGGAGGAAGCGGACGCGAAACCGAGCAGTCTGTCCTTGCCGATAGAAAGCGCCAAAACGCCGGAGCAGCCTATGAGTAAAGCCACTCCGCCGATGATGACGACAAACTTCCGGGGCAACCGGAAAATGTGCAGTAAGGCGCTCACGCCAACTGCTCCAGCATAGACCACTCCAAGGTGATAAAGATGATCAACCCTCACGTTAGGGAATTGGCGTTTCTGAATACTTAAAGCCAAGGTGAAACTTATATCTCACGTGGTATCTTTACCAAAAAAGGTCCGAAATTTCACAGCTATGACGAGCGCTTGCTTTCAGTGCCGGGGCCATGCTCTAACCTTTTCATGGCCTTCACCTTGAGACAGTTGCAGTACTTCGTTGCCGTGGCGGAACAGGGCTCGGTGACCCGCGCGGCGCAGAATCTTTCGATTTCTCAATCCTCCGTTACCGAGGCGCTGAAGGAGCTTGAGGGCGACCTCGGTGTCGAGCTGTTCGACCGGCATCCGCGCGGACTGTCCATCACGCATAACGGCCATCAGTTTCTGCGCCACGCGACGAAGATTCTGGCGACCGTTTCCGACGCGCGCACCAGCTTTTCCGGCCAGCGGAACGCGACCGGCGGCACGCTGAACATCGGCGTGACATCGCTCGTCGCCGGCTATGTCCTGTCGGATCTTCTGGCGCGCTATCGCCGCGCCTGCCCCGGCGTCGAAGTCAGCGCCATCGAGGATAATGGCAGCTATCTGGAACATCTTCTGGTTGGTGGCGAGCTCGACGTCGCCGTCATGGTCATCTCCAACCTGCGGGACCGCATGGCTCTGCAGGCCGAAATCCTCGAGACGTCGCCCTACCGCCTCTGGCTGCCCATGGGCCATCCCCTCGTCTCGGCCGATATCATCAGCGTCGCCGATATCACTCGCGAACCGCTGATCATGCTGACCATCGACGAAATCGAGGAGAATACCGGCAAGCTGCTGACGGCGCTCGGCGCACGGCCGCATGTGGCCTTCCGCACGCGCTCCGTCGAGGCAGTGCGCAGCCTCGTAGCAACAGGCGCCGGCGTGGCGCTGCTGCCAGATCTCGTCTATCGCCCCTGGTCGCTGGAAGGCGACCGCATCGAAAGCCGCGACGTCTCCGGCTCGCTGCCGGTCGTGCAGGTGGGCATGGTCTGGCGCAAGGGATCGAGCCTGCCGCAGGCCGCCCGCGATTTCGTCGGCGTCGCCGAAAGCATGCGCTCGGGGCGGCAGCGATAGCAGGAGGCTATTTCATAGGCATCAAGAGGATTGGAGGATAGATTATGAAGACCATCATCATATTCGACTGCGAATTTCTTTGCCTTGAAGGCTCGCAACGCCGATTCTGGTGTGCGGCCCATGACCCTGATCCGGTGATCGCCGAGATCGGAGCGGTGAAGCTGGGCCTGGAAGGCGATTTTCCCATTCTAGCGACCTATAAGGCCTATATCCGCCCCATCGATCGGTTCGGCAACCAATATGCGCTCGACCCGTTCTTCACCGCGCTGACCGGTATCACCGAAGAGGTTATCAGCGCCGAAGGGATGTCCTTGCAGGAGGCGCTTGCCGGCCTCGACGGCTTCTCGGACGGCGCCGGCTTCTGGTCCTGGGGCAAGGACGAGCTGAACATGATGGCGATCAGCTGTTACGTTGCCGGAATTCAGCCCTTGATCCCCGCGCATCGCTTCGACAATGCGGTCAAGCTGCTGCTTGCAGCGGGAATGCCGGTCGAGGATCTGGCGAGAACACCGAGCAACAAGCTTGCCGACTACTATGGTGTGGATCACCCTCCCCTGCAGGGGCACGACGCGCTCGACGATGCGCTTTCTGTCTCCTACACCCTGCAACATCTTATGAAGGCTGGGAAATTGCAGCCGGAAGTCTTCGGCAACTCCTAGTTCCGCCTGCCTCCGGGTCAGCGCCCTCCAGTCGTTACCGCTACCGCGAGATGAATGAGCCTTTTGGAATCGGAATTTCCGATATCGCCTTTCTGATAAATGAATTTGCGAATGCGGCGAAATCGGGTCACCTTTTCTTCCGGGAACAAAAAGCCAGCCACTGGCTCCACAATATCAAGGCTCAAAAACCGGGAGAGTTCGATGAAGCATCTGCTGAATTCATGCACGGCCGCACTCGCGTGCCTAAGTTTTGCCACGCAGGTCATCGCCGCCGAGCCGCTGAAGACGCTCGGCAAGGGCGAAGGCGCCGTCAGCATCGTCGCATGGGCCGGCTATATCGAGCGCGGCGAAAGCGACAAGAATTACGACTGGGTCACCGGCTTCGAAAAGGAAACCGGCTGCAAAGTCAGCGTCAAGACCGCGGCGACATCGGACGAAATGGTCGCGCTGATGAACGAGGGCGGCTTCGACCTCGTGACGGCTTCTGGCGATGCATCGCTGCGTCTCGTCGCCGGTAAGCGCGTCCAGCCGATCAACACCGACCTGATCCCCAGTTGGAAAAACCTCGACGACCGCCTGAAGAATGCGCCCTGGCATACGGTCAACGGCGTCCACTACGGCGTTCCCTATCTCTGGGGACCGAACGTGCTGATGTACAACACCGACGCCTTCAAGGGTGAGGCGCCGAAGAGCTGGAATGTCGTCTTTGAAGAGATGACCCTGCCGGACGGTAAGTCCAACAAGGGCCGCGTCCAGGCCTATGACGGTCCGATCTATATTGCCGATGCCGCCCTTTACCTCATGGCGCACAAGCCGGAGCTTGGCATCAAGGACCCCTACGAACTCAACGAAGACCAGTACAAGGCCGCTCTTGAGCTGCTGCGCGGCCAGCGCAAGATCGTCAGCCGCTATTGGCATGATGCGATGATCCAGACCGACGACTTCAAGAACGAAGGCGTCGTTGCTTCGGGCTCATGGCCATTCCAGGTGAACCTGCTGCAATCAGACAAGCAGAAGATCGCCTCGACCTTCCCTGATGAAGGCACGACCGGCTGGGCCGATACCACCATGCTGCATGCCGACAGCGAACATCCGAACTGCGCCTATATGTGGATGGAACATTCCCTCCAGGCCAAAGTTCAGGGAGATGCCGCCGCCTGGTTCGGCGCCGTGCCTTCGGTTCCGGCAGCCTGCAAGGGCAACGAACTCTTGACCGATAGCGGTTGCGCCACCAATGGCTACGATCACTTCGACAAGATCAAATTCTGGAAGACACCTGTCGCCAAGTGCACGAGCCAGAGCGAGTGCGTGCCCTATCACCGCTGGGTATCGGACTATATCGGCGTGATTGGGGGGCGGTAACCTTCCATCTTCTCCCCACTAGGGAGAAGATGCCCGACAGAGCAGATGAGTGGGATGAGAAGCGACGAATGTTCCGAGCAGTAAGCGAAGAACAACTTATATCGCGCACCCTCATCCGACCCTTCGGGCCACCTTCTCCCCGCTGGGGAGAAGGAATGACAACACTTTCCCTGGAGCACCCCATGACCGCCGTTCGTTTCCAGCAGGTGTCGCGCCATTTCGGCCAGGTCCGCGCTGTGGATCGTGTCGATCTGGAAATCGCGCCCGGCGAATTCTTCGCCATGCTCGGCCCTTCCGGTTCCGGCAAGACCACTTGCCTCAGGCTTATTGCCGGCTTCGAGCAGCCAACCGGCGGCCATATCGAAATCTTCGGCGAGACGGCCGAGGGCGTGCCGCCCTACAGGCGCAACGTCAACACCGTCTTCCAGGATTATGCCCTGTTTCCGCATCTCAACATCCTCGACAACGTCGCTTACGGCTTGATGGTCAAGGGTGTCGGCAAGGCCGAACGCGTACGTGCCGCCGGGCAGGCGCTGGAACTGGTGAAGCTGCCAGGCTATGGCAGCCGCCGCCCCGGCCAGCTCTCCGGGGGCCAGCGTCAGCGCGTGGCGCTCGCCCGAGCGCTGGTCAACAAGCCGAAAGTCCTGCTCCTCGACGAACCCCTTGGTGCCCTCGACCTGAAGCTGCGTGAGCAGATGCAGGAGGAGCTGAAGAGCCTGCAGCGCGCACTCGGCATCACCTTCGTCTTCGTCACCCATGATCAGGGCGAAGCGCTCTCGATGGCCGATCGCGTCGCCGTGTTCAATGACGGCCGTATCGTGCAGCAGGGAACGCCGCATGAGATCTATCAGCGGCCGAAAACCCGCTTCGTTGCCGATTTCGTCGGCTCCTCCAATGTCATCGCGCCGGAAACCATGTCGTCGCTTGGCGGTGAGCGGCGCTGGGCAAGCCTGCGCCCCGAAGCCATACGGTTGACTGAGGAGAGCGGCGTGGCAGCAACCGTGAAGGCGACAAGCTTTCTCGGTGCTGCTACCCGCCTCTCGGTGGAAGCGAATGGCACGCGCCTGCATGTGACCGTGCCGGCCGGCCAGTCGGCGCCCGACACCGGCGCCGCCGTCCGCCTCGCATGGCTGCCAGCGGATGTGCACTATATGGATGACGCCGCATGAACGCCGCCGCCTTCCCTGCCTCGCCGAGCCAGGCGCCGGCTTCGATCCTGCCGAGCCGCGGCGGCTTCTTCGGCCGTCTCTCGGATCTCTTCTGGCGCCGTCCGAAACTGCTGCTCTTCTTGATGCTGACGCCGCCGCTGCTCTGGCTCGGCATCATCTATATCGGCTCGCTGATCGCGCTGCTGCTTCAAAGCTTCTTCTCGATCGACGACTTCTCGGGGATGGTGAACTACCAGTTCACGCTCTCGACCTACGCGCAACTGCTGAATTCGGCCAATTTCGACATCATCGTCCGCACGGTGATCATGGCTGCCCTCGTGACGTTAGCCTCTGCCTTCGTTGCCTTCCCGATCGCCTATTACGCAGCGCGTTATGCGCAGGGCAAATGGAAGGCGCTGTTCTATCTTGGCGTCATGCTGCCGCTCTGGTCCAGCTATCTGGTCAAGGTCTATGCCTGGAAGCTGATCCTCGCCAAGGAAGGCATCCTCACCTGGATTTTCGAAGGACTGCATCTCGGCTGGCTGCTCGACGGCGTGCTTGCCCTACCCATCATCGGCGGCAACTCGCTCTCGGTGAGCTATATCGGCACCTTCCTCGTCTTCGTCTATGTCTGGCTGCCCTATATGATCCTGCCGACGCAGGCCGCTCTCGAGCGCGTGCCGGCCAATCTGCTGGAAGCCTCGTCCGATCTCGGCGCAACGCCGAACCAGACCTTCCGCACCGTACTGTTGCCGCTGGCTCTTCCCGGCATCGTCGCCGGCTCGATCTTCACCTTCTCCCTGACATTGGGCGATTACATCATCCCGCAGATCATCGGCTCCTCACGCCTCTTCATCGGCCAGGCCGTCTATGCGCAGCAGGGCACCGCCGGCAACGTGCCGCTGGCCGCCGCCTTCTCGGTGGTGCCGATCGTCATCATGGCCATCTATCTCTGGATCGCCAAAAAGCAGGGAGCTTTCGATGCGCTCTGATCGTGGCCAACGCGCCTCTTTCCCCTTGAAGATCGCCGCTGCCGGCGGCCTGCTTTTCCTGCATCTGCCGATCCTCCTGATCTTCGTCTATGCCTTCACGACCGAGGAGAAGAGCTACCAATGGCCGCCACCGGGCTTCACCCTGCAATGGTTCGGCATTGCCTGGAACCGACCGGATGTCTGGTCGTCACTGGCGCTCTCGGTACAAGTGGCGACGATTGCGACCGCGATCGCCCTCCTCCTCGGCACGCTCTGCGCCGCCGCCGTCAGCCAGACGAAATTCTTCGGCCGCGAGGCGATCTCGCTGCTGGTCATCCTGCCGATCGCGCTCCCGGGCATTATCACCGGTATCGCATTGCGCTCGGCCTTCAGCCTGTTCGATATTCCCTTCTCGGTCTGGACGATCGTTCTCGGCCATGCAACCTTCTGCGTCGTCGTGGTCTATAACAATGCCGTCGCCCGTTTCCGTCGCACCTCCGGCTCGCTCATCGAAGCGTCGATGGATCTCGGTGCAGACGGCTTCCAGACCTTCCGGCACATCATCCTGCCGAATATCGGCACGGCGCTGCTGGCCGGCGGCATGCTCGCCTTCGCGCTGTCCTTCGATGAAGTCATCGTTACCACCTTCACTGGCGGCCAGCAGATGACCTTGCCGATCTGGATGCTGGAGGAGCTAATCCGCCCACGCCAGCGACCCGTCACCAACGTCGTCGCCATGGTCGTCGTGCTCGTCACCTTCCTGCCGATCCTGGCAGCTTATTATCTTACCCGCGACGGCGATCAGATCGCCGGTGGCGGCAAATGAAAGGGAGAGAATAATGGATACCCAGATGCTGATCGGCTCCCGCTTCGAGGCCGGCACCGAAACGGAAGAGCAAGTGCTCAACCCGAAGACCGGCGAGAAAGTGCTCAATCTGCCTGAGGCGTCGCTTGGCCAGATCGATGCCGCCGTCGACGCTGCCGAAAAGGCCTTCACGAGCTGGTCACAGACCACGCCAAGCCAGCGCTCGGCTTATCTCCTCAAGATCGCCGACGCCATCGAGCGAGATGCCGAGGGCTTTGCTGCGCTGGAGGCGCTCAACTGCGGTAAGCCGATCAATGCCGTCCTCAATGACGAGATTCCGGCAATCGTCGACTGCTATCGCTTCTTTGCCGGCGCAGTGCGCAACCTTCACGGCCCGGTCGCTGGCGAATATCTGCCCGGCCATACCTCGATGATCCGCCGCGACCCGATCGGCATCGTCGGCTCCATCGCGCCCTGGAACTATCCGCTGATGATGATGGCCTGGAAGCTGGCGCCGGCGATTGCTGGCGGCAACACCGTGGTCTTCAAGCCCTCCGAGCAGACGCCGCTGACGGCGCTGAAGATGGCGAAGCTGCTGGCGGATATCCTGCCCGAAGGCGTCGTCAACGTTATCCTCGGCCGTGGCGAAAGTGTCGGCAATGCACTGATCAACCACCCGAAGATCAGCATGGTCTCCATCACAGGCGATGTCGCCACCGGCAAGAAGGTGCTTCAGGCCGCCGCCAAGACGGTGAAGCGCACGCATCTCGAACTCGGCGGCAAGGCCCCGGTCATCATCTTCGACGACGCCGACATCGATGCCGTTGTGTCAGGCATCCGTACCTTCGGCTACTACAATGCTGGTCAGGACTGCACCGCCGCCTGCCGCATCTATGCCGATGCCAAGGTCTACGACAATTTCGTCGCCGACCTCACCTCCGCCGTATCGAGCATCAAGTTCAACCAGGCAGACGACACCGAAAACGAGATCGGACCGCTGATCTCCAAGCGTCAACGCGACCGTGTCGAAAGCTTCGTTGCGCGCGCCTCCGAACACAAGCACATGGAAATCACCACCGGCGGCAAAACATCAGGCGATCGCGGCTTCTTCTATGCGCCGACCATCGTTGCCGGCGCGACGCAGGATGACGAAATCGTGCGCCGCGAGGTCTTCGGCCCCGTCGTCTCGGTGACACGCTTCACCAACCCCGACGATGCCGTCACCTGGGCCAACGACAGCGATTACGGCCTCGCCTCCTCGGTGTGGACCAAGGACATCAGCCGCGGCATGCAAACCGCCGCCCGGCTGCAATATGGCTGCACCTGGATCAATACCCACTTCATGCTGGTCAACGAGATGCCGCATGGCGGCCTGAAACAATCCGGCTACGGCAAGGATATGTCAGTCTACGCTATCGAAGACTATACGGCCGTGCGGCATGTGATGATCAATCATGGGTGAGATGCAGCTGTCGATGACAGTCGGCTTTCTCGAGTTCGTGATGAGAATACCCCCTCTGTCACTGTCGTGACATCTCCCCCACAAGGGGGGAGATCGTTGGGCGTTTGACGCCAGCCGAGCGAAGACGTTGAGCCTCAGCTTCAGCAGATACGGTGCTGGTTTAGATACAAAAGGCTACCGCGAGTTACCAATCTCCCCCCATGTGGGGGAGATGTCCCGAAAGGGACAGAGGGGGGTGCCGCACTCTCCGTAAACTCCCGCGAAAGACGACAACACCCCATTAATCGAAACGCCCTCGGAACAATTTCCCATCTCCCGCGTCTTTAAGAAGTACAACGCAGAGGAGACTGCTAAATGCTGAAATGGGCTCTTATTTTCTTTGTAGTTTCGCTGATTAGCGGCTTTTTCGGCTTTTCAGGCGTGTCGGCGGCAACCGCAACCATCGCGCGTGTTCTCTTCGCCATCTTCCTGATCGTCTTCCTGGTGTTCCTGGTTCTGGCCGTCATGGCCGGCAACGCCGTCGTCTGACGATATAAGCCGCTATTGTTGAAGGGGCGGGCCTAGATCAGGCTCGCCCCGACATTTATGGCCAGCGCCAGGATCGTCGTATTGAACAGGAATGACAGGATGGCGTGCAAAAGCACCAGCTTACGCATGCCGACCGTGGAAACGCCGATATCGGCGGTTTGGGCAGCAACGCCGATAGTGAAGGAAAAATAGAGAAAGTCCCAGTAGATCGGCTCTTCCACCGGCTCGGCGAATTTAAGCCCCTGCCCCTTGCCGGGATTGGCGTAGAAGCGGTGCGCATAGTGGATCGTGAACAGCATGTGCAGGAATGCCCAGGAGATCAGGATCGTCACGATCGCCATCATCACGCGGAAAAATGCCACCTCCGGCGAGGCATCCTTCACACCGATCAGATCGAGGACAATGCCGCCGATACTGGCAACTGCCGCCCCGATCGACAGGATCAGCAGCAGCACATCGGAGAAATCGAGGTCGGCTGAGCGCTTGCGGATGCGTTGCACATCGGCCGTCAGCATCCGATAGAGGCTGTAGACGATATAGACGACAGCCGTCGTATCCCAGGCGATCAGCAGGTTGCCGGTGTTGAGGTCCCTTGAGGTCAGCAGCAGAAAAACCGCGATGCCGACAAGCACGGCAATCAGGATCACCTGATGCTTGCGCAACAGCACGAGCCCTCTGGAACGATGCAAAAGTCCGTTGGTGCCCATGCGTCGTTCTCCCGATCGAAAATCGTCTTGCAGAACCGATTCGCCGATGAGAGTGACAAATAAAAGGAGGCCCCGCAATACAGGGCCTCCGAGCCATGGAACCGAGGTTCAGCCGGTCCAGCCACCGTCGACGACATGAATCTGGCCGGTCGTGAAGCCAGCCTCGTCGCCCGCCAGATAGGTCACCAGCGCGGCGATCTCTTCGGCGGTCGCGATGCGGCCCATCGGCTGGCGGGCGATGAAGTCCTTCATCGCCTTGTCGTAGTCGCCGGTTGCCTTCAGCCGCTCATGAAGCGACGGGCTGTCAACCGTGCCGGGGCAAATGGCGTTGGCGCGAATGCCCTTGGCGACGAAGTCGGCGGCGATCGCCTTGGTAAGCCCGATGACCGCAGCCTTGGAAGCACCATAGGCGAAGCGATTGGGCACGCCTTTCACGCTGGAAGCGACGGAGGACATGTTGACGATCGAGCCCTTGCCCTTCTCCAGCATGCCCGGCAGGAAGGCGCGGCAGGTCGTGTACATCGCCTTGGCATTGAGGTTGAACGAAAAGTCCCAGTCCTTTTCCTCGCAGTCCAGGATCGTGCCGGAATGCACGAAGCCGGCGCAATTGAAGAGCACGTCGATGGGGCCGAGTTCCTCGGCGTAAGCCTTGACCGCCGCACCGTCGAGCACGTTCAGCACATGCTTGGTGGCGCCATCCAGCGTCGAGAGCGTCTGCTCATTGATGTCGGTGGCGTAGACATGCGCGCCGAGCGAAATGAAGCGCTCCGCCGAAGCCCGGCCGATGCCCTGCCCGGCCGCCGTGATGACGACCTTTTTGCCTTCCAACCCGTGACCCATAATCCTGATCCTTTCCTCGGGGACTATGATCCCATCCATTTCGGCCGGCCGCATAGCCGACACAGGATAAGATCATGCAATAACAAACAGATGGCGCAGCCCTTGCCTTACCCTTCGAACGATTGCGCGAAGCGCCGGTTGAGCTTTTCGATAAGGACTGTATGCCGCTCGCCGCTTCGCAGTCCATCGCTAATCACCTCGGATGCGTCGCTTTGGAATGCCATGTAGCCGTCATGTCGCGGCCTCACATAGGCGCCTTCCAGCGTCGCGCGCGTGTTGCGATAGAAATCGAGCGCCGGGCCATTGACCCCATCGCTAACCCAGGCATCGGCATGACCCGGCTGACCGTTGCTGCCGGCATAAAT
>BFBZ01000008.1_pt603 | contig 25457 bp, 12 predicted proteins | sample 1888401 | NCBI WGS metagenome assembly BFBZ01 (sample SAMD00112614, study PRJDB3348) | symbiont metagenome | host: Chara braunii
GTCTCTTATACACATCTAGATGTGTATAAGAGACAGGCTCGCACAGCTCAGCGATCCGCCGGCCGAGGTTTCGACCGTGATGGCGGCCCTGCGGCGCCCTTCGCGCGACCTGGCGCAGGAATTCTCCCGCGCGCTGAGCGAGCAATTGCCGCTGATCAAGCGCGACGGCGGCTTCGTGCGCGAGGGCTATGAGGCCGCGCTCGACGAGAGCCGCAATCTGCGCGACGCCTCGCGTCTGGTCGTCGCCGCGATGCAGGCGCGCTATGCCGAGGACACTGGCATCAAGACATTGAAGATCCGGCACAACAACGTGCTCGGCTATTTTGTCGAGGTTACCGCGCAGCACGGTGACAAGCTGTTCGCGCCGCCGCTGAATGCGACCTTCATCCATCGCCAGACGCTGGCCGGGCAGGTCCGCTTCACGACGGCAGAGCTCGGCGAGACCGAGGCCAAGATCGCCAATGCCGGCGAGCGCGCGCTCAATCTCGAGCTCGAGATCTTCGAGCGGCTCAGCGCACTGGCGCTCGCCGCCAGCGACGATTTGCGCAATGCCGCGCATGCCTTCGCGATGCTCGACGTCGCGACCTCGCTGGCGAAACTCGCAATCGACGACAATTACGTGCGGCCCGATGTCGACGGCTCGCTCGGCTTTGCGATCGAGGGCGGCCGCCACCCGGTCGTCGAGCAGGCGTTGAAGCGCGACGGCCAACCGTTCATCGCCAATGCCTGCGACCTGTCGCCGGCGCCAGCGCAGAAATCCGGCCAGCTCTGGCTGATCACCGGTCCGAACATGGCCGGTAAGTCGACCTTCCTGCGCCAGAACGCCCTGATCGCGCTCCTTGCTCAAATTGGCAGCTACGTGCCGGCGTCGCGCGCGCGGCTCGGCATCGTCGACCGGCTGTTCTCGCGCGTCGGCGCCGCCGACGATCTGGCGCGGGGACGCTCGACCTTCATGGTCGAAATGGTCGAGACCGCCGTGATCCTGAATCAGGCGAGCGAGCGGTCGCTGGTCATCCTCGACGAGATCGGCCGCGGCACCGCGACCTTCGACGGCCTCTCGATCGCCTGGGCCGCGATCGAGCATCTGCACGAAAGCAACCGCTGCCGCACGCTCTTTGCCACCCACTATCACGAGCTCACGGCGCTCTCGACCAGGTTGCCGCGGATGTTCAACGCCACGGTGCGGGTCAAGGAATGGCAGGGCGACGTCGTGTTCCTGCACGAGGTGCTGCCGGGCTCGGCCGACCGCTCCTACGGCATCCAGGTCGCGAAACTCGCCGGCCTGCCGCCCGCGGTGATCACCCGCGCCAAATCGGTACTGGCCAAGCTCGAAGCGCAAGACCGCGGCCAGACCGCCCGCGCACTCGCGGACGATTTACCGCTGTTCGCCGTCCCCTCCCGCGCCGCCACGGAGGACAAGCCGCCGAGCGAGGCCGATCTGCTGGTGGAAGCGGTGAAGGCGCTGCACCCCGACGAAATGTCGCCGCGCGAGGCACTGGATGCGCTGTATGCGTTGAGGGCGAAGCTGCCGAAATAGCCAATGCGGCTTCCAACAACCTGAGAATGCTGCAAGGATGGGGTATGTCATCGCCGGTTCGGCCCATTCTCTCGCCATCGCTCTCGGCCAAGCTTTCGGCCTTAGCCAACCGGCCTGCGACCAACCGCGAATTGCGGGACATCCTTGCCGAACTCGCAGCGCTGCCGGCGCATCGCATCGTACAGGCCAGCCGGGAAATCGCGAGGGACGCAGCTTTCGGCTGGTGGCAGCAGGAAAAGCGGCCGGGACAGCTCGTCCCGAAGCACCGAGCACGCGTCTTTTTTCAGCGGATAAGAGATCAGCTTTGGCCGAAATCGGCGCACGCTCCCTTTCCACCTGATCGAGAATTGCTCGCCGCAAATACCGATTTTGCGTGGCTATTCCTTTTTCACCCAAGTGGCTACCTCAGGGAGGCAGCACTCTTCCACATAACGACACCGCCGACCTCGCCATTTTTCCTTGCAGCTTTGGCGTGGCGATTAAATGACTGGGTTGGACCGGTACGCCAAGCCGCAAAGAAATGCTTCAAGCGCGTTTCGGCAAGCATCGCTGCAAGCGTCGCCGCAGACGCGGCGATCTACTTGCTTGAACGGCGATTTATATGGGGGCGATGGAGCGATGAGGTTGCAATTCTTGATCCGCTGTTCGCTCGCGACGACGTCCTCTCGGCACTCGCGCTTCAACTTGAAAGACGCCCGACTGGCGGGCTGAGTGGCTGTCTCCGCTCTGCATTGCGATACCCCGGCATCGACCAATACCTGCCACGACTGGCAACTACGGCCGTTCAACCACCAATCAGGGCCATCGCTTATCAGTGCTTGATTTCGCGGAAAGCCAGTTGGCCCGCTGGGTTTGACTGGGTCTGGCTCGACAAGGTGTATGGCCTGTCTCTTATACACATCTAGATGTGTATAAGAGACAGTCGACAAGGTGTATGGCTTGCGACGACGCGTTCCGAAGCTGGACAGTCGCGAGATCGAAGCCGATCGTCCGGTCGCAGATCTCATCGCCGAGGGAATCCGCGACAGATCACCATTCGTGCGGAAAATTGTCGCGGACGCCATGATCGTCGAGCGCTCGCAGATTGAGGACGAGCGAGCTTTGGCGTCCCAGTTGGCGAGTGACCCACACCCCGCGGTGAGGTCCCGCGGCGAGTTTTTGGCGAGGCACCCACGCTCCGCGCGGTAACGAGGCTACGCCTTCGCTTTCCTCCGCCCGAGCTGCCACAGCGCCAGATTCCACGCGATGCAGGTGGCGAGTGCGCAGCAGAGGCCTACGGCTGAGCCGAATTGCAGCACCGCGACGTGCAGCACGGCGATGCCGAGGCCGAAGCCGAGCAGGCCCCAGGCGCTGTTGGCGAGCACGGCGGCGGTGGCGGGGCCGCCGATCCGCGGATGCAGGATCAGCATCATCGAGGAGAACACGATCGGGAACAGCGCGATCACGCCGGTGACGCGCGGGCCGACCCAGGTCGACGCGGTGACCACGGTGCCGACCAGGCTCGCGACCAGCGCCGCGCGCAGCGGGATGTCGTACCAGCGCCGCGCGATCAGCGGCATTTTGGCGACGTGGCGATAGGGCTTGAGCAGCGGGATGCAGATCGCAAACGCGATGGCATTGAGGATCAGCCCGCCGGTCAGTGTCCACGCAAACTGGCGGATGATGGTGCCGAGCACGAGCCATAGCGCGATCGCGCTTCCCGCGCTGATCCACATNCCCGCCGGTCAGTGTCCACGCAAACTGGCGGATGATGGTGCCGAGCACGAGCCATAGCGCGATCGCGCTTCCCGCGCTGATCCACATGCTGAAGCGCTGCGCCAGCACCGCATACATGAGGCCCATGAAGATCGTCGCCGCATTGACCGGCAGGCTCGACAGCGCACCCTCGGCGATGAAGGCGGCGTCATGGTCGAGCGCGAGGAAGGTGTAGGACGGCCCGGCCGAGATCGGCAGGGTGGCGATCAGCGCGCCGATCACCGGCCCCGACCGCTCGGTGATGATCGACGCAGAGACCACGAACGCGGCCGCAACCGCCATGCGCAGCACGAGGAGCAGGATGAAGTGGAGGTCGGGGGACATTTCTTTTTTCTTATCCTCCCCTGGAGGGGGAGGATCGGTTCGCATGCAGCGCAGCGGAATGCGAAACTAGGTGGGGTGATCTCTCAACCTGTCTCTTATACACATCTAGATGTGTATAAGAGACAGAGTGGAGGTCGGGGGACATTTCTTTTTTCTTATCCTCCCCTGGAGGGGGAGGATCGGTTCGCATGCAGCGCAGCGGAATGCGAAACTAGGTGGGGTGATCTCTCAACCTGTCTCTTATACACATCTAGATGTGTATAAGAGACAGAGTGGAGGTCGGGGGACATTTCTTTTTTCTTATCCTCCCCTGGAGGGGGAGGATCGGTTCGCATGCAGCGCAGCGGAATGCGAAACTAGGTGGGGTGATCTCTCAACCTGTCTCTTATACACATCTAGATGTGTATAAGAGACAGAGTGGAGGTCGGGGGACATTTCTTTTTTCTTATCCTCCCCTGGAGGGGGAGGATCGGTTCGCATGCAGCGCAGCGGAATGCGAAACTAGGTGGGGTGATCTCTCAACCTGTCTCTTATACACATCTAGATGTGTATAAGAGACAGAGTGGAGGTCGGGGGACATTTCTTTTTTCTTATCCTCCCCTGGAGGGGGAGGATCGGTTCGCATGCAGCGCAGCGGAATGCGAAACTAGGTGGGGTGATCTCTCAACCTGTCTCTTATACACATCTAGATGTGTATAAGAGACAGAGTGGAGGTCGGGGGACATTTCTTTTTTCTTATCCTCCCCTGGAGGGGGAGGATCGGTTCGCATGCAGCGCAGCGGAATGCGAAACTAGGTGGGGTGATCTCTCAACCTGTCTCTTATACACATCTAGATGTGTATAAGAGACAGAGTGGAGGTCGGGGGACATTTCTTTTTTCTTATCCTCCCCTGGAGGGGGAGGATCGGTTCGCATGCAGCGCAGCGGAATGCGAAACTAGGTGGGGTGATCTCTCAACCTGTCTCTTATACACATCTAGATGTGTATAAGAGACAGAGTGGAGGTCGGGGGACATTTCTTTTTTCTTATCCTCCCCTGGAGGGGGAGGATCGGTTCGCATGCAGCGCAGCGGAATGCGAAACTAGGTGGGGTGATCTCTCAACCTGTCTCTTATACACATCTAGATGTGTATAAGAGACAGAGTGGAGGTCGGGGGACATTTCTTTTTTCTTATCCTCCCCTGGAGGGGGAGGATCGGTTCGCATGCAGCGCAGCGGAATGCGAAACTAGGTGGGGTGATCTCTCAACCTGTCTCTTATACACATCTAGATGTGTATAAGAGACAGAGTGGAGGTCGGGGGACATTTCTTTTTTCTTATCCTCCCCTGGAGGGGGAGGATCGGTTCGCATGCAGCGCAGCGGAATGCGAAACTAGGTGGGGTGATCTCTCAACCTGTCTCTTATACACATCTAGATGTGTATAAGAGACAGAGTGGAGGTCGGGGGACATTTCTTTTTTCTTATCCTCCCCTGGAGGGGGAGGATCGGTTCGCATGCAGCGCAGCGGAATGCGAAACTAGGTGGGGTGATCTCTCAACCTGTCTCTTATACACATCTAGATGTGTATAAGAGACAGAGTGGAGGTCGGGGGACATTTCTTTTTTCTTATCCTCCCCTGGAGGGGGAGGATCGGTTCGCATGCAGCGCAGCGGAATGCGAAACTAGGTGGGGTGATCTCTCAACCTGTCTCTTATACACATCTAGATGTGTATAAGAGACAGAGTGGAGGTCGGGGGACATTTCTTTTTTCTTATCCTCCCCTGGAGGGGGAGGATCGGTTCGCATGCAGCGCAGCGGAATGCGAAACTAGGTGGGGTGATCTCTCAACCTGTCTCTTATACACATCTAGATGTGTATAAGAGACAGAGTGGAGGTCGGGGGACATTTCTTTTTTCTTATCCTCCCCTGGAGGGGGAGGATCGGTTCGCATGCAGCGCAGCGGAATGCGAAACTAGGTGGGGTGATCTCTCAACCTGTCTCTTATACACATCTAGATGTGTATAAGAGACAGAGTGGAGGTCGGGGGACATTTCTTTTTTCTTATCCTCCCCTGGAGGGGGAGGATCGGTTCGCATGCAGCGCAGCGGAATGCGAAACTAGGTGGGGTGATCTCTCAACCTGTCTCTTATACACATCTAGATGTGTATAAGAGACAGAGTGGAGGTCGGGGGACATTTCTTTTTTCTTATCCTCCCCTGGAGGGGGAGGATCGGTTCGCATGCAGCGCAGCGGAATGCGAAACTAGGTGGGGTGATCTCTCAACCTGTCTCTTATACACATCTAGATGTGTATAAGAGACAGAGTGGAGGTCGGGGGACATTTCTTTTTTCTTATCCTCCCCTGGAGGGGGAGGATCGGTTCGCATGCAGCGCAGCGGAATGCGAAACTAGGTGGGGTGATCTCTCAACCTGTCTCTTATACACATCTAGATGTGTATAAGAGACAGAGTGGAGGTCGGGGGACATTTCTTTTTTCTTATCCTCCCCTGGAGGGGGAGGATCGGTTCGCATGCAGCGCAGCGGAATGCGAAACTAGGTGGGGTGATCTCTCAACCTGTCTCTTATACACATCTAGATGTGTATAAGAGACAGAGTGGAGGTCGGGGGACATTTCTTTTTTCTTATCCTCCCCTGGAGGGGGAGGATCGGTTCGCATGCAGCGCAGCGGAATGCGAAACTAGGTGGGGTGATCTCTCAACCTGTCTCTTATACACATCTAGATGTGTATAAGAGACAGAGTGGAGGTCGGGGGACATTTCTTTTTTCTTATCCTCCCCTGGAGGGGGAGGATCGGTTCGCATGCAGCGCAGCGGAATGCGAAACTAGGTGGGGTGATCTCTCAACCTGTCTCTTATACACATCTAGATGTGTATAAGAGACAGAGTGGAGGTCGGGGGACATTTCTTTTTTCTTATCCTCCCCTGGAGGGGGAGGATCGGTTCGCATGCAGCGCAGCGGAATGCGAAACTAGGTGGGGTGATCTCTCAACCTGTCTCTTATACACATCTAGATGTGTATAAGAGACAGAGTGGAGGTCGGGGGACATTTCTTTTTTCTTATCCTCCCCTGGAGGGGGAGGATCGGTTCGCATGCAGCGCAGCGGAATGCGAAACTAGGTGGGGTGATCTCTCAACCTGTCTCTTATACACATCTAGATGTGTATAAGAGACAGAGTGGAGGTCGGGGGACATTTCTTTTTTCTTATCCTCCCCTGGAGGGGGAGGATCGGTTCGCATGCAGCGCAGCGGAATGCGAAACTAGGTGGGGTGATCTCTCAACCTGTCTCTTATACACATCTAGATGTGTATAAGAGACAGAGTGGAGGTCGGGGGACATTTCTTTTTTCTTATCCTCCCCTGGAGGGGGAGGATCGGTTCGCATGCAGCGCAGCGGAATGCGAAACTAGGTGGGGTGATCTCTCAACCTGTCTCTTATACACATCTAGATGTGTATAAGAGACAGAGTGGAGGTCGGGGGACATTTCTTTTTTCTTATCCTCCCCTGGAGGGGGAGGATCGGTTCGCATGCAGCGCAGCGGAATGCGAAACTAGGTGGGGTGATCTCTCAACCTGTCTCTTATACACATCTAGATGTGTATAAGAGACAGAGTGGAGGTCGGGGGACATTTCTTTTTTCTTATCCTCCCCTGGAGGGGGAGGATCGGTTCGCATGCAGCGCAGCGGAATGCGAAACTAGGTGGGGTGATCTCTCAACCTGTCTCTTATACACATCTAGATGTGTATAAGAGACAGAGTGGAGGTCGGGGGACATTTCTTTTTTCTTATCCTCCCCTGGAGGGGGAGGATCGGTTCGCATGCAGCGCAGCGGAATGCGAAACTAGGTGGGGTGATCTCTCAACCTGTCTCTTATACACATCTAGATGTGTATAAGAGACAGAGTGGAGGTCGGGGGACATTTCTTTTTTCTTATCCTCCCCTGGAGGGGGAGGATCGGTTCGCATGCAGCGCAGCGGAATGCGAAACTAGGTGGGGTGATCTCTCAACCTGTCTCTTATACACATCTAGATGTGTATAAGAGACAGAGTGGAGGTCGGGGGACATTTCTTTTTTCTTATCCTCCCCTGGAGGGGGAGGATCGGTTCGCATGCAGCGCAGCGGAATGCGAAACTAGGTGGGGTGATCTCTCAACCTGTCTCTTATACACATCTAGATGTGTATAAGAGACAGAGTGGAGGTCGGGGGACATTTCTTTTTTCTTATCCTCCCCTGGAGGGGGAGGATCGGTTCGCATGCAGCGCAGCGGAATGCGAAACTAGGTGGGGTGATCTCTCAACCTGTCTCTTATACACATCTAGATGTGTATAAGAGACAGAGTGGAGGTCGGGGGACATTTCTTTTTTCTTATCCTCCCCTGGAGGGGGAGGATCGGTTCGCATGCAGCGCAGCGGAATGCGAAACTAGGTGGGGTGATCTCTCAACCTGTCTCTTATACACATCTAGATGTGTATAAGAGACAGAGTGGAGGTCGGGGGACATTTCTTTTTTCTTATCCTCCCCTGGAGGGGGAGGATCGGTTCGCATGCAGCGCAGCGGAATGCGAAACTAGGTGGGGTGATCTCTCAACCTGTCTCTTATACACATCTAGATGTGTATAAGAGACAGAGTGGAGGTCGGGGGACATTTCTTTTTTCTTATCCTCCCCTGGAGGGGGAGGATCGGTTCGCATGCAGCGCAGCGGAATGCGAAACTAGGTGGGGTGATCTCTCAACCTGTCTCTTATACACATCTAGATGTGTATAAGAGACAGAGTGGAGGTCGGGGGACATTTCTTTTTTCTTATCCTCCCCTGGAGGGGGAGGATCGGTTCGCATGCAGCGCAGCGGAATGCGAAACTAGGTGGGGTGATCTCTCAACCTGTCTCTTATACACATCTAGATGTGTATAAGAGACAGAGTGGAGGTCGGGGGACATTTCTTTTTTCTTATCCTCCCCTGGAGGGGGAGGATCGGTTCGCATGCAGCGCAGCGGAATGCGAAACTAGGTGGGGTGATCTCTCAACCTGTCTCTTATACACATCTAGATGTGTATAAGAGACAGAGTGGAGGTCGGGGGACATTTCTTTTTTCTTATCCTCCCCTGGAGGGGGAGGATCGGTTCGCATGCAGCGCAGCGGAATGCGAAACTAGGTGGGGTGATCTCTCAACCTGTCTCTTATACACATCTAGATGTGTATAAGAGACAGAGTGGAGGTCGGGGGACATTTCTTTTTTCTTATCCTCCCCTGGAGGGGGAGGATCGGTTCGCATGCAGCGCAGCGGAATGCGAAACTAGGTGGGGTGATCTCTCAACCTGTCTCTTATACACATCTAGATGTGTATAAGAGACAGAGTGGAGGTCGGGGGACATTTCTTTTTTCTTATCCTCCCCTGGAGGGGGAGGATCGGTTCGCATGCAGCGCAGCGGAATGCGAAACTAGGTGGGGTGATCTCTCAACCTGTCTCTTATACACATCTAGATGTGTATAAGAGACAGAGTGGAGGTCGGGGGACATTTCTTTTTTCTTATCCTCCCCTGGAGGGGGAGGATCGGTTCGCATGCAGCGCAGCGGAATGCGAAACTAGGTGGGGTGATCTCTCAACCTGTCTCTTATACACATCTAGATGTGTATAAGAGACAGAGTGGAGGTCGGGGGACATTTCTTTTTTCTTATCCTCCCCTGGAGGGGGAGGATCGGTTCGCATGCAGCGCAGCGGAATGCGAAACTAGGTGGGGTGATCTCTCAACCTGTCTCTTATACACATCTAGATGTGTATAAGAGACAGAGTGGAGGTCGGGGGACATTTCTTTTTTCTTATCCTCCCCTGGAGGGGGAGGATCGGTTCGCATGCAGCGCAGCGGAATGCGAAACTAGGTGGGGTGATCTCTCAACCTGTCTCTTATACACATCTAGATGTGTATAAGAGACAGAGTGGAGGTCGGGGGACATTTCTTTTTTCTTATCCTCCCCTGGAGGGGGAGGATCGGTTCGCATGCAGCGCAGCGGAATGCGAAACTAGGTGGGGTGATCTCTCAACCTGTCTCTTATACACATCTAGATGTGTATAAGAGACAGAGTGGAGGTCGGGGGACATTTCTTTTTTCTTATCCTCCCCTGGAGGGGGAGGATCGGTTCGCATGCAGCGCAGCGGAATGCGAAACTAGGTGGGGTGATCTCTCAACCTGTCTCTTATACACATCTAGATGTGTATAAGAGACAGAGTGGAGGTCGGGGGACATTTCTTTTTTCTTATCCTCCCCTGGAGGGGGAGGATCGGTTCGCATGCAGCGCAGCGGAATGCGAAACTAGGTGGGGTGATCTCTCAACCTGTCTCTTATACACATCTAGATGTGTATAAGAGACAGAGTGGAGGTCGGGGGACATTTCTTTTTTCTTATCCTCCCCTGGAGGGGGAGGATCGGTTCGCATGCAGCGCAGCGGAATGCGAAACTAGGTGGGGTGATCTCTCAACCTGTCTCTTATACACATCTAGATGTGTATAAGAGACAGAGTGGAGGTCGGGGGACATTTCTTTTTTCTTATCCTCCCCTGGAGGGGGAGGATCGGTTCGCATGCAGCGCAGCGGAATGCGAAACTAGGTGGGGTGATCTCTCAACCTGTCTCTTATACACATCTAGATGTGTATAAGAGACAGAGTGGAGGTCGGGGGACATTTCTTTTTTCTTATCCTCCCCTGGAGGGGGAGGATCGGTTCGCATGCAGCGCAGCGGAATGCGAAACTAGGTGGGGTGATCTCTCAACCTGTCTCTTATACACATCTAGATGTGTATAAGAGACAGAGTGGAGGTCGGGGGACATTTCTTTTTTCTTATCCTCCCCTGGAGGGGGAGGATCGGTTCGCATGCAGCGCAGCGGAATGCGAAACTAGGTGGGGTGATCTCTCAACCTGTCTCTTATACACATCTAGATGTGTATAAGAGACAGAGTGGAGGTCGGGGGACATTTCTTTTTTCTTATCCTCCCCTGGAGGGGGAGGATCGGTTCGCATGCAGCGCAGCGGAATGCGAAACTAGGTGGGGTGATCTCTCAACCTGTCTCTTATACACATCTAGATGTGTATAAGAGACAGAGTGGAGGTCGGGGGACATTTCTTTTTTCTTATCCTCCCCTGGAGGGGGAGGATCGGTTCGCATGCAGCGCAGCGGAATGCGAAACTAGGTGGGGTGATCTCTCAACCTGTCTCTTATACACATCTAGATGTGTATAAGAGACAGAGTGGAGGTCGGGGGACATTTCTTTTTTCTTATCCTCCCCTGGAGGGGGAGGATCGGTTCGCATGCAGCGCAGCGGAATGCGAAACTAGGTGGGGTGATCTCTCAACCTGTCTCTTATACACATCTAGATGTGTATAAGAGACAGAGTGGAGGTCGGGGGACATTTCTTTTTTCTTATCCTCCCCTGGAGGGGGAGGATCGGTTCGCATGCAGCGCAGCGGAATGCGAAACTAGGTGGGGTGATCTCTCAACCTGTCTCTTATACACATCTAGATGTGTATAAGAGACAGAGTGGAGGTCGGGGGACATTTCTTTTTTCTTATCCTCCCCTGGAGGGGGAGGATCGGTTCGCATGCAGCGCAGCGGAATGCGAAACTAGGTGGGGTGATCTCTCAACCTGTCTCTTATACACATCTAGATGTGTATAAGAGACAGAGTGGAGGTCGGGGGACATTTCTTTTTTCTTATCCTCCCCTGGAGGGGGAGGATCGGTTCGCATGCAGCGCAGCGGAATGCGAAACTAGGTGGGGTGATCTCTCAACCTGTCTCTTATACACATCTAGATGTGTATAAGAGACAGAGTGGAGGTCGGGGGACATTTCTTTTTTCTTATCCTCCCCTGGAGGGGGAGGATCGGTTCGCATGCAGCGCAGCGGAATGCGAAACTAGGTGGGGTGATCTCTCAACCTGTCTCTTATACACATCTAGATGTGTATAAGAGACAGAGTGGAGGTCGGGGGACATTTCTTTTTTCTTATCCTCCCCTGGAGGGGGAGGATCGGTTCGCATGCAGCGCAGCGGAATGCGAAACTAGGTGGGGTGATCTCTCAACCTGTCTCTTATACACATCTAGATGTGTATAAGAGACAGAGTGGAGGTCGGGGGACATTTCTTTTTTCTTATCCTCCCCTGGAGGGGGAGGATCGGTTCGCATGCAGCGCAGCGGAATGCGAAACTAGGTGGGGTGATCTCTCAACCTGTCTCTTATACACATCTAGATGTGTATAAGAGACAGAGTGGAGGTCGGGGGACATTTCTTTTTTCTTATCCTCCCCTGGAGGGGGAGGATCGGTTCGCATGCAGCGCAGCGGAATGCGAAACTAGGTGGGGTGATCTCTCAACCTGTCTCTTATACACATCTAGATGTGTATAAGAGACAGAGTGGAGGTCGGGGGACATTTCTTTTTTCTTATCCTCCCCTGGAGGGGGAGGATCGGTTCGCATGCAGCGCAGCGGAATGCGAAACTAGGTGGGGTGATCTCTCAACCTGTCTCTTATACACATCTAGATGTGTATAAGAGACAGAGTGGAGGTCGGGGGACATTTCTTTTTTCTTATCCTCCCCTGGAGGGGGAGGATCGGTTCGCATGCAGCGCAGCGGAATGCGAAACTAGGTGGGGTGATCTCTCAACCTGTCTCTTATACACATCTAGATGTGTATAAGAGACAGAGTGGAGGTCGGGGGACATTTCTTTTTTCTTATCCTCCCCTGGAGGGGGAGGATCGGTTCGCATGCAGCGCAGCGGAATGCGAAACTAGGTGGGGTGATCTCTCAACCTGTCTCTTATACACATCTAGATGTGTATAAGAGACAGAGTGGAGGTCGGGGGACATTTCTTTTTTCTTATCCTCCCCTGGAGGGGGAGGATCGGTTCGCATGCAGCGCAGCGGAATGCGAAACTAGGTGGGGTGATCTCTCAACCTGTCTCTTATACACATCTAGATGTGTATAAGAGACAGAGTGGAGGTCGGGGGACATTTCTTTTTTCTTATCCTCCCCTGGAGGGGGAGGATCGGTTCGCATGCAGCGCAGCGGAATGCGAAACTAGGTGGGGTGATCTCTCAACCTGTCTCTTATACACATCTAGATGTGTATAAGAGACAGAGTGGAGGTCGGGGGACATTTCTTTTTTCTTATCCTCCCCTGGAGGGGGAGGATCGGTTCGCATGCAGCGCAGCGGAATGCGAAACTAGGTGGGGTGATCTCTCAACCTGTCTCTTATACACATCTAGATGTGTATAAGAGACAGAGTGGAGGTCGGGGGACATTTCTTTTTTCTTATCCTCCCCTGGAGGGGGAGGATCGGTTCGCATGCAGCGCAGCGGAATGCGAAACTAGGTGGGGTGATCTCTCAACCTGTCTCTTATACACATCTAGATGTGTATAAGAGACAGAGTGGAGGTCGGGGGACATTTCTTTTTTCTTATCCTCCCCTGGAGGGGGAGGATCGGTTCGCATGCAGCGCAGCGGAATGCGAAACTAGGTGGGGTGATCTCTCAACCTGTCTCTTATACACATCTAGATGTGTATAAGAGACAGAGTGGAGGTCGGGGGACATTTCTTTTTTCTTATCCTCCCCTGGAGGGGGAGGATCGGTTCGCATGCAGCGCAGCGGAATGCGAAACTAGGTGGGGTGATCTCTCAACCTGTCTCTTATACACATCTAGATGTGTATAAGAGACAGAGTGGAGGTCGGGGGACATTTCTTTTTTCTTATCCTCCCCTGGAGGGGGAGGATCGGTTCGCATGCAGCGCAGCGGAATGCGAAACTAGGTGGGGTGATCTCTCAACCTGTCTCTTATACACATCTAGATGTGTATAAGAGACAGAGTGGAGGTCGGGGGACATTTCTTTTTTCTTATCCTCCCCTGGAGGGGGAGGATCGGTTCGCATGCAGCGCAGCGGAATGCGAAACTAGGTGGGGTGATCTCTCAACCTGTCTCTTATACACATCTAGATGTGTATAAGAGACAGAGTGGAGGTCGGGGGACATTTCTTTTTTCTTATCCTCCCCTGGAGGGGGAGGATCGGTTCGCATGCAGCGCAGCGGAATGCGAAACTAGGTGGGGTGATCTCTCAACCTGTCTCTTATACACATCTAGATGTGTATAAGAGACAGAGTGGAGGTCGGGGGACATTTCTTTTTTCTTATCCTCCCCTGGAGGGGGAGGATCGGTTCGCATGCAGCGCAGCGGAATGCGAAACTAGGTGGGGTGATCTCTCAACCTGTCTCTTATACACATCTAGATGTGTATAAGAGACAGAGTGGAGGTCGGGGGACATTTCTTTTTTCTTATCCTCCCCTGGAGGGGGAGGATCGGTTCGCATGCAGCGCAGCGGAATGCGAAACTAGGTGGGGTGATCTCTCAACCTGTCTCTTATACACATCTAGATGTGTATAAGAGACAGAGTGGAGGTCGGGGGACATTTCTTTTTTCTTATCCTCCCCTGGAGGGGGAGGATCGGTTCGCATGCAGCGCAGCGGAATGCGAAACTAGGTGGGGTGATCTCTCAACCTGTCTCTTATACACATCTAGATGTGTATAAGAGACAGAGTGGAGGTCGGGGGACATTTCTTTTTTCTTATCCTCCCCTGGAGGGGGAGGATCGGTTCGCATGCAGCGCAGCGGAATGCGAAACTAGGTGGGGTGATCTCTCAACCTGTCTCTTATACACATCTAGATGTGTATAAGAGACAGAGTGGAGGTCGGGGGACATTTCTTTTTTCTTATCCTCCCCTGGAGGGGGAGGATCGGTTCGCATGCAGCGCAGCGGAATGCGAAACTAGGTGGGGTGATCTCTCAACCTGTCTCTTATACACATCTAGATGTGTATAAGAGACAGAGTGGAGGTCGGGGGACATTTCTTTTTTCTTATCCTCCCCTGGAGGGGGAGGATCGGTTCGCATGCAGCGCAGCGGAATGCGAAACTAGGTGGGGTGATCTCTCAACCTGTCTCTTATACACATCTAGATGTGTATAAGAGACAGAGTGGAGGTCGGGGGACATTTCTTTTTTCTTATCCTCCCCTGGAGGGGGAGGATCGGTTCGCATGCAGCGCAGCGGAATGCGAAACTAGGTGGGGTGATCTCTCAACCTGTCTCTTATACACATCTAGATGTGTATAAGAGACAGAGTGGAGGTCGGGGGACATTTCTTTTTTCTTATCCTCCCCTGGAGGGGGAGGATCGGTTCGCATGCAGCGCAGCGGAATGCGAAACTAGGTGGGGTGATCTCTCAACCTGTCTCTTATACACATCTAGATGTGTATAAGAGACAGAGTGGAGGTCGGGGGACATTTCTTTTTTCTTATCCTCCCCTGGAGGGGGAGGATCGGTTCGCATGCAGCGCAGCGGAATGCGAAACTAGGTGGGGTGATCTCTCAACCTGTCTCTTATACACATCTAGATGTGTATAAGAGACAGAGTGGAGGTCGGGGGACATTTCTTTTTTCTTATCCTCCCCTGGAGGGGGAGGATCGGTTCGCATGCAGCGCAGCGGAATGCGAAACTAGGTGGGGTGATCTCTCAACCTGTCTCTTATACACATCTAGATGTGTATAAGAGACAGAGTGGAGGTCGGGGGACATTTCTTTTTTCTTATCCTCCCCTGGAGGGGGAGGATCGGTTCGCATGCAGCGCAGCGGAATGCGAAACTAGGTGGGGTGATCTCTCAACCTGTCTCTTATACACATCTAGATGTGTATAAGAGACAGAGTGGAGGTCGGGGGACATTTCTTTTTTCTTATCCTCCCCTGGAGGGGGAGGATCGGTTCGCATGCAGCGCAGCGGAATGCGAAACTAGGTGGGGTGATCTCTCAACCTGTCTCTTATACACATCTAGATGTGTATAAGAGACAGAGTGGAGGTCGGGGGACATTTCTTTTTTCTTATCCTCCCCTGGAGGGGGAGGATCGGTTCGCATGCAGCGCAGCGGAATGCGAAACTAGGTGGGGTGATCTCTCAACCTGTCTCTTATACACATCTAGATGTGTATAAGAGACAGAGTGGAGGTCGGGGGACATTTCTTTTTTCTTATCCTCCCCTGGAGGGGGAGGATCGGTTCGCATGCAGCGCAGCGGAATGCGAAACTAGGTGGGGTGATCTCTCAACCTGTCTCTTATACACATCTAGATGTGTATAAGAGACAGAGTGGAGGTCGGGGGACATTTCTTTTTTCTTATCCTCCCCTGGAGGGGGAGGATCGGTTCGCATGCAGCGCAGCGGAATGCGAAACTAGGTGGGGTGATCTCTCAACCTGTCTCTTATACACATCTAGATGTGTATAAGAGACAGAGTGGAGGTCGGGGGACATTTCTTTTTTCTTATCCTCCCCTGGAGGGGGAGGATCGGTTCGCATGCAGCGCAGCGGAATGCGAAACTAGGTGGGGTGATCTCTCAACCTGTCTCTTATACACATCTAGATGTGTATAAGAGACAGAGTGGAGGTCGGGGGACATTTCTTTTTTCTTATCCTCCCCTGGAGGGGGAGGATCGGTTCGCATGCAGCGCAGCGGAATGCGAAACTAGGTGGGGTGATCTCTCAACCTGTCTCTTATACACATCTAGATGTGTATAAGAGACAGAGTGGAGGTCGGGGGACATTTCTTTTTTCTTATCCTCCCCTGGAGGGGGAGGATCGGTTCGCATGCAGCGCAGCGGAATGCGAAACTAGGTGGGGTGATCTCTCAACCTGTCTCTTATACACATCTAGATGTGTATAAGAGACAGAGTGGAGGTCGGGGGACATTTCTTTTTTCTTATCCTCCCCTGGAGGGGGAGGATCGGTTCGCATGCAGCGCAGCGGAATGCGAAACTAGGTGGGGTGATCTCTCAACCTGTCTCTTATACACATCTAGATGTGTATAAGAGACAGAGTGGAGGTCGGGGGACATTTCTTTTTTCTTATCCTCCCCTGGAGGGGGAGGATCGGTTCGCATGCAGCGCAGCGGAATGCGAAACTAGGTGGGGTGATCTCTCAACCTGTCTCTTATACACATCTAGATGTGTATAAGAGACAGAGTGGAGGTCGGGGGACATTTCTTTTTTCTTATCCTCCCCTGGAGGGGGAGGATCGGTTCGCATGCAGCGCAGCGGAATGCGAAACTAGGTGGGGTGATCTCTCAACACGGCGCACTGATCGGGTGGAGGGACTGTCACCCCACCCCGCCTCGCATCTGGCGATGCGAGACGACCCTCCCCCTCCAGGGGAGGGTAAAGCGATCACACCCGCTGCATCGTCACCGAGACCTTCGGGCCGTTCTTGATGGTCTGATAGACCACGCAGTAACGCTCGGTGAGCTTCAGCAGCAGATCGAGCTTGTCCTGCGGCGCGTCGGTGCCGACGTCGAAGCGCAGGCGGATCTCGCGGAAGCCGACCGGGGCCTCCTTGTCGACGCCGAGCGTGCCACGGAAATCGAGATCGCCCTCGGCGAACACGTTGCCGACCTTCAAGGGCACCTCGACCGCGGTGGCGACCGATTTCAGCGTGACGCCGGCGCAGGCGACCAGCGCCTCCAGCAGCATGTCGCCGGAGCAGAGCTCAAGCCCGGAGCCGCCGGTCGCGGGATGCAGGCCGGCGACCGCGAGCGCGCGGCCGGTTTCGACCTTGCAGGACAGGCTTTCGTTGTCGATCGTGCCCTTGGCCTTCAACGTGATCACGGCGGCCTGGGGATCGGTCTTGTAGCGCTCCTTGATCGGAGCCTGCATTGCGCGGAGTTCGGCGGAGTCCATGGTTCTGCTCCCGGCTGTTTTTCTTTATGCCGGTGTAAGGCCTTAGACGGCCGATGTCACCACCACATCGCCTCGCCGGCGCTGGATTTGTCCGTGACGCCGCGCACGGAACGGTCCAGCGAGCGGTCGAGCGCGGTCAGCACGCGGCGCTTGAAGCTGTCGAACAGTTCCGACTTGCGGTCGCGCGGCCGTGCCAGATTGATGGTGATCTCCTCGAACAGCCGGCCCGGCCGYGGCCGCATCACCAGCACGCGGTCGGCCAGCACCACCGCCTCGTCGACGTCATGGGTGACGAGGATCAAGGTCGGCCTTGTGTCGGCCCAGAGGTCGAGCAGATGATCCTGCAGATCGCGCCGGGTGAAGGCGTCGAGCGCGGAGAACGGCTCGTCGAGCAGCAGCACTTCGGGCTGCGGCACCAGCGCGCGGGCGATCGCGACCCGCTGCGCCTGCCCGCCGGACAGTTCGCGCGGCCAGGCTGAGGCCTTATCAGTGAGGCCGACGCGGGCCAGTGCGGATGCAATCCGTTGGCGCCTGAGATCGGCCGGCAGATCGGCAAGACCGAAGCCGATATTGTCGGCGACGCTGAGCCAGGGCAGCAGCCGCGGCTCCTGGAAGATGATGCCGATCTTGGCATGCGGCGATGATATCACCGCATTGTCGAGCGTCACGCTGCCGGTGCTGGCGCGATCGAGGCCGGCGATGGCGCGCAGCAAAGTCGACTTGCCGCAACCGGAACCACCGATGATGGCGATGATCTCGCCGGGCGCAATCTCCGCCGAGAAGCGCTCCAGCGCGTGGACGCCATTCGGATAGGTCTTGCCGACGTCCTTCAGCGCGAGCATCAGGCGCCTCCCCGCGTGCCGAACGCATCCTGCCAGCGCAGCAGCGGCGCGGCGGCGACCTCGATCAGCCAGTCGGTCAGCTTGCCGAGGATCGCGAAGATCACGATCGCGGCGAGGATCTGCGCCGGCTTGCCGAGCTGCTGGCCGTCGAGCAGGAGATAGCCGAGGCCCTCGGACGCGCCGATCAGTTCGGCCGCGACCACGAACATCCACCCCAAGCCGAGCCCGACCCTGAGCGACACCACATAGGCCGGCAGCACGGCCGGCAACAGGATGCGGCGAATCATGGCGGGTCCGGACAGCCGGAACACGCGGCCGACCTCGACGATCTTGCGATCGACCGACAGGATCGCGCCCATCACGCCGAGATAGATCGGAAAGAACACGCCGACCGCGATCAGCGCGACCTTCGAGGTCTCGAAGATGCCGAGCCAGAGCACGAACAGCGGCACCCAGGCGAGCGAGGGGATCGCGCGCAGCGCCTGCACGGTCGGATCAAGCAGCCGCTTGGCGAAATCCCAATATCCGGAGATCGCCCCCATGATGGTGCCGGCGACCACGCCGAGCGCAAAGCCCGCGCCGACCCGCCACAAGGTCGCGAGGATATGGCGCGACAGTTCGCCACTCCCAGCGAGCTCCACGATGGTCTGAAACACCTTCGACGGCGGCGGCACCAGGCGGCCGTTGGAGAAGCCGAGATAGACGACCAGCTCCCAGCCGAGCGCGCACACCACCGGCACCACGAGGCCGAGCATTGGGCGCGCGACACGCGTCCATCTGGCCGACGCCGGATGCGGCGCGGCCGTCTGTTCCAGCGCGGGCAGGTCAACGGTCATGGCCATAGCAAGAACTATTCTTCCGGCGGGATTGCAAGGTGGGGGCGATGACCTCTTATCCTCCCCTGGAGGGGGAGGATCGGTTCGCATGCAATGCGAACCGAGGTGGGGTGATCTCTCAACACGGGGACTGTTCGAGTGGGGAGACCTTCACCCCACCCCGCCGCTCATTTCATTCGCGTCGACCCTCCCCCTCCAGGGGAGGGTGCGACGGCGGTTAGTTGGTGGGCAGCGGGACTTGGTCGTCGATCAGCGCATCCAGCGCCGCCTTCACGTCGGTCTTGGCGTCGATCACGCCGGCCTGCTGCAAGGCGAGGCCGGCGGCCAAAATCGACTCGCGCTGCGGAGCGCCGATGCGGCTATGGGTCAGCTCGGTGCGCTCCTTGAGCTGCTTGTCGACCACGGCGTCCGGCAGCTTGGTCACCGCGATGAAGGTCTTCTTCAGCTCGTCATAGTTGGCCAGCGAATATTTCCGCACCTCCTCGTAGGTCGCGAGCACGCGGCGAACGATGTCCGGGTGGTCCTTCAGGAACTGCTCGCGGACATTGAGGATGCCCCAGGTGTTGGCGTCCGCCTTGCGATAGAACAGCTTGGCGCCCTCCTCGACCTCGGCCTGCGCCATCATCGGATCGAGGCCGGCCCAGGCGTCGACGTCGCCGCGGATCAGCGCGGTCTTGCCGTCGGCGTGCTGCAGCAGCACCGKCGTGATGTCCTTTTCGGTCAGACCGGCGCCGAGCAGCGCCCGGACCAGGAAGATGTGCGGATCGGTGCCGCGCGTCACCGCGACGCGCTTGCCCTTGAGGTCGGCGACGGAGGCGATCTTGGAATCCTTGGTGGTGACCAGCGCAGTCCATTCGGGACGCGAATAGACGTAGATCGACTTGATCGGGTTGCCGTTGATCTTGGCGACCAGCGCGGCCGAGCCCGCGGTCGAACCGAAATCGATCGAGCCGGCGTTGAGGAATTCGAGCGCCTTGTTGGAGCCGGCCGACTGGACCCAGACGATGCTGATGCCGTCCTTGGCGAACTCCTTCTCCAACAGGCCCTTCTGCTTCAGCACCATCGACACCGGATTGTAGGTCGCCCAGTCGATCCGGATCTCCTTCAGCGCGTCATCGGCAAGCGCCGCGCCGGGCAACAATGACGAGACCGCGAGCAGCGCAGCGAAGGCGCGCCGGGAAAATTTGTGCATTCGTCGATCTCCTCGATCAGATTAAGAAACAGTCTTTTCATTCAATGAGTTAGACTTGCGGTCAACCAGAAAATCTCTACCTTTTGTCGAGCGGCGCGAGAACAATCTTGCTCGAAGCGCAGGCGAAGCAGCACGGAGCTGCTGTCGTTATACTTTGGTCAGTGACAGCAACAGCTCCGTCCGATATCGGATGAACGTATGGACAGCGTCGTAGCCGAGGCCCGCCCTGAAGCGGACGATCGTTTCGAGACCGCGCGGATCACCGCGGCGGTCAATGCACTCGCCGAGCAGCATGCCGGCCGCGAGGACCAATTCCGCGCCGCGATGGCGCAGCTGCTCAAGGCCGAGCTAATCGCGGCACGCGCCAAGGCGCAGGCACTGCTGCTCAAGGACCGTCACGGCCGCCGCTGCGCCGAACGGCTGTGCTTCGTGCAGGACGAGATCATCCGCATCCTCTATGCGGCGGCGACCCGGCATCTCTACCACTCGCCGATCCCCTCGGGTGCCGAGCGCATGGCGGTGGTCGCGACCGGCGGCTATGGCCGCGGGCTGATGGCGCCGGAGTCCGACATCGATCTGTTGTTCATCCTGCCCTACAAGCAGACCGCCTGGGGCGAGCAGGTCGCCGAAGCCATCCTCTATTGCCTGTGGGACATGGGGCTGAAGGTCGGCCATGCCACGCGCTCGGTCGATGAATCGATCCGCCAGGCGCGCGGCGACATGACGATCCGCACCGCGATCCTGGAGACCCGGTTCCTGACCGGCGACCAGCCGCTCTATGACGAATTGGTCGAACGCTTCGACAAGGAAGTGGTGCAAGGCACCGCGTCGGAATTCGTCACCGCGAAGCTCGCCGAGCGCGAGGAGCGGCATCGCCGCGCCGGCCAGTCGCGCTATCTGGTCGAGCCCAACGTCAAGGACGGCAAGGGCGGGCTACGCGACCTGCACACGCTGTTCTGGATCGCCAAATACGTCTACCGCGTGCGCGAGACCGACGAGCTCTTGGAGCGCGGCGTGTTCGACGCGCAGGAGTACCGCACCTTCCGCCGCTGCGCCGACTTCCTGTGGTCGGTGCGCTGCAATCTGCACTTCTTCGCCGGCCGCGCCGAGGAGCGGCTGTCGTTCGACATGCAGCGCGAGATCGCGGTCCGGCTCGGCTACACCTCGCATCCCGGCATGCAGGACGTCGAGCGCTTCATGAAGCACTACTTCCTGATTGCCAAGGACGTCGGCGACCTCACCGCGATCCTGTGCGCCAAGCTCGAGGAGGAGCACAACAAGCCGGCGCCGGTGCTGAGCCGGATGGTGGCGCGGTTCCGGCCCGGCACCAAGCGGCGGCGTGTGGCCGGCAGCGACGACTTCATCGTCGACAACAACCGCATCAACCTCGCCGCGCCCGACGTGTTCAAGCACGATCCGGTCAATCTGATCCGGATCTTCCGCCTCGCGCAGCAGAACAACCTCGCCTTCCATCCCGACGCGATGCGCACGGTGACGCGCTCGCTGAAGCTGATCAACACCCAGCTGCGCGAGAACGACGAAGCCAACCGGCTGTTCATGGAGATCCTGACCTCCGACAATGCGGAGGTCGTGCTGCGGCGAATGAACGAGACCGGCGTGCTCGGCCACTTCATCCGCGCCTTCGGCAAGATCGTCTCGATGATGCAGTTCAACATGTACCACCACTACACGGTGGACGAGCATCTGATCCGCTGCATCGGCTTCCTCCAGGACATCGAGCGCGGCGGCAACGAGGAATTCGTGGTCGCCAGCGACCTGTTCCGCAAGATCCGTCCCGAGCATCGCCCGGTGATCTATATCGCGACGCTGTTGCACGACATCGCCAAGGGCCGCCCCGAGGATCACTCGATCGCTGGCGCCAAGGTGGCGCGGCGGCTGTGCCCGCGGCTCGGCTTCTCCGCCGCCGACACCGAACTGGTGGCGTGGCTGATCGAGGAACATCTGACGATGTCGACGGTGGCGCAATCGCGCGATTTGTCGGACCGCAAGACCATCGAGAATTTCGCCGCCGTGGTGCAGTCGGTCGAGCAGATGAAGCTGCTGACGATCCTGACCACCGCCGATATCCGCGGCGTCGGCCCCGGCGTGTGGAACGGCTGGAAGGCGCAGCTGCTGCGCACGCTGTACTACGAGACCGAGCCCGTGTTGACCGGCGGTTTCTCGGAAGTGAACCGCGCCCAGCGCATCGCAGTGGCGCAGGCCGAATTCCGTCGCGCCTTCACCGAATGGCCGGAGGTCGAGCTCAACGCCTATATCGGCCGGCATTACCCGGCCTACTGGCTCAAGGTCGAGCTGCCGCGCAAGATCCGCCAGGCGCGCTTCATCCGCGCCAGCGAACAGGCCGGCCACAAGCTTGCGATCAATGTCGGCTTCGACGAGGTCCGCGCCGTCACCGAACTCACGATCCTGGCGACCGACCATCCCTGGCTGCTGTCGATCATCGCGGGCGCCTGCGCCTCCGCCGGCGCCAACATCGTCGACGCGCAGATCTACACCACCACCGACGGCCGCGCGCTCGACACCATCTCGATCTCGCGCGAATACGACCGCGACGATGACGAGGGCCGCCGTGCCACACGGATCGGCGAGATGATCGAGCAGGTGCTGGAAGGCAAGCTCAGGCTGCCCGAGGCGGTGGCGAAGCGCGCGGTGCGCAGCAAGGCGCGGCCGTTCATCGTCGAGCCCGAGGTGACCATCAATAACCAGTGGTCCGACCGCTACACCGTGATCGAGGTCTCCGGCCTCGACCGCCCCGGCCTGCTGTACCAGCTCACGACGGCGATCTCGAAGCTCAACCTCAACATTGCCTCCGCCCATGTCGCGACCTTCGGCGAACGCGCCCGCGACGTGTTCTATGTCACCGATTTGCTCGGCGCCCAGATCACCGCACCGACCCGGCAGTCGGCGATCAAGAGCTCGTTGCTGCATCTGTTGTCGAGCGAGGACCAGGCCGCGAAGCCGGCGGCGTAAACTCCGTCGTCATTCCGGGGCAGCCCGCAGGGCTGAGCCCGGAATCCATTGAGCCGCACGTGACGCGGTGGAATGGATTCCGGGCTCTCGCTTCGCGAGCCCCGGAATGACGAAGGGAGAGATCGCGGCTAAACCTCCACCCCCTCATGCCGCAGCAGCCAGCGTTTGCGCTCCAGCCCGCCGCCATATTTGACTAGGGAGCCGTTGGCGCCGATCAGGCGGTGACAGGGCACGACGACGCTGATCGGGTTCGAGCCGTTGGCATGACCGACCGCGCGCATCGCGTTCGGCACTTTCAGCCTCATGGCTAGCGCGCCGTAGCTCATGGTGGTGCCAGGTGCGATCTTCGGCAATGCGTGCCAGACCTTCTGCTGGAACGCCGTGCCGGCGACGCGCCATGTGACGTCCGCGAGCCGATCGAGATCGCCCTTGAAGTAATCGCCCAGCGCCTTGCGCATCGCGGCCGGCGCGCGGCCGTCCCGCAAGGTCACCACGCCGTAATGGAGACGCAGCAGATCGAGCATCCGCCCCTCGTAGTCGTCCCAGTCGAGCGCGCGCAGCACGCCGTCGTCATCGGTCACCAGCAGCGCGGTGCCGATCGGCGTCTTGAGGCGGTCGAGATTGAAGGTCTGTGCAGTCTTCCGGTTGGTCATTGTTGTCTCTGGACAATCATCGCGCGGGGAACGGGTCGCGCGGCATACAATTCACCCTCCGCATGTTAGCGTCCACCCGAATTCCGGTTGGAGCGTTTTCAAGCGAAGTGGACACCGGTTCGCGTGAAGAAAACGCGTCAAAACAAGAATCTTGAGCTTCGGTTCTGATTCAATCAGAACCGAAGCTCTGGGGGGACCGCAATATGCTTTTGCTTGCCGATGTTCTGGTCGCGGTGGTGGCCGCGCTGCACGTCTATTTCCTGATCCTCGAGATGTTTCTCTGGACCAAGCCGCTCGGGCTGAAGACCTTTCGCAACTCTCTCGAGAAGGCAACCGACTCGGCGGTGCTGGCCGCCAATCAGGGGCTCTATAACGGCTTCCTCGCCGCCGGGCTGATCTGGGGCCTGCTGCACGGCAATCCCGACTACGCATTCCAGATCAAGACATTCTTCCTGCTCTGCGTGACCGTTGCCGGTGCCTATGGCGCCGCCACCGTGAGCCGGCGCATCCTCTATGTGCAGGCGGCACCCGCGGCGCTGGCGCTGATCCTGCTGTGGCTGGCGTAAGGCGCGGACGCGCCTTGGTTTTCTTGAGCATGATCTTTTCGGAAAACCGCTTCGCACTTTTCCGGATCATGCTCGAACGCGACACTGCGCGCAGGGTGCATCGCCTTGCAATGGCCAGAGCGTTCCTCCATCATCCCCGACAACGGTGACATCCGCTGGCCCACCGCTTGCGGACAAGATCATCGGCAACATGGGAGGTCACGGACATGAGGAGCGTGCAATTGCTCGCTGCGACAGCGCTTGCCATCGCGTTGTCGGTTACATCGGCGGCCGCGCAGAAAAAATACGACATCGGCGCGACCGACACCGAGATCAAGATCGGCCAGACCGTGCCGTTCTCCGGCCCGGCCTCCGCCTATGCCGGCATCGGCAAGACCCAGGCGGCCTACATCAGGATGATCAACGATCAGGGCGGCATCAACGGCCGCAAGCTGAACCTGATCCAGTATGACGACGCCTATTCGCCGCCGAAGGCGGTGGAGCAGGTGCGCAAGCTGGTCGAAGGCGACGAGGTGCTGTTCACCTTCCAGATCATCGGCACGCCGTCAAACGCCGCCGTGCAGAAATACCTCAACGCGAAGAAGATCCCGCAGCTGCTCGCCTCCACCGGCGCATCGCGCTTCTCCGATCCGGTCAATGCGCCGTGGACGATCGCGTTCAACCCGAACTACCAGTCCGAAGGACGCATCTACGCCAAATACATCCTGGCCAATCACCCCAACGCCAAGATCGGTATCTTCTACCAGAACGACGATCTCGGCCGCGACTACATCACCGGGCTGAAGAGCGGGCTCGGCGACAAGGCCTCGAGCATGATCGTCGCCGAAGCGTCCTACGAGCTGACCGACCCGACGGTCGACTCCCAGATCGTCAAGCTGAAGGCCGCCGGTGTCGACCTGCTCTATGATGCATCGACGCCAAAATTCGCGGCGCAGGCGATCCGCAAGGTCGCAGACCTCGGCTGGAATCCGGTGCACATCCTCGACATCAATGCGAGCCCGGTGTCGGCGACGCTGAA
>BFBZ01000797.1_pt1 | contig 25456 bp, 22 predicted proteins | sample 1888401 | NCBI WGS metagenome assembly BFBZ01 (sample SAMD00112614, study PRJDB3348) | symbiont metagenome | host: Chara braunii
CCCGCCCGCCGCGCTGGCGCGTCGCGTTCAGCGCATCGGCGACCTCCGATGTCACCAGTCCGTATTCGGGATGCATCTTGTGATCGGCCGTATCGTCGGCCTTGACCGGCAGGAAAGTGCCGGCGCCGACATGCAGGGTGAGGAAATGCAGGTCGATGCCGCGTGCCTTCAGCCGCGCCATCAGGCCAGGGGTGAAGTGCAGGCCGGCGGTCGGCGCCGCCACCGAACCCTCGTCGCGGGCATAGACTGTCTGATAATCGGCCCGGTCCTGCTGGTCCTCGGGCCGCTTGGACGCGATATAGGGCGGCAGGGGGATGTGGCCGACCCGGTCGATCGCCTCGTCCAGAAAGGCGCCGGAAAGGTCGAAGGCGAAGACCACGCCGTCATCGTCCTTCGAGACCACGGTCGCGTCCAGCGCGTTGAGCAGGCAGGCCTCCGGGGTCTCGCCGAACTGCACGCGGTCGCCGGGCTGAAGCTTCTTCGCGCCCCTGACGAAGGCAAGCCAGCGATCGGGCGCGACGCGCCGGTGCAGGGTCGCCGAGACGCTCGCCGTCGTGCCGTCGCGCCGGCGCAGGCCTTCGAGCTGGGCCGGGATGACCCGCGTGTCGTTGAAAACCAGCGCGTCGCCCGGCGCGAGCAGGTCGGCCAGGTCACGGACATGGGCATCGGCGATCGCGGCGCCCGGCGCGACCACCATCAGGCGCGCGTCGTCGCGCGGGCTCGCGGGCCTGAGCGCGATCCGGTCGGGTGGCAGGTCGAAATCGAACAGGTCGACGCGCATGGCGATCCAAAAAAGCGAACGGCGCCCGGGCGAGGCCCGGGCGCCGTGTCACCTATCACATGGGCTCAGAGCTTGGCGATGACGTCGCCATAGGTGGCCAGGTCGTCGGCCGCCATCTTCGCCACGACGATCTTGTCGGGTTCGCGCACCGGCTCGCCGCGCTTGATGGTGTCGACATTGTCCATGCCGTCCACGACCTTGCCCCAGACGGTATATTGCTTGTCGAGGAAGCGGGCGTCGTCGAACACGATGAAGAACTGCGAATTCGCCGAATTCGGGTTCTGCGAGCGGGCCATCGAGGTGATTCCGCGGACATGCGGCTCGGCGTTGAACTCGGCCTTCAGGTCCGGGTAGCGCGAGCCGCCCGTGCCGGTGCCGTGCGGGCAGCCGGTCTGGGCCATGAAGCCGTCGATGACGCGGTGGAAGACGATGCCGTCATAGAAGCCTTCCTTGACCAGCTTCTTGATGTGATCGACATGGCCGGGAGCGAGATCGGGACGCATGGCGATGATCACCCGGCCCTTGGTCGTCTCGAGGATCATGGTATTTTCGGGATCGAGAGCCATCGTCGGCCTCCTTACGCGTGAGGGGTGGTTCGAAGTCAGCGGATGTCGGCGGCGACGCGCACGCGGATCATCTTGTCGGGGTCGCGCACCGGCTCGCCGCGCTTGATCTTGTCCACGGCTTCCATGCCCTGCACGACCTGGCCGACCACCGTGTACTGGTTGTTCAGGGAGGGATATTCCCGGAACATGATGAAGAACTGCGAATTGGCCGAATTCGGGCTCTGGGCGCGGGCCATGCCCAGCACGCCACGCACGAAGGGCTCGCGCGAGAACTCGGCATTGAGATTGCCGAGCGGCGAGCCGCCGGTGCCGGTGCCGGTCGGATCGCCGGTCTGGGCCATGAAGCCCTCGATCACGCGATGGAACACGATGCCGTTGTAGAAGCCCTGGCGCGCCAGGGTCTTGATCCGCGCGACGTGGTTGGGCGCGAGATCCGGACGCAGCTTGATGATGACCTGGGCATTGTCCTTCAGCTCGATCACCAGGGTGTTTTCCGGGTCGAGGCCGGCCGGCAGCCGGATCGCCTGGGCGGCGGCCGGCAGGGCGGCGCCGAGAACCAGGGCTTGGGCAAGGAAGAGACGACGTTTCACGATGGAATCTCCGACGAAAAGGTCAGCCGCGCTTGGGCGTCCGGTTGGGCACTTTGGTGGCCAGCGCGCTGGCGACGGCGGGCGGCACGAAGCTTCTGACATCGCCGCCCATCAGCGCGATTTGACGCACCAGCGTGGCGGTGATGGGGCGGACGCTGGGGGAAGCGGGAAGAAAAATGGTCTGAACGTCGGGCGCCATGCCGGCATTCATTCCCGCCATCTGCATCTCGTAATCGAGATCGGTGCCGTCGCGCAGGCCCCGGATGAACAGGGTCGCGCCAACCCGCTGGGCCGCCCAGACCGCCAGGTCGTCGAAGGTAATGGTCTTCAGCACGCAGTTCTCGGCTGTGGCCACCGGACCGCAGACCTCTTCGAGCATGGCGACACGCTCGTCGGCGGTGAACAGCGGCGCCTTGCCGGGGTGCACGCCAATGCCGATCACCAGCTCGTCGGCGAGCCGGCAGGCGTGGCGGATGACGTCCAGGTGGCCATTGGTCACCGGATCGAAGGAGCCCGTATAGAGCGCAATGCGTCTGGTCATGGATGATCGCTTAACGAAGCGGACCAGGAGACGCAAGGGAACCATGCCCGCGACGCGTTGCGCTTCACCCCGCGCATGGAAACAATGCGCGCCGAAGGAGACACCTGATGGCCGATACCAACGAAATCCGGATCACCCAATGGCTGAGCGAGCAGCGCCAGGCGATGCTCGATCTCCTGCGCGACGTGGTCGACACCGATTCAGGCTCCTATGACAAGGCCGGCGTCGATGCCGTCGGCGCTCATTTCGAGCGGTTCCTCGAGAACCACGGGATCGAGAGCTGGCGCGAGCCGCATGGCGTCTTCGGCGACGCCATCCATGCGAAGGTCGGCGAGCCCGGCGCCAACGAGAAGCCGATCCTGCTGATGGGCCACCGCGACACGGTGTTCCCCAAGGGCGAGGCCGGCCGGCGGCCGTTCACCATCGAGGGCACCAGGGCCTATGGGCCGGGCGTGTCGGACATGAAGTCCGGCATCGTGATGAACCTGTTCGTCGCCGCCGCCTTCAAGAAATTCGGCGGCGCGCCCTGCCCGATCAAGCTACTGATCACCTCGGACGAGGAGATCGCCTCGCCGTCGTCGCGGCCGGTGATCGAGCGCGAGGGCCGCGCCGCCCGCGCGGTCTATAATTCCGAGCCGGGCCGGCCCACCGGCAATGTCACGACGGGCCGCAAGGGCGGCGTCTTCATGCGCTTCGACATCTATGGCAAGGCGGCCCATTCCGGAGGCAATTTCACCAGCGGTATCAGTGCGATCGGCGAACTTGCTCACAAGATTGTCGCGATCCATGCGCTGACCGATCTGGCCAAGGGCATTACCTTGAATGTCGGCCTGGTCACCGGCGGCCAGTCGGTCAACACCACCGCGCCGCATGCCGAAGGCCAGATCGACATGCGCTATATCGACCCGGCCGACCGCAAGCGGACGCTCGAGGCGATCGAGGCGATCATCGCCGGCTCGACCGTGCCGGGCACGACGGCGAAGCTGCATATCAACGGCGAATTCCTGCCCGTCGTGCAGACCGAGGCGTCCAAGGCGATCTTCACCGCCTATCAGGCCGCGGCCAGGGATTCCGGCCTCACCGTCGACGGTGAATTCTCCGGCGGCTGCGCCGATTCGGGCTTCACCGCCTCGGTCGGCACGCCGACCATTTGCGGCGTCGGCCCGGTCGGCGGCAATGCCCATACCGTGGAGGAATATATGGAGGTCGACACCATGGTGCCGCGCGCCCAGGCGCTGGCCCGCTCGATCCTGCGCACCGAGGTCGACTGACAGAGCGTCCAGGCCAGCCTCACGCCGGCGATTCCGGCGTGGGCTTCGTCAGGAGCGCCACCGCCGCCGCCGCTCCCAAGATGGCGGCGCCGGCGGTCAGCAAGAAGGCGCGCAGGAAGCCATTGGCCGCATCAGCCTGCTGCGCGCCATCGAGCGCCGCCCCCAGCGCGGCGATGCCAATGGCAAATCCGGCCTGGCGCAGGACGACGGTGACCGCCGAGGCCATTCCCGCCTGCGCCGGCGGCACCAAGGCGATCACCACGCCCGACAATTGCGGATTGACCAGGCCGGCGCCGATCCCGATGCAGCCCATGCCGGCGAGGACGACGCCGAAACCCATCGCGCTGCCGACCCCCACGGCCGCGCCAGCCAGCACCAGATCCCCCATGGTGACGATCGCCAGTCCTGTCGCGAACAGCCGCCGCCAGCCCCAACGCGTCATGAGCCTTGCGCCGACAGGCGGCAGGACCAGCATCGGCAGCGTTGCCGCCAGCATGGCAAACCCCACCTGCCCCTGCGACAGTGCGAAGCTGCCGCGCAGGAACAGCGGCAGATAGACCAGCATCGCCCAATAGCTGACCGACATGGCAAACAGCAGCGCCGCGACTCCGATCATCGCCGGCTGCGTGAACAGATCAGGGTCGAGCATCGGTCGCGGCTGACGCCGCTGCTGCGCCACGAAGCCGGTGGCAAGACCGGCACTGACCAGCAAACCGAGCCACGGGCCGCCGGGCAGATGGCCACCGTCGAGCAAGCTCGCAATCGCCAGGCCGAGCGCCGCGGTCAGCAGCAGCACGCCCGCCAGGTCCAGCGGCCGGCCATCGGCGTCGCGGCTCTCGACGACAACCCGCGGCACGGCGAGCGCGATCAGCAGGCAGACCGGCAGGTTGGCCAGGAAGATCCAGCGCCAGTCGAGCCAACTGCCGACCAGGCCGCCAAGCGTCGGCCCGAGCGCCATGGCCGCTCCGGAAACGATCCCCATCAGGCCGAAGGCGCGGACACGGCCCGCCGCTTCAGGATAGGCGCCGGCGATCGACGCCATGGCTCCGGTGATGACAAAGGCCGCCCCGGCGCCCTGAGCCACCCGGGCGGCCCAGAGGGAAGGCCCATCCCAGGCAAGGCCGCAGCCAAGCGAGGCCAATGCGAACAGGATATTGCCGCCGAGCAACGCACGGCGCCGGCCATGGCGGTCGGCAAGCGCTCCGGCCACCAGCAAGAACCCGGTGAAGGCCAGGCTATAGGCGTCCATCACCCAGGCAAAGCCGGCCAGGCCGAAGCCGAGATCGGCGCCGATGGCCGGCATCACCACCACCACCGCGGTGACGTCGAGCTGGGTCAGGAAGGCCGCCATGGCGAGCGCGAAGGCGGGCAACAGGGCGTGTCCAAGCCGGTGCGCCGGCGCACGCTGGACGGTGTCGGAATGGGACATGCAAGACCTCGAAGCACTTGATGGCACTGCTACCGTCGCAGAGCCGGAGCCACCCGCACGACCACCAAGGGTTCACATCGACATGAATCTCCTTCATGTTGCTGGTATGCGGACCCTGCCTCCCTTCGACGCCCTGGTTGCCTTCGACACCACCTTGCGGCTGCGCAGCATGACGCTGGCGGCGGCCGAGCTGGGCGTCACCCAGAGCGCCATCAGCCACCGGCTGCGCCGGCTCGAGGGTTTCGTCGGCGCGCCCTTGCTCAACCGCTCCGGTTCGGGCCTCGACCCGACACCGACGGGCGCCGCCTTGTCGGCCGGCCTCACCGACCTGCTCGACGGACTGGCCGATCTGCGCGCCCGCTGCCGGCTTGCCGTGGCGCCGGCCGGGCTCAAGGTCGGCGTCGGCGCGGCCCTGGCCGACTATTGGCTGGTACGCCGCCTGCCGGCTTTCACGGCCGCCCATCCCGGCATCGCCATCGAGCTCGCCATCGTCGAAAGCGAGCCCCTGGCGCGCGCGCCGGATGTCGATGTCCAGGTGCTGTGGATGCCGGCGACGACCGCCCGCGCCGCCTCGACCCAGCGGCTGCTGTTCCAGGAGCAGGTGTTTCCGGTCTGCCACCCCCGGCTGCTGCCCGAGGGCCGCACCCTGGCCGATCCGGCGGATCTCGCCCGCCTGCCACTGCTGCACAAGGGGCCCGCCAACCGGCCCGGCGGTGCGGAATGGTCCTGGCCGGTCTGGTTCGAGCGGCTCGGCATTGCCGGCTCGCCGCCGGCGGGCCTGCGCTTCGGCACGATCGCCACGGCGATCGCGGCCGCCTTGCAAGGCGCCGGCGTGGTGATGGCCCGCTCGCTGCTGGTCCACGATGCACTGGCCGAAGGCCGCCTCGTCCGGGTCTTGCCCGCCACCTGGGACCTGCCGTCGAGCAAGGCCCATATCGTGCGCTGGCCGGGCGCCCTGACCGGCGACCGGCGCGTGCGCGAGTTCGTCGCCTGGCTGACGGCGGAGGCGGACAGGACGACGGACGACGCGCAGCCGACCTTCTCCCTCCGGGACAAGGTGGCGCCGTCAGGCGCCGGATGAGGCACCGGCGGGGGCCAGCCCATCAGCAAAGCCCCTCAGCCGGGTCCTCATAGCATCGAGCGAACGCGAGATGCGTTCGCACTCGCTATGCGGACCGCCCCTCTCCCACGAAGACGGGGGCGAGGATTGGCGCGTGCGTCACGGCCCGCCATCGATCAGGCCTCGGGCGTCGCCTCGGGTGCCTCGCCATTGCCTTCAGCCTCGCCGTCCAGGCCCTCTTCGTCGCCCTCGCCTTCATCGGTGATGCGCTCCACCGACACGACCTTTTCGGTCTCGTCGGTATTGAACACGATCACGCCCTGGGTCGAGCGGCCGGCCACGCGGATGCCGTCCACCGGGCAGCGGATCAACTGTCCGCCATCGGTGACCAGCATGATCTGATCCTTGTCCTCCACCGGGAAGGAGGCGATCAGACGGCCATTGCGCTCGTTTACCACCATGGCCACGATACCTTTGCCGCCACGGCCGGTGATGCGGTACTCGAAGGTCGAGGTCCGCTTGCCGTAGCCGTTCTCGGACAGCGTCAGCACGACCTGCTCGGCCGCCGACATCTCGGCGTAACGATCCGGCGACAGTTCGCCGGTGCCGACCGCCTCTTCGTCGTCGCCGCCCTCTTCGCCCGTCACCGCCCGGCGCATCTTGAGATAGGCCGAACGTTCCTCCGAGGTCGCCTCGAAATGGTTCAGGATCGCCATCGAGATGATGCGGTCGCCCTCGGCCAGCGAAATGCCGCGCACGCCCATGGAATCGCGGCCCTTGAACACCCGTACCTCGTCCACCGGGAAGCGGATGCACTGGCCGCCATCGGTGGTCAGCAGCACGTCGTCATGGGCCGAGCAGACCGCGACATTGACGATCGCGTCGCCCTCGTCGAGCTTCATGGCGATCTTGCCGGCACGGTTGACCTGGGCGAAGTCGGACAGCTTGTTGCGCCGGACCGTGCCGCGGGTCGTGGCGAACATGGCGTCGAGCGTTTCCCAGGTGGTCTCGTCCTCCGGCAAGGGCAGGATCGTGGTGATCCGCTCGTCCTGTTCCAGCGGCAGGAGGTTGACGAAGGCCTTGCCGCGCCCCTGAGGGGTCGTCAGCGGCAGGCGCCAGACCTTCAGCTTGTAGACCTGGCCCTTGGATGAGAAGAACAGCATGGGCGTGTGGGTATTGGCCACGAACAGCCGGGTGACGAAATCCTCGTCCCGGGTCTGCATGCCCGAGCGGCCCTTGCCGCCGCGCCGCTGCGCCCGGTAGGTCGACAGCGGCACGCGCTTGACGTAGCCGGTATGCGACACCGTGACGACCATGTCCTCGCGCTGGATCAGGTCCTCGTCGTCGAGATCGCCGCCATGCTCGAGGATCTCGGTCTTGCGCGGCGTGGCGAACTCGTTCTTCACCGAGGTGAGCTCGTCCCGGATGATGTTCTGGATGCGCAGGCGCGACCGCAGGATGTCGAGATAGTCGACGATCTCGTCGGCGAGCTTCTTCAGCTCGTCGCCGATCTCGTCGCGGCCGAGAGCGGTCAGGCGCTGCAGGCGCAGGTCGAGAATGGCGCGCGCCTGGGTATCCGACAGCTTGTAGGTGCCGTCGTCGCGCATCGGATAGCGCGGGTCGTCGACCAGCCGGATCAGCGGCGCGATGTCGACGGCGTTCCAGTTCGGCGCCATCAGGCGCTCGCGCGCGGTCGCCGGGTCCGGCGCGGTGCGGATGATCCGGATGACTTCGTCGATATTGGCGACCGCGATCGCCAGGCCGCACAGCACATGGGCGCGTTCGCGCGCCTTGTTCAGCAGGAACTTGGTGCGCCGGCTGACCACCTCCTCGCGGAAGGCGATGAAGGCGGTGATCAGGTCCTTGAGGTTCATCACCTCCGGACGGCCGCCGTTCAGCGCCACCATGTTGCAGCCGAAGCTGGTCTGCAGCGCGGTGAAGCGGAACAACTGGTTGAGCACCACGTCGGCGACCGCGTCGCGCTTCAGCTCGATGACGATGCGCATGCCTTCGCGATCGCTCTCGTCGCGGAATTCGGCGATGCCTTCGACCCGCTTCTCGCGCACCAGTTCGGCGAGATGCTCGAGCATCTGCGCCTTGTTCACCTGATACGGGATCTCGGTGACGATGATCGCCTCGCGCTCCTTGCGCACGGTCTCGATCGAGGTCCGCGCCCGCATCACCACCGAGCCGCGGCCGGTTTCGTAGGCCGAGCGGATGCCGGAGCGGCCGAGGATCAGGCCGGCGGTCGGGAAATCCGGGCCCGGAATGTGCTCGATCAGCTCATCGATCGTGATTTCCGGATTGTCGATGGTGGCGAGGCAGCCATTGATGACCTCGCCGAGATTATGCGGCGGGATATTGGTCGCCATGCCGACCGCGATGCCGCCGCCGCCATTGACCAGGAGGTTGGGAAAGCGGGCCGGCAGAACCTTCGGTTCATGCTCGGAACTGTCATAGTTGTCCTGGAAGTCGACGGTGGCCTTGTCCAGGTCGGAGACCAGCTCGCCGGCGATCTTCTGCAGACGCACCTCGGTATAACGCATGGCCGCCGGCATATCGCCGTCGACCGAACCGAAATTGCCCTGGCCTTCGACCAGCATGACGCGCATGGAAAAGTCCTGCGCCATGCGGACCAGCGCGAAATAGACCGACTGGTCGCCATGCGGATGGTATTTACCGATGACGTCGCCGACCACGCGCGCCGACTTGCGGTAGGGCTTGTTCCACTCGTAGCCGTTCTCGTGCATCGAATAGAGGATGCGCCGGTGCACCGGCTTCAGCCCGTCGCGCACATCGGGCAGCGCGCGGCTGACGATCACGCTCATGGCGTAGTCGAGATAGCTGCGGCGCATCTCGTCGGTGATCGAGATCAGGCGGATTTCGGTCGGGTCGGAGGGCGTCGAGCCCGTCGGCGTATCGTTGTCGTCAGCCAAAGAGTTCAGTCCAATGACGCAGGATAAGGAGGCCTGCTGGTAGCTTTGTTTCTAGCCGATTCCTTGGCGCGGGACCAATCGAATCGGCCCGCGCGCCGCCGCCATTTCCGACGCCTTTTCAAAGGGTTGCGGAAATCACCTCGCAGCCTGTGGACGAACCTGTCACGAAAAGGGCACAAAGGCGCCTCCGTGGCCCCGTCCGGGAGCGATCATGACGGTGGAATTCCTGACCAATGCGCTGGTCACGCTGCTCGTGATCGTCGAGCCTTTGGCCCTCGTGCCGATCTTTCTCGGCGTCACCCAGGGCTTCTCCGCCGATCAGCGCCGGCAGGTCGCCTGGCGCGCCAGCCTGATCGCCTTCGTCGTGCTCGCCGCATGCGCCTTTTTCGGCGACTGGCTCCTGCGCAAGCTCGGCATTTCGCTGCCGGCCTTCCGCATCGCCGGCGGCCTGCTGCTGTTCGTCATCGGCTTCGAAATGGTCTTCGGCCTGCGCGCCGACCGCAAAGGCGCCGTCGACAAGGAGGTGATCGACCGGGATCACATCGTCCGCGTCGCCGCCTTCCCGATGGCCATTCCGCTGCTGGCGGGCCCGGGCGCGATCGCCGCGACCCTGCTGATCTCGGGCCAGGCGGCCGGCGATGCCGGCCTGATGGCCGGCCTGATCGGCGTGCTCGCGGTGGTCCTGCTGGCGTCCTGGGCCTGCCTGCGCATCGCCGAGCGGGTCAACCGGCTGCTCGGCACGCTCGGCAATGTGGTGGTGTCGCGCCTGCTCGGCATCCTGCTGGCGGCGCTCGCCGTGCAATTCGTCATCGACGGCGTGCGCGCCGCCATCCGGGCCTGAGGCCGCCCACCCCGCCCGGATTATCAGCCTGCCCAGGTGATCGCCGCCATCAGCCGGCCCGGCAGGAAGGTGAACAGGCCCGCGGCGGCCCAGCCGCCCGCCACCATCATCATGATCCGGCGGTGACGGCCGATATTGCCGCGGCGGCGCGCGACGATCGCGCCGAACAGGCCGAGCAAGGTGATGATCGACAGGATGTGGATCGGGCTGAACGGCCCGATCAGCCGGATCGAATGGATCCAGAACGACGAGATGGCGACGATGGCCATCAGCACGACCCAGGTCCAGCCGAGCGTCCTGTGCATCGTCCCGCCCTTGCGGCGCATGAACTGCGCCACCGTCAGCGGGATCAGCGTCAGCGCTGCGAGGGCGTGGATCTGGATCACGGCAGGCGCCGCGAAGAACGGAGCGAGGGTCATGACGGCTCTCTGGTTGGCCGGAAGGAATGTAAAGTAAATAAACTTTACATTCCGAACTGTCAATCGAGCGGCCGCTGCGTAAGTGTTTTGACGTGGATGGCCCGGCGATTTCACCGCGCCGCGGACAGCCCGATCGCCTGGTTCGGACCGCGAGGTCCCTCGCCGCGGATCGCGGATGCCGGGCTCCGGGCCCGCGGACGGTTCGTCCGCGGGCGCAGGGCATGCCCGCCGCCGAACCGATCAGGCCGGCTGCGGCAGGCGCGCGATGACCTTGATCTCGAAATCGAAGCCCGCGAGCCAGTTGACGCCGACCGCCGTCCAGTTCGGATAAGGCGGGTCGCCGATCACCCTCAGCCGGGCGGCGGCGACCGCCTCCCATTGCCTGGCCGGATCGGTGTGGAAGGTGGTCACGTCGACGACATCGTCGAAGCTGCAACCGGCGGCCTCGAGCACCGCCGCGAGATTGTCGAAGGCAAGCTGGACCTGCTTTTCGAAGACCGGCTCGGGCGACCCGTCGTCCCGGCTGCCGACCTGGCCCGAGACGAACAGCAGGTCGCCAGAGCGGATTGCCGCCGAATATCGGTTGATTTCATAGAGCGCCTGCCGGCCGGCAGGGAAAATCGCATCACGTTTGGCCATCGTTTCATTCCTGTTCAAACAAGGCGGGCCGGACCTCGCCGCGATCGCCGGCCCGCCCGTCGCGAGACATGCGCAAGGCGATCGGCCAGTCTTCGGGGTCTCGAGGCCCGCCGCGCTCCACTGTTCGCGGTATCACTGACATACGCCGCGTATGTCGCGATATCGGAACATACGTGGCGTATGTCAATGGGTGTGAGCGAGCTATGCCACCGACGAGCGCAGCCGTTGTCGCCGGGTGGTGCGCATCCATTTCGGCGCGAACCCGGGCCGCCGCCCCTCTCCCGGATGAACACATCTTTCAGCCGAGCCTGAATGCGCAGCCCTTCGAAATCTCGCACCGGAACCACAGTCCGCACCTCTCCCCGGCGGGGAGAGGTCGGCGCGCAGCGCCGGGAGAGGGGGAATTATCGCGTCAGAACAAAACGTTACGGGTTTCGCATGGTGATATCTCGTCTCGCGCCTCGCCCCCTCTCCCGACCTTCGCCGTAGCATTGAGCGAACGCGAGATGCGTTCACTCAATGCTAGGCCGGTCGACCTCTCCCCGCCGGGGAGAGGTGAAGATGGTGGCTCCCGCGCGAACCACGAAGGGCGGCAAGTTGCCACGTAACATATTGAAAAGACGCAGATATATGAGATGGTGACAAACCCTCATCGGCCTGCGGGCGGCGCCGCATAGCGAGTGGGCGTCTACGTCAAGTGCGCGCGATCAGGCGCCCGTGCCCGGCCATTCCGGCCGGAGCAGCGACATCAGAACCTGGTCGGACCGCGCCCCATCGGCACGCTTCACGGCCTGGCGCAGCAGCCCCTCCTCGACGAAGCCGAGGGAGCGATAGACGTGCCGGGCCCGTGAATTGTCGGTGAAGACCTCGAGCACGAGCCGGTGGCAGGACGTTTCGGCAAAAACCCAGTCGATGACCGCGGACAGGAACGGCCGGCCGAAGCCCTGCCCGGCCGACGCCGAGACGACGCGCTGGAGGCCGAAGGCGTCGGAAGGATTGCGCAGATCGCGCAGGATGGCGAAGCCTGCCGGCTCGCCGCCTTGCCGCGCGCCGATCAGGCAGGCGAAATCCTGCGAGGCCATGGCGGCGAGATGCCGCTCGGCCGACCAGCGGCCGACCTGCCGCTCGAAGGCCGGCTGGCGCTCCGCCGCCATGATGAAGTCGAGATCGTCAGGCGTCGCCCGGCGCAGCAAAACGTCAGTCGCCGGGGCCGCCATCGTCGTTTGTCCGTTCAGAACGGAATTTCGTCGTCATCCATCCGGCCGCCACCGCCGGCCGGTGCCGCCGGGCGACGCGGCGCCTCGGCGCGGCCCATGCCCGAACGGTTCTCGATGCCGCCGGACGAGCCGAAGCTGTCGTCGCCATAACCGCCGCCGCCCGCATCGGCGCCACCACCGCCGCCGCCGCGACCGTCGAGCAGCACCATTTCGCCGCGGAAGCGCTGCAACACCACTTCGGTCGTATATTTCTCGACGCCCGACTGGTCCTGCCATTTGCGGGTCTGCAACTGGCCCTCGATATAGACCTTGGCGCCCTTGCGCAGATATTGCTCGGCGACCTTCGTCAGGTTTTCGTTATAAATGACGACCGCATGCCACTCGGTCCGCTCCTTGCGCTCGCCCGAGCCCTTGTCGCGCCAGCTTTCGGTGGTCGCGATGCGCAGGCTGCAGACCTGCTCGCCATTGTTCATCCGCCTGACTTCCGGATCCTTGCCCAGATTGCCGATCAGAATGACCTTGTTGACGCTGCCTGCCATGTCGCGCTCCCTTTCCCCGCAGCCTTTGCCCGGGGCGCTTTCAGCCTGAACCGACCGGAGCCATCCCATGTTCGGCCGGCTCCGTCACCGCGAGATCGTCGGGAACTCCGATTATCCCCCAGTTTCTCGAACCGGGTGCCCGGGAATTCCGCCTCGCGACAATGTTCTTTATTTGTTCTTGTCGCATCTGGCAAGGCCCGATAAGGTCCGCCAGCGTGCATCGTCCGAATCGGCGCGCCCATCCTGTGCAAATCAGCCATCCGGCGGCGCCACGCCACTGGCGGGGAGCGGCTGTCGTTTCTACCTTGGGGGCTTGTTTCTTGACATGTCGGCCTTTGCAGAGGTCTGGCGACCCCGTTTGCCATGCTGCTTCCCCATCCCGCGTGCCCGGTCCTGCCGGCTTCAGGCGCGCCCTCTCCTGTGATCGCGTTCAACGGACCCGATAGATGACCGATCTTTTCGACAAGTTCCGCGATGACGTCAGGCGTCCCGACCAGCGGGTGATCACCGTGCGCGGCGCGCGCGAGCACAATCTGAAAGGCGTCGACCTGACCATCCCGCGCGACGCGCTGGTGGTGTTCACCGGCCTCTCGGGCTCGGGCAAGTCGTCGCTCGCCTTCGACACGATCTATGCCGAGGGCCAGCGGCGCTATGTCGAGAGCCTGTCGGCCTATGCCCGCCAGTTCCTCGAAATGATGCAGAAGCCGGATGTCGACCAGATCGACGGGCTGTCGCCGGCGATCTCGATCGAGCAGAAGACCACCTCGAAGAACCCACGCTCGACGGTCGGCACCGTCACCGAGATCTACGACTACATGCGCCTGCTATGGGCGCGCGTCGGCGTGCCCTATTCGCCCGCCACCGGCCTGCCGATCGAGAGCCAGACGGTCAGCCAGATGGTCGACAAGACCCTGGCCTTGCCCGAAGGCTCCAGGCTCTATTTGCTGGCGCCGGCGGTGCGCGGCCGCAAGGGCGAATACCGCAAGGAACTGGCCGACTATCAGAAGAAGGGCTTCCAGCGGGTCAAGGTCGACGGCACCTTCTACGAGATCGCCGACGTCCCGCCGCTCGACAAGAAGCTGAAGCACGACATCGACGTGGTGGTCGACCGGGTGGTTGTGCGCGCCGACATGGCGGCGCGGCTGGCCGACAGCTTCGAAATGGCGCTGAAGCTCGCCGACGGAATCGCCATCGTCGAATTCGCCGAGGGCAAGGATGCCAAAGGCGAGCCGCTCAGGGTCATCTTCTCGGAAAAATTCGCCTGTCCGGTCTCCGGTTTCACCATTTCCGAGATCGAGCCCAGGCTGTTTTCCTTCAACAACCCGTTCGGCGCCTGCCCGGCCTGCGACGGCCTCGGCGTCGAACAGACGATCGACGCCGACATGGTCATCCCGGACCGGGACCTGAGCCTGCGCAAGGGCGCCATCGCGCCCTGGGCCAAGTCGACCTCGCCGTTCTATACCCAGACGCTCGACGCCCTGTCGAAACATTACGGCTTCTCGCTGACCGCGCCCTGGCGCTCGCTGCCCGAGAAGGCGCGGAACGTCATCCTCTACGGCACCGGCGAAGAGACCGTCACCTTCAAATATGACGACGGGCTGCGCTCTTACGAGACCACCAAAACCTTCGAGGGCGTGGTGCGCAATCTCGAGCGGCGCCTGAAGGAAACCGAGAGCGAATGGGCGCGCGAGGAAATCTCGCGCTACGTCTCGGCCGTGCCCTGCAAGACCTGCAATGGCTTCCGCCTGAAGCCCGAGGCGCTCGCGGTCAAGGTCGGCATGACCCATATCGGCGAGATCTCGCAATTGTCGGTGCGCACGGCCAATGACTGGTTCGCCGAACTGCCGCCGAAACTGACCACCAAGCAGAACGAGATCGCCGTTCGCATCCTCAAGGAAATCCGCGACCGGCTGCGCTTCCTGGTCGATGTCGGCCTCGAATATCTCACCCTCGGGCGCAATTCCGGCACCCTGTCGGGCGGCGAGAGCCAGCGCATCCGGCTCGCCTCGCAGATCGGCTCCGGGCTGACCGGCGTGCTCTATGTCCTGGACGAGCCGTCGATCGGCCTGCACCAGCGCGACAACGAGCGGCTGCTCGGAACGCTGAAGCGGCTGCGCGACCTCGGCAACACCGTCATCGTCGTCGAGCATGACGAAGACGCCATCCTGCAGGCCGACTATGTCGTCGATGTCGGCCCCGGCGCGGGCATCCATGGCGGCCGCATCGTCGCCCAGGGCACGCCATCGGACGTGATGAACGACCCGCATTCGCTGACCGGCAAATATCTGACCGGCGAAATGTTCGTGCCGACCCCGAAGCGGCGCAAGCCGCAGAAGGGCCGCGCGCTGAAGATCGTCAATGCCCGCGGCAACAATCTGAAGGACGTGACGGTCGAGATCCCGCTCGGCACCTTCACCTGCATTTCCGGCGTTTCCGGCGGCGGCAAGTCGACGCTCCTGCTCGACACGCTCTACAAGGCCGTCGCCCGCAAGCTGAACGGCGCCAGCGAAGCCCCTGCCCCGCATGATCGCATCGAGGGCATCGAGCATCTCGACAAGGTCATCGACATCGACCAGTCGCCGATCGGCCGGACGCCGCGCTCCAACCCGGCAACCTATACCGGCGCCTTCACGCCGATCCGCGAATGGTTCGCGGGCCTGCCCGAGGCCAAGGCGCGCGGCTATGAGCCCGGCCGTTTCTCGTTCAACGTCAAGGGCGGCCGCTGCGAGGCTTGCCAGGGCGACGGCGTCATCAAGATCGAGATGCACTTCCTGCCCGACGTCTACGTCACTTGCGACGTCTGCAAGGGCAAGCGCTACAACCGCGAGACGCTGGAGGTGGTGTTCAAGGGCAAGTCGATCGCCGACGTGCTCGACATGACCGTCGACGAGGGCGTCGAGTTCTTCAAGGCGGTGCCGCGGGTGCGCGACATCCTGAAGACGCTGTCGGAGGTCGGCCTCGGCTATATCCATGTCGGCCAGCAGGCGACCACGCTTTCGGGCGGCGAGGCGCAGCGCGTCAAGCTGTCCAAGGAACTGTCGCGCAAGGCCACCGGCCGCACGCTCTACATCCTCGACGAGCCGACCACCGGCCTGCATTTCCACGATGTCGCCAAGCTCCTGGAAGTGCTCCACGAACTGGTCGCCCAGGGCAATTCGGTTGTGGTCATCGAGCACAATCTCGAGGTCATCAAGACCGCCGACTGGGTCATCGACATGGGCCCGGAAGGCGGCGACGGCGGCGGCGAAGTGGTCGCCATCGGCCCGCCGGAGGAGATCGCCAAGGAAATCCGCAGCCATACCGGGCGCTTTCTGCGCGAGGTGCTGCAGCGCCGCCCAATGAAGGCCAAGATCGAGGCCGCGGAATAGGCGGGAGCGATCGAGGAGTGGCGAATAGCGAATAGGGATGAAGCGCGAAGCCCAGCGCGCGTAAACCCTCGCCGGCCTGCGGGAGAGGCTGGCGCCGTCAGGCGTCGGGGGCGGCCTGACAAGGGCCGGGCCATCAGTTCGAACGGGACTCGGTGCGGGCGGACACAACCACCCTCACCCAGCCGCTGCCGTCAGGCAGAAGCAATTGCTTCTGCCGAGGCCAACCTCTCCACGAAGACCTGGGCGAGGGTTTGCGCACCGCGCTTCGCATCATGCCCCATTCGCCATTCGCGCAAGCGATCTCCCCCGCCCGCCCCTGCCTCAACCGCGGGCCTTGCGCGCGAATGCCTGTTTTCGCGCCAGATGACCGGAAGGCAGGCATTCCCGCATAGCTGCGGTGCAACATTTTCCCTTCGCAACTGCGAAATAGCAACTATCTCTGGTCCAGCGAACGTCACGGGAGGGGCGTTCAAATCATCCGATTGGAGATATCCCGATGCTTTACCTGTTCAACGCCCTCGTGACCCGCTTCAACGCCTGGCTGACCTATCAGCGCACCAAGGCCGAGCTGACCCAGCTCGACGACCGTTCGCTCGCCGACATGGGCTTCCAGCGCGGTGAAATCGAGTTCCTCGCCCGCAAGGCCGCCCGGTCGATCTGACCTGGCTGTCCGGTCGCTCAAGCGACCTTAGCTTGGAGATCGGCGAGCCTCGGACCAGACCGGGCTCGCCGGGCGCCCTGCCACAGCAGCCACTGCCGACGCCATTGCGGCGCCTCGACGCGGCTGCTGAACGGCGCCTTGATGAACTGATCCATCCGATCGAGGTAGAGGCGGCAGAGCGCCACCGGCAGGAATGCCGCCGCAACCTCGACCGCGACCTGGCCCCGAAGTGCTTCGCTCGCCAGCACATGGCCGCGCGCCAGGCCGCGCAAGTCCTCGAGCGCTTCACCGATCCCCTTCGACATCGTGCCGCTGACGATATCCTCCCGCCGCGCCCCATGCCGCGCGAGCATGTCGGCCGGCACGAAGACCTGGCCGCGCGCCGCATGTTGCGGAAAGGCCCTGAGCAGCCCGGTCAGCGCATAGGCGACGCCGGCATGGCCGGCCATGTCGGCGGTTCCGGGATCCCGCCCATCGGCGAGAACCAGCGCCGCCAGCTGCATCAGCGCCGACGACGTCTCGCCGCAATAACCTTCCAGATCGGCCGAGGACGGCATGACGTCGTCATAGAGATCGAACACCCGGGCATCGATGAGATCAATCAGCGGCTTCACCGGCAGGCGCCGGCGCGCGATCACCTCGGTCAGCGCCGCCGCCACCGGATGGCCCGAGACATCGCCCCTCGCCTCGCCGTTCAACAGGTCGCGCCACCATTGCAGCCGGACCTCGCCCGGCAAAGGCGCCGAAATCCGCTCGCGCACCGCGGCGATCTCGATGTTGAACGCATAGAGCGCCATCAGGTCCGGCCGGAACGGCGCCGGCGCGAACAGGCTCGCCAGCCAGCGGTCCTTGTCCGCCGTCCGCACCAGATCCTCGCAAGCCTGAAAGGCGTTCGCCGCCATATCCGAAGCCATGATGGCCTTCGCTAAAGGAGCAGGGTCGAGCGGCGCAGACCGGCGCCGTCACGCGGAACATCCGAGACAACAACAGGATAGCGCATTTTCCCGAATCGAATTCGCAAGGGTCGGCGTCCCGGATTGACGGTCTCAGTCCACCGCGACCAGCGCGGCCGCGACGCGCCGGCCCTCGGCCAGCATGATGTTATAGGTGCGCGCCGCCGCCCCCGTGGTCATCACGTCGAGGCCGAGGCCCGCATCGCGCAAGGTCCAGCGGACCTCCTCGGCGAGCGGATAGGGCGCGTCGCCCGCGCCGATCAGCAACACGTCGATGGCGGCCCGTTCCGCGATCACCTTGGCGAAAGCCTCTGGCGTGAAGCCCCCGTGGCCCGCCACCTCCCAGGCATGAATGCCCGATGGCAGCGCCAGGATCGAGCCGCGATGGCTCATCTCGGCGAAGCGGAAGCCGCCTCGCCCATAGGCGTCGATGATGAAGCGACCCGGAACGAAGCCATCATGCAGCTGGCGGATCGGTTCGCCGCGCGGCACCTCAGGCTTTGACCTTTTCGGCGGATGCGACCGCGGCCGACGCCGGTGCGCTGAAGCCGCCGGTGCGCAGGCCGAAATAGATCAGGATCGGCGCGGCGATGAGCAGCGACGAATAGGTGCAGATCAGCACGCCGACCAGCATGGACGAGGTGAAGCCGCGGATCACCTCGCCGCCGAAGAAGAACAGGCCGAGCAGCGCCAGGAAGGTGGTCATATGGGTGATCGTGGTGCGCGCCAGCGTCGAATTGATCGCCTCGTCGAGCAGTTCGGCGATCGGCATCTTCTTGTGCTTGCGCAGCATTTCGCGGATGCGGTCGTAGATGACCACGGTGTTGTTGAGTGAATAGCCGACGATGGTGAGCAGCGAGGCGATCGAGGTGATGTCGAAGTCGTTGCGCGTGATCACGTAGAAAAACACCACGACGGCGATGTCGTGCAGGGTCGCCACCATGGCGCCGAGCGCGAACTGCCATTCGAAGCGGAACCACAGATAGATCAGCACCGCCAGGATCGATAGGATCAGGCCGACCACCGACATCTGCACCAGTTCGGCCGAGACCGTCGGCCCGACCACCTCGGTGCGGCGCACCTCGTAATCGGCATCGACCACCTGGCGGACGCGCTGCAGCGCCGCCTGCTGGCCCGGATCGCCGCCGGGCTGCTCGCCATAACGCACCAGGACCAGCGTCGGCCCACCGAATTCCTGCAGCTGGACCTCGCCGATATTCACCGTGCCGAGCTTGTTGCGCAGCTCGAGCATGTTGGCCGCGCCTTGCTTGGCCTGCAGCTCGACCAGCGTGCCGCCCTTGAAGTCGATGCCGACATGCAGGCCGAACAGCAGGAAGCCGGCAATGGTCGCCAGCGTGACGATCATCGACAGGGCGAATGCGATCGGCCGGAATCGCATGAAGCCGAATTTGGTGTCGTCAGGGACGAGTCGCAGCAGGCGCACGGTAAAGATCTCCCTTTCGCGCGATCACATCGGGATCCGCGCGGGTTTGAACCAGCGCAGCCAGAGGACGACGATGAACCGCGTGAAGGTGATGGCGGTGAACATGGTGGTGATGATGCCGAGGCCGAGCGTCAGGGCGAAGCCCTTGACCGGCCCGGTGCCCAGATAGAACAGGATGACCGCCGCCAGGAACTGGGTGACGTTGGCATCCATGATGGTGCCCATGGCCTTGGTGAAGCCGGTATCGATGGCGGCGATCACCGAGCGCCCCATGCGCGCTTCCTCGCGGATGCGCTCGAAGATCAGCACGTTGCTGTCGACCGCCATGCCCACCGTGAGCACCACGCCGGCAATGCCCGGCAAGGTCAGCGTCGCTCCGACCAGGCTCAACAGCCCGAACATCATGGTGACGTTGACGATCACGGCGATATTGGCGAACAGGCCGAACAGGCCATAGGTCGCGAACATGAAGATGACGACGAAGATCGAGCCGATAATGGCGGCACGCGTGCCGGCGGCCACCGAATCGGCACCGAGCGAGGCACCGACGGTCCGCTCCTCGACCACCGTCAGCGGTGCCGGCAAGGCGCCGGCGCGCAGCAGCAGCGCCAGGTTGGCCGAGCTTTCGGCGGTGAACCGGCCCGAGATCTGGCCCGAACCGCCGAGGATCGGCTCGCGGATGACCGGCGCCGAAACCACCTTGTTGTCGAGGATGATGGCGAAGGGCCGGTTGACGTTTTCCTGGGTGACCTGCGCGAATTTGCGGCCACCGCTCGAATTGAAGCGGAAATTGACGATCCACTCGGCCGACTGGGCGCTGAACGCCGCCTGTGCGTCGACCAGTTCCTCACCCGAGACGATCACCCGGCGCTGCACCAGGTAAGGGATCTGCTGAACGACGCGGCCGCCTTCCTTGACCTCTTCGTACATGATCTGGGAATCGGCCGGCGCCCGCCCGGCGAGCGCTTCCTCCACCCGCATCGACTGGTCGACCAGCCGGAACTCCAGCTTCGCCGTCGTGCCGATGATCGCCTTGACCCGCTGCGGGTCTTTTTCGCCGGGCACCTGCACCAGGATGCGGTCGGCGCCCTGGCGCTGGATCACCGGCTCGGTCGTGCCGAGCTGGTCGATACGGCGCCGGATCACCTCGATCGACTGGCTCACCGCCCGGGTGAGGCGGTCACGCAGGCCCGCTTCGGTGGCGGTCACGGTGAACACGTCGCCCTGGCGCGTCACCTCGAAATCATATTGGCCCGATGTCGAGAAGGCGCCGCCCAGGAGCTGCGGGATCTTGCGCAATTCGGTATTGGCGAGTTCGGCGTTCTGGCCTTCGCGCAGCCGCGCCACCACGCTGTTGGCCTGGAAGGTCACGCTCGACACCTGGACGCGCGCGTCGCGCAGGATCCGCCGGACGTCGTCGCGCAGATTTTCCAGCCGCTCCCTGCGTACCGTATCGGCATCGACCTGCACCATCAGGTGCACGCCGCCCTGCAGGTCGAGGCCGAGCGTCATATGCGTGCGCAGGGCCCTGGGCAGTTGATCGACCCAGGATTGCGGCATGATATTGGGCGCAGCCAATAGCATGGTCACGAAGGCCGTCAGCAGGATGAGGGTGGCTTTCCAGCGCACGATGTTGAGCATCGGTGGTCGTTCCTAGGCGAAAACGGGCGCGCCCGCTCGGGCGCGCCGGACGCAAGTCTTACTTCTCTTCCGCCGGTTCGCCCTTCGAGCGCACCTCCGCGACGAATTGCCTCGCCGCGCGGATGCGCACGTTGTCGGCGATTTCGATCTCGAGGGTCGCGTCGTCGACCACCTTGGTGATCCGCCCGATCACGCCGCCCGAAAGCGTCACCTGATCGCCGCGACGCAGATTGCCGAGCATTTCCTGCTGAGCCTTCACCCGCTTCTGCTGCGGCCGGAGGATCAGGAAATACATGATGACGAAAATCAGGACGAAGGGCAGCAGCGAAGGCAGGAGTTCGCTGATCGAACCCGCTCCGGTCTGGGCGTAGGCCGGGGTGATGAACATGGACGGTCCTTTGTGGAGATCCCGTCGCATCATCGCAACAGGCATGGAAATTCGCGCGGACTATAGCCACCAAACCGTCGATTGCAACGGCGGCTACCGCCTCTTCGAGCCATGTGGGTCGCGCGGAGCGATCTTTCCAGTCCCGCGATTGCTCGAAGCCCTGAGCTGGTGCAAGTGACGGGCGACAGATCCTGGAGTTTTCCCGTGTCCGACGACCTCGCCCGCGCCATTGAACCCACCACCGACACATTGCTGCGCATCGCCGCGGCGCTCGAGCGCCTGGCGCCGCCGGTGCCGGCCGTTCCCGACCTCGCCGCCGCCGATGCTTTCGTCTGGAATCCGGTCGGGCCGCGACTCGAGCCGGTCCAGCGCGTCAACCGGGTGGAAATGGTGCTGCTGCAGGGCATCGACCGGGCCCGCGACACCTTGATCGAGAACACCCGCCGCTTCGCCACCGGCCTGCCGGCCAACAATGCCCTGCTCTGGGGCGCCCGCGGAATGGGCAAGTCGTCGCTGGTCAAGGCGGCGCACGCCACCGTCAATGCCGGCCTGGTCCGGTCCGGCGGCGCGGCGATCCTGAAACTCGTCGAGATCCATCGCGAGGATATCGAGACCCTGCCCGGGCTGATGGCCCTGGTGCGCGCGTCGGCCTATCGCTTCATCGTGTTCTGCGACGATCTGTCCTTCGACAACAACGACACCTCCTACAAGTCGCTGAAGGCAGTGCTCGAAGGCGGCATCGAAGGCCGGCCGGACAATGTCATTTTCTACGCCACCTCCAACCGGCGTCACCTCTTGCCGCGCGACATGATGGAGAACGAGCGCTCGACCTCGATCAATCCCGGCGAGGCGGTCGAGGAAAAGGTGTCGCTGTCGGACCGCTTCGGCCTGTGGCTCGGCTTCCACAAATGCAGCCAGGACGAATATCTGGCCATGGTCTTCGGTTACGCCGCCCATTTCGGCCTGAAGCACGACGAGGACACGGTCCGCGCCGAGGCGCTGGAATGGTCGACCACCCGCGGCTCCCGCTCGGGCCGCGTCGCCTGGCAATATATCCAGGATCTCGCCGGACGGCTGGAAGTCAGGCTCGGGGCCTGAGCGAGCGTTCGAGAACGCAGTCCAGCGAGGTTTTGCGTCGTGAGACTTCGCGTCGTCTTGCCCGGGCTTGTCCCGGGCACCCACGACTTGTGCCGTCATGACCAACCGGCCCGAATGCGTGGATATCAGGGACAAGCCCGGCCAGGACGAGAATGTCCGTTGCGGGACGCCCAGGGAGTGAGCGGCGCCTGACGCGCGGCCGGCCAGCACGCCCAGGGCTCAACACATCGTCCTGATGCCCTCAGCTCAACGCATCGTCCTGCCCGGGCTTGTCCCGGGCACCCACGACTTGTGCCGCCATGATCAGCCGGATCAAATTCGTGGGTGGCCGGGACAAGCCCGGCCAAGACGAGAATGGCCGCTGAAAAGAGTTGGGGCGGCACTGCCGTGCCGCCCCGAAAATGACCAGCCCCCTTTGGAGGTCGCAGGAGAAGGGCTGATCGACTACCCGTATCGGCGCATCTCGCAGCGGGCCGCCATGCGCCCTGCCCGCCCGATGCGCGCCGAAATCCCTTGATGACGTCAGTTCGCGCCGAGATAGGTCATCGGATCGACCGGCGTCGCGCCGCGGCGGATCTCGAAATGCAGCTGCGGCGAATTGACATTGCCGGTCTGGCCCGCCGAGGCGATGGTCTGGCCGCGCCGCACCTGCTCGCCGCGCCGGACCTTGATGTCGCTGTTATGCGCATAGGCCGTGACGAAACCGTTGGAGTGGCGCACCAGCACCAGGTTGCCGTAACCGCGCAATTCGCTGCCGGCGTAAGCCACCACGCCGTCTTCCGCCGCCTTGATCGGCGTGCCCTCGGGCACCGACAGCTTGATGCCGTCGCTCGAGCCGGGGCGGAAGTTGGAGATCACCCGGCCGCGCACCGGCCAGCGGAATTGCGGATCGGCATTGGCGGCCGGAGTGGCGGCGGCCTGCTCGGTGCGGGCCGGCTGGGCCGCGGGCGCCTCGGCGGCCGGAGCCGTGGGGGCGGCCGGCGCCGGGGCGGCAGCCTGGGCCTGGGCCGGCGTGGCCCGGCCTTCGGGCGCCTGGCGGGCGGTTGCCGTGGTCGGCGCGATCGAACCGGTCGCCTGCTGATCGGCGCGCTGGCCGGCCGGCGTATTGCGCGCCTGGGCGACGGCCCGCTGGGCATGCTCGCGCTGCGCGGCGGCGGTCGCCGCCGGCGCGGCGCCGGGCAAGCGCAGGGTCTGGCCGATCCGCACCGGACGGTTCGGCTGCAGGCTGTTGGCGCTGGCGAGCTGCTGGCGGGTGACACCATATTTCGTCGCGATCGAGCCCAGGCTTTCGCCCATGACGACCGTATGCGATGCCGGGCGCGCCGCCTGTGTCCTGGCATGGGCCTGCGGCTGCGGCGCGGCGCCCGGATGGGTCGCTTGCGCCCCTGCCTGCCAGTTCATCCGGGCCTGCGGCACCGGTGCGGTCGCGGCATCGTTGCGCGTCGGCTGGGTCATCGCGATCTGGCGTACCGGCGGCCGCTGCGTCGCCGGTCGGGCCGCTTCGGCAGCCTGAGCGCGCGCTGGTTCGGCCGGCCGCACCGGCTCCGCCGGACGGACGGGCGCCGTACCATTGCTGGCGACCTGGTTGCCGAGCCCCATGGAATAGGTCGGAATCACCACGGTCTGGCCGGGGCTCAACGACTGGCCGGGGGTGAGGCTATTGGCCTGCGCGATCGCCGATCCCGGCACGCCATAGCGGCGCGACAGGGTTTCGACGGTATCGCCGGCATTGGCGCGGATGCTGGTGCCGCCGGTGGCGGACCAGCCGCCTCGGCCGGAACCGGCCGCCGGCTCGCCATTGCGCGCCATGGCCATCTGGCGCACGGCCGGGGTCTGCGGGTTGGCCGAGCCGAAGCGCTGGCGCTGCGGCACCGAACCGGTGGTCAGGCCCGGATCCGAATTGGCGCCGAAGGGCGAGCTCTCGACCGGCTCGGCTCGGGGCGGCTGGGCGACGACGAAATCATTGGCTGAAGTCAGCGGCGCGCGATCGACCCGGGTGGTCGGCACGGAAGCGACCGTGTCGTTGCGCGGCGGAGCGCTGGCGACCTGCTGCGAGCGAAAGGGGTTCTCGTCGAAACGAGCGATGTCGGAGCTGCAAGCAGCGCCCAAGCCCGAAACGGCGACGACGAGGGCGATCTTGGACAGCCCGGAAAACGCGCTGGAACGCATTGTCACTCTCACGCAGTACGCAACTTGATACAGTGAGATTTATGACCTGTTCAGGTTAAGGTTCGGTTTCTTTAACCTCGAAAATTGCGCGAGTGTTACAGCCGCCGGGTCACGCCCGGCACCGCCGGCTCGACCCGGGCCCGGCCGACGGGTGTCGCGACGAGGCCTTCGGGGCCCCTCGCCGCGCGGACGATCTCCTGGGGGCCCGCCCCGTCGCCGATCGGCGCCACCAGCACGCCATCAGGCGCCAATTGGCTGGCGAGTCCCTTGGGGATCGCCGGCATCGCGCAGGTCACCAGGATGCGGTCATAGGGCGCGCGCGGCGGATAGCCGTCGAGGCCATCGCCGAAAACCCCTTCGATCATGTCGTAGCCGAGCCCGCGCAGCCGGGCGTGCGCCTCGTCGGCCAAGGTCCGCCAGCGCTCGATGGTGATCACGCTGGCCGCCAGCCGTCCGAGAATGGCCGCGGCATAACCCGAGCCGGTGCCCACCTGCAGGACCCGATGGCCGGCCCCGACGTCGAGCGCCTCGATCATCGAGGCGGTCAGCGAGGGCGGCAGGATCGACTGGCCGCAGGCGATCGGCAGCGCGATGTCCTCGTCGGCCAGCGTGAACCAGCGCGGATCGAGAAAAGGCACCCGCGGCACCTGTTCCATGGCGCGCAGCACGCGGGTGTCGTGCAGCCCGGTCTGGCGCAGCATGAGAACGAATTCCGCCGCCGCCAGATAATGGTTCGGGCCCGGCGTTTCGTTCATCTGCGCGTCCTGTTCAGGAGCCTGGTATTCGCACACATCTCGACAATCCGTGTTTTCAGTGGCTTCGCGCGAAGGCTCCTCGCCCTTCGAGGCTCCTCGTGAGAACCACCATCTTCACCTCTCCCCGGCGGGGAGAGGTCGGCCGGAGGC
>BFBZ01000799.1_pt1 | contig 25441 bp, 17 predicted proteins | sample 1888401 | NCBI WGS metagenome assembly BFBZ01 (sample SAMD00112614, study PRJDB3348) | symbiont metagenome | host: Chara braunii
GGGGCCCGGCAGGCCCGCCATGAACAGTGCGTCGGTTTCCGTCGGCGACAGCCCGTTCAGCCGCACGCGATAGCCGTCGAGCAGGCGGAATCCGCCTTCGGCGCCGCGCTCGGCATAGACCGGGATGCCCGCCGCGGCGAGCGCGTCGATGTCGCGATAGATCGTGCGCACCGAGACCTCGCAGGCGCCTGCGAGTTCGGGCGCCGTGACCTGTCCCTTGGCCTGCAAGGTGGTGAGGATGGAGAGCAGCCGGCTCGCGCGCATGCCCTTCTTTAAACATACCTGACACACCCTGTCAGGTATGGTGTGCGACAAACCAGCACCGCAGCCGGCAATGGGAGGACACCATCATGACCGCCGACGACAAGATCACGCTGTATTACTCGCCGCAGACCCGCGCCGCCGGCACCCGCGTCCTGCTCGAGGAGCTGGGCGCGCCCTACGATCTGCATGTCCTCAACATGAAGGCGGGCGAGCAGCGCAAGCCGGAGTTCCTGGCCGTCAATCCGCTCGGCAAGGTGCCGACGATCGGCCATCGCGGCCAGATCGTGACCGAGCAGGTCGCGATCTTCATCTATCTCGCCGATCTGTTTCCGCAAGCGGGCCTGACGCCGGCGCTCGATGATGCCATGCGCGGGCCCTATCTGCGCTGGATCGCCTATTACGGTGCGTCGTTCGAGCCCGCCGTGATCGACCATTTCATGAAGCGCGAACCGGCCCCGATCACGCAGTCACCCTATGCCGACTACGATACGATGCTGGGCGCGCTGGAGCAGCAGCTCGCCAAGGGGCCGTATCTCCTCGGCGAGCGCATGACCGCCGCCGACGTGTTGTGGGGCGTCGCCTTCAACTGGACCATGATGTTCGGCGTCGTGCCGCGCAAGGACGTGTTCGTGCGTTACGCCGAGCGCATCACCCAGCGTCCGGCGTTCCAGCGCGTCACCGCCGCGGATGCCGAGATGGCGGCCCAGCACGCGGCCGCCGCCGGCGTCTGAGCGCCAGCATCGACGCAATCGAGCGAGGTCCCGCCGGCAACGGGACCTCACTGATGTGATTGCACGTTGTCCGGCAGGCGCAGCTCGCCAAATGCCGGGCTTCCCGCGGCGGCGTCGCTAGTTCAGGCTGATCCCCGGGAGCGGCGTGCCGTCGACGCCGTTGTTGCTGATCGCGTTGTTCTTGAAGGACGAGACGGAGCCGCCGCCGGTCTGGACGACGCCGTTGGAATTGCCCTGGATGACGGAATTTCCCAACGTCACGATGGCGCCGCTGCCGCTCGCCAGAACGCCGGTGTTGTTGAACTCGGAGGTCAGCCGGTCGAGAAACACGCCCATCCCCGGCTTTCCGGCCGGGACCGTGGCGGATATCCCGGCATTGCCATTTTCGATGGCCTTGGTGTTCGAGACGAACACGCTGATCGCGCTGCTCGAATTCGCGGTCGAGACCGTGACGCCGAACGCGGACGCCTTCAGCGAGGAGTCCGCGATCACCACCTGTGCCGCACCGGTCGGCGCGACCGAGATCGCGCTTTGCGAGAAGTTCTCGAAGGTACAGTTCTCGACGACGAGCTTTCGGCCGGCCAGGAAATTGACGCCATTGAGGCCGAGGGTCGTGCCGGCGCCGTTGATGCTCAAATTGCGCAGGATGATGACGTCGTTGGCGCCGGCATTCACGTTGATGCCGTTGGTCGCCGACGCCAGGATCGAGGCCAGGGTCCCCCCGCCGTCGATCGTGATCGATTTGGTGATCGTGACGGCGCCGTAGCCGCCGGGATCGAGCACGTCGATCTCACCGCCCGCGGCGGTCTTCGAGATCGCGCCGGCGAAGGTCTTGCAGGGCGCCGTGCGGCTGCACGGGTTGACGTCGTCGCCGACGCCGGACACCCAGGTCCGCGTCGCCTGCGCGTGAGCCTCTGGCGAGGCCAGGATCAAAAACGCGGCGCACAGAAATCCGATCGAAGAAATGAGCTTTCGCATGAGCGCTCCCCTTGAAATGCTGGAAATGAAAAATAGCCCGAACGCAGAGTATTAGTCTACGAAAGCAACCAGAGCGTTCATCGAAAACGGCGGGCTGCACGGGACATTATGCAATCGGTGGTTGCCGCTTCGGCCGGAGGTGATTTCGCTGACGGTTCATGCCCTCCATCTGTCGATTGCATTGCTGGACTACAACATTCGCGAGCCTGCAGTCGCCCATCGCCCACCCACCCGACGGGCAATTCCGGCAATACGTCCATGCGCCAACTGCCCGTCGAGCCAGTTTGTCGCATGTGTGCCGCCTTGCAGCGTCGGGCAAATCACGACGATGATCCCGGCCATCCCGTTCGCGATGAGGAGGGGCGGCTCGGCCGATCGTCACGAGGCGTAGCAGCGGGGAGCGGTGGCCGTATCAGGCTTGGGGCTCTGCGCGAGCGGGCCGGCGAGCAAGCGAGGTACGGACGGTCAAGTCGTAGGGTCCTGGCATCCCGATGCCGATGCCAAGTTCGCATGCAGGCTTCGCCTCGTGCGGATGACGGTGACCAGAAAGCCCGGCGCACCGGGGAGACTACGAAGCAGCCGTAACACCATCGCGCAGGGAAGGCCGGGTCGCTCCGGCTGAACCTGTGGTTCCTGCCCCGTGCAATCTTTCCGCACGGGGGCCACGGGTGCCAGTCGGCACCCGGCCTTCCCTGCGCCCTCCGACTGACGAGGAGGGAATGATCGGCAAAGCTCGGGCGCAATCGCGCCGCGAGAGCGGCTCCGTTTGACGCCGCGTCGACCGCGCTGCGCCGCGTGCCGATCGAGCTTGCTGCCCCCGGGCGCGTCCGCCAGAGCTGAATAATCGGGCACCGTCCGCCACATCTGCTCCACTTTGTCGGCGCAAATCCGCCCCGTATGAATCCCTAAAACTCAGGTAAGCCTTCCAAAAGTAAGATTTTGGCAATCAATCGAACGCTAACTAAGGTTACCAAGTGCTCAACGTCATGCGGAGACTCTGAACGTGAGCGACCAAAAGCCCGAACGGGCCAGCCTTGGCGTGGCCGGTACCACTGGCAAGGCCAGTGCGAGTGTCGACCCGATGCCGAAGACATCCGCAGTCCCCGATGCAGTCGATCTGGCCGTGCCTGCGATCGCGACCGTCGCCCCGCCCATGATCGCGCCGGATCACGAAGCGCCGGCGGCTGACCGTCCGGGCATCGACCCGAAGGCGAAGATCGTGGAAGCGGTGATCGCGCCCGAGCCACAGCCGGAGGCCAGCAAGTCCGAGATCAAGACCGAGGTGACGGACGTGACCGAGATCGGGACGACCAAGGTCGAGCCGGTCAAGCCCGAGCAGGTCAAGGTCGAAGCCCTCACGGCCGAGCAGGAAAAAATCGAGCCCGCCAAGATCGAATCGGTGAAGCCGGAGCGAGCCAAACCCGAGCCTGCGCGGCTCGACCTGGTCAAGTCCGACAAGGGCAAATCCGACAAGGCCAAGCCGGAGCTGACCAAGCCCCAGGCGGTGGGGGGCAACGTTGCGGTGCCGGGCAAAGTCGAAGCCGCAGCGGCCTCGAGTGCTGCGAAATCTCCCTCGACGATCCTGGATCTGATCAGGACGGAGCCGGTCAAGTCGGACCCGATCAAGACGGCTGCGGCCGGTGAGCTCCTCAAGGTCGAGACACCGAAGCTGTCGATGCTCTCAGCCAATGCGCCGAAAGTCGGCCCGATGGCAGCGGCCGCGCCGAGGCCGGAGACGGCCATCAAGCCGGACGCGCCGATCAAGTCGGTGGCTGCCGCCAAGACAGAAGCTGTCGTCCGGCCTGAGCCGGCTGCCAAGCCGGAGACTGTTGCCAAGTCGGATGCCAAACCGGATGCCAAGTCGGAGCCCGGTGCCAAGCAGGCATCCGCGGCCAAACCCGGGGCGTCCGCGACGCGCCCGGTCACGCCAGTCCAGGCGGCTGCCGGACCGGCGACTAGGGCGGGTGCTTTTGCCGCGGTCGACAAGGCCGCGGCCTGGGCCAAAGCGAAGTTCAAGACCGAGCCCTTCAAGTTCAATGCGGCGTCCAAGCCGGCGGCCGCTGCCGCAACGGCGGCCAGCACCGCTGCGGGAGCGACGCTGCCACCTCCGCAGCCGGGCCAGACCCCGCCGCCGCATGCCGTGAACGGCAGGCTCGGCCTACCGGCCATGGCTGCGATCCTGCTGCTGTCGATGGTTGTCGGCGGCGTTGCCGGTGGTCTGGTCACGGCCAAGTTCGTCACGCGCTCCAGCGGCGGCGACGTGGCCGAGGCGACGGCCGGCGAGGCTGCGGATTCCACGCTTGGCGCGACCGTGGCGCGAATCGACAATGATGTCGCCGCGCTGAAGGCGAGCCTCGACCAGACCAATCAGACGAGCCTCGTCGAGCTCAACAAGTCCGCGGAGCGTCTCGACCGGCTCGAGAAGATCCTGGGTGACCTGTCGACGAAATCGTCGGCCAAGCCGAGCGAGTTGCAGCGTCTGAGCGAGGCCGTGGACCGGCTGCGCGCCGCGCAGGCGTCCGCGACTGCGCAGGCCCCCGCGCGTGACAGCGCGGCGTCCGCGCCGCAGGCGGTGGGCGCGATCAATGCGGCGGCGCCGCCCGCGGGCGTGGCGAGCCGGGCCGACGCGGCCAGGACCACCGAGGCAGCCAGGACGGAGGCAGTCCGTACCGAGGCGAGCCGGGCCGAGCCGGCCAGGGCGGAGACCGCTCGCCCCGAGCCGAACCGCACGGAGGCCACCAAGCCCAAGGTCGTCGAGGGCTGGGTGCTGCGCGACGTCGGTCGTGGCGGCGCGCTGATCGAGGGCCGCGGTGGCCTCTACGAGGTCTATGCCGGCGATCCCGTGCCGGGCCTCGGCAAGGTCGACGCGATTCGCAAGCAGGACGGTCGCTGGGTGGTCGTCACCACCAAGGGGCTTGTCGTCGCACGCTGACGGACCATCTGTTTTTGGAGACGAATCTGGACGAGGCGCCTCACCGCGACGTGAGGCGCCTCGTCGCACAATTGTCCGAAGCCGCCCGCCTTTCGGCTATCTTCGAGGACTAGCAGGCGCTCAATTGCATGTTCGTGGAAGTGAGGAGGCGCGTCTTGCGACTGTCGGTATTCGGCCTTGTCATGCTGTGCTGCGGCCCGCTCGCTCATGCGGACGAGAGCCCGCCGGTCGAGCGCGGCGCCGCCATCCTCGAGCCGTTCGCGCTGCGTGAGCTCGACAACGGCGCGTTCGGCCTTGGGAAGATGCTTGCGCACGCCAGTGATGCGCCGCTGACCGACGCGGCGTTGTTTGCGCTGCCGTCGATGATGCCCGTACGCAAGGCGCTCGACACGGAGTTCGACCGCTACGTCGACAAGCACAAGACGACGTTGCCGAACGAGAGCATCGGCATCGGTACGTCCTACGCGTTCCAGCTGTTCGACCGCACCGTGCTCGATTCGCCCGATGCCCGCTTCGTGCTGGCCGGCGTCGTCAATCGCATGGATCGCGCCTTCGTCGATCCCGATCATTGCGGCGAGGTGCGGCTGCTGTATCGCCTGACGCGGACCACGCCGCCCGAGGCCAAAGATGGCGAGGTTGCCTCGCCGCGGCTGCCGATGACGCTCAACATCGTGCTCAAGGCGCGCAGCGATGCGGAGGCCAAGAGCAATTCGCCGAGCTGTGCCGAGATCGCCAAGCGCTGGCTGGCGACGTCCGATCTGCAACTGACCGGGCCTGAGCTTGCCGCGAAGCTGACGGCGCCGGACGGCCCGCTGGCGCTGATCAGGCCTGAGAACATCCACCGCATCGAGACCAACCTGCAGATCGCGCATGCGCCGAAATCGGCGATCCGCGATTTCCGCACCGACTACATGATGAAGGTGTTCGACTATCAGGCCGCGAGCGGGACGTTCGAGGAGGCGGTGCTGGAGGATCAGGTCGATCGCGACCGGCTGCTGGCGGATGCCGCGCTGGCGCGCGAGTTCAAGGCCTGGCTGCTCGACCCCGTCCATCTCGGCGAGCTCGACCGCGGCACCGCGGTGATCCCCGAGCAGTTCCTGGCCAAGGTTGCGGTGGCGCCGACCCCGGTCGGATTCGTCAATTCCGATCTGCTGCCGGCCTACGGGCTGGTGCAGGGGAGCGCGGCCGGGCAGGGCGCGGTGTTCACAGAGGCCGACGTGGTCGGTGCGCTGGAGAAGGCGGCCGCGCAGGGCATCGTGCTGCAGAACATCCGGTCGGTCGCGGGCTTCGAGCGCCGCCTCAACGATTCGAGCTGCGGCGGCTGCCATCAGACCCGCGGCATCGGCGGCTTTCACTTTCCCGGCGTCGACTGGATGGCGGAGAAGCCGTCCAACACCGTCGTGGTGCCGGGCTCGCCGCACTTCTTCGGCGACCAGGTCCGCCGACGCGACATCCTCAACGCCTTTGCCGAGGGGCGGACTCCGGATTTCTCGCGCGGCTTCGCCAGCCGCCCGCAATTGCGCGGCAGCGATGAGCTCGCCGGCACGGTCTACAATGACGGCTGGGGCGGGCATTGCTACGCGAGCCACGCCGCGGCCGTGGACAACGACAAGAGCTTCTCGACCTGGACCTGCGCCGCGAACCTGTCCTGTCAGACCGGCCCGGCGACGCGGTTCGGCATGTGCTTCATCGCGACGCGCTAGCTCAGGCCACCGCACCGCGCGCGCGCAGGTCGCGGATGGCCTCGTCGTCGAAGCCGGCGCTGCGCAGGATCTCGTCGCTGTGCTGGCCTATGCCGGGCGGCTTGCGCGGGGTGACCTTGCGCTGGCCGTCGATGAAGATCGGGCTGTTGACCGTCAGCATGGTGTCGTTCTCGAACGGCACCAGCACCTCGTTCTCGATCATCTGCCTGTCGTTTGGAATGTCGTCGAGAATCCCGACCACCCCGAACACGAGCCCGCTGCCGTCGAGGATCCGGCGCCATTCGGCCAGCGGCCTGGTCGCGAACACCGCGTCGAACTCGTGGATCAGTTCGACCGAGCGGGCGTGACGATCGGCCTTGGTGACGAAGCGCGGATCGTCGATCAGCTCCTCCCGGCCGAGGCAGCGGGCGAGGATCGGCCACTGCTTCTCCTCATTGAGGAGCGACAGCATGATCCAGCGGCCGTCCTGGCATTTGTAGTGATTGGCGACCGCGTTCAGCGCGCGTTCGCGCGGCCGCCGCTCGACGAAGGTCGCGCCGCAAAGCTTGGCCTGAGCAAGCACGGAGGCCGCCCAGACCCCGTTGGCCATCAGGTTGGAGGCGACATGGCAGCCCTTGCCGGTCTTCTCGCGCTGGTAAAGCGCCGTGACGATCGCGCCATAGAACGCCATTGCGCAGGGGTGGTCGCCCATGCCGGCCACGGAGCGGGCGGGTGTCGTGCTCTCGTCGGCACGGACCAGGTCCATCAGTCCGGAGCGCGCCCAATAGGCATTGCTGTCGAAGCCGGGTTTGTCGGCTTCCTCGCCTTTCTCGCCATATCCGGTGAACGACGCATAGATCAGCCGCGGATTGAGCGGCGCCAGCTTTTCGTGGGTGAGGCCGAGCTTGGCGCGGACCGACGGCGGGAAATTGGTGATGAAGACATCGGCTTCACTTACCAGCCGTTGCAGCACGGTCTGCGCTTCCGGCTTCGACAGGTCGAGTGCGAGGCTGCGCTTGTTGCGGGCTTCGAGATACCACGCGTAGTTATGCTCGCTGCGCGGATAGCCCGGCAGGTTCGGCAGGTTGCGGTAGGGATCGCCGGCGCCGGGCGGCTCGATCTTGATGACGTCAGCGCCGAAGTCGGAAAGAACGGTGGCGGCTGCGGGGGCCGCGATGAAGCTCGCGCAGTCCAGCACCTTCAGGCCATGGAAAATGCCCTTGTCGTCCATGTTGCGTCGCTCCCGTCGCTTGTTTCCGCGCGCTGGAATTACGTTGACGGCGCGGTTCGAGGCGCATTTGACCCGGGTCGGGCGGGCGAGGCAATGGCGGGGAGGGAGCTGAAACTACAAACAAACGCAAAGATGTGATCAGGAGCGGGCACCGCTCCTGTCTATTTCGACGTGTCGACAATCATGCTGGTTTGGTGAGGGAAACGATCGCGCCGAAAAGCCGCGAGGCGGAATGGCGCGCCAATTGATCCGCTACACTTTCAGGTTCTCGGCCGAACTCCTGCCGCGGTTGGCAATCTCGTCGTACTCGATGGTCTGGCCCTCGTTGAGGGTCGCCAGCCCGGCCTTCTGCACTGCGGAGATGTGAACGAAAATGTCCTTGCCCCCGGCCGCGGGCTGGATGAAGCCATAGCCCTTGGTCGGGTTGAACCACTTGACCGTACCTTTAGCCATACGTCGCCTCCGCGGGACCAATCCGAGTACGAGCCGCGGTCCCCGCAAACCGTCAGGCCCGGAATTCGAGACTACTGCGGTTGTGACAGGCGTGATAGCGCAAACAGCGGGCGGTTCTGGCCCGAAATGATCGATATCGTGGCGACTTTGCGGCTTTTGACCGCAGTGCCACCGTTCCGCCAGTCACCGCGGACCCGCTGCAACCGTTCTCGGTATGACAGCGCAGGCTGCAAACAGGTTCAACGCAACTTGTCACGCAGCCGTCCCCTCGTCCGAGAGCATCGCGAGTTCAGCGGCGTCCATGGCCGTCCTGACGCGCATCGGCTCGGCGCGGCCGCGAATCTCGACCTCGCGCTGCGGCAGCACGTCGGAGCCGAGTCGCGCCCGCGCGTAGACCTCGTCCGAGATGATGACCTGGCAGCCGAGGGTCTTCGTCATGTCCTGCAGTCGTGACGCGACGTTGACGGCGTCGCCCAGCGCGGTGAACACCATGTGGTCCCGATAGCCGATCTCGCCCACGATCACCTCGCCGCCGTGAATGCCGATGCCGAAGCGGATCGGGTCATGCAGATCATGGCTGAGGAACGCGTTCAGCTCGGCGATGTTGGCCGCGATGTCACGCGCCGCCTGGATCGCCTGGCCGCAGGCGACATGTGAATCGGTGGCTAGTCCGAACAGCGCGAGCATACCGTCACCGACGAACTGATTGGGCTGCCCGCCATTCGCCAGCACGGCCTGGGAGACGGCGCTGAGGAAGCGGTTGACGATGAACACCACGTCGAACGGCAGCCGTTTCTCAGCGAGGCCGGTCGATCCACGCATGTCGACGAACAGGCTGACGAGGTAGCGCTCCTGCCCGATTCCGGCGCGCGAGCTGCCGCGCTCGCCGGGTGTCGGGTTCGGCATGAACAGTTGGAAGAATGAAAGATCGCCGGTGGGGCGCAACTGGCAGGCCAGCCTGACCGACGGGTCCGCCGCGCCGATCTGCGCGAGCACGAAGGCCTCGCGAGGCGAGGGCGGCGGCAGCGCGCCGGGATCTCCGATCACCCTGATGCGGCAGGTCGAGCAGCGCGCGCGGCCGCCACACATGCTGGCATGCGGTACGTTGTTGCGCAGACTGGCCTCAAGCACGGACAAACCCTTTGGCACCCGGATGGAGCGGCCATTGTTGTAGGACAGCGTGACCATGCCGCCACGTCGCTCATGGACTGCTCGCACGCCGCGCGCGGCGAGCGCCAAGCCGATCAGGCCGCCATAGCCGATCAGGAAGCCGTTCATGATGGTCTCCAGCACCGCCTGTTCAGATGGCGTGCCGGTCTGCCTCAACGAAAGATTTTCGGCGCGCCACTGCGGTGTTGCGTTGGCGGCGATGACGTCTCGGCCCCCACGATAGAAGCCGAGCAGCGCTAGCGCCGGGAGCAGCACGGCGCAGGCGAGCAGCCACGGCGCCGCGCGCTTGTAGAACGGCTTGAGCCGCAGCCAGAAGTGCAGCCCGATGCAGCCATGCGTCCATGACGTCAGCAGGGCTGCCGACATCAACCAGATCCGCCAGGACGGGCCGGTCCAATACGAGTACAGGACCTGCGGGTACAGCTTCTCCTGTCCGTACAGGGTCTGTCCGAAGCGGACGCCGGCGATGTGGCTGAAGATCAGCGCCGGAATGCTTAGGCCGAGCAGCAGTTGCAGCGGCTCCATCGTGTGGCGGCTGAATTGCCGGCGCTGATAAAGCGCCCACACGCCGAGCCCGCCATGGGTAAGAGCGGCCGCATAGAACAGCACGGCGATCGGAAGAAACTGCCAGAACGCCACATGATAGGACACGCCCTCGGCGAGCGCCTGCAGCGAGATGTTGCCGAGCGCATGGTTGAAAAAATGACTGAGCAGGTAGCTGAAGAGTATGAAGCCGCAGATCAGCCGCACCTGCCGCACACCGATGCCGCGACAGGTCGACCGCAAACGATGGTAAATCGAAATGGTCATGTGGTCCGTATGATCTGGAGCCGCAATGCTAGAGATTTATTCCCTGTTGTCCTAGAGGGCTGGTGGCGGTGGTCATCCGGCGGCGCGAGCTGCGCGCGAACGTTGACTCGCCCGCCGGAGTCGGGGAAAAGCACCGCGTGACGGCCATTTCCCCAGGCATCGACAGCCCAAATTCTCGATCCACGCGCGCTGCGTGGCTGATGGCTGCGGCCGTGATCGCAAGCATGACGATCATCCGCATCGTCTATGCCGGGACGCTCGATCTGCGCACCGACGAGGCCTATTACTGGACCTGGTCGAAGGAGCTGCAGCTCTGCTTCCTCGATCATCCGCCCATGATCGCCTGGTTCATCCGGCTGGGCACTGCCCTGTTCGGCGATACCAATCTCGGCGTTCGCTTTGCCGGCATCCTCGCGATGGGGGTGACGCAGCTCCTGCTCGCCGACATCGTTCGCCGTACCACTCACGATATGCGGGCCGTGATCCTCGCGGTGCTGCTGCCCGAGGCCGCGCTCTACTATGGCCTGCTGATGGCCAAGGTGGCGCCGGACGTCGCGGCGATCCCGTTTGCACTCGCGGTGATCTGGGCGCTGGTGCGCCTCGCCGAGAGCGGCGATGAACGCTGGTGGCTCGCCGCCGGACTGTTCGGCGGACTGGCGTTGTTGTCCAAATTCACGGTGGTCATGCTGCTGCCGGGCGTGGCGGCGTTCCTGCTCGTTCCGGCCTGGCGCAGCCGCTGGCTTCTCAGTCCCTATCCATGGTGCGGAGCATTGATTGCGCTGGCGGTGTTCTCGCCGGTGCTGATCTGGAACGTACAGCACGACTGGGCCTCGTTCCGCTTCCAGTTCGTTCGCGCCACCGCGCCGCATGAGTTTTCGTTGCGGACGCTTGGCGATTATCTCGGATTGCAGTTCGGACAGGTCGGCTTCGTCCTGCTGCCGGTCACATTGTCGGCGCTGAGTTTCACGGCCTGGCGCGGCTACCGCACGCGTGAGCCGGTCGCCATCCTGCTGTCGACGGCGGTGCTGGTGCCGTTTCTCTACTTCCTCTGGAAATCGTTTACCTTGCGGATCGGCGACACCTGGCCGATGTTCATGTGGCCGATCGGGTTTGCGGCGGTCGCGATCAACATCGTCAAGCTGCCGCAGGACGGCGCGTCCGCCTGGTTCGTCCGATCGACCGTGCGCTGGGCGCGGATCGCCGTCGTCAGCGGCATTGCCATGGTGGTCCTGATCTTTCTCTACTATGTCGTCGCGCCGTGGAATTTTCTCGGGCGGGCCGATCCGATCGGCGCCGAGGCGGGCTATCAGCAGGTGGCGTCGCGGGTCGAGCAGGAGCTGCAAAAGACCGGCGCGACCTGGATCGCGACCTCCGACTATCGCACCTATGCGATGATGCGGTGGTTCTTTCGCGGCCGCGTGCCGGTGCTCCAGATCAACGAGCGGGCCCGCTTCATCGGCTTCCGTGATCCTGGCATGGACCTGATCGCAGGACATGCCGGCCTCTATGTCGTGCGCGAGCCGGACAATACCGGCCCGCTGCTGGCGGACACGACCGCGCACCGCGAGCCGCTCGGACACGTCGAGCGGAGCTGGCGCGGCCGCGTCATGGACAGTTACGCGTTCGGCAGGCTGACGGGCTGGACTCCCGAACTGGCGCCGCCACCGGACTCGCCATTGTACCAATGGCGCTGGCTCGCCGGCGTCCTCGATTCCACGCCGCGGGCCTGAGCCTCATTACTGGTCGTCCTGCTTGCGCAGCAGATCCTTGGCGAGATCCGCCAGCGCCGGCCGCGGCAGCGCGGCGAACGGCATCGGCCGCGTCACGTCGATGGCCGCGAGGCCGAGCCGCGCCGTGAGCAGTCCGTTGAGCACGCCTTCGCCGAGCCGCTGCGACAGTTTTGCCGCGATGCCATGGCCCAGCACCTGCTGGATCAGGCTGTCGCTCGCGGCCATGCCGCCGGTGATGGCGAGATGCGCGACGACATGGCGCAACAGGCTGATCATGCCAAGCGCGCCGGGACGGCCGCCATAGAGCCGCGCGAGCTGCCGGATCATCCGCAAGCTTGCCACGAAGACGAACAGCACGTCGATCAGCGCGCGCGGGCTCACGGCCGTGACCACGGAAACACGTTGCGCCGCAACCGACACCAGACGCCGCGCCTCGCTGTCGAGTGGCGCCATCAGCTCGCGCTCGGCAAGCTTGATCATGTCGCCGCCGTCGATGATGTCGTCGGCGTGGCCGGCGAGCGCGGCACGCGGACGCGCCAGGCGGGGATTGGCATGTGCGATCCGCAACAGCTCGGCGACCACTTCGCGGCTCTCGGCGCGATCGTCGGACAGCAGCACCGCGGCCGCGCGCTGGTGCAGCTTCTCGATGGTGGCGAGACGCACCAGCCCGTAAGTCTCTCGGGCAATGACGGCCGCCAATGCGATCGCGGCTGCGGCCGCGAACCCCGCGCCGACATAGCCGAGGGCCTCGCTGCGTGCGAACAGATCCTCGATCAGTCTGACGACGCCGAGGCCGAGGCCGAGCAGGACGAGGCCTGCGACCGAGCCCCAAAAAAGTGCGCCCCAGCCGAAGCTGCGCCGCGCCGGCAGGACGGTCTCGACCGGCACCGGCAATTGCGCCGGATCGGCCTCTGGCGTGACCTGGATGGTGCCGCGGCCCGGCCGGGCGGCCTCTTCGGCATCGACCACGACGACGTCGGGATCATCGAGCCGGAAGGTCTGGGGACGACGATGCTTGGCGCGTTCGCTCATTGCAGCCGGTCTCCGATCAGGAACTGAAGGGCGCGGTCCATGCGGATATGGGGCAAAGCGGGCTCGCCGCCAGGATCGGGGGCCAGCAAAGGCGGACGGAAGCGAAGAAAGCGGAAGTCGGTGCCGTCGGCGGCAGCGCTCGACAGGCCGCGATAGGCGCCGCCCTTGAACAGCTCCTCCGCATCGGCAGGCAGCTCGCCCGGAAAGGTGGCCACCTCTGTGTTGCCGTCGAAAATCTCGCCATTGGCGCTTTCGCCGGCCGCGGGCGTGCCGAGCAGCGACGGCAGCTTGTCGCGGCCGCGGGCGACCAGCGCCTCGCGCGTCGCCCTGACGGCGGCCAGCGCCACCACGTCGATTGCGGCGCCCGTGCTCTCGGCTCGGGCCACCGCGCGGTTGACGGCGCGCCGCAGCACGGCTTCGAGCCGGTCGTGGCTGGTGTGATGCAGATGGTCGGCCTTGGTCGCCGCGAACAGGATGCGGTCGATGCGCGGCCGAAACAGCGCCGTCAGCATATTTCCGCGTCCGACGCGGAAGCAATCGAGAATGCCGGTCAGCGCGGCCTCGAGATCGTGCAGCGCCTCGGGGCCGGCATTGAACGCCGCCAGCGCGTCGACCAGCACGATCTGGCGATCGAGCCGGGCGAAATGGTCGCGAAAGAACGGCCTGACAACGATGTCCTTGTAGGACTCGTAGCGGCGCGCCATCATCGCCCATAGCGAGCCGGCCGGCGCCTGGCCGTCGGCCGGAACATCGAGCGGCGCGAAGGTCAGCGCCGGCGAGCCCGCGAGATTCCCCGGCATCAGGAAGCGGCCGGGCGGCAGCAGGCTCATGGCGAAGCGCTCGTCGCGGCAGGCACGCAAGTAGTCGGTGAACAGCCGTGCGGCCTCGAGTGTCGCCGACTCGTCCTCGCGGCCTTCGGGGGCGAGCGTCGCCAGATGCGCGTGCCAGTCCTTGGCGACATGCGCGCGCGGCTCGCTGCGCGACAGCGCGAGGCTTTCCCGCGCCCACTGCTCATAGCTCTTGTTCAGCAGCGGCAGGTCGAGCAGCCATTCGCCGGGATAGTCGACGATGTCGAGCGTGAGCGTCCGCTCGGCGCCATTGGCGCGCTGGAATTCGATCACCAGCCTGAGCTCGCTGATGTCGACGGTCGAGCTCGGCCAGCGTCGCTCGGCGACCAGCGCCCGCATGTGGCTCTCATAGGCAAAGCGCGGCACGCCGTCGTCGGGTTGCGGCGTCAGATATGCGCGGGCGATGCGGCCCGATGCCAAGGCCTCGAACACCGGCATGCGCCCGCCGCGAACGAGGTCGTGGATCAGCGCCGTGATGAACACGGTCTTACCGGCCCGCGACAGCCCGGTGACGCCAAGGCGGACGGTCGGGTTGAGGAAGCTCTCGCCATAATCGAGCAGGGCACGGGCCGACAGCCGCGCTTCCTCGACGAGTTCGGAAAAGGTCACCATGGGAGGAGGGGAATTCGCCAGTTGAAAAGGGCATGAGCGATTTTTGACAGGTGGCGATGCAAAACGCCGGATTCAAGCTCACAATTCCGGCCCGTTTCCGGATAGAATCAGACTTTGAACGGAACGTTGACCACTGGAAACCATAATCCTTCCGGCACAATTGCCCCGGAAAACCGGCACCAGGTTCTGACATGACCGTATTTCAACTGAAGCAGTTCGCCTCGACCTCCGTCCATGCCGCCACCGGCGCGATGCGTTGGAACTACGACAAGGTCGAGATGATCGCGGACGGCGTCGTCCACGTCGTCGGCATCGCCGCCGGCCTGGTCGCCGCAACCGTGCTCGTCGTGCTGACCTCGATCTATGCCAGCGCCGTCGACATCGTGGTGGTGTCGATCTACGTCGCGGGACTGCTCTCGATGCTGACGCTGTCGGCAACCTATAATCTGTGGCCGGTGTCGCCGACCAAATGGGTGCTGCGCCGCTTTGACCACTCCGCCATCTATGTGCTGATCGCAGCCACCTATACGCCGTTCATCGCCGCCCTGAAGGATACGGTGTTCTCGGCCGCGCTGCTGCTCGGGGTCTGGGGCGTCGCCATCTTCGGCATCGTGCTGAAGCTGCGCTGGCCGGGCCGCTTCGACGCGCTCTCGATCGGGCTGTATCTCGCGCTCGGCTGGAGCGGCGTCATGATGTACGACCGGGTGATCTCGGTGATGCCGCCCTCGGTCCTGGCCTTCGTGCTCACCGGCGGCATCCTCTACAGCCTCGGCGTCATCTTCCACTCGTGGCGGCGCTTGCGCTTCCAGAACGCGATCTGGCATGGTTTCGTGTTGCTGGGCGCCGGCTTTCATTATACCGCAGTGCTCGACCTGGTCTTGACCTAGAAAATTCCACGAGGAGGGCTTTGCATGCAGGTGACCGGCAAGATTGTTGTGGTCACCGGCGGAGCCCGCGGCATCGGCAAGGCGCTGTGCGAGGCCTTCGCGGCCGCCGGTGCGGCCAAGGTGATCGTAGCCGATCTCGACGAAGCCGGCGCCAAGGCCGTCGCTGATGGCATCAGCGGCGCCGCCTTCAGATGCGACGTCTCCCAGGAAGCCGACATCCGGCACGTGATCGAGGAAACCGAGCGGCAGTTCGGTCCCATTGCGCTGTTCTGCTCCAATGCCGGCATCGGCGGCGGCTTCGACCCGCTGTCGGTCAATGTCGGCGGCACCTCCGACGAGCCATGGGCGCGCAGTTGGGCCATTCACGTGATGGCGCATGTCTACGCGGCGCGGCATCTGATCCCGCGCTACAAGGAGCGCGGCGGCGGCTATTTCCTCAACACGATCTCCGCGGCCGGCCTGCTGTCGCAGGTCGGCAGCGCGCCTTACTCCACCACCAAGCATGCCGCGGTGGGATTTGCGGAGAATCTCGCGATCTCGCACAAGGCCGACAACATCAAGGTCTCGATCCTGTGCCCGCAGGGCGTCGACACCGACATGCTGCGATCGATTCCGAAGGGCCCGCAATCCGGCGACGGCGATCTGACACCGGAGCAGGTCGCGCAGGACGTGCTGAAAGGCCTTGCCGAGGAGAGCTTCCTGATCCTGCCGCATCCGCAGGTCCTCGGCTACATGCGCAAGAAGACCGAGAATTACGACCGCTGGCTCGGCGGCATGGCGAAGATCCAGGCAAAGATGCGCGAGGAGTTCGGGAAGTAGGTCTGCGACCATCGTCGGTCGACGTGACGGCGCCCGGCCTCAACGCCCTCCGCGGTCGTCCCCGCGACCACGGAGACCCATAGTCCCAGGGTGCAGTTCGAGCCACGCGCGTCGACCATCTCGCCCGAGGTTTTCGACCGCGGCGTATGGATCCGGCGTTCGCCGGAATGACGCTAAGGAGAGATCGTGCGGACATCATGGGCAGCGGACTTGATCCGACATCGATAGACATCATTGCGCCTTCTCGCGGCACATCATGCCCGAGCTGTACAGTTGACTTGTCCCTTCAAGATTCGAAGGGCGCAGGGAATGCCGGGTGAAGGCCTCACCCATGGCCCGCCTGCAGCAAAAAATGCAGGCGGCAGGTACCACAGGTGCAGCCGATCACCGGCATTCCCTGCGCGATGGTCTTCACGCTTATACGCAGTCTCCCTGGTGCGCCGGGCTGTTGGCCACCATTGTCCGCGCGGCGCATCAGCGCCATCGCGAACGTAACACCAGCATCGGGGTGTCAGGACGCTGCGACTTCACGTCCGCGGCCACGCCGTTCGTCCGCGTAGCAAGCTACGCTGCGGCATGGCCACGGCCATCGCATCCCGCCTCGCGTGTCGTGACGATCGCGCGCAACGCCCCTCCGTGGTGAGGCGGGATGCGCGGAAAGATCGTCCTGATTTGCCCGACGGCGCAAGGCCGCATGCTGCGGCATTTCAACACGACGGGCAGTTTCGTCATGGTGTGTATGCGCAATCTGCCCGTCGGGCGCCCTCATGGCTCCGACGGTTGCATGTCCTGCTCTGCCGCGCGCCAGGCTTCGAGCGCGCGGGCGTACAGCAACAGGCCCTCGCGCACCGTGCGCCGCTCGGTCTTCGACAGGGCCGACAGGGCGCCGCGGACCTGCTGGCGGCCGAAGGCGTGCAGCGTGGCCACCCTCTTCCGTCCCTTCGCGGTGAGGCAGAGCGGCTTGATGCGGGCGTCGCCGGAATCGATTGTCTCCTGCAACTCGCCGCTGTCGATCAGCTTGCGGACCATGCGGCTGACGCCGGATTTTTCCAGGTGCAGGACCGCGCCGAGCTGCATCGCGGTGAGACGCGTCGCCCTACGTCGTCGGCCACGTCCTGGCGGCCGACGGCGGCTTCCTCGCGGTCTGAATCTGAAAGGCGTCGGCTGTCGCCGATGGCGCAAGGCCCGCGATCGCCGAGCGGTCTCGGACGCGAGCGATCGTGGTCGAAACAGCTTCATGCTGAAGTCGGAATTTCGCCAGCTTCCGCGAAGCCGCGCAGCGATCGTCACCGTTTCAACTAATTAGTGCTTTCTACGAACGCGAAGATGCTTCGGCGCCGCTCCGCGGCGGCTCGTTGCGAACAGCTCTCAATCTCGCCTGAAATGTTCCCAGCTCGGCAAAACTTCCGCCGACGTTTGCCGGCTATCTCCAAGGCAAGGGGCTTCGTCGCGTGCATGCGCTGCGTATTCATCGCGACGGCGCCCTGACCCGACCTCGTCGCGTGATATTGGCATACCCCGGCATTTGCTTTGCAGGCTCATTCACCACACAAGACCGGCGCGTTCGCGGTGCGGACCAAGCGGCTCATGGTGACGCGATCCCACCGCGGGGTCACGCTCGCGCTCGTCGAGGTGCTGCTGCTGACCGTGATGGTGGTGGACGGCGCGTCCGCGCAGCAGACCATCAAGGCCAAGCCGACGGACGTCGTCCCGGGACGCGCCGACCGGCTGTTCTTTCGTCACGTGACGGCGCGCAGCATCTACTACAACGTTCCGCGGATCACCAACGACAGCCGGACGCTGATGATGCGCCAGGACCCGCGTGGCGTGAGCGCATTGCTGCGTCCGGTGCGCGAGGCCGGTGCGCCGTCGCTGGCCGCGCCGGGCAGGCCCGGCGCGCCGGTCGGCAGCTTCGGATTCTCCGCGTTTCAGCCCGCCCGTGGCGCGCGCATGGCCACGGCCGAGCCGGCGGGAGACGCTCAACGCGCCGCGCCGCAACCGGCTGCGCGGCAGATCGCGGCAAAGCCCGCGGCAGCCGCCGAGGCGCCGCCGGCCAAGCCAGACGAGACCGTGGCAACCGCCCAGCCCGCGGCCGTGCTGCGCAACCGTGACGTTCTTCCCGATCGCAACCTGAATACGGTGAAGCCGCAGCCGGTGACCGCCGACGCGAAGCCCTATGATCCGACGGGCGTGACGGTCGGGTCGTTCCTGGTGAAACCGGCGGTCGAGATCCAGGCCGGTTATGACACCAATCCCACGCGGCGCAACGGCGGGCAGGGCTCACCGGTCGCCATCGTGGCGACGGAGGTCGCGGTCCGCTCGCAATGGGAGCGGCATCAGCTCAACGCCGATTTCCGCGGCGCCTACACCGAGGACAGCAACGTCCGCTCGCTCAGCCATCCGACGTTCGAGGCGCGGGCGCAAGGACGCTACGACGTCACCGAGGGCACTGCGATCACCGGCGAGGCGCGTTTCGTCAACGATGCATTGGCGCTTCCGGGCGCGCTCAAGCTGCCGCGCGCCACGACGTTCGGCGGCAGCGCCGGCGTGCTGCAGAAGATCGGTCCCGCCGAGATCGCATTCAAGGGATCGGCCGACCGTGTCATGTTCAACGACGCGCTGATCTTGGCCAACGTGCCGTTGCGGACGCAGGACCGCAACTACACCCAGCCGGGCGCGCAGGTCCGCGTCACCTATGTGCTCACGCCGAACATCTCGCCGTTCGTCGACATGAGCTTCGATCGGCGCAACCACGATCTGCAGGTCGACTTCAACGGCCAGCGCCGCGATTCCAGCGGCATCACCGCGCGCGGCGGCGCCGTCGTCAACATGGGATCGCTGACCGGCGAGGCCTCGGTCGGCTATCTCTCGCGCCGCATGGACTCGCCGCTGATGCCGAACATCAACGGCGTGATCGCGGATGCGACGCTCGCTTGGGCCGCGACCGACGCCACGACCTTCGTGCTGGTGGCGCGCTCGCAGGCCTCGGAGACGCCGGCGATGAACGTCTCGGGCATCCTGTCGCGCGACGTGATCCTGCAGATGGACCATCAGTTCGAGCCGTGGCTGATCGGAACGCTGCGCGGCGGCTACGGCCAGGATCAGTTCGTCGGCATCGGCCGCGTCGACCAGCGCATGTTCGTCGCCGCCGGCGGCACCTACAAGATGAACCGCAACGTTCAGCTCAAGAGCGAGGTCCGCACCGAATGGACCCGCTCCAACATCGCGCTCAACAACTTCATGGCGGTGGTCGGCGTCGTCGGCGTGCGATTCCAATATTGAGCAGCGGCCGGGTCCGGTTGCGCACCTTCGCCGCCCTGCATCTCCGCCGTCGTCCCGGGCAAGCCGCGCGACAGCGCGGGTGCGACGCCGACGGGGACCCAGACGCCGCGATGGATGTCTGACCGGATCGCGAACGACGCGGCTGGTCTGCATCGACCACAACCGGCTGGTCTGTCGCGCGCAAAAGAAAAGCCCCGCAGGGGACGGGGCTTGAAGGCAATGCATGCCGGTCGGGTGGGGGGGACCCGGGCGTCTCACGCGGCGGGATGAGGTCAGGTCGCCGACGCGTGGGTCGTCCCGGATTGGTTCGGCATGCGGCTGGTGATGGTCTTGTTATCGTTATCCGTGTCCGCGCCGCCCGGCGTAAGCCGACAGGCGGCGCGGAGCGCAGCGGTCTCACTGTTCGAGCGCGGCCAGCGCAGCGTTGCCGATCTGCTGCGCCTCGGCCCAGGCGGCCTGGGTGGCCTGCTGGGCGGCGGTGTAGCCGGCCTGGATCTGCTGCTGAGCCGCGGCCCGCAGCGCCTGCTCCTGCTGCTCGCCGGTCTCGCGGGCCTGGGTCAGGGCCTGATTGTCGGCATTCAGCGTTGCATTGGCCTGGTTGAAGGCGTTGGCGGTGGTCTGCGCCTTGGCCTGGGCCGCCGCCAGTGCGGCCTGGTTGGCCGCATTGTTGGCACGTTCGAGGACCTCGGCGGCCTCCTGTGCGTCCTGCTTGGCCTGCTGCGCGGCCTGACGCGCCTGCTCCAGCGCCTGCCGGTCGGCGTTCACCTTCTGCTCGGCCGCTTCCACCGTCGCATCGATCGTGCCGATCTTCTGGTTCAGCGCGGCCTCGACCGTCTTCTGGTTCTGGGTCGCAGCCGCCTGCGCGGCCTGGGTCTTCTGCTGGGCGACCGCGCGTGCCTGCTCGCCGGTCTTCAACGCCGCCTGCAGCGCGGCCTGCTCGGCGGCTTCCTGGGCCGCCTGGTTCTGCTGATTGTTGTTATTGTTGTTGCCGTTGCCGGCCGCCGCTCCGCCATTGTTGGCATTGCCGCCATTGTTGGCGTTGCCGGCCGCCTGGCCGGCCTGCTGGGCCGCCTTGCCGGCGGCCTCGGCCGTCTCGCGCGCGGTGTCCTTGGCGGCGTTGGCGGCTTCCTTGGCCTCGTTGGAGACGTCGATGTCCTTGTCGAGCTTCTGGAACGCGGCCTGCAGCGCGGCCGAGGCTGCCGTCAGCTTCGCAGCGTTCGCGGTCGCCGCGGCCTGGTTGGCGGCGGTCGGGTTCTTCTCGGCCTGCTCCTGGGCCTCGATCGCGGCGCCGCGTGCGTTCTGCTCGGCCTGACGCGCGACGTCGATTGCCTTGCGGTCGGCAGCGACCTGCGCCTCGGCGGCGGCGGCGGTCTGCGCGGCGGCCGCGGCCGCTGCGTTGGCCTTGGCGACGGCATCGGTGCTGCTCGACGCCGCGGCAGCCGCCTTGGCCGGCGTCGCTGTGGCGGCAGGCGTGGCGGTGGCCTTGGCGACCGCGACGGTAGTGGTCGCTGCCGCGGCGGCCGCAGCGGCCGGCTTCGCCGCGCTCGTCGTGGTGCTGGTCGCGGCTGCGGTCTTGGCCGTACCGGTCGTCGTCGTTGCGGCGGTGGCGGCAGCGGCGGGCTTGGCGGCGGTCGTCGCGGCCGTGGCGACGGCAGCGACGGGCTTGGCCGCAGCCGTGCCGGTCGTTACGGCCGCCGTCTTGGCGGCGGTGCTCGCCGCGGTCGCCGCGGCGGTGGTGGCGGCCGTGGTCGCAGCGGTGTTCGCAGCCTTGGCGGCGGCGCCGGCCGCGGCCTTCGCAGCGGCGCTGGCTGCGGCCTTCGCTGCCGCGTCGGTCGCCGCCTTCGCGGCAGCATTCGCTGCAGCCTTGGCCGCAGCGTTTGCCGCAGCCTTGGCGGCGGCGTCCTGCGCGGCCTTGGCGGCGGCAGCGGCTGCAGCCTTGGCAGCGGCATCCTGGGCCGCCTTGGCGGCTGCCTGGGCCGCGGCCTTCGCCGCCGCCTCCTGCGCCGCCTTCGCGGCGGCGTTGGTGGTGGCCGAAGTGGCAAGGGCGGTGGTCATGGCCTGCGCATGGGCCTGATGCGGCAGCGCCGTCACCGCCAGAGCGGACATCAGGGCCAGCACGCTGACATGGCGATAGAGATCGGTCCTCGACGCCGCGGTTTGAAGATTCTTCTTATCCGCCATCAGCTCAACTCCCTTGGTACGCTGGATTGGATGATGGAACCTTTTGAAAATGATTTTGGCTTGCAGAATGGTCGGACCTTGCAAGCAGCAAGGCGTCTGCCTGCAAGCTGACGGCAGGATTTCGCGATGTTTGCGGCAAGCCGGCCGCGACGAGATGGCGCAGGGGAACAGAAAGCTTTTGAAACAAACGGTTGCAGTCGGAACGCCGGTTGCACGGTTGCGGCGGGCCGATGAGCATTTCGCGGCGAGCCATGCCGCCGCCATTGAAGATGCGACGCATTGTCGCATATGCCGTGAAAGTCGTCCGCTGTGCGAACGGCGGCTCAGCCCTTCTGGGCGTAGAGCAGCGGGACCGCGGCGTCGACCATCACCTCAACGAGGCTCGTGCCGGCATGGGCGAGGGCTCGCGTGAGCGCACCGGCGAGATCGGCGGCATGGTTCACGCGCACTGCGTCGCAGCCCATGCCTTCCGCGAGCTTGACGAAATCGAGGCCGGGCAGCTCGAGCCCGGGCACGTTGCGCACCTGCATGACCTGGCTGAACGAGCGCATCGCGCCATAGCCGGAATTGTTGATGACGACGACCGTCAGCGGCAGCCTGCGCTGCGTGGCGGTCCACAGCGCCTGCAGCGAATACATCGCCGAGCCGTCGCCGATCAGGCACACCGTGCGGCCGGTGCGACGGCCCAGCGCCATGCCGACCGCCGCCGGCAGGCTGTAGCCGAGCCCGCCGCTCGCCATCGTGTAGAACGACTCCGCGCCGGGCATTGGCATGTACTTGTGCATCACCGGCCGGTGCGAGGGGATCTCCTCGACCACGGCGCTGCCCGCCGGCAGCGCCTGCGCCAGCGTATGCAGGAGATAGTCGACCGGAATCGGATCGGATGGCTTCGGCGCGTCGGGTAGCACGCGGCCCTTCGGCGCCGCGCGCCTGGTCTCCGGCAGCAGCTCCAGCAGCAGCGACAGCGCCGGCCGCATCGTGGCGATGATGCTGGTGCCGACCGGCGGCACCGCGGCGCCTTCGGCGTCGTCGGTGATCTGATAAAGCGTGGTGGCGCCGTCGAAGATCGCGGCGTGGCCCTCGACATGGAAGGTGAACACCGGCGCGCCGATCACGACGACGAGGTCGTGCGGTTTCAGGGCGTCGGACAATTGTCCGGGCGAGGCGTGCAGAAAGCCCTGGAATTGCGGATGGCGCTCGGGAAACGAGCAGCGCGCCGAGAACGGGCTGACCCAGACCGCGGCCTTGGCCTTCTCGGCGACCTCGACCATCAGTTCGACGCAGCCGGCGCGGTCGATGCCGGGGCCGACCACGAGCGCGGGATTCTTCGCGGCGGCAAGTGCGCTCACCAGGTCGTCCATGGCGGCGCGATCGGGGCCGAGCTCGCGGCTTACCTTGCGCGCGGTGATCGGTTGCGCCGGATGCATCCAGTCGTCGATCGGGATCGAGACGAAGGTCGGCCCGCAAGGCGGCTGCATCGCGGTGTAGTAGGCGCGGGCGATCGCGCCCGGCACGTCCTCGGGCCGCGCCGGCTCGACGCTGTATTTGACGTAAGGGCGCGGGAATTCGGACGGGCGTTCGGCATAGAGAAAGGCCTGCAGCGGCAGGATCGAGCGCGCCTGCTGGCCGGCGGTGATGACCAGCGGCGTCTGGTTGCGGTGCGCGGTGTAGATGTTGCCGAGCGCGTTGCCGACGCCGGCCGCCGAATGCAGATTGACGAAGCCGGCATTGCGCGTCGCCTGGGCATAGCCGTCGGCCATGCCGACGACGGAAGCCTCCTGCAGGCCGAGCACGTAGTCGATGTCCTCGGGCCAGTCGCTGAGGAACGGCAGCTCGGTCGAGCCGGGATTGCCGAACACCTTCTTGATGCCGAAGGCGCGCAGCAGCTCGAAGGTGGCCTGCTTGACGGTGACGGGTTTGGTTGTTGTTTTCGTTGTTTTGGCCAAAGGCGTTCCCTCGGGTGCTTTTGTGGGTCGTCATTCCGGGGCGATGCGAAGCATCGAACCCGGAATCTCGAGCGGTTCTTCTCCCTCACCTCGAGGTTCCGGGTTCGGTGCTTTGCGCCAAAATGGCTTCGCCATTCTGTCGCGACGCACCGCCCCGGAACGACAGAGTCTACGTCACCAACTCGCGGTGCCCTTCATCGTCGGCTGTCGCTCGGCGTTGGCGGTCCACAGCTCCAGGCCGCCATCCTTGTCATTCGCATTCACTGAGAACGCGCTGCCCTCGAACAAAGGCTGCACGCCGCGATAGGCGAACTTGGCCGGCGGTTTGCCCTTGAGTCTGGCGGCGAACTCGACCAGCAGCGCGGCCTGCAAAGGTCCGTGGAAGATCAGGCCCGGATAGCCTTCGACCCTGGTGACGTAGTCGCGGTCGTAATGGATGCGATGGCCGTTGAAGGTCAGGGCGGAATAGCGAAACAGCAGCACGGCATCGGAGACGCGCGTCTCGCTGTGCTGCGCGACCGGCGGAGGCGGCGGCGCCTTCGCCGGCGCAGCCTGGGCGCCACCCATGTCGCGATAGACGATGTCTTGGCGCTCGCGGATCGCGACGCCGCGCGACGTCGATATGACATGTTCCACCGACACGAAGCAGAGCTGGCCGGTCGAGCCGCTCTTCAGGGCGACGTCGGTGATGGTCGACACGCGCGTCGCGACATCGCCGACGCGCAAGGGATCGATGAACTGCACCTCGCCGCCCGCCCACATGCGGCGCGGCAAGGGTACCGGCGGCAGGAAGCCGCCGCGGGTCGGATGGCCGTCGGGGCCGAGCTGATCGTGTGGAAACACCGGCTGGCCCAAACACCAGTGCACGGTGTAGGGCGCGATGTCGCCGGTTGTCGGTTCGCCGATCTCCTGGAACAGCGTCGCGCGCAGCCCCTTGGTGAGCTGCGGGGTGACGAGGTCGGTCGCCTCGGCGCTGCGGCCGACCCATTGCCGGAGGTGATCGAGATCGAGCGTGTCCGTCATGATCATCCCTTTCGCTGATGCGGCGAGGCGGCCTCGCCGATCGCGGGCACGGCGCCGTAGTGCCTGTCGTCGCCGACCACGATCGCCGCCGGCGCGGGATAGCTGACGACGCCGTTCGGCGTGTCCACCTCGATGCGTCGCAGATGCGGGTGGACCGCGAGATCGGCCATGCTGTTGACCTCGGCAAAGGCGATGTCGGCGCTCGCGAGCTTGCCCAGCAGCTCGTCGCGCGACAGCGCCGCGAAACGCTCGGCGACGATGCCGTCGGTGACGCTGCGATTGCGCACGCGCGCGACCATGTTGGCGAAGCGCGGATCGTCCGGCAATGTGGGCTGGTCCAGCACCTTGGCGCACAGCGTCTTCCACTCGCGCTCGCTCTGGATCGAGATCAGGATGTCCTTGCCGTCCTTCGAGGTGAACACGCCATAGGGCGCGATCGAGGGGTGGGCGAGGCCGATGCGCTTCGGCGCATTGCCGGCTTCCGCATTGAGCAGCGGCACGGTGAGCCAGTCGGCCATCACGTCGAACATCGAGATCCTGATGTCGGCGCCTTCGCCAGTGCGGCCGCGCCTGATCAGCGCCTCCAGGATCGCGGCATGCGCCGTCGCGCCGGTCGCGACGTCGACGATCGACATGCCGACGCGGGAGGGGCCGTCCGGCCCGCCGGTGATCGAGGCCAGCCCGCTCTCGGCCTGGATCAACAGGTCATAAGCCTTGCGATCGGCGTAGGGACCGGAGTCGCCATAGCCGGTGATGGTGCAGCAGATCAGCTTCGGATAGTCCTTGCGCAGCCGCTCGCGGGCAAAGCCCATTCTGTCCATCGAGCCGGG
>BFBZ01000005.1_pt738 | contig 25401 bp, 28 predicted proteins | sample 1888401 | NCBI WGS metagenome assembly BFBZ01 (sample SAMD00112614, study PRJDB3348) | symbiont metagenome | host: Chara braunii
CGACAAGATGAAGAAGCAGCGCGGGTCGCTGCCGCAGGACAAGGGCGGCAGCGACAATTTTCGGGTCAAGCGCTACATCGCCAAATACACCATCAATCCGGCGATCGCGCACGGCGTGTCGAAACTGATCGGCTCGGTGGAAAAGGGCAAGCTCGCCGACCTGGTGCTGTGGTCGCCGGCCTTCTTCGGCGTCAAGCCGGACTGCATCATCAAGGGCGGCTCGATCGTGGCGGCGCCCATGGGCGACCCGAACGCCTCGATTCCGACGCCGCAGCCGGTGCACTACCAGCTGATGTTCGGCGCCCACGGCCGCGCGCGCACGGCCTCCTCGGTGGTGTTCTCCTCCAAGGCGGCGGTTGCCGGCGGGCTGGCGAAGAAGCTCGGCCTCGAAAAGGCACTCTATCCGGTCCAGAACACGCGCGGGCGGATTTCGAAAAAGAGCATGATCCACAACGATGCGACGCCCGATATCGAGGTCGATCCCGAGACCTACGAGGTGCGGGCTGACGGCGAATTGCTGACATGCGCGCCCGCCGAAGTGCTGCCCATGGCGCAGCGCTACTTCATGTTCTAGGGTACTTCCCGGCGGTTCACGCCACAAGAAAAATGCCGGGAGGATGACCTTGATCTATGTCGTTGCCACGTTGACCGTGAAACCTGAAACGCGTGCCGAACTCATTGCCGCAGCGAAAGTCTGCATCGCCGCAACCCGCAAGGAAGCCGGCAACATCGCCTACGACATGCACGAGAGCGTGACCGATCCTGCAAAGCTGGTGTTCGTCGAACAGTGGGAGAATGCCGAGGCATTGGTGCCCCACCGCACCGCCGATCATATGAAGGCGTTCGGCCGTGTTGTGGTCAATTGCCTGAGTGCGCCGCCACGGATCGAAGTCATCACGCCCGCCAAGGTCGACGTCCGATAACATAAAAAGAAGAGAGGATGATCCATGATCTATGTCGTCGCCACCACGAAGCTGAAGCCGGAGCATCAGGACGCCTATGTCGCCGGCGCCCGGGACTGCATCGCCGCCACCCGGAAAGAAGCCGGCTGCATCTTCTATGATGGCCATCTCAGTGTCAGCGACCCGCACCAGTTCGTGTTTGTCGAGCGCTGGGAAAACCGCGACGCGCTGAATGCGCATGGGCGCTCGGTCCATATGAAGGTCTGGCGCAAGCTGTCCGCGGACTTCAAGGCGAGCCCCACGGTGATCGAGATCATCAGCGACGGCAAGGTCGAAACCCTGTGAGCACCCGCCCATGATCCGCGCCGTCAAGGTCATCCCGCCGCTGCACTGGAAGGAACTGCCCGCAGATACGGTCGTGCTCGATTTCGACGACCGGCACCGGCGGCGCATGGCGATGACCGGGACGCGTGGCCTGGACTTCCTGCTCGACCTGGAGGAAACGGTTGCGCTGCGTGGCGGCGATGCCCTGGTGCTGGAAGACGGCCGGCTGATCGAGGTGGTGGCGGCGCCCGAACCGCTGATCGAAATCCGCTGCAGTGATCCGCAACATCTGGTGCGGGTGGCCTGGCATCTCGGCAACCGCCACCTGCCCACCCAGATCACGGGGCGTGGCCTGCGCATCCGCAGGGACCACGTGATCGAGGAGATGGTGCGGGGTCTGGGCGCCCGTGTCATCGAGATCGAGGCGCCGTTCGATCCGGAGGGCGGAGCGTATTCCGGCGGCGGGCATGCACACGGTGACGGGCATGGCCATGCCGGTCACGACCACGCTCATCACAGCCATGGTGATCACGATCATGGTCATCATCACCGGCCTGCTCACGGGGGGCACGATCACGGTGGCCACCATGGTCACGGCCACGATCACCATCACCACGACGAGCACTGCGGTCACGATCATGCTCATGATCACCGGGACTAGGCCGGGTAAAAAGGGAGCCCGGGCGCGTCAGGACGCTACCGGCCCGAACGTTGACCCGGGCGACGCATCGGGAATCGTCGATGATCACGCCGCGCTCTATCGGTTGATGACGTGGCTGTCGCCGTCGTTTCCGGTCGGCGCTTTTGCCTATTCCAGCGGGCTGGAATGGGCCGTGGAGGCCGGAGACGTCGTCAGCAGCGCGACGCTGCAGGACTGGCTGGCCGCGATGCTCGCCGATGGCGCCGGCTTCTGCGATGGTGTTTTCCTGGCGCACGCGCACCGGTCCCTCGCTGCGGCCGATCCCGTCGCTTTGGCCGATGTGGCCGAACTCGCCGCGGCCTTCGTCCCGTCGCGGGAACGGCAACTGGAAACCACGACGCAGGGGCGGGCCTTTGTCGAGATTGCGCGATCGGCCTGGGGATGTGCGGCCCTCGAGCAAGCGGTCGTACAATTGGAGCAGGCCCCGGTCTATCCCGTTGCCGTGGGGATCGTGAGTGCGGCGCATAGCGTCAGGTTGTCTCTGACGATGCACGCCTTCCTGCATGCGCTGACGGCGAACTGGATCTCGGCGGCCGCGCGACTGATTCCTTTGGGGCAGACCGACTGCCAGCGGACGCTGGCGGCGCTCGAACCGATTGTTGCCGCGACCGGTCGGCGCGCGCTGGCGGCGACGCTTGACGACCTCGGCAGTGCGACTTTCCGTGCCGACCTCGCCAGCATGCGCCATGAGGCGCAGTACACCCGGCTGTTTCGGTCATGAGCACTATCGCCACATTCGAGGCCATTCTGCTGGCGGCGATCGCCGCGCTTCATGTCGCGTGGGGTTTTGGGGTGCGCTGGCCGCGCCGCGACGAACCGGCGCTGGCGGCTCTGGTTGTCGGTTACAACCGTGATCGTATGCCGCCGCCGCAACAATGCTTCATTGCGGCGGCTGCTATTTTTGCCGCCGCTGTGGTCGTTGCGCTGATGGCCGGATCTGTCCGCCTGCCCATTGCGCCGGTGCTGGTCACCCTCGCAGGCCTTGGGGTTACGGCGGTGTTTGCGGGGCGTGGTGTCGCCGGATATCTGCCGGCGTGGCGTGCGCGGTTCCCGCGTCAGCCGTTCGCGACGCTCGATCGCCGATTCTACTCGCCGTTGTGCCTTGGCATCGCGGCAACATGCGCAATCCTGCTCTTCAATCAGATGGAAAATTGATATGTCCGGTTTTCACGGCCCACTTCGCGTTGGTATCGGCGGCCCTGTCGGATCCGGAAAGACGGCGTTGATGGATCTGCTCTGCAAGACCATGCGCGAGCACTACGACATCGCTGCCATCACCAATGACATCTACACCAAATGGGATGCCGAATTCCTGGTGCGGGCCGGCTCGCTGACGCCGGATCGCATTGCCGGTGTCGAGACCGGCGGCTGCCCGCATACCGCAATTCGCGAAGACGCCTCGATGAATCTCGCGGCGGTGGCGGACATGCGGGCGAAATTCCCCGGACTCGATCTGGTTCTGATCGAGTCCGGCGGGGACAATCTTGCGGCAACATTTTCCCCGGAACTGGCCGATCTCACGATCTACGTGATCGACGTCGCCGCCGGGGACAAGATTCCGTCCAAGGGAGGTCCTGGCATCACCCGGTCGGATCTTCTCGTGATCAACAAGATCGATCTGGCGCCCCATGTCGGCGCGTCGCTGGAGAAGATGGATGTGGATGCCCGCCGCATGCGCGGTGAGCGTCCCTTCGTCATGACCAACCTGAAGAAGAGTGAGGGTCTCGACCGCATTATCCGCTTCATCGAAACCAAGGGCGGTCTGCGCGCGTCGGCGAGCGTCAAGGCGGGTTGAGCCACCGTCGACCGGGTTCCAGACGTTTCCGAAAGCCGGACATCCGATTTTTTCCGGAACGGACCGGGGTGCGCAGGGTTGTGTTGTCATGAGCGACATGCATCCGATACGAACGCGAGATGGCGCCCGGGATTACGGCAACGCCTTTCTCGGATTGATGCTGCTGGGGATCATCATGATGGTGTTCGGCCTGGCGCTGGCCTCCGCTTGATCGCGCCCGAAGTTTTGGGCCCAGCCCCACGAGGGGGGCGATAGGCTGGTCTCCGGCACGGGCGATGTTCGCCGTTTTCGATAGAGCGTATTTTCTTTCAACTGGCATGGAACAAAATGGCGGCTTAAGCTTTGTTGTGCTCGCCGATTGCATGGAACAGGTCATTAACCCTCAAGGGGGCATTTAGGCGTATCGTGTATCGATGACTGTTCGCATTGCCGATTGCTGCATTGCCGATTGTTCGTGGCCTCGATCCGAGGTCAACGTGGTTGTCCGGCTCCGTTGGCCCGGGTGAACCAGTGTTCCGGCTTGGCTTTCTCATCGGACTGATAGCGCTGATCGGGGTTCTGATCTCCGGGCTTGTCGCGTATCGGGTCTATCATCAGGAGATATCGCTGGATCAGGCTGCGCTGGAGCGCTCGGTCGACGTCCATGCGAGACTTGTGCAGGATCGGCTGAGCGAGCGAGAGCTGCTGACGCGCATTGTCGCCGGGCTGATCCGCAAGCCTTCGCTGCTGCAAGGCAATGTCCTGGAGCCGTTGCGATCGTCGATCTATGCCTTCAAGACCGACTTCGTCGTCGCCAGCTGGGTGGCGCGGATCCCTCCGGCAGGCTTGGCCAACGCCGAGAAACAACTGGCTGCGGCCGGCTTCACGCGCCCCAAGATTCGCGATGCCGAGGACCAGGTTCTCAATCTCGCCTCGATCACCCAGCCGATCGACGTGCTGATGGACGTCGAGCCGCGCAACGACGAAACTCTGACCTTCCCGGGCCGGTCGTTCGACCAGCACCCGGTGCTGGGTCCGTTGCTGGCCCGCGCCGTGGTGGAGGGCAAGCCGCTGTGCTCGGATCCCCTGGTGCTGATGCGGACGAACGGCCCGGTCGGGGTGGTGCTCGTCGCCCCGGTGATTCAGGACGGCAGCAACAGCGTCGCCGGTTTCATCACCTTTTCCTATCGCATCGCGCCGCTGATCTTGGCCAACGAAGATACCAGCCCATTCGAGGTCGTGCTGCGGGATCCGCGCGATCCGGGCAAGGAGCTGAAAGCCGATCCGCAGGGCATCGTGACGGCTACACCGGCGCGGCAGGATTCTCCGACACCGATGCTGCGTCGTATTGTCTCATTTGGCGGCAAGGACTGGACGCTGGGCTATTACGCCAAGAACAACGCGAAGGCCCACGCCCAAGAACTGGCGGCCATTGTCGCGATCATCGGCGTGGCGCTGACCAGCATCATCTGCGGCCTGTTCGGTTATGTTATTTACAACAATGTGCGGTTGAGCCGGGAAATCGAGGTTCGTATCGGTTTCGAAAATCGACTGACCGCGGTCATCGGGGAGCTCAATCACCGGGTCAAGAATATCCTTGCCGTCATCCAGTCGATCGTGACTCGGACGCTTCGCCATGGCACCGATGTGGACTCCGCACGCGAACTATTGATCGGCCGCATTCATGCGATGTCGAACGTGGTGTCGCTGCTCAGCGACAGTCAGTGGCAGGGTGTGAAACTCCGAGGACTGCTGGAATCTCGCGCGATTCCCCATGCGGAGCGCATCGCGTTAAGCGGGCCGGATATCACGGTGAGCCCCCGGGCAGCACAGAGTTTGTCGCTGCTGTTTTTCGAGCTGGCCTCGCACGCCGATGAAGGATTGTCGCTGGTTGGAAAACACCCCAACATCTCGGCGCAATGGCATGTGATGGGTGAGGGCAGGGACGCCATTTTTGATTTTCGCTGGGAGGAGTTCAACACCAGCGCGGCGACCCGGCGCCCCGACAGCGATTTTGGCGTGATCCTGCTGGACCGGGTCGCGCCGGAGGCGCTTGGCGGAGCCTCCAAACGATATTTCACCGATGTCAGTTATGTCTATGAATTGACTGCGCCGATGGAAACCGTTGTCGATCAGGCGGAGCTCGATCGTACCGATCGCCTTGCCGCTCCCTTGAAGACGGGTAAACGAAAATAGCCTCTCGGGAATAGCGGTTTTACCCTCGACTGAAACGTTGAACGGCCACCGGAAGGTGGCCGTTATCCTGATCCGTTCTTGCGATCCGTTCTTCTTGCGATCCGTTCCTGGCTTCGCAACCGGCACTCCTTCCCGATGGAATCGGAATGGAGAACCAGCTTTTCCTCAACGCGAACCGGAATCCATTCCGCCGGAAACGCTCTATCTGCCGCTGCCGCCGATCACGGCGCGAACCGTGTTGTCCGGCCCGAAGTCATCGGTGCCTTCGACATACAGCAGGTTGCTCAATTTCGAGCGCGCACGGTTGACCCGGCTCTTGATCGTGCCGACCGCGCATCCACAGATAGCCGCGGCATCCTCATAAGAGAAGCCCGACGCCCCGACCAGGATGAGCGCTTCCTTCTGGTCCTGCGGCAGCTTTTCGAGCGCGACACGAAACTCCTCGAACTCGAGATGCTGGCTCTGACTTGGTTGAGACTTCAGGGTCTTGGCGTAACTCCCATCTGCGTCCTCAACTTCGCGCCGTCGCTTGCGATAGTCCGAACGGAAAAGATTTCGCAGGATCGTGAAGAGCCACGCCGGCATGTTCGAGCCCGGTTGAAACGAGTCGATGTTGGCCAGCGCACGCAGCAAGGTTTCCTGCACGAGGTCGTCCGCACGGTCGCCGTTGCCGCTCAGCGAAATCGCAAAAGCGCGCAAACTCGGCACGCACGCAAGCATGTCGTCGCGAAGTTGATTTGTGAGGGGCATTAGTCCCTCCCGTCGTTTTTGGCTGCGAGTTCTGCGGCGTCAGCCGTATCGAGTTTGCGGATCAATTCCGCAAACCGGTCGGGGACTCCTTGCCGGACCACGTCATCGTACATCGCTCTCAGCTGATGACCGATTCTGGACTGAATTTCGGCATTGAGACCACCTGGCTTGCCGGTGGGTGCCTTGCGCTTTGGATCATTCATGAGCTGTTCCGTAACTTCCCCAAGAGCTAAGTTCCTCGAAACAAAAGGCTTTTTATGGTATTGGAGCCTTTCTCATCGGGCGGTAGTGCAGGCGTAATGCGACAAACGGGATAAAGTTCCAGAGATGCCGGAACTTTCACAGATACCTGTTGGAACTTTCCGGATGCTGAGACGTAATCACTGGCAGGTGGGAACCCCGGCGATTCCGGGGTTCTGCGCTTGAGAGAATGAAATCGATGGAGGGGGGATGTCTCGTTCCCAGGTTGTTGCCGAACATTTGCCGCTGCTGCGCCGTTATGCCCGGGCCTTGTCGGGAAATCAGGCCTCGGGTGACGCCTATGTCGCCGCCATGCTTGAGGCGCTGCTGCAGGACCAGTCGCTGCTCGACGAGAAGAATGGCCCCCGTGCTGGTCTGTTCCGGTTATTCACCCAAATTTGGAACTCCGTTGCAATCAATGACGGGGCCGAGGCGTCGATTGCGCCGGTCCCCTCGGAGCGCCGGTTGTCGAACATCACCCCGCTGCCGCGGCAGGCGTTTCTGCTGCTGTCACTTGAGGGATTTTCCGAGGATGAGGTGGCCTTCATCCTGGATACCAGCGTTGCTGAAGTCCGCCAGTTGACCGATGTGGCCGGCCGCGAACTGGCTGCGGAAATCGCGACAGACGTCTTGATCATCGAGGATGAAACATTCATTGCGATGGATCTGGAAAGCCTGGTCAAGAATCTGGGGCACAATGTCATCGGCGTCGCCCGAACCCACGCCGACGCCATTGCCCTGGCGAAGAGCCACCGGCCCGGCCTGATCCTGGCCGACATTCAGCTCGCGGATGGCAGCTCCGGCCTTGATGCGGTGAATGAACTGCTGCGGGTGTTCGAAGTCCCCGTTGTGTTCATCACGGCCTATCCGGAACGCTTCCTGACCGGCGAGCGGCCGGAGCCGGCCTTCCTGATCTCGAAGCCGTTCCAGCCCGCCATGGTGTCGGCGGTCGCGAGCCAGGCGCTGTTCTTCCAGCGCAATTCGCGCAACCGTGCGGCCAAGGCCGCCGCGTCGTAAGGGCAATCCGCCCGGACGGTCATACTACGCAAACGAACGGGCCCCGGTCATCACCGGGGCCCGTTCGTTTGCGCGTCGGATCGTTTGCGCGCCAGATATTTGAAAATACAAAGAAAAGCGGGACGCCGCCGGCATCACCACGGCAGCGCCCCGCGTTGACCGGTTAATTAGGGGCAGGGGGAATAACCGGCTGCAGGAATGACGCGGCAGGTCGCGGATCGTTCCGCGCCGGCGGTTAATTTTTTCGACGTGGCGGTGACCTATTACGGGAACCAGAACGGCGGCATCTCTGTTGTCAATTCAAATCGGAAAATTGCGGACAACGAATTGATCGCGACAGGGCAACGTCGAGGCGCAGCATGTCTCATATTTCGACAGGTGCATTGGGTTTGATCGCAGCGTCGCTGGCATTTGGCGGCGTGCAGTTCGGAATGGCCTCGGACGGAGGACTGGCGCGCGCCGTCCGCGGTGACGCGATGCTTCGGCAAAACGTCAGCCATGATGTCGCTTTTGCAGTCAACCGCGACGCCAAGGTGGATCGTGATGCCATCGCTCCCGCCCAGGCTGACACTGTGACCCTGTCGTTTCAATTGCCGGGATTGAAGGATAGCTCCGTCGCCATGCGCTTGCCGACAGCTGAAGCCATTCGTCTTCGTCCGGCCGCAAATAACGTCAAAGCCATCAACACAGTGCGGCGCAAGGCAACTGTGGCTTGCGAGGCGGTCGTCAGCGTGCTCACGGATGTCGCCAAGCAACTTGAGCCCGGGCGCTGCATCACCTGAAAAACAGGGATTTCATTCATTCACGTGACGGCGCCCGCATGATCGAGGCGCCGTTTTTCTTGGATGGATAGTCGCGGATGACGAATCGCTGCGGCCTATTCCGCGGGACTTTCACCCGAGGATTTCCGCTGCGCCATCAAGCCGAATGCAATGCCGCCGACGGCGAGCAAAGGCAGCAGTCGCTTGACGCCGACTGCCCGGACAATCTGCAGCCCCGCGGCCACCATCATGGGATCGCTCATCGCGGTGGCAAAGGCAGATTTCGCATTGGCCTTCACCTTTTCCCTGGCGGCTTCCAGGGCTCGTCTCGCCTGCCGCTTGCGGTAGAGGTAGCAGCCGGCGGCAATCAGCGTGACGACAAAGAAAACGGCCGCACCGGCGAGGCATGCGGGCACGATGCCATAACGCTGCAGCACGAATGCGAACGCGGCCGCGCACAGGAATGAAATTGTGATGAACAGCGATATCGCGACGGCGATGACCAGCGACGTCATGCGAAGCGCGACGCCGGTCGAATCCTTGAGATCGTCAATGAAATTCTGCAGCATTCAGAGTCCCAGCCTTTAACCTTCGCGGCTTGTCTGTGATGCGCAACCGGATCGCCGCATGTCTCGCGATCCGCGGCACACAATCGGATGATACGGCGTCAGCGACGCCACGTGACGCCGATCAGGAAGCCAAGGCCGATTGCAAGTCCAACGGCGGCGAGCGGTCGCTGCTGCACGGCGTCTTCCAGACTCTCACTCAGCGTGGCTGCGGCATCCTGGGCCGCATCAAGGGCCGCGTTACCCTGCTCCGACAGATCGGAGACGATGCCGTCGACACTGGAGCGAGCCTGCTTGTAGCTGCGGCGTGCCTGTTTCTGCGCCGAGCCGGCCAGGCCGTTGAGAGCGTCGGTAAGTTGCTCCGCCAGATTCGAGATGTCGTTTTTGACAGCGTCCACATCCTTCTGCAGACGATCATAGCTCGCTTTATCGGTCATCGTGGCTTCACCCTCATCGCTCGACATCGAACACTCCCGTCAGGGATTTCGTGCCGGACAAACGCGCCGTATCGGGCATGGTTCCGCCGAAGAATCCTCTATTCGGTCGGCAGTTACGGCGATTGAGTCGAGGTTAAATGTTCTTTCAGAATGAGTGCGACGATCAGCAGAGGCGAGGCCAGGAAAGCGCCCATCGGACCCCACAGCCAGGTCCAGAATGCGAAAGCGATAAACACCGCAAGCGCGTTGAGTGCCAGGCGCCGGCCGATGATGGTCGGCGTGATGAAATGTCCTTCGAGAAACGTCACTCCCACGAACAGCAGTGGAGCAATCAGTCCGGCCGCGAGCGTCGATGAATGGATCACGCCGATGACCAGCAGCACGACAAACATCACGACGGGACCGATGATCGGAATGTAGTTCAATGTCGCGGCCAATGCGCCGAGGCCGGCGGGGTTCGGCATGTCGGTGACCGCGCAGACAAGACCGGTCGCGATGCCGACGCCCATGTTGATCATGGTCACGGTCAGGAGATAGGCACCCAGATGCTGTTCGATGGCGTTGAGGATGCGTAGGGCTCGCAGCCGGGATTCGCGCCCGGCGAATGTCATGATCAGCGAGCGCCGCAGCTCGGGCCAACTGGCGACGAACAGGATCAGGGTCACGAAAAACAGCAGGATTTCGGTCAGCGTCGGCGATAGGAACTCCAGCGTCGGCTGCACCCACTCCACCTTCGGTAGCGGCAGCGCGCCTGCCGAAGGTTCGGCGCCGAACATGGCTTGCATCTGGTGCCACAGAGCCAGGGGACGGTCGAAGGCGTGAAGTTTTTCCTTGATCTGGGTGCCGAGTTGGGGGAGCTGGGATGTCCATTGCAGCAGAGGTGCTGAAATCAGTGCAATGATCAGCGCGACGGTTGCGCAGCTCGTGATGAACATCAGCGCAGCCGATGCTGCTCGTGGAATGCGATAGCGCTCGAGAAATCCCATTCCCGCCGACAACATGGTGCCAATCACGAACGCGGTTACGATCGGCATGAACAGCGTACGGGCGACGTAGAGTACGGCAACGATGGTGATTGTGAGCAGACCGACCAGCGCAAAGGCCACGACCTCGGCGCGCTGAATGATCGGTGGGTGCTCGTCGGCGCTGTCGTGCAGCGGCATGCCGGCCGGCCGGATGCGGAGATCCTGCAGCAGCGATGGGGTGTCGTCCGGTTCAGCGCGCCCAGTGCCCATTGCGTCAAATGCGCCCGAGCAACAGGAGGATGAGGACGATGACCAGCACCGTGCCGACGATGCCCGAGGGGCCATAGCCCCATGAGTTGCTGTAGCCCCAGCGGGGCATCACGCCGAGCAGGATCAGGACCAGTACGATGATCAGGATGGTGCCGAGCGGCATGGCCGGACTCCCTCGCAAGTGATGCCAGGAAGCCGCGGAATCATCAGGTCCTCGACCCCGGCTTTGCAGGCGTAACAGTCCGGCGCGACCAAAGGTTCCCGTCGCGGAGACGTGAAGCATGTTCGCGCTTGACAGCCCCATTTCGGCAACACCGGGGTGGAACCGAATCTCGGCTCTGTCGTTGTTTCGGTGTCGCGTCCGATTTGCGTGACGTCGACAGCATGAGGGCAGGGTCATGACACAGTCGATTTGCCGGTGCGCAAATGCGCGCCGTGTCTCCGTTGCAGCCGCCGCATTCCTCGCAACCGCTTTGCTGTCCACCGCCGCCTCCGCGCAGGCGCTCGGTTATGCCAGCGATTCCCCGGGGTTTTGGACCGATGGCGGAGCGTCGCAGCCGTCGCTGTCACAGCCGTCGATCACTGACAACAATGACAGTGATGCTTACGTGTTGCCGCAGCGGCTGCAGCGCCAGATCGTCAGCTACGGCACCAGCGAGGCGCCCGGCACGGTCATCATCGATACCCCAAACACCGTTCTCTATTACGTGCTCGGCAACAACCGTGCGATCCGCTATGGCGTCGGCGTCGGTCGTGAAGGCTTCACCTGGTCGGGGACGCAAAACATCACCCGCAAGGCGGAATGGCCGGACTGGCATCCCCCGGCTGAAATGATCGCCCGCCAACCCTATTTGCCGCGTTTCATGGCTGGCGGGCCGGGCAACCCGCTCGGCGCACGCGCCATGTATCTGGGCTCCAGCGTTTATCGCATTCACGGCACCAACGATCCGTCGACCATCGGCAAGTTCGTGTCCAGCGGCTGCATCCGGCTGACCAATCCGGATGTCGAGGATCTGTTCAGCCGGGTCAATGTCGGGACCAAGGTGGTGGTGTTGCCGAAGAGCGGCGCGCCGCGTTTTGAGGCGCACGGCACGGTGCCGGCGCGGGCCGCGTCGACGACTGCGGCGCCGGTCCGGACCGCGTTCCAGCGCCAGGCGGTGAACCAGACGACGGCAGGATTGTACTAAAGCGAGACCTCTGCTGGAGACGCCGATGAGGCATGTGTCGAAATCTCGGATGGCTGTCGGGCTGGCGCTTGGCCTGACACTCGGGCTTGGCGGTGCCGGCGTCTCAACGTCGGCACATGCGCAGGACTTCTTCTCGGCCCTGTTCGGCGGTTTCGGGGGCGGCGCGCCATCACGGCCGGCGATATCGCTGCCGTTCGGCAGCCCGTTTGACGAAGCCCGGCCGGCGCCTCCGGCGCCGCGTCCCAGCGGCGGTGGCCGCACCGCGTATTGCGTCCGCACCTGTGATGGACGGTATTTCCCGGTGCCGGCATCGGATGGCCAGAACCGTGCGGCCGTTTGCAGCAGCTTCTGCCCCGCCAGCGAGACCAAGATCTTTTATGGCGGCTCGATCGATGATGCCTCGACCGAGGGCGGCAAGTCCTATTCGGATTTGCCGAACGCATTTCGTTACCGCAAGGAGATGGTCGCGGGCTGCACCTGCAACGGCAAGGATCCGACTGGGCTGGCGGCGATCAAGATCGATGACGACAAGACGCTGCGCAAAGGCGATATCGTCGCTGGCCCCAATGGCCTGGTGGTCGCCTCCGGTCGGGTCGACAAACGCACGGCCGTGAATTTCACCCCAGTCTCGCCCACGGTGCGCGCCAAGTTCGAACGCGTGCCGGTGGTGGCCACGGAATAGGGTTTTCCATCTGGGCTCTAAGTGTCCCGAAACAAACAGCCGCCCAACCGGGCGGTTGTTTTGCATTGTTACGCGGCGCGAATGAGGGCTTCAGGAAGCTGAAGGCTCACAAGCTATTGCCCGACCTGCGCCAAGCCCTGATTGCCCATCAGGCCAAACATGTCCGGATTGAGGAAATCTCAAAAGCTGCGTAGCATTCCAACCGGCGGCGATCTGTATGTGGTTACGCATTTTAAGAACGATGAATGACGTTCGTCCCAACGGTAGCTGCCTGGGGGCTTCATATCATGCTGCACCAAATATTCGCGTTCGTGCGCGTGCTCTTCGTCCTTTCGGCCATTTTCGTGGCACTGCCGAGCGAAGCCGCCGCGACAGCCTGGCTATCCTTTAACACGGCACAATCTCCGGTGGGCGACGTCCAACCTGTCAGAATCTCTGGGTCAATCACGACGTCGTTCTCACTCACAGACGGGAATGCCGTTGTGCAAGTCCGCGATGCCAATGGGAAGATTGTTTTTGAGAAAGACGTTTCCAATCTGAATTTCCAACCCAGCACGGCTCTCCCCATCTCTTTCACGTATACGCCCGTGATGAGTGGAAATTTTAGTATTTCCGCGGGGCTTTTCAGCTCGGATTGGAAAACAACCTATCAATGGACGGATCAATTATCATTTTTCGCAGTGTCCGCTTCGACCGCCGTAAGCACCTATTATGTGTCTCCGACCGGATCGAATGGGAATCCGGGAACGTTGAGCGCACCATTGCAAACAATCGGCTACGCCGTATCTCTCGCCAGACCTGGCACCGATATCGTCGTGCGCGCTGGTACCTATTACGAGGCAGTCGGAATTGGCGCCAGCGGCACGGCCGGCGCTCCGATTCGTCTATATGCCTACGGCGGCGAGAAAGTGATCGTCGACGGATCCACGAATTCGGCCAATGCCAACAATATCGGTGTGAGCGGCGCCTATGTCGTCATAAACGGCTTCGAAGTGCAAAACTCCAAAAATGCCGGCATTGTCGCCTACAACAACCACCACGTGACGATCAGCAATAATATCGTCCACGGTTCCTACAGTACTGGCATCGCGTCAACCAACTGGATAAATATCGGAAATTCCCATGACAACGTCATTCAGGGGAATATCGTATATAACAATGTATTGCAGAACTCCGCGCGCACGGCGAGCAGCGGATGGGGTCAAGGAATCTCGGTATCTTGGGACAACAATTCAATTATCACGGAAAACACATCCTATAATAATTATGGCGAGGGTATAGGAACGTTTCTTTCCGTCGGCGTTACGATCTCGAATAACGTCGTTTATGACAATTACAGCGTCGAAATATACCTGGACAACGCCGCAAGCGCGACGATTAACGCAAATTCGATCTATAACACCGGCAATTCTGGATTCTTCCGGAACGGATATCAGGCCTCATCCATTCAATTGGCGCGCGAGACCTATTCGCAATCCGAGCCGCTCGCCAACCTGACGATTACCAACAACGTTGCCATCAATGGGGCGTCTGGCTTTTACTATGGCAATTATGGTAGCGGGGGCGGCATCCAAAATAGTCTGATTGCCAACAACACATTTGTGAATGCGACGAACATCGCAATATATATCGACCCTTCGCAGGGCCACAGCGGCAACACATATGCGAATAACATTGTCTATGAGAACGTGACGGGCAGAGCCCTTGTTGCGGGAAGCAATGGCGGCGCGACCTTTTCGCACAACAATTGGTTTGGCGGCAGCGCGGGGTATTTTGCTGGAGCAGGCGATGTCAACGCCGATCCGCAATTCGTCACGTCCAGCATGGTTGCGGCAACGGACTACGTTCTGCAACCAATCACCTCTCCCTGCCGCGGGGCGGGCATGTCCTTGAGCCAAGTGACGACAGATTATTTCGGACAGACGAGAAGCGTGCCGCCGACCATCGGCGCATTTAACTGACAGCGAAGACTTGACCATCCGCCGCCAATTTGCTGAAGCCCGACGCGACCACGCGAACCATGCCGCAAGATCGCGTGCGGATTTGCTTTACCAGCGCTTGCGGCTGCAAGGATCCGGTCGGACTGGCAGCGATCAAGATCGACGAGGACAAGACGCTGCGCAAAGGCGATATCGTCGCTGGCCCCAATGGCCTGGTGGTGGCCTCGGGGCGTGTCGACAAACGCACGGCCGTGAACTTCACTCCGGTCTCGCCCTCGGTTCGCGCCAAGTTCGAACGGGTGCCGGTGGTGGCTACTGAATAGAGCTCTGACCTGAGCTCGTCTTGTCCGGATCTGTGAAGGGCTTCGAAACAAGCGGCCGCCCCACCGGGCGGCTGTTTTGCGTTGTCACGCGGCGCGAATGTTGCCGAGGAATTCGGTGACCTGGCTACGCAGTTGTCTGGTCTGGGCGTCGAGCGCTTCGGCGGCCGATTTGACGTTCTGTGCGGCCGAACCGGTCGCATCGGCGCCGGCGCTGACGCCTATGATGTTGTTCGACACGTCCTGGGTGCCGAGCGCGGCCTGCTGGGTGTTGCGGGTGATTTCCTGGGTCGCCGCGCCTTGCTGCTCGACCGCGGCCGCGATCGCGGTGGCCACTTCGCTGACTTCGCCGATGGTGCCGCCGATCGCCTTGATGGCGTCCATCGCCTCGTTGGCGACCTTGCGGACGGCGGCGATCTGCAGCGAGATTTCGTCGGTCGCCTTGGCGGTCTGGTTGGCCAGCGACTTGACCTCGGAGGCGACCACCGAGAACCCTTTGCCGGCTTCACCGGCGCGCGCCGCTTCGATGGTGGCGTTGAGGGCCAGCAGATTCGTCTGCTGGGCGATCGACGTGATCACTTATACACATCTAGATGTGTATAAGAGACAGCCCCTTACCGGCCTCACCGGCGCGGGCCGCCTCAATGGTGGCGTTGAGGGCCAGCAGATTGGTCTGGCTGGCGATGGTGTTGATCAGCTCGACCACCTCGCCGATGCGGTTCGCGGTCTGGGCCAGCCCTTGCACCGTGCCGTCGGTTTCGCGCGCCTGGCTGACGGCGCGCGTGGCGATCCCGGCGGCGTGGGTCACCTGGCGGCTGATGTCGTTGATCGAGGCGCTGAGCTGCTCCGATGCGGAAGCCACACTTTGCACGTTCATCGAGGCCTCGCCGGAGGCGCGGGCCGCGAGCTGAATCTGGGCATTGGTCCGGTCGGAGACCGCCGACATGCTGCTGGAGGTTTCGCCCATCTGCTGCGAGGCCTTGCCAAGCGCATCGAGGGTGTCGCGCATCTGGTTCTCGAACAGGGCAATGTGCCGTTCGATCGCCTGTTGCCGGCCGGCGGCCTGGGCGTTTCGGTGGGTCTGGTCGGTCTCGATGCGGTCCTTCTCCGCCGCATTCTGCCGGAAGGTGCCGAGCGCGCCTGCCAAGGCGCCGATTTCGTCGCGCCGGGCGGCAAACAGCGGCTCGGCCGTCAGGTCACCAGCCGCCACCTTCAGCATGGCGTCGCGAATGGCCTGCAGCGGCATGATCACGCGACTGCGGACAGCCCACATGCTGGCGAACGCGACGGCGAGCGCGCCCAGCAGCAGCACCATCTGTCCGGCCATGGCCCACTGCGCTTCCGATTGCCGGCTCGCGGCATGCTCCCTGGCGGCTTTCAATGCGGTCTCGGCTATCGTGACTGCCGTTCCCATCTGCGCCACCGAATAAGGGCTGAACTGGTTGGCCGTCATGTCCGTCTTCTCACCGGCGAGCAGGGCTTTCAGGAGGCGGTCCCGCAGCGCGGTGTATTGCGAATCGAAATAGGCCGCTTTTGCGTCGGCCATCGCCCTAGTCAGGTCGGCGGGCAGCTTCATTCCGGACGACGTGATTTCGAGGGCATTCCAGGCGGCCTGGATGCCGCCCACGAATTTCATGTAGGTCTGTTCCGTTCCAGCCGCGACCTTTCCGGCGCTGAGGCCGTTGGAAACCGTGAGCGACGCTTCGCCCGCGGTGTTGCGCATGAGCCAGGCGATCTGCTTGATCGTCAGCAACTGGTCGATCTCGGCGTCTGCATGGTTGACCTCGGCGGCGAGTCGTCCCGACAGCTTGTCCAGCAACTCGAGCAGCGCACCCGTTGTGTCCGCATACTCCTTGGCCAGGGCCGGCCGGCGTGCCGTCTTGAGCTTGGCCATGGCGTCCCAGGCTTCCACCTGCAGTGCCTTGAGCTTGTCGAACTGTTGCGTCAGATCGCGCAGCAGCACATTGCGATCCCTGAACTCCATGTCCGACAACAACCTGATGGCCGACTGCATGGCCGGCATCTCGGTGCTCTCGATGCCCCGAAGATAGCTGACCATTTCCGGCTGGATCACCGCGTCGTCGATCAGGATACGATTGGTCGTCGCCCGGCCGCTGCGCAGGTTGTGCATCGCCATGAACGCGTCCGCAGATGCCGCGGCGACGGTCCGGATACGGCCGGTCGAGCGCAATTGTTGCACCGAATCCCACACCGTGAACGACAGCACCGCGACGATCCCACACGCCATGATCGCGATGACGGATGTCAGAAGCGCAGTCACACTCAGACGATTGAGCATCGAATTCCCCCCGGATCCCGGAGCTGGTCGTAGCGAGAATTGGTAAAAATAGCGGTAACCATGTGCGGATTTGCGAGGGTGGGCCGGCGGCAACAGCGTCCGGCGAACGGGCACCTGTCCGTCCCTGGTACGGAACCAAGCCGCGGAGCACGAGTTGGTGCGCGGGCCGGCATCAAGCCGCCGCAGGACGTTCTCGGGAGTTATTTGCATGTCGCTGCTGCGGCCGCTGATGCACTGACGCTTGCAATCAAGCACTGGCGACGAAAGCCCTGGCGGTCGGCCAGGCTTTCTCATTGGGAACGGTGGCTCGGAGCCGTCTCGAACCGGAGATCGATGTGTGGCTCAGCAGATTGGCGAAGCCCAACAGGAGATGAACGGCTTCAAAAGAATTCGGAGAGATGTTTTAACGCGAAACGCGCGATTGTCGGGATAGATGCCGCGGTTGTCATCCACACGACAACGTCCTGATGTATCGTTGACAGATCCCTGCGAATTGAATGGATGGAGTGCTCCGTGATCGGATTCCCGACAGCGTGCCGTCTGGCGGTTGTCCTGTCTCTTGCAAGCGGCGCCGCAACGCAGCCGGCCCTGGCGCAGGATTTCTTCGCCTCTCTGTTCGCGCCTCCGGCCCCCCCCGTCGAGACGCCCGACACCCATCTCACTGTCAGGCCATCGTTCCGTGCTCCCCGCACCGAGCGCGCCTTCTGTGTCCGCAGCTGCGACGGACGATACTTTCCGGTCCAGGCTTCCAGCAAATCGTCGAGTGCGGAGTTTTGCAGCAATCTCTGCCCGGCGACCGAAACCAAGGTGTTTTTCGGCAACACCATCGATGCCGCGGCCACGCGCGAGGGCAAACCCTACAGCAAGATCGCCAATGCGTTCCGCTATCGCAACGAGTTCGTGGCGGGGTGTTCCTGCAACGCCACGGGCGCGTTTGGGTTGACGCACATCCGCATCGAGGACGACAAGACGATCCGGCCCGGCGATCTCGTCGCGCAGGCGGACGGGTTGGTGGTGGCCGAGGGCAGCAAGCGGCAGGGGATCGTGTTCAGGCCGGTCTCGGCGGCGCGGGTGAAGTCGGAGCGCCTGCCGATCGTCGCCTCGCAGTAAGCCGTGCTTCGTTCGCAGGCATGAAAAAAGCCCCGGTGCGGCCGGGGCTTTTCGCAATGGGCGATGGTTTGGCTCAGCCGGCAGCCTTCGCTTCCTTGCGGCGGGCGTGCAGGATGAACTCGGTATAGCCGTTGGGCTGCTCGCGTCCCCTGAACACGAGATCGCAGGCGGCCTGGAAGGCGATGCCGTCAAAACCCGGCGCCATCGGCTTGTAGTGCGGGTCACCGGCGTTCTGCCTGTCGACCACGACGGCCATTCGCTTCAGTGCTTCCATCACCTGGTCCTTGCTGACCACGCCCTGATGCAGCCAGTTGGCGAGATGCTGGCTGGAAATGCGCAGCGTGGCGCGGTCTTCCATCAGGCCGACGTCATGAATGTCCGGCACCTTCGAGCAGCCGACACCCTGGTCGATCCAGCGTACCACGTAACCGAGGATGCCCTGGCAGTTGTTGTCGATCTCCTGCTTGACGTCGTCGGGCGCCCAGTTCGACTGCGACACTGGAATGGTGAGGATGTCGGACAGCTTTGCGCGCGGCAGCGTCTGCTTGATCTCCTGCTGGCGTTTCGCCACGTCCACCTGATGATAGTGCAGGGCGTGCAGGGTCGCTGCGGTCGGTGAGGGCACCCAGGCGGTGGTGGCGCCGGCCTGCGGGTGGCCGATCTTCTGCGCCAGCATGTCCGCCATCTTGTCGGGGGCGGCCCACATGCCCTTGCCGATCTGCGCCTTGCCCGAAAGGCCGCAGGCCAGGCCGATGCGGACGTTGCGGTCCTCATAAGCCTTGATCCATTCGGCGCCCTTCATCTCGCCCTTGGGCACCATCGGCCCGGCGCGCATGCCGGTATGGATCTCGTCGCCGGTACGGTCGAGGAAGCCGGTATTGATGAACACCACGCGCTCGGATGCGGCCTGGATGCAGGCCTTCAGGTTGACCGTGGTGCGGCGCTCCTCGTCCATGATGCCGACCTTCAGCGTATTTTTCGGCAGCGACAGCATCTGCTCGACGCGGCCGAACAGCTCGCAGGTCAGCGCCACCTCGTCGGGGCCGTGCATCTTCGGCTTGACGATATAGACCGAGCCGCTGCGGCTGTTGCGGGTCGACGAATGGCCCTTGAGGTCGTGCAGCGCCAGCAGGCCGGCGACGGCGGCGTCAAGGAAGCCCTCCGGGATCTCGTTGCCGGCGCCGTCGAGCACCGCATCGGTGTACATGTGATGGCCGACATTGCGCATCAGCAGCAGGCTGCGTCCGTGCAGGCGAATCTCCTTGCCCTCCGGCGAGGTGTAGATGCGATCCGCGTTCAGGGTGCGCTTCAGCGTCTTGCCGCCCTTCTCGAAATCGGCTGACAACGTGCCGTTCATCAGGCCGAGCGTGTTGCGATAGACCAGCACCTTGTCCTCGGCGTCGACCGCGGCGACGCTGTCTTCCATGTCGAGAATGGTGCTGACGGCGGATTCGAGGATCACGTCGGACACGCCGGCGGGATCATCCTTGCCGATGATGTGGCTGCGATCGATGTTGATGTCGATGTGCAGGCCGTTGTTGACCAGCAGGATCGCGGCGGGCGATGCGGCGTCGCCATGATAGCCGGCGAACTGCTTCGGGTTCTTCAACGCGGTGGCGGACCCGCTGGTGAGCTTGACGACGAGCGTGCCCTTGTCGATGGCGTAGGATGCAACCTCGGCATGGCTGCCGCTGGCCAGCGGTGCGGCCTGGTCGAGGAACGCCTTCGCCTTGGCGATCACCTTGGCGCCGCGCGCCTTGTTGTAGCCCTTGCCGCCCTCGCTGGGATCGTGCGGGATCGCGTCTGTGCCATAGAACGCATCGTACAGGCTGCCCCAGCGGGCGTTCGCCGCATTGAGCGAGTAGCGCGCATTGGTCAGCGGCACCACCAGCTGCGGCCCGCAGATCTGGCCGATCTCCGGGTCGACATTGGCCGTGGTGACTTCCTTGGTTGCCGGCTCGTCCAGCAGGTAGCCGATCTCTTTCAGGAACGCCGTGTAGGGGCCAAGGTCGAAGGCCTTGCCCTTGTTGGCGCGATGCCAGTCGTCGATCTTGGCCTGCAGACTGTCGCGAAACGCCAGCAACTGCTTGTTGCGCGGGGCGAGGTCGCGGACGATCGCGGCAAGTCCGGCCCAGAAGCTGTCGGCGCTGATGCCGGTCTGGGGCGCGGCTTCCTTGGCGATAAAGTCGGCAAGGACGGCGTCGATCTTCAATCCACTGGCTTCGATACGTGTCATGGTGTGCAATCTCACGGAACAGGGGCGGGGCTGCCGCCTTGGGCCTCGGAGCGCCCTGCGGCTTCGGCAATGGCCGTAGCCTTCGGGGAAAATTACTCCAAATCAATAACTTACGCGGGATCTGCGAGACGGCTGGACGGCCATGTCGGCAGGCAACGCGCAGGCGGGACGACGCGCTGTTTGCAGATGCGAACAGCGTTGCAATGTCGTTTTAGCGCCAAAGCCCGGGAAAAGAGAAGGGGATTCCCACCCCTCATTTCGGAGGGGCCGGACCCCCGTGCTGCGGAAGTTCTAATGCGACGGGCCAGCGTGGGGCACCCGCCCGATCTGCTCCAGCGCCACTTTGATCAGGATGGTCAGGAGCGCGACGGCGGTCAGGACCGTGGCGGCGGTGAACGCACCGACCACATTGTAGTCCTGGTAGAGCAGTTCGATCTGCAACGGCAGTGTCGTGGTCTGGCCGCGGATATTGCCTGACACCACCGACACCGCGCCGAACTCGCCCATCACGCGGGCATTGCAGAGGATCGCGCCGTAGACCACGGCCCATTTCACGTTCGGCAGCGTGACGCGCCAGAACGTGGCGAAGCCGGATGCGCCGAGTGTCACGGCAGCCTCTTCCTCATCGGTGCCCTGCACCTGCATCAGCGGAATCAGTTCACGCGCAACAAAGGGCGCGGTCACGAACATGCTGGCGAGGAAAATCGCCGGCAGCGCGAACATCACCTTGATGTCGTAGGCTTCCAGCAACGGGCCGAACAATCCCTGCGAACCGTAGACGAACAGGTAGGCCACGCCGGCGACGACCGGCGACACCGAGTACGGCAGTTCGATCAATGCAATCAGGAAAGTCCGTCCGGGAAACTCGAACTTGGTGACGGTCCAGGCCGCCGCCAATCCGAACAGGATGTTGATCGGAACCACAATCAGTGCGGTCGTCAATGTCAGCATCACCGCATGCACCGTGGCCGGCTCCAGCAGATTGCGCCAGAACACCCCGAGACCGGCCGACAGCCCTGTCGCCACGATCAGCACCAGCGGCCCGACCAAGAAGAACGCCGTCATGATGAAGACGATCGTCAGCACGATCTGCCGCGTCGTCGGAGCTCCGCCGACCGGCGTATGCATCCACCGGGTGCGCAGATTGGCATGTGACGTCGGAGGGGCCGGCGGCATCAGATCTCTCCGCGCCCGATGTAGCGCAACTGCCAGGACTGCACCATGTTGATGATGATCAGCATGATGAAGGCCATCAGCAGCATCACGGTCGCGATCGCTGCGGCGCCCTGATAATTGTATTCCTCGAGGCGGATGAAGGTCAGCAGCGCTACGATCTCGGTGCGCATCGGCTGGTTGCCGGCGATGAAGATCACCGCGCCGAATTCACCGAGGCTGCGGGCGAACGACAGCGAGCAGCCGGCGAGGAAGGCCGGAAAGATCGGCGGGAAAATGATCTTGCGCAGGATCTGGACATCGCTGGCGCCGAGCGAACGGCCGGCTTCCTCGACTTCGGAGCCGAGATCCTCGATCACCGGCTGTACTGTGCGCACGACGAACGGAATGCTGGTGAAGGCCATGGCGATCGCGATGCCGAGCGGGGTATAGGCGACCGAAATGCCGATCGCTTCCAGCGGCTTGCCGAACCAGCCGTTCTTGGCGAACAGCGCCGTCAGCGCCAGACCGGCGACCGCCGTCGGCAGCGCAAACGGCACGTCCACCAGCGCATCGAGCAGGCGCTTGCCGTAGAAGTCGTAGCGCGCCAGCACCCAGGCCAGCAGCAGTCCATAGAATGCATTGAAGAGCGTTGCCGCAAACGCCATGGTCACGGTGACGCGGATCGCCGCCAGTGTGCGCGGCGATGACAGGATGACCCACAATTGGGACGCCCCGATTCCGGACGCCTTCAGAAGCAGCGCGCACAATGGCAGCAGGACGATCACGCCGAGATAGAGGACGGTCGTACCCAGCGCCAACCCGAAACCTGGAATCACCCGGCGTCGCAATTCAGTCTCTGCCTTCCGATCGTCGAACGATGTCGCGCGCGCTGGAACTACGGGCGCGTGCTTCGCCGGAGAACAATAGTCCGGCGCGTCTCATAGAACGTTTTCTCCGGCGCGGAAACCGCCCCGGGCCTGGAAAAGTTCCATCTCGAGCGTGGGTCAGTTCTGGCGGGCGCCGAATAACTGATCGAGTTTACCGCCGGAGTTCAGGTGATCGGAATTGACCTTGTCCCAGCCGCCGAACGCGTCTTCGACCGTCACAAGCTTGACGTCTGGGAAGCGATCCTTGAATTGCGCGGCAATCGTCTTGTCGTTGACGCGGTTGTATTGCCTGGCAAGGATGGTCTGGCCTTCGGGCGAATAGAGGTATTCGAGATAGGCGGTCGCGAGCGCACGGGTGCCGTGCTTGTCGGCATATTTGTCGACCACCGTGACCGGGAATTCCGCAAGCAGGCTCTGCGGCGGCACCACGACCTGGTACTTGTCCTTGCCGGCGATGTCGCGGATGCCGTTGGTCTCCGCTTCGAATGTGATCAGCACGTCGCCGGTCTGCCGCTCGACGAAGGTCGTGGTCGCCGCACGGCCGCCGGTGTCGAACACCGGGACGTTGGCGAACAGTTTCTTGACGAACTCGTCGGCCTTCTCGTCGCTGCCATACTTGCTTTTCGCAAAGGCATAGGCGGCCAGATAGGTGTAGCGGGCATTGCCGGAGGTCTTCGGGTTCGGGAAGATCACCTGGACGCCGGGCTTCACCAGATCATCCCAATCCCTGATGTTCTTCGGATTGCCGGCGCGCACCAGAAATGCCGGCAGCGAGTAATACGGCGATGAATTGTTCGGCAGCCGCTTCTGCCAGTCGGCCGGAATCAGCTTGCCCTTGTCGTGGAGCACCTGCACGTCGGTGACCTGGTTGAAGGTGACGACGTCCGCCTCCAGACCTTCCAGGATCGAGCGCGCCTGCCGCGACGAACCATTGTGCGACTGGTTGATGGTGACGTCCTGGCCGGTTTTGGCCTTCCACTGCTTGGCGAAGTTGACATTGACCTCGGCGTACAGTTCGCGGGCGATATCATAGGAGACATTGAGCAGGGTGTTCGGCGTCTGGGCGTTCGCGGCCGACATCATGCTGAGGCCGGCCGCAAGGGCGATGAGAAAGCGGCGCAAAACGAGTCCCCCCTTGGAGATCAAGAAGCGAAGAAATCAGATGTTGGCGGCAAGATCCGAGAGTTCGCCGAACAGGACGCCGTTCCTGGTCAGCAGCTGCTCGATGTCATCCGCCGCGTCCGCGATCGTGCGATCGGTGGTGTCGATGCTGAGATCGGCGTTGGTCGGCGGCTGATAATCCCGCGCGATGCCGGTGAAGCTCGGCAGGCTGCCGGCGCGCGCCTTGGCGTAATGCCCCTTCGGGTCGCGGCTTTCGCAGACCTCTGCCGGCGTCGCCACATAGACCTCGTGGAAGAGATCATCGGCAATACGCCGTGCCTGGGCGCGATCGCTCGCCGCCGGCGACACCGCAGCAACGATGGCGATGTGGCCGTTACGGGCGAGGTGCGTGGCGATCTCCGCCAGCCGGCGAATGTTCTCGGTGCGATCGTGCGGCGAGAAGCCGAGGTCGCTGTTCAGGCCGGCACGCATGGTGTCGCCATCCAGCAGGATCGGTGAGCCGCCACGGCTGAACAGCTTGCGTTCCAATGCGCGGGCGAGGGTCGATTTTCCCGAGCCCGGCAAACCGGTCAGCCAAACCACGGCGCCGCCATGGCTGTAGCGCGCCGAGCGTTCGTCGGGGCGCAGAGCGGATTCCACCGGAACGATATCGATGGGAACGGCGCGCTGTCCGGCATCGACGCTGAGCACGAGACCTCCGCCGGCGATGCGGCCATTGACCTCGATCACCAGGCGGCCGGTGCGCGCATTCTCGGCGTAGGGATCCGCCGCAATCGGCTGTGCCAGCGAGATGTCGATTTCGCCGACATGATTGCGCGCGATCTCCTGGGTACCGACACTGGACAATTCGCCGGGATCGACGGCGTTTTCGATGGCGACAACGGTGGCGCGGGTTTCCTTGGTGCCCAGACGCACAAGGATGGTGGCGCCGGCCTTCAGCGGCTGGTCGTGCAGCCAGAACACCCGGGCGTGCAGCCGGCGGGTGTCGCGTAGCGTTTCCGAGGAATGGGCGATGATGTCGCCGCGCTCCAGGAACAGCTCGCGGTCGAGCGTAATGCCGACCGAGCGGCCAGCGCCCTGCCGGGTCGTCAGCGGTGTGGTCGGCCAGCTTTCGACGCTCTTGATCTTTGCGATCTTGCCGGCCGGCATGATCACGATCTCTTCGCCGGCGATCAGGGTGCCGGATTCGATGCGGCCGGCGACGATGCGGCGGTCGTCGAACTTGTAGATGGCCTGGATCGGCAGCCGCAACGCGAGTTCGTCGAGCCGCCGCGCCGGTGTCAGGGCGTCCAGCGCTTCCACCACGGTCGGGCCGGAATACCAGGAGATGGCCGGTGTGCGCGCGGCGACGCCGTCGCCGTCGCGTGCGGAGATCGGAACGATGGCGGTGGGCGTCACGCCGAGGCCGGTCAGATGCGCTGAAATCTCGGTGCTGATCTCGTCGAAGCGCGCCTTGGAGAAGTCGACCCGGTCCATCTTGTTGATGACGACGGCAACCTGGCGAACGCCGAGCAGATGCAGTAGATAACCATGCCGGCGGGTCTGATCGCGCACGCCTTCC
>BFBZ01000798.1_pt1 | contig 25385 bp, 26 predicted proteins | sample 1888401 | NCBI WGS metagenome assembly BFBZ01 (sample SAMD00112614, study PRJDB3348) | symbiont metagenome | host: Chara braunii
TCCGGACGCCGTTCGAGCGGCCCGCGGCGTGAAAACCCGGGTCGCTATGCGATCGGGTTAACGCATCCGAAATCGTTACCAATTACTTGTTAACGGCCCCCTTGCCGCCAGGATGGCCATGCTTCGGCTTTTGTTTCGTTTGTTCTCACGCCGCCGCCGTTCGATCGGCAACGCGCATTTGTGCGAGATCGCGCTCAACAACATGGCGCAGGGCGTCATCATGTTCGACGCCAATCATCGCCTGATGGTGGTGAACGCGCGCTATCTCGATATGTACAACATCCCTCGCGGCACCTGGAGGCCGGGCACCACGCTGCAAGAACTCGTCCGTGATCGCGTGGATGCCGGCTCGCTGACTGGCGATGTCGAACAGTATATGTCGGACATCATCTCCGCGATGAAGGAAGGCCGCACCATCAACCGCGTGTTCGTGACGCCGGACGGGCGCGCCATCGCGGTCATCAACAAGCCGTCCAGGGACGGCCGTTACTGGATCGGCACGCACTACGACATCACCGAGCGCCGGAAGCTCGAACAACACGTCATCGCGGAGGCCGAACAGAAGGCGCGCCGCGCGGCGATCAACGCTGCGGCTGCGGCGTTCCGTGATGGCCTTGAGACGGCGCTGGGCACGGTGGGCGACAGCGCCTCGGTGATGAAGACGACCGCGACCGGCCTTTCTGCAAACTCCGGCGAAACCTCCTCGCGCGCGACCGCGGCGGTGAAGTGCTCGAACGAGGCGTCGGAGAATGTCCGCGCTGCGGCCGTGATGGCGGAGGAGTTGCTGTCCTCGATCGCCGAGATCAGCCAGCAGCTCACCCAGACCTCGGCGCTGACGCAAACCGCGGCGACCGAAGCCGACATCGCCAACGCCAAGATCGCGGGCCTCGCCACGGCGGCGCAGGAGATCGGCGACGTGGTGAAGCTGATCCGCACCATCGCGGGCCAGACCAACCTGCTCGCGCTGAACGCGACCATCGAAGCTGCGCGCGCGGGTGAGGCCGGCCGCGGCTTCGCGGTGGTCGCCTCCGAGGTGAAATCGCTCGCGGTGCAGACCGCGCAAGCCACCGAACGCATCGCGGCGCAGATCGCGGCGGTGCAGGACTCCACCCACGCCACGGTGGATGCGATCCGGCGCAACGCTGCGCGGATGCAGGAGATCAATTCGTTCACGACGGCGGTTGCTGCCGCCGTCGAGGAGCAGAGCGCGGCCACCAGCGCGATCTCGCAGAACGTCACCAGCGCCGCCGACAGCACGAAGCTTGCGGTCTCGATCCTCGACGAGGTCGCGGGTGCGGTGACCCGCGGCGGCTCGTCCGCGGAGACGGTGCTGAACGCGTCGAAGTCGGTGGAGTCCGCGGTGACGAAACTCCGCGGCAACGTCGAGACGTTCTTGCAGAAGGTGGCGGTTTAAACGCCGGCTGCAATCCCCAGACGTGCACTGCCGTCTTGGTCGAGCCTTCCTCCGGGAGTATCGTTCCCGGCGTGAAGATACGCTTGCGCTATCGCTTGCTGGAGTTCGTCGCAGCGCTGATGGCGCTCTGGCCGGCGGTTGCGTCTGCCACCGATGAAATCCAGGTCTACAACGCCGAGATCGCCAAAGTCGGTCAGTGGACCGTGCAGCAGCATTTGAACTACGCGATCAACGGCCGCAAGGAGCCGGACTTTCCCGGTGGTCTCGTGCCGAACCGCGCATTGCAAGGCACGCCGGAGCTCGCCTACGGCGTCACCGACTGGTACGAGATCGGCTTCTACGCGCCGTTCGCAGTCAGCGCAGATCGGCAGTTTCTCTCCAACGGATTCAAGATCCGCCACCTGTTCGTGTCGCCGAACGCGGAGGAGCGCAGCTTTTTCTACGGCGTGAACTTCGAGTTCAGCTACATGATGCCGAAGTTCTCGCAGACGAAGTACGGCATCGAGATGCGGCCGATCCTCGGTGTGCGCAAGGACGGTTGGGAGTTCATCGTGAATCCGATCGTCGGATTCGGTCTCGGCGCGATGGGCGAGGCGACGTTTACGCCCGCGGCTCGCGTCGCGCGCAAGATCAACGACAATCTGATGCTCGGCCTTGAATACTATATGGACTTCGGCCCATTCGGCCGTTTCGCCTCGCCGGACAACCAGGGCCACAACATCTACGCCGTTGTCGATTACACGGTCGGCAAGTTCGACATCAATTTCGGCGTCGGTTACGGCATGACGAACGGTTCCGACCGCGTCATGACCAAAATGATCCTGGGTTACGCGTTCTAGGCCTGCTTAGCGCCGGTTTCCGCACCAAAATACCGAAAATTGTAGGGTTCTGGCCGTGGTTTCGGCCATATTCATCCCTATATAAAGACTGCGATTTGAATGGTTCGCATTCAATCCATTTGCATTCCAGTCCGGAGTATCCGTTTTGACAAAGGTCATGCCCCGCGTCGTTCAGTCGAACGACAGCGCAGTTCCAGCCGCGCCCACTCCTGCCGCCGCGCCGAAGCCCGTGCGCAATCTCAGTGGTTTCAATTTCTCGGCGTCTGCGGAGCTGTTCCCGAGCCGCGGCAAGCACGGGCGCGCGCAGGTGCGTTACCGGCGCTTCAGCACGGCTGCTGAGGCGGTGAAGTTCGTGATCGAGGACGTTTCTCCGGCTGCGATGCTCGGCGCCTATCTCGAAGTCAACGAGGCGCGGTTCAGCCTGCAAGAGATCCACGCGCTCTATGCGCATCCGGCCTATCCGCTGAAGCGCGCCCAAAAGCTGGACGAAGCCCGCAAGGCGGGTTGATCGTTTTGCGGACGCATCGCGTGAGCGATGCGTTTCGGTTTGCGCTTCGGTTTCTTGCGAAACGATGTCGCGTCGTTGACCGGGAGGCCAGCCCTTGAGATCGCTGCGGTTTCTCTTCCACATATTGTAATGTTTGGCGGTAGACCGTCGCGGCCACAAAAGGCTATGTTGCCCCATCACCGAAAGATTGGGCCGGGGGCGGGCGATGAGCGTCGTTTCAGATCACGTTGAGCGTAAGAGCGTCGGGGTCCGGGCGGCCAAGATCGGCAAATTCCTGCTCCGCCGTGTCCTGTTTCCGCTCGGCGTGCTCGGGCCGTTCGCCTTCTTCTTCCCCAAGATCGCGCTGTTCTATGCCGCTTGCGGCGCCTACGACGTCGGCCGCAACAAGGGGCTCGATGCCTCGGTGCTGCGCCGCTACTTCATCGGCAACGGGTTCTTCACCTGGCTGCTGTCGCCGATGAACATCGTGTTCGACCTCTTGTCGCTGCCCCACATCAACAAGGGCGTCTACAAGCTGGAAGACCTGCCGGGCCCGTATCGCGAAGAGGTCGAGCGCCTCATCAAGATCTCGAACGACGAGAAGCTCGTCGCCAAGCTCGAGGAACGGGCGAAGGAATTCCCCCGCACCATGATCTTCTTCCGCTGGTACGGCACCAACGTCGACACCTTCCTCGACATCCCGGCGTTCCACGGCGACTGGAAATACATCCAGACCATCGGCGTGTCGGTGTTCAACAAGAAGGTCTCGACCTCGAAGCACTTCGGCTACGCGCGCGCGACGCTGCGGGTGCTCTACAATCTCAACGACATGAACGACGACTCCGCCTACATCGTCGTCGGCGACAAGACGAGCTACTGGCGCAACGACAAGCTGTTCATCTTCGACGACACGCTGATGCACCAGTCGGTCAACGAGACCGACCAGACGCGCTATTGCCTGTTCGTCGACATGATCCGCCCGACACCGTTCCCGGGCTTCATGCGCGGGGTCGTGACCGCGATCCGCATCGCGACGAACAAGCTGAAGGCGATGTACTACCAGAACTGGAAGGTCATCGACCGCTGAGGTCTTGTGTCCCGGGCGCGATGCGGCGCGAGCCATAAGCGCGTTCACGCGCGTCTGCGACGCGCTATGGCGAGTGACGCTTCGCAGACCCGGGACCTCGGTTCTTCATTTCTCTGGTACGGAAAAATAACCGGGGTCCCGCATCTGCGGTGCACCGTTCCGCGCTGTCGCGCTTCACGCTGCACCGCGTGCGGGACACGAGCCGGTGACTACTTCTGCTTCCCCATCTTGTGCAGTGCGACCGCGGCATAGACCGCGTCGGCCGCGGGCGTCGGAACGCCGGTCTGCTTGCCGAGCTCCACCACCTTGCCGGTGAGCCAGTCGAGCTCAAGCCGATTGCCGGCTTCGAGGTCGTGCAGCATCGACGCCTTCATGCCGGGCGGCGCGTTGTCCGAGAACACCATGCGGTCCTCGACCCAGTCGGGCTGAACCTTCACGCCGAGCTTCTGGCTGACCGCGAAGCTCTCTTCCATCAGCTTCTTGTAGAACGCGCGGGTGTGCGGCTCGCCGAGCACCTTGCCGATCTCCATGCGCGTCAGGCAGTTCACGCCCGCCATCGACGACAGGAAGATGAACTTCTGCCAGCGCTCGCGGTTCATGTCGTCCTGCGGCTGGATGTCGATGTTGGCGGCCTTCGCGGCTTCGACGAATTTGTCGAACTCTGCGTCCTTCGATCCGTCGATCCGTCCGCAGCGCATGATCGCGAATTTCGAGGTGTGCAGCATCACGCCCGGTCCGCCGAGCACGGCTGCGATATAGGCGGTGCCCGGGATGACATGCTCCTTGCCGAGAATGCCCGACACGCGCTCGTAGCTGTCGACGCCGTTCTGGAGCGTGATGACGCGGGTGTTGGGGCCGACCATCGGCTTCGCCATCTCCGCCGCGATCTCGGTGTCCCACAGCTTCACCGCAAAGAGAATGACATCGACCGGACCCACGTCCTTCGGATCGGGCGTCGCGAACACCTTCGGCAGATGCAGGTCGCCGTGGACGCTCTGGATCTTCAGGCCGTCCTTCTTCAGCGCTTCGAGGTTGGCGCGCCGCGCGATATAGGCCACGTCATGGCCCGCCGCCTGAAGCCGCCCGCCGAAATACGATCCGACGGCGCCGGCCGCCATCGCTGCAATCTTCATGGTTGTTCGCTCCCTTTGACGGCGGCGATCTAACGGGGAGAAGGGGCTCCGGTCCAGAGGGGGCGTGTCGCAGGTGCCATGCATAGGTTGCTATGCGGACAGCGCCTATTTCGGCGACCGCCTGGATTGTTCGCAGTGGCGGTCACAACTCCTTAAGCCGCGGCGTCTAGCTTGGCCACACCACGTCCCACAAGCTGGCACTTCATGCGTCCGGTCGGCGTATCCGCCGACGGCGGCCATGCGGCCGTCTCAACACGAGGATCATTGCGATGAGAAAAGTGCTGCCGGACAAGATGTTCATCAACGCCGAACAGTCGCGCGCCTCGATGCTGCGCGACTGGGTGCTGGCGAACAAGGTGACCGAGATCGAGATGACCGAGGTCCAGTTCTGGAATCTGGTCCTGCTTCAGCCGCCGTCGGAGAAGCCGTGGACCACGTTCATGGGCCGCCAAATTCTGGTGCCGGATATGCCGGAAGGGCCGCAACGCAATCTCGGACTGTTCGACAAGCGAAGTCCGGGAGCGATCTGATCCGGCGCGGCGACAAAGCCTAGCGCGCAGAATCCGGCAAGTCGGAAACGGTCAGGTCGTAGCAGCCGCGATTGCCGCGCGCATAGACCTTGGCGGCCACCGTGCGGATCAGCGCGCGGTTTTGATCGAAGGCACTGAGGCAACCGGCTTCGTCGATGCTTGAACCGGGTTGCAGCCGCATCAGCGCGTCCGCCGTAACATAGAACGAGGCCTCCATCGCGCTGTCGTGTCCCCAGAAGTGGACGGCGCGGCGGGTCGCATCATAGCTGCGGCTCTCGTTCGGGAAACTCAGTCCCGTGCGGCCCGCGTGGCGGGCCGGCGTTTTCAATCGCGACAGGAACCGCATCACGAGAACGCCGGCGCTGACCGCGCCGAGCGTTCGCTTTCAGCCGCGGGGCGCAGCTGCCTGTCGAGCAGGCGCGCGAGGGCCTCTTTGCCTGCGGTGTGCGCCGTTCCCCTTGAGGCAAAGCAGACGCCCGATTGCTCGACCGGCAATCGCTTGCCGGCGCAATAGATTTCCCATCTCCAGGGCGTCGGCGGATTGGCGCGCAGCTTCACGACGACGGCGTAATCTTCTGGGTCGAAATTGCGATGCATGGACTGACCATGCGCCGCCCGGCGGGAAAACACCACAAGTCGTTTGGCCGTGCGGCGCTGCGGCACGCCCTCGGAACCCTGATTTTCCTCGACTTTGCGCGGGTGGCCACCTAACGTTCCCCAATCCAATCGCGGGCACGCCGCGTTGGGGCCATCAAACCTGTCAATCGCTTCGCCGACCGGGCTCCCATCCGGGCGTTCGTGGACTCGTCCCGCTTCGAGCGGGAGGAAGGATCGGTTATGAGCTTTTCATTGAAATTGACCCCGAAGATCGAGGCGGTGCTCTGGGGCGCGGCTGGCGGTGCGACCGCTCTCGCCATTGTGGGCTTTGTGTTCGGCGGCTGGGTCACCGGCGGCAAGGCCGAGCAGATGGCGCAGCAGAAGGCCGACAAGGCCGTCGTCGCGGCGCTTGCCCCGATCTGCGTCGATAAATTCCGGCATGCCAAGAACGTCGATGAGAACCAGGGCGCGCTGAACGCCATCAGCTATTCGTGGGATAAGGGCACCTACGTGAGCAAGGGCGGCTGGGCGACGATGCCCGGCACCGCCGAACCGAACTCGGCCGTGGCGCAGGCCTGCGCCGAGATGCTCACCACCGCGGCGAAGTAGTTTTCACGCGATCGATTGGAGCGGCGCTCCCGGCGACGGGGGCGCCGCTTTGCTATGAGGTTCCGGTTGCGGTTGATGGCGGGGCGGTCCGCATTGCAAGGCGGGCAAAGCCCGGCATGATGGATCGCAAGGAGACTTGAGATGAGAAAGCTATCGGTCATCGGGATCGGCGCCGGAAATCCGGATTACCTGACGTTGCAGGCGGCGAAGGCGCTGCAAACCCTCGACGTGGTGTTCCTGATCGACAAGGGTGATGACAAGAGCGCGCTGGCGAAGCTGCGCAAGGACATCTGCGAGCAGCACATCCACACGCCGTACCGCATCGTCGAAGCGAAGGACCCCAAGCGCGACCGCGCGCCGGCCGACTATGAAAAGGCGGTGGCCGACTGGCACGAGAAGCGCGCCGCGATCTACGCCGCGATGATCCGCGACGAGTTGAAGGACGATCAGCACGGCGCGTTCCTGGTCTGGGGCGATCCGTGTCTTTATGACTCCACGCTCCGCATCCTCGATCGCGTCGCCGCGACCGGGACGGTGGCGTTCGAGATCGACGTCATCCCCGGAATCACCGCGGTGCAGGCGCTCGCGGCCCAGCACAAAATTCCGATCAACCGCATCGGCGAGCCGGTCGTGCTCACCACCGGCCGCCGCTATGCCGCGGGCGAGCGCGCCGACGACGACGCGGTGGTGATGCTCGACGGCGAATGCGCGTTCAAGACTGCGCCGGCCGACATGGAGATTTTCTGGGGCGCGTATCTGGGCACGCCGGACGAGATCCTGATCTCCGGCCGCGTCGGCGAGAAGAGAGCCGAGATCGAGGAAACCCGCGCCGAAGCGCGCGAGCGCCACGGCTGGATCATGGATACTTATCTTCTCAGGAAACGTGCGACTTGATCTGCTCTCTACGCTCCATCCGCTCTATCTTTCGCGCACGCTCTCTCCACGTCATGCCCGGCCTTGTGCCGGGCATCCACGCCTTCCTTTCTTGCTGGCCAAAAACAAGTAAGACGTGGATGGCCGGGACAAGTCCGGCCATGACCGAGCTGCGGGAGCGAAATTCGGTAAGTGCCATGCATACCGTTTCAAGACGCCGGTTGATCCAACTCGCAGCCTCACTTGTTTTGCTCGCAAGCCATGCATCCGCTCAGCCGAACGCCGCCCCACAGACCGCGCAAGACGCGTTTGCAAACCTCTCTGCGCGCGCGCCGGATGCGTTCTACGCTCCGCCGCTGCAAGTGCCTGCAAAGCCCGGCGCGCTTCTTCGCAGCGAGCCACTGAAAGACGTGACGTTGCCTGCCGGCGTGCGCGGCTGGCGCATTCTTTATACGACGACGATTGATGATAAGACGCCAGCGACTGCTGTTGCGACCGTGTTTGCATCGAGCGAGCCACCCGCGGGTCCGCGTCCTGTTGTCCTGTGGGGACACGCGACGACGGGCCTCATGCAGACGTGCATGCCGTCGCTATTCTCGTCGCCCGCGCTCGGCATTCCCGCGCTCGATCGTGCCGTCAAATCCGGCTGGGTGGTCGTCGCGACCGACTACGCCTTCGCGGAGAAAGACGGTCCGCATCCCTATCTGATCGGCGAAGGCGAGGCGCGCTCCGGCCTCGATGCGGCGCGCGCCGCGCGGCAGATCTCCGGCCTCACGCTCGATGCACGAACGGCGGTGTGGGGCCATTCGCAGGGCGGCCACGCCGCGCTATGGACCGGCATCATCGGCCCGCGCTACGCGCCCGATGTGCCAATCGTCGGCATTGCCGCGATTGCGCCGGTGGCAAACCTGACGAACCTCTTTACGACGAGCGCACGACTCGACAAGCGGCTTGGGCCGCTGGTCGCGCTGGCTTACAGCCGCTTCTATTCCGGCATCAAATTCGATGACGCCGTGCGCCCCGAGGCGCTCCAAGCCGCGCGCGAGGTCGCGAACCTGTGCAGCTTCCTTCCGCCCGAGCATCCCAAGCGGATCGTGCAACTGATGGCGTCGTTCGAGGGGCGGACATTCAGCGCGAGCGCAGCGTTGGCGGCGCGCCTCGCAGAGAACAATGCGGATGGTCCGATCGCGGCGCCCGTTCTGATCGCACAGGGACTCACGGACGTGATCGTGCCGCCGGCCGTCACCGACGCCTTTGTCGGCGAGCGTTGCGCGGCCAATCAACGGCTCGAACACTGGACGTTCGCGGGAACTGACCACAGCGGCATCGTACGGCCGGGCGGGGCGCTCGATGAGCCGCTCGTCGCGTGGACCGCCGCGCGCTTTGCCAACGAGCCGCAGGCGAGCGGCTGCGCGCGAAAGGCGTTCTGACCGCCTTCAAAGCGGGGCCGATTGGCCGTAGGCTGATGCCGGTCTTCATGGGAGGCTGAAATGAAAGCATTCTTCGTTGGAATGGTGCTGCTCATGTCTTTCCCAATTGGACTGGCCACAGCAGAACGCAATCTGAATCCGACCGGCGACCGCGATGTGCAACGCGGGATCGACAGCACGCGCGAGAGGATTCAGACGGAGCGTGCGCTCGGCACGCGCGACAACAGCACGCGGGATCGTTCGGAAACAAATCAGGGGCACTACAACCGCCCTGACAGCAATTACAGCGTGCCACAAGACCAAAGCACGTTTCAGGCGCCGTCACGCGGCAGATGACGGCGATGCTCTTGTGTCCCGGGCGCATCGCAGCGCGTAGCGGTGCGATGCAGACCCGGGACCCCGGTTGCTAAGAAGTTGGTCCCGGGTCGGCGGAGCATGTCCGGCGGCCATTGAACCCGCTTCACTTTCCCGCGTTTACCACTTGGAAAGACACCGCTGGCGTCCGACCGCCGGCCGGTTTACCAATCCTTAACCACGTCTTTCCGGGTGGCGGTGCGGAAATGCTGACGAGCGTCTGGACGAACGAGATCGATTGGCTGCGCGGACTTGAGTTCGCGTCGGGCAGCATCGCCGCGACCGGCCTGCTCTGGGAAGTCTCGATCTGGCTGTCGATCCTCTTCATCCACTGAGCCAAATCATTTCTCGAGTCAGGCCAACAGCCGGTCGAGCGTTTGTTCTCGAAGTGCGCTGGCTTGAGCCTGCGCCGTGGAGCGGCGAACAAGACGCGTAGCCCGGATTTCGCTTCGCTCCATCCGGGCGCCATGCTGACGGTAGGACACTATGTCCGCGCGCCGGCGTCCTGCTCCGACGTCCGCACCAGCGCGATGCCCGGCGTTTCAACGATCATCGCCTGCATGTCGATGTGCGGGAAGTTGCGCCGCTTGTTTTCCCCGCTCCGGTAGGCGTGCTCGCGCACGAGCGCGGCGGCTCGCGCGGACTGCCGGTCGAGGAGCGCATTGAGAATGCGGCCGTGGTCCTCATGCGCGGCGATGAGTTGCTGGCGCAGGAGATCCGGTTCGGCGACATTGAAAATGGTCGCGCGCGGTGAAGCGAGCGGCACGAGGTTGACCTGCGCATAGGCGGAAGCCAGCGGCCGCATGCCGGAGGCTTCGACCAGCGTTGAGTGGAACGCTTCGTTGATCTCGCACCAGGCGACACGCGCCGCAGCATTGAAGGCCTTGCTCTTCAGCACCTCCACGCCGCGTGCGATCTCGGCCTCCATCCGCTCGCGGAAGTCTGCACCGAGACCGCGCTCAGCGATCGTCCGCGCCGCGATGGCCTCCAATTCGCCGCGCACGACGATCGCCTCGACCACCTCGTCGAGGCTGAAGCTGCGGACGCGGAATCCGCGGCGCGGCAGGCGCACCAGCAGGCCGTCGCGCTCGAGCGCCGCCATGGCCAGCCGCGCCGGCGTCCGCGAGACGCCGATCAGCTCGGCGGCCCGCGCCTCTGGCAGTTTGACGTCGAGCGGAAATGCACCCCGCTGCACCAGCGCCCGCAGCGCTTCGGTCGCCCGGTCGAACTGGGATTCGAGGCCAGGGGCGTCAATTTCGTCATTTTGCATGCCATTTTTGAGTTTCGACAGGTCTTCAGCGGTCATTTCCTTGACTCATCCGAAATTTTGCATGCAAAATACTTGTACAGGCAGCCTGGCGGGAAATCAATTCAGGCGCCCGCACGGCATCGCGCCGCTTTCGGCGCGGCGGCGGCGTGGAACCGACGACAAGACAGCGGCGGCGTGAACCAAGCCTCGCCAACGCTGCAAAGAGAAAAACGAGAGAGGGGAGGACGATTGATGTCGTTCATACGGCGCGTGACTGCGCGCATGCTCGTGTTGGCCGCCGCGTCAATCGTCGCGGTCGTCGCCGCGTTTGCTCCGCTTCCAGCCAGCGCCGCTTATCCCGACAAGCCGATCCGCGTGATCGTCCCGTTCGCGCCGGGCGGCGGCGGCGACACGCTGGCGCGTCTGGTGCTGACCAAGATCGCCGAGCAGCAGGGCTGGACGATCGTCATCGACAATCGTGCCGGCGCAGGCGGCAATATCGGCACCGCTGCCGCCGCGAATGCGACGCCCGATGGCTACACGCTGGTCTACGGCACCAACGGCACGCACGCGATCAATCAGACGCTCTACAAGAATCCCGGCTTCAATCCGGTCAGCGACTTCGAACCGATTTCCGGCTTCACGCAGATTGCGCTGCTTCTTGTGACCAACCCAAACGCCATCCCCGCGAAATCCGCGAAGGACCTGATCGCCTATCTCAAATCCAATCCCGGGAAGATCAACGTTGCCTCCGCCGGCAATGGCACGACCTCGCATCTCGCGGCGGAAATGTTCAAGGCGGCAACCGGCGTGAATGTTCTGCACGTGCCGTATCGCGGCGGCGGCCCCGCCAAGATCGATCTGCTGTCGGGCCAGGTCCAGATGATGATCGAGATCATGCCGAGCGTTTACTCGCTTGCACGCGAAGGCAAGCTGAACGGGCTGGCGGTGACCACGGCCAAACGCTGGCCGCTGACGCCGGACATTCCGACGCTGTCGGAGGCGGCTCTCCCGGATTTTGTCGTGACGGCCTGGGACGGCCTGTGGGCGCCGAAGGGCACGCCCGCTGACATCGTCAATCTTTGGAACGCGGCGGCGCGCAAGGCGCTGACCGATCCGTCGCTTCGCGACAAGCTGCTTGCGAACGGCGCCGAGCCGTCGCCGACCACGCCGGTGGAGCTCGGGCATTTTGTGAAATCCGAAATCCAGCGCTGGGGCAAGGCGGTCGAGCAATCGGGCGCCAAGGTCGAATAGCCGCGTTTCAAACACCGCGGTGCGAGAACAGCATTCAAGGAGTACGACGATGAACGAACACGCCAGAGGGTTGTCCCGATCCACACTCGGTATCCCGAAGTACAAGACACCGCCTCTGATCGGCGTTCGTCCGCCGCGATGCCCTCCGTTCGTCGAGGTGAAAAGCTCCGATCAGCTTTTGCCTTATCTGGAGCACGTCGCCAGGCGTCCGTATAACCACGGCTTGAACGCGTGCTGGGATCTGAAGCCGGGCGAACGCGTCATGCTGCGCGTCGACAACTGGCACAGCGAGCTCGTTATCGAAGCGTGCAAGAAAATTCTCGAGAAATACAAAGTCAAATACGAGATCAAGAAAATCGATCGCGGTCCGATCAAGCAATGGGTCGGCGCCGATGAGGTCGAATACTACCTGTTCCGCACCAAGGAGCTCGCGGAATGGATGGACATGTGGGAGGAGGAAGAGAAGAAGGCGCAGTTCGACAAGATCCTGATGGGCTATGGCGGCCCGGTGCTCGCCGAACGCATCGTCAAGATCCAGCGGATGCCGTTCATCACGCCGGAGATCCTGGCGTCGCCCGCGCATGTGATGCCGATCGAGGTCATCAACGCGATCGACCGCTGGACCTGGGATCGCGTGCGCACGGCAAAGCGGGTGCGCATCACCGATCCGGAAGGAACCGATCTGTCCTTCACCAACCACGCCGAATATTACGACAGCCGGCGTGAGTTCTACGATGCCGGCCTGACGCAGGCGACGTGGACCGGCAACGAGCACTTCGGAAAAACCTATCTGCCGGGGCACATCACCGGCCGGCCGTGGATGTTCCATCCGAGCAAGGAGGACGGCTGCGGCGTCGTCGCGGGAACGACCAACCACATCGCGCCGGTGGATTGGACTCAGCTGGTGATCGAAAACTCCCGCGTCACCCAGATCAACGAAGGCGGCGAGTTCGGCCGCAAGCTCCGCGACGTGATGGAGCGCACGAAAGATATTCAATACCCGACGTTCCCGGGCAAGGGCATCATGTGGTGGTGGGAGGCCTCGATCGGCACGAACCCGCACATCCATCGCCCGCGCAAGGATTTCCCGTCCGGCTTCGTCAATTGCCTCTACGAGCGCGTGCGCTCGGGCGTCATCCACATCGGGTTCGGCACGATCATCTCGTCAATGGCGGAGCGGCAAGCCGCGCGCGCGGGGCATCTCGTCGGCCATTGGCATGTGCACCTGTACTTCCCGACCTACACCGTCGAACGCGGCGCCGGCGACAACGAGAATGTCATCGAGAACGGCCGCCTGCTCGCGCTCGACGATCCGGCGATCCGCAAGCTCTGCTCGAAGTATGGCGATGCCGATCTCTGGCTCGATGAAAGCTGGAATCCGGCGGTGCCCGGCATCAACATGGACGGCGACTACTGGGATCACTACGCGAAAGACCCGCTGCATTGGGTCAAGACCGAGCTGGAGGTCTGCCGCAACTATCACCCGATGTTCATGAAGATGGTGGGCGCCGACGGCAAGTATTGCCACGGCCACGGCGCCGAGTGGTGGAAGGGCGGCTGCTGCAATCACAGCGGCGTCACGTCTCATGCGTTGCCGGGCAACTGTTGCGGGCATGATCATTGAGGCTTGCAAAGCTTGTAGCCCGGATGGAGCGAAGCGAAATCCGGGGCAGCCTTACCAATTGGTCCCGGGTTACGCTTCGCTCCACCCGGGCTACATACTTCGCTGACGGACTGGATTCGGACCTCGCGGTGTTGGCCTGTAGCCCCGGATGGAGCGAAGCGAAATCCGGGATAAGCTTCGCAGATGGTCCGATACCGGCGAAACTTCGTTCCAGGCGGTACCTATTTCTTCACGGTCACGCTCACCGACCGGACATCCTCCGCAATGGTGCAGCACGTCGACGCCTTGCGGGCGGCATTCCGCATCGCGCGGCGCGAGCGTCCTTTCGCAATCGAAGCCATCGTGATTCTGCCGGATCATCTGCATGCCATCTGGACGCTGCCGTCAGGCGATTCCGATTTCTCCGGCCGCTGGAAGCGCATCAAGGCGCATTTCACGCATCGGCTTGTCGCCGCCGGAGTGCCCGTGGAGCGCCATCGCAGTGGCGAGTACGCACTCTGGCAACGGCGCTTCTGGGAGCACACGATTCGGAATGAGGCCGACTACGAGCGGCACGTCGATTACGTACACTTCAATCCGGTCAAGCACGAGTTGGTAAATCGAGTGAGCGAATGGCCGTATTCATCGTTCCACGCTTATGCCCGACGCGGTCTGCTGCTAGCGGACTGGGCGGGCGATGTCGGCGAGCCCATGATGGATTTCGGCGAGCGAAAGGACTGAGCATTAGATGTTGTAGCCCGCATGGAGTGAAGCGGAATGCGGGGCAGCTTTCCGATCATTCCCGGGTTACGCTTCGCTCCACCCGGGCTACTTGAGAACGCAAGACGCCGCACTCCAACCGTGCCATACTCCCCAAAATCAAAAATAAATCGGGGAGGGAGTGGCCATGCCGTGGAAGCACTCACTGCTCATTGCGTTTGCGGGCGCAGCGCTCGCGTTCACCGCGCCGGCCCGCGCGAGCGACTATCCGAACAGACCCATCCGTCTCATCGTTCCGTTCACGCCCGGCGGCATCAACGACGTGGTCGGCCGCATCGTCGCGGCGCATCTCGGCGAGCGGCTCGGCAAGCAGGTCGTCGTCGACAACCGCAGCGGCGCGGGCGGCGTGGTCGGCACCGAGCTTGCGGCCAACGCGCCGAAGGATGGCTACACGCTGCTCATCATCTCGATCGCGAGCGCGGTAAACCCGTGGCTCTACAAGGTGCCGTACGAGCCGGTGGCGTCGTTCGCGCCGGTCGCGATCCTCGCGTCCGCGCCGACCGTGATCGCGGTCCATCCGGATTTGCCGGCGAAGTCGATCAGGGAACTGGTCGCGCTCGCCAAGCGCAAGCCCGGCGAACTGACTTACGCCTCGTCCGGCGTCGGCACCTCATTGCACTTGGCGGGCGAGCTGTTCCGGATGACGGCGGGCATCGACATTCTGCATGTGCCGTTTCGCGGCGCGGCTCCCGCGCTGATCGACGTGGCCGGCGGCAACAGCAAGATCGCCTTCGGCTCGGTGACCTCGACGATTGCGTTCATCCGCTCCGGCAAGGTGCGCCCGCTCGGCGTCGGCGATCTCAAGCGCAGCAGCGCGTTGCCCGATGTGCCGACGGTCGATGAGGCGGGCGTGCCCGGCTACGAAGCTGGCAACTGGATCGGCATCGTTGCGCCCGCCGGCACGCCGCCGGAGATCGTCGCGAAACTCCATCGCGAGATTTCCGCGATGCAGGACTCGGCCGAGGTGCGGAAGCAGTTCGCCAACGAAGGCGCGGACATCGTCAAGATGACGCCGGAGGCGTTCGGTACCTTCATGAAGGACGAGCTTGCGAAGTGGGGCCGTGTGGTGAAGACGGCGAACATCAAGGCGGAGTGAAACTTCGCAGCTGTGCGGCAACCTCAACAGTCATCACTGGGCCGCGCAGCGACCTCAACTGTCATCACCCGGCCGCGCCGAAGGCGCGCGACCGGGTGATCCAGCTCTTCGCTTAAAAGCTGGATCGCCCGGTCAAGCCGGGCGATGACAGCGGTGGGCCTGGAGAGGGCAGAGGTCACTGCGGAGCGGGCAGGGCGCTGCCCACCACACATCATGACCGAAATGTGTTGAATCAAACCTCGCGGGCCGTTGCGCGAGGAATCTTCCGCCCGACAAAGCACAGCGAAAAATTCGCGTCCGAGCATCGGTCTGATCACCTGATCAACGGCATGCTCGCGTCCGAGGAATGGTGCTTATAAACGTCGCTCGGCCAGCTCGCGGAGATCCGCGAAACCGGCCGGCGAACTCACCACTCTGAAGCTCAGTAGATGCGTGACGGCGGACCGAAGAACGGGAACGGCGCGAAGAACGGCGGCAGCACGTTCGCGACCGGCTGTGGCGGCTCATAGGCCGGAGCCGGTGCCTGATACTGCGCCCGTGCGTTCATCGCTTCCTGCGGCGCAGGCTCCTCGTGCGCACGCGCCACATTGGTCGGCGCGGTGCGCCGTCCGTCCGGCAGCACGACAACCTTGGTGCCGATGTTGACGCGATTGAACAGGTCGATCACGTCCGCATTGATGAGGCGGATGCAGCCCGACGAAACCTTGGTGCCGATCGTCGATGGCGCGTTGGTGCCGTGGATGCGATAGAGCGAATTGCCGAGATACATCGCGCGCGCGCCGAGCGGATTGCCCGGACCGCCGGCCATGAAGCGCGGCAGATACGGCTGACGCGCGATCATCTCTGCGGGCGGATGCCAGTCAGGCCATTCCTGCTTGCGCGCGACGTTCTGCGTTCCGGCCCAGGTGAAGCCTTCGCGGCCGACGCCGATGCCGTAACGGATCGCCTTGCCGTTGCCGAGCACGTAATAGAGATACGTGTTCGGCGTATCGATCACGATCGTGCCCGGCGCCTCGTGCGTCGCATAGTTGACGGTCTGGCGGCGCAGGTTCGCCGCGAGCTGCGCCGGCGCTTCATCCTCGCCGGGGAGCGCCTCCTGCTGCGGCATCACCTCGCGGAAGACCGACGACGGGTAACCGGAGCTGTTCGTCATCGCGAGCGGCTGAGCCAGCGCCGCGGCGCTCGACAATAGAGCGGCAGCAATCGCCGACACGGCGACGTGCCATGGATGGACGGTGTTCGGCATGGGTTTCCACTCCCGACATTCCAACCCCTCCTGGCAAACACAACGAACGAAAGCCCGGAGCGGTTCCGCCTGTGGCGGAAGCGATACATGGGCGTTACCCGCGGATTTTCCGCATGGATGCTGGATGCTCTCGGAGTTGTGATGGCGGCACACTCCGCTGTCGTCCCCGCGAAGGCGGGGACGACAACCGAATTTGCCTCAATTCAAAAGGGGAGAAGCCGGTTCGGGGGTGTGACCGAACCGGCTTCTGGGGCGTCGTCTTGGGGTAAAGACGTTGGGGTCGCCTGGGTAAACTTGCTTAGTGGAGCGAGGCGCTGCGTGAGGTCATCGGCATCACGATCACCTTGGTGCCGAGCTTCACGCGGCTGTAGAGGTCTTCGACGTCCGCGTTGGTGAGGCGGATGCAGCCGGACGACACGCGCTGACCGATGGTCTCCGGAGCGTTGGTGCCGTGGATGCGGTACACCGAACCCGAGAGGTACATGGCGCGGGCGCCGAGCGGGTTGCCGGGGCCACCGGCCATGAAACGCGGCAGGTAGGGCTGACGCTCGAGCATCTCGGCGGGCGGCGTCCAATCCGGCCACTCGGCCTTCTTCTCGACGCTCTTGCTGCCGGCCCAGGTGAAGCCTTCGCGGCCGACGCCGATGCCGTAGCGGATCGCCTTGCCGTTGCCGAGCACGAGGTAGAGGAAGGTGTTCGGCGTATCGACGATGATGGTGCCCGGCGCCTCGGCGGTGCGGTAGTCGACGACCTGGCGCTTGAACTTGGCCGGCAGCTCGGTGGTGGCTTCCTCGGTCTCGATCGGCGCGTAGGCGGTCGCCTGCGGGGCGATCGGCTGCGGCGGCATGAACGGGAACAGCGGGAGCGGAGCGGCTGCGGCGGAATTGGCGAGGAGAACGGCGCCGGCGAAAGCGGCGAAACCGATGGTCTTGCTGATCGTGCTGAGCTTGAGCATGACGAACCCCCTGGTTGATCATTGGTCGCGGGGCCGCCGGAAACGGTTCAAAGCCGTTCGAAATTTTTTAAGGGGTAAGGCGGGATTTTTATAACCCGCTGATTCTACTTGTTTTTATGGGCCTCGCGCCCGGCGTGCCAGCCGACCACGGCGTCCGGGACCGAGTCCACGGACGGGAAGTAAGGCTTCAGGTCGATCAGGGGGGTGCCGTCCAGGCAGTCGAGCCCCACCACCTCCAGCCGGTTGCCCTCGATCTTCACGAGCCGGACCACGCTCATGGCGATCGGGTTCGGCCGGACCGGCGAGCGGAGCGAGAAGGTGCCCCGGCCGACACCATAGGTGCCCGGCACCTGGACCAGCAGGTTTCGCTGCACCTTATGCATCCAATAGAGCACCACGATGTGGGTGCAGGTCTCGAGCCCCTTCAGGGCCGGCTGCCAGCGCGGGTCGAGCTCGATGGTGCAGACTGTGCCGCGCTCGCGCGCTTCGCCCGCGTTTTTCGGGCAGTCCTTGCGGGTCTGCCAGGGCGTCCGGATGCGGCCGATGAAATAGACCCCGGCGTCGGTCTCAGCCGGCAGTTCGGCCGCGATCTCGCCCTCGCGAACGTAAGCCTCGGAATGGGTTGGGTTTGCGGGTTGAGACATGGCCTCAGTGTCGCTGGCCGGGCCGCCGCCGCCAAGCTGCAATTTGCGCGGTGCGGAATTGATGGCCCGCCAATTTATCCGATGGCTCCGTTGCCGGGCACTTAAGGTTAGCAAGTCATGAAAGCCTTATGCGTGCTTGGTTTCATGTGGTCCTTTCAGTCGGTATGGCGGTGCTGGCATCGGGCGCGCAGGCCGAGGAGCTGCTGCTCGGCTCGGTCCGCCTGCGTGGCGGCTTCGACCCCAATCCGACGCTTCTGCCTGGCGGCAAATCCAGCGCCTTCACCGGCCTCGACGGCGCCTTCGCCGCCGGCCGCGAGCAGGACGGCCTCAAGGTCGGACTGGTTGGCGAATACGAGCGCACCGATTACCTCTCGAGCGGGCTCGTGCCGACCGATCGCGCCAAGCTTTCGCTCGAAGCCGAGAACACCGCCTTCGACAACTGGAATCTGCGCTCCACCACGCTGATCCAGCGCACATCAAGCGCGACGCTGCGCTCCAGCGATCTGTCCGAGCGCGTGCGCGTGCAATGGACCGGCAGCGTGGTGCGTCCGTTCATCTCCGGCGAGGTGCGGTTCTCCTCGCTGAACGAGACCAACGCGATCCTCACGACGTTCTTGCCGGAGGATCTCCATTATGGCCGCGCAACCGTCATTCCCGGCGTCGCGATCAAGCTCGGCGATGCGGAGTTCGGCACGTCCGTGAATCTTTCCGCGACGCGCTATCTGCGCTCCGAAGACATGTTCGGCTTCCGCCGCGACAACGAACGCATCGAGCCATTCTTGTTCTATCGCTACGACGGGAAGGGGCTCACTTTCGCCGCCGCCGTCTCTCAGCTCAACGGCATCTGGCATGATCCCGATTTCTCGCGCGTGAAGCAGACGATGTACGACGTCTCGCTGACGAAGAAGCTCGATGCCTTCACGCTCGACCTCGCGGCCAAGAAATTCGCCGGCGAGACGTCGTTTCCGATTTCGCCGATCTCCATCACGACGATGCAATCCGCCAAGCTGAGCTGGTCGCCGCGCGAGGAATGGACGTTCGCGGCCTTTGTGAAGAACTTCCACACCGCCTATCTCGACGCGCCATTCAGCACCGACCTTCGCGCTTACGGCGTCACGGCGTCCTACGCCCTCGCCAAGGATTGGCTGATCGGCGCCGAGATTGCGCGCATCAACTCGATCGCGCTGAACGGCGAGCCGGTCGACGGCGGCTCGGTGACGCTTTCGCTGACCAAGAAGTTCAACGGCCTGCCGGCGAAATCGGACAAGCCGACCTGACGGTGGTTCTGCAAAAAGCGGCCGGCAGTGGGGTAGTTGCGGGGACGTCTGCCGGCCGTAAAGTTGGGGAGAAATGCAAGGAAGGAGCCATGAGCGGACGCGCGCACCGCCCATGGCCTAAACGAACCCGATGGCGGGCCCAGCTTCCGGCGTGGTCGGCTTAGTAGCCGCCATGATGGGAGTTGTTGCCACCGAGCAGCGTGCCGAGAAGGCCGTTCTTACCGGTGACGACGGCGACATCGACCTTCAGGCCGTTGTTGCCGCGCCCCGAACCGCCGAGCAGGGAGCCGAGCAGGCCGCCCTTCCCGGTGCTCACCGACGCACCGATGTTGATGCCGTTCTTGCTGCTGCCACCGGCGAAGGCCGAGGTGCACAGAGCCGCGGTCACCGCGGCGATCATCACGAGTTGCTTCATGACGCTTCCTTCCTGAAAAACCGGACACCATTGCCCGGCGCGGGAAGCAATGACGCAGAATAGTTTTATGCGAAACCTTGGATCGAAGTTCATGTTATTTAGTAATATTACGGTATTTCAAATAGATGCGTTCGTTCATCGAAATTGATGCAGTAGAAATATCGTTGAACTTCGGGGCGAAAACGCTGATCCAGTCTGGCATCGCTGCGGAATAACTTGCGCTCGACGAGCGAGACCTGGCTTTGGTGAAGCCGAATATTGGCCCCGGTATTGTTGCTTCATCAGATCCGCGGATGAACCAAACCTGCATTTCGCCTTGCCATCAGGGGTTTAAAGGCATAAAGATATCTTTATATGATGGGAAATATCCCATGAGTGCTGCCATTCGCGATCCCGCCCACTTGCCGTTCGACGCCCTCAACGCGGCCCTGAAAGCCGCAGGCGAGGAAACGCGTCTGCGCATCCTTGCGCTGGTCGGGGAGGCGGAACTGACCGTCTCCGACCTCACTGACATCTTGCGGCAATCCCAGCCGCGTATCTCGCGCCACCTCAAGTTGATGGTGGAGGCGGGACTGATCGAACGTTTTCGCGAAGGCGCCTGGGCGTTCTTTCGTCTCGCCGAGAGCAGCGGCAGCGCCGAACTCGCCCGCGCGCTGATCGCGCGGCTTGATCCGAACGACAGCGTCATCTCGCGCGACCGCGAGCGGTTGACCGCCGTGCGAAAGGCGCGGGCAGAAGCCGCTCAAGAGTATTTCCGTCTGCACGCCGCGCAATGGGATCGCATCCGCAAGCTGCATGTCACCGACGAAGCGGTGGAGCAGGCGATCAGCGAGGCGCTCGGTGACCGGCCGTTCCATTCTCTGCTCGATCTCGGCACCGGCACCGGCCGCATCCTCGAATTGTTCGGCCCGAAGATCGACCGTGGTCTCGGAATTGATCTCTCGCTCGACATGCTGCTTCTCGCACGGGCGCGCATCGAGCGCGCGAACTTGCGCAACTGCTCGGTGCGGCAGGGCGACATCTACGATCTCGCGGTGCCGGCGGCGTCCTTCGATGCCGTCATCATCCATCAGGTGCTGCACTTCCTGGACGACGGTGCGCGCGCCATCCGCGAAGCCGCGCGCGTCCTCGCACCGGGCGGCCGCCTCCTTGTCGTCGATTTCGCGCCGCACGATCTCGAATTCCTGCGCGAGGAGCACGCGCACCGCCGTCTCGGCTTCACGCAGGAGACAGTCGAGCAATGGCTCGCTGCCGCGGGCCTCGACATGACGATGCATCGCAGTCTCGCGCCGGAGCCGGGCTCCGACGGCAAGATCGCGGTGTCGCTGTGGTTGGCGCGCGATCCGCGCGTGCTGATCGCCAACACCAACAAGAAAGAGGTGGCGTGATGATTGCGTCGCAAACCCGCAACAGCCGTCTCGCCACCGCCGGCCGCATTCGCGTCTCGTTCGAGTTCTTCCCGCCGAAGAGCGAGGAGATGGAGAAGAACCTGTGGGAGTCGGTCGGTCGTCTCGCGCCGCTGTCGCCCAATTTCGTGTCCGTCACTTACGGTGCGGGCGGCTCCACGCGCGAGCGCACGCACTCGACCGTGCGCCGCATCCTGAAAGAGACCTCGCTGACGCCCGCGGCGCATCTCACCTGCGTGGCCGCGACGCGCGGCGAGATCGATGAAGTCATCCACGCCTATCGCGACGCCGGCGTGCGTCACATCGTGGCGCTGCGCGGCGATCCGACCAGTGGCGTCGGCGAGAAATACGCGCCGCATCCTGGCGGCTACCAGAATGCTGCCGATCTCGTCTCCGGCATCAAACGCATCGCAGATATCGAGGTGTCGGTTTCGGCTTACCCGGAGATGCATCCCGACAGCCCCTCGGTCGAGGCCGACATCGACATGCTGAAGGCCAAGGTCGATGCGGGCGCGACGCGCGCCATCACGCAATTCTTCTTCGAGAACGACAAATACTTCCGCTATCTCGACCGCGTCCGCGCGCGCGGCATCAACGTGCCGGTGGTGCCGGGGATTCTGCCGGTGCAGAACTTCAAGCAGACCAAGAGCTTTGCTGCGCGCTGCGGCGCCTCGGTGCCGGATTGGCTTGCGGAGCGCTTCGACGGTCTCGATGAGGATGTCGCGACGCGCAAGCTGATCGCGGCCGCTGTCGCCGCCGAGCAGGTGCTCGACCTCGTCGACCGCGGCGTCACCGACTTTCATTTCTACACGATGAACCGCGCCGATCTCGTTTACGCGATCTGTCATCTGTTGGGCCTGCGCCCGCATGATCGTCAGGCGGCATAAGAAACACCGGAACGCACGTGAAACCGTCCCACACCAACGCCCGCAGTCTCCTTCGCCAACTCGCGTCCGAGCGCATCCTTGTGCTCGACGGCGCGATGGGCACGATGATTCAAGAGTTGAAGCTCGACGAGCAGGGCTATCGCGGCGCACGCTTCGACGCCTGGAACCGCGAGGTGCGCGGCAACAATGATCTGCTCAACCTGACGCGGCCCCATGCGATCCGAGACATCCATCTCGCCTATTACCGCGCGGGCGCAGACCTTGTTTCGACCAACACCTTCTCCTCGACGTCCATCGCACAAGCCGACTACGGCATGCAGGACATTGCCTACGAGCTGAACCTCGAGGGCGCGCGGCTCGCGAAGGCCGCGGCGACCCAGGCGGCGAAGGAAGACGGCAAGCCGCGCTTCGTCGCGGGCGCACTGGGTCCGACCAACCGCACCGCGTCGATCTCGCCGGATGTGTCGAACCCCGGCTACCGCGCCGTCACCTTCGACATGCTGCGCGAGGCCTACGGCGAGCAGGTCCGCGGTCTGCTCGACGGCGGCGCGGACGTGCTGTTGATCGAGACGATCTTCGACACGCTCAACGCCAAGGCTGCCATCGCTGCGATTGCCGAGGCGTGCGAACAGCGTGGCATCGACGTGCCGGTGATGATTTCCGGCACGATCACCGACCGCTCGGGGCGTCTGCTCTCGGGGCAGACGCCGGAGGCGTTCTGGCATTCGGTGCGCCACGCCACGCCGGTCTCGGTCGGCCTCAACTGCGCGCTCGGCGCCGCCGAGATGCGTGCGCATGTCGCCGACATGTCGCGCATCGCCGACACGCTGATCTGCGCCTATCCGAACGCCGGTCTGCCGAACGAGTTTGGCCACTATCACGAGAGCCCCGAGGATATGGCGCGCCAGCTCGGCGAGTTCGCTGCGTCCGGCCTCATCAACATCGTCGGCGGCTGCTGCGGCACGACGCCGGCGCATATCCGCGCCATCGCCGATGCGGTGAAGGACAAGACGCCGCGTCAGTTGCCGACCATCGAGCCGCGCCTGCGTCTCTCCGGCCTCGAGCCGTTCATTCTGACAGATCAGATTCCGTTCGTGAACGTCGGTGAGCGCACCAACGTCACCGGCTCCGCGAAGTTCCGCAAGCTCATCACCGCGGGCGACTACACCGCGGCGCTGGCGGTGGCGCGCGATCAGGTCGAGAACGGCGCGCAGATCATAGACGTCAACATGGACGAGGGCCTCCTCGATTCCGCGAACGCGATGACGACCTTCCTCAATCTCGTTGCCGCAGAGCCGGATATCGCACGCGTGCCGGTGATGGTGGATAGTTCGAAATTCTCCGTGATCGAGGCGGGCCTGAAGTGCATCCAGGGCAAGCCGGTGGTGAACTCGATCTCGCTGAAGGAAGGCGAGGCGGCGTTCATCGAGCATGCCAAGATCGTGCGCCGCTACGGCGCGGCGGTCGTGGTGATGGCGTTCGATGAGCAGGGCCAGGCCGACACGATCGAGCGGAAGGTCGCGATCTCCAAGCGTGCTTACGACATTCTGGTCAACAAGGTCGGCTTCCCGCCGGAAGACATCATCTTCGACCCAAACATCTTCGCGGTCGCGACCGGCATGGAGGAGCACAACGGTTACGGCGTCGCCTTCATCGAAGGTGCGCGGCAGATCCGCGAGAAACTTCCGCACGTCCATATTTCCGGCGGCGTGTCGAATCTGTCGTTCTCGTTCCGCGGCAACGAGCCGGTGCGCGAGGCGATGCACTCGGTGTTCCTCTACCACGCCATCAAGGCTGGCATGGACATGGGCATCGTCAACGCCGGCCAGATGGCGGTGTACGACGATCTTGATCCGGAGTTACGTGAGGCCTGCGAGGACGTGGTGCTTAACCGTCGTCCCGATGCAGCCGAGCGCTTGCTGGCCATTGCACAGAAGTTTCAGGGGGCGGGCAAGGAGCAGAAGGCCGCCGATCTCGCTTGGCGCGAATGGCCGGTGGAGAAGCGCCTGTCGCACGCGATGGTGCACGGCATCACCGACTATATCGACGCAGACACCGAGGAGGCGCGGCTCGCCGCCGACCGCCCATTGTCGGTGATCGAAGGACCGCTGATGGCCGGCATGAACGTGGTCGGCGATCTGTTCGGCTCTGGCAAGATGTTCCTGCCGCAGGTGGTGAAGTCCGCGCGCGTGATGAAGCAAGCGGTCGCGCACCTGATGCCGTTCATGGAGAAAGAGAAGGCCGAGCGCGGCGGCAGCAATCGTGCGTCGTCGGCCGGAAAAATCCTGCTCGCCACCGTGAAGGGCGACGTCCACGACATCGGCAAGAACATCGTCGGCGTCGTGCTCCAGTGCAACAATTACGAGGTGATCGACCTCGGCGTCATGGTGCCGGCGGCGAAGATTCTTGAAACCGCGAAGGCCGAGAATGTGGACGTCATCGGTCTGTCCGGCCTCATCACGCCCTCGCTCGACGAGATGTGCCATGTGGCGGCTGAGATGGAGCGGCAGAACTTCGATCTGCCGTTGCTGATCGGCGGCGCGACCACGAGCCGCGTCCACACCGCCGTGAAGATCGACCCGAACTACAACCGCGGGCAGACGGTCTATGTCACCGACGCGAGCCGCGCGGTCGGCGTTGCCTCCGCGTTGATGGGCCGCGAGAGCCGTCAGAAGTATGTGGACGAAACGCGTGCGGAATACGCCCGCATTGCGGCGACGCATGCGCGCGCACAGGAGGACAAGAAGCGTCTGTCGCTGTCGGATGCTCGCGCCAACGCGCTGAAGCTCGACTGGAAGAACTATGCCCCTCCACGTCCGACGTTCATCGGCTCAAGGGTGCTCGAGGACTATTCGGTGGCCGAGCTTGTCGCATATATCGACTGGTCGCCGTTCTTCTCGACGTGGGAACTCGCCGGCAAGTATCCGGCGATCCTCGATGACAAGATCGTCGGCGAAGCCGCGCGCAGCCTCTTCGCGGATGCGCAGAAGATGCTGAAGGAGATCGTCGAGAAGAAGTGGTTCAAGGCCTCGGCCATCGTCGGCTTCTGGCCCGCCAATTCGGTCGGTGACGACATCCAGGTTTTCGCTGACGAAGCTCGAAAGAAGCCGATCGCGGAGCTGCATACGCTGCGGCAGCAACTGGCCCGCCGCGAAGGCCGCTCAAACGTGGCGCTGGCCGATTTCATCGCGCCGCAGGGCACGCCGGACTACATCGGCGG
>BFBZ01000802.1_pt1 | contig 25381 bp, 26 predicted proteins | sample 1888401 | NCBI WGS metagenome assembly BFBZ01 (sample SAMD00112614, study PRJDB3348) | symbiont metagenome | host: Chara braunii
TCGTCGCAGCTTGTTTCGATGCCGAGAATACGAAGAATGGACGCCATGGAGAAAGTTCGTTGCCTACAGGTCGATTGCGATAAAGCGGAAATATGGTTACGGGAACTGTCGGTAACAACGGATCAAAGCGGATGCAAACAAAACCTTTCCGGATCGGCACGCGCGGCAGCCCGCTGGCGCTCGCCCAGGCGCACGAGGCCCGCGATCGTCTGATGGCGGCGCATGGCCTTCCGGAAGAGATGTTCGAAATCGTCGTTCTCACCACCAAGGGCGACCGTATCACCGACCGCTCACTGGCGGCGATCGGCGGCAAGGGCCTGTTCACGGAAGAGCTGGAAGAGAAGCTGATCTCGGGTGAGCTCGACTTCGCGGTGCACTCCGCCAAGGACATGGCGACGAAAATTCCGCAGGGGCTGGCACTGACGGCCTACCTGCCGCGCGAGGACATCCGTGATTCCGTCATCGGCCGCACGGCACCGAGGTTGATCGAACTGCCGCATGGCGCGACGGTCGGCTCCGCATCTCTGCGCCGTCAGGCGCTGATCCGCCGCCTGCGCCCCGATATCAATGTCATTACCTTCCGTGGCTCGGTCCAGACCCGGCTGCGCAAGCTGGAAGAGGGCCAGGCGGACGCAACGCTGCTTGCCGTTGCCGGCCTAAAGCGGCTTGGCAAGGTCGAGGTCATCACCGATATCCTCGATCCCGACGAATTCCCGCCGGCTCCGGCGCAGGGCGCAATCGCCATCGAAAGCCGGATCGCCGACAGCCGGATGAACGACCTGCTCGCCGCCATCAATGACGGCCCCACCTTTGACACCGTCTCCTGCGAACGTGCCTTCCTGGCAGCGCTCGACGGCTCCTGTCGAACGCCGATTGCCGGTTATGCGGTCTGCGAGGGCGATCATCTGCGCTTCTTCGGCATGATCCTCACGCCCGACGGACAGCAGGTGCATACGACCACCATCGAGGGCAATCGCCGCGATGCCGAGGCGCTCGGCACCAATGCCGGCCAGGCCATACGCGCCGAGGCGGGCAGCACCTTCTTCGAAGACTGGATCTGATATCCGATGCGCGTCGTCGTCACCCGCCCCCAGCATTCGGGTGAACGCACCATCAGGCGGTTGGCGCAGATGGGTCACGAAGCCCTGTCGTTGCCCTTGGCCGAACCGGTCCATCATGTCGACGAGGCGAGGCGCGCGCTCCTGGATACACATGGCGCCATAGCCATCACCAGCGCCGAAGCGATTCGGGTTCTTGCGACGTTGGGGTCCGATCTCGCCGAGCATCTCAATCGCCCCCTCTTTGCCGTCGGCAAGGCCACGGCGAAAGAAGCCACCGATCTCGGCTTTACCGATATTGCCATATCCGAGGGCGGCGGCACCGAGCTGGCGGCGCTGATTTCCGCCCATCCCGCCAGCCTTGCGAACGCTCCCCTCCTCTATCTCGCGGGCCATCCCCGCGCTGCCGGCTTCGAGGCAAGATTGACCGAGCTGCAGCTGCCGTTCCACACGGTCGAATGCTACCGGATGCGAGATATCCTTCCCGGCGAGGATATCCTGCGTCGATTTTTCAAAGATGCGCGCACAGATGCCCTGCTGCTCTATTCCCAGCAGACGGCACAGCGCTTTTTCAGCCTGCCCTTCGTTCAACAAAATCCCGCGCTTTTTGCTGAAACACGCTTCCTCTGCCTGAGTGAGGCCATTGCAGCGGCGATCCCGCCCGCCATGCGTTTACATGTCGATATTGCCGACATGCCGGATGAGGACAGACTTCTGGCGCTGCTTGTCTCAGAGTAAGGCCGCAATTTTGATCTAAGGTCTTTCCATAATGGCCTTGTCTGTCTAACTTCGTTGCAGCGCATGAAAAGAGGACCTCCATGGTACCGGGAAAACCGCCTAACCATTCGAAGCCCAATGACGAGCCGGTCACGATTGATCTGGAAGCCGAAAAAACTGCGCAGGACGCAGCCCATGAGGATGTGACGGAGCGTCACCATGGCGAATTCGCCTCTTCCTCCGCCAATGAAGTGGAAATGCCGCTGGAGGCGGAGAAGGAACCGCTGCGCGAGGATACTCAAGCCAGCAGCTATGATCCGGACCCGGAAGAGCCGCAGGCCACAGCGGCGCGACAGCCTGATCCCGCCCCTTCCTATTCCGGACAGCCGCCGCGACGGGAGGGCGCGACTTCGGGTCTGATCGCCGCCGGTATCGTTGGCGGACTGATTGCGCTCATTGGCGCCGGCGCCATTCAATATGCCGGCCTGTTGCCGGGCCAAGGTGCGGCCAAGGATAATTCCGCCGAGATCGCAGCGCTCAACTCTGAAATCGACGGATTGAAGCAAAGCGTTGCCAAACTCGCCTCCGCTCCCGCGCCAAAGCCCGACAATGCGCTTGCCGCCCGTGTCGCAGCGCTCGAGACCACGGCTGCCAGCAACACCTCGGCGGGCGGCTCCGCGGGTGTGACCAGCGGCGATGCCGATCAGAAGGTCGCTTCGCTCAGCGCGGAGGTCGAGCAGCTGAAGGCGGATCTCGGCAAGGCGACCCAAAGTCAAGCGACATCCGACGCCGAAGTCGGCAAGCGTCTCGATGATGCCGAAAAGAAGCTCAACCAGCCGAGCCAGGAAAGCGCCGTTGCCCGCGCCATCGCCGCTGCCGCGCTGAAGGCGGCGATTGATCGTGGCGGCCCCTTCCGGCCCGAGCTCGATACCTTTGCCAATGTCGCGCCGGACGATCCGGCCGTGGCCGATCTCAAGAATTTCGCCCAGACCGGCGTTCCCTCGCGCGCCGATCTGATCCGTCAGGTGACGGATGTTACCACCGCCATTGTCGCCACCACGCAGAGTGACGATTCCAACCAGAGCTGGAGCGACCGTCTGATGTCGGGCGCCAAGTCGCTGGTGCAGGTGCGCCCCGTTGGCAACGTTCCCGGCGACAGCGTCGATGCAGTCGCCGCGCGTTTCGAAGACAAGGTGAAGAATGGCGATCTGCCGGGCGCGGTGACCGAGTGGAACAGCCTGCCCGACGCCGCCAAGTCGACCTCCGCCGCCTTCAAGCAATCGCTGGAAGCCCGCATCCGCGTCGAAGATCTGGTAAGCGATGCGCTGTCGAAGGCCATCGCCAATACCGGGAAACAGAATTAAGGACGGAGCGCGCAGCAATGATCAGACTGCTTATCTTCGCCATTCTCGTCCTGGCTCTCGGCTATGGCTTTTCATGGCTTGCGGATCGCCCAGGCGATCTCTCCCTGGTCTGGGAAGGCCAGCTCTACCAGACCAGGCTGATCGTGGCCGCCGGCATATTGATAGCGCTGATTGCCGCCGTCATGATTGCCTGGTGGTTCCTGCGATTGATCTGGACCTCGCCGCATTCCGTCACCCGCTATTTCCGCGCCCGCAAGCGTGACCGTGGCTATCAGGCGCTTTCCACCGGTCTGATTGCTGCCGGTGCCGGCAACGCCCTGCTTGCACGGAAAATGGCAGCGCGTACCCGTGGTCTGATCCGTGCCGACCAGGAACCGCTCATCAATCTGCTCGAGGCTCAGGCGGCGCTGATCGAAGGCAAGCACGACGAGGCACGCCAGAAATTCGAGCTGATGGCCAACGACCCGGAAACGCGCGAGCTCGGCTTGCGCGGGCTCTACCTTGAAGCCAAGCGCCTCGGTGCGCATGAGGCCGCGCGGCAATATGCCGAAAGGGCTGCCGATCAGGCTCCTTATCTACCCTGGGCGGCACAGGCGACGCTCGAATATCGCAGTCAGTCCGGCCGCTGGGATGACGCCATCAAGCTGCTCGATCAGCAGAAGGTCGCCCACGTCGTCGACAAGACAACAGCCAACCGCCAGCGCGCCGTGCTGCTGACCGCGCGCGCCAGCGACAAGCTCGAGAGCGATCCGGCCGGTGCTCGCGACGATGCGCTTGCGGCCCTGAAACTGGTGGATGATTTCGTGCCGGCGGCGCTCATAGCCTCCAAAGCCCTGTTTCGCGAGGATAAGGTGCGCAAGGCCGCGTCCATGCTGGAGCAGGTCTGGAAAACCCAGCCGCATCCCGAGATAGGCAAGGCCTATGTGCGTGCCCGCAGCGGCGATTCCGTCGTCGATCGGCTGAAGCGTGCCGAACGGCTGGAGGCCATCCGGCCGAACAATGTCGAGGCATTGCTGCTCACCGCCAAGGCGGCGCTCGATGCGGGCGATTTCAGCAAGGCCCGCGCCAAGGCCGAAGCCGCCGCGCGGATCGATGCCCGCGAGGGCGCCTTCCTGCTTCTGGCCGATATCGAGGAGGCCGAGACCAATGACCAGGGCCGCGTGCGCCATTGGATGGCACAGGCGCTGCGCGCCCCGCGCGACCCTGCCTGGGTTGCCGACGGTTTCGTATCCGACAAATGGCTGCCGCTATCGCCGGTCACGGGCCGTCTCGACGCTTTTGAATGGAAGGCACCCTTCGGCCAAGTCGAGGGACCGGTGGAGGAAGGGTCTGTCGTATCTGTCGATGCCGCGCTGAAATCGCTGCCGCCGGTGCGCGAGGCCGCTCCCGCAACCGCGACGGAGCCACCGAAAGCACCGAAAGTTGTATCGCCAGCAGCCAATACCTATGTCATGGAATTGGAGCCGACGGTGGCAAAACCGACGCCGAGCGCATCCGTCGCCGCGCCACAGCCGGCGCAAAAAGAGCCGGAACCACGGCCCTTTTTCGGCGGCGCGCCGGATGATCCGGGTGTGAAAGACCAAAAGCTTGAACCGGAACCCAAGACACGGCTCAAGTTGTTCTAGAGCAATTCCAGTAAAGCTACGCAGCGCTTTTGCCGGAATTGCGGAAAAACAAAAAGATCGAGCATGGTGCCCCCAAGAACCCTGCTCCACGTGCTTTAAGAATGGAAACGGATGTTCGAACGCTTTCAGGAATTTCTCCACAACCTGACCCAGGATCACCCCAAATCCGGCTTTGCACCCGACGATCCGCGCGTTGCGGTGGCGGCACTCTGCATCCAGGTCATGGAAGCGGACGGCAAGATCGAGAACAGCGAGAAGAAGCGGCTGCGCAAGCTCTTGAAGGAGCAATACGGTCTTGACGGCCGCGAGCTCGATCGACTGATCGCAGCCGGCGAGGAAGCCGAAAGCGAGGCGGTCGATTACTACCGCTTCACCTCGGATCTGAAACGCCATCTCGATGGTGCCCAGCGGCTGGAACTGCTCGGCATTCTCTGGGATATCGTCTATGCCGATGGTGAGCGCAGCGAGATGGAAGACCACGCGATCTGGCGCATCGCCGATCTCATGGGCATTTCCGACCGCGAGCGCATCATGAAGCGCCAAGAGGCGGCCGCCCGCGCACCCGGTTCCAAGGTGGAGACGGGCAATGATGATTGAAGCGCCGAAGAGCGCAGGCCGACCCATATTGATCGTGCTCCATCAGGAGCGTTCCAGCCCCGGCCGCGTCGGCCAGATGCTGCTGGAGAAGGGCTACGATCTCGATATCCGCCGCCCGGTCCTTGGTGAAAGCCTGCCCTCGACGCTCGCGGCCCATGCCGGCGCCGTCATTTTCGGCGGTCCGATGAGCGCCAACGACCCGGATGATTTCGTCAAGGCGGAAATCGACTGGCTCAAGGYCCCCCTCAAGGAAAACCGCCCCTATCTCGGCATATGCCTCGGCGCGCAGATGCTTGCCCGTCAGCTCGGCGCCAAGGTGGGCGCGCGCGACGACGGCAAGACCGAGATCGGCTGGTATGCGCTGAATCCGACGGAACGGGGCCGGCTGCTGATGCGCTGGCCGCAGATGGTGTATCATTTCCACCGTGAAGGCTTCGAGCTGCCGCATGGAGCCGATCTGCTGGCCACCGCCGAGACCTACCCCAACCAGGCCTATCGCTACGGCGCCAATGCCTGGGGCCTGCAGTTCCACGCCGAACTCACGCGCGCCATGATGCAGCGCTGGGTCGTGCATGGCGAGCACCGCTTCTGCATGCCGAACGCCCAGCAGGGTCGCGAGCATCTGGAAGGCCGCATGATCTTTGACGCCGCGCTGAAAGCCTGGCTGTCGGAATTCCTCGATCTGGTCTTCGAGGGCAAGCAGGCGATGGCTGCCTGAGGCGACCGATATCTCAGTTCGCCGCGAGAATTCGATCATATTGCTGGATCGCCCGGCGGATCGATCCGGCATATAGTCTCATCTTTTCAGTATCTGTTATCAGCACATCCCTCACATATCTCGGGATCTCCAGCTGCACGCCGGCATTCCGCCTGCCGCGATTGCATATGTTGCCTGTCCCGGTACCCGCCAGAGCCTCGCCTCTCGTCCTCGCAATCACAGCAAAGCCATTCTCCCGTAACGACTGAACGATCAAATCGCGAAGCGCCGTATCGAGGCCGCCGACCCAGCTTGTTTCCGGATCGTCCCTGTCCAATCGGCCATGAATGGCGACGACGACCTGTGATCCGGACACGAGGCCAAGCGCCATCGGCTCGTCGAAATGCGCGGAAGTGATGTGCAGATCGTGATGCGACCTGTCTGCCGCCAACCCTTCGAAACAGTAGAAGGAGAAGCTCTCCGCCGCTATCTCCACCGTAATCTCCGAGGTGGTCGGCTCGATGAAGCCACCATGGGGAGCGATAATGGCAACGGGCGAGGACCGATCTTCCATGCGGATGCGGTAGTCGACGCCCTCGACCTCATGCTCCTGCAGCGCTGAGAACGAACCATATTGATCCGGCTGCCTTGTCATGCCGCAGCCTCACGCCGGCTGCGGTTCGCCGTCGCGATCGGGCGCGTTCAGGCTGTCGATCCGGCGAAGTTGCGGGAAGCCGGTTGCCCAGAGCACGGCAACGGCGAGCGTGCCGATGCCGCCAATGACGACGGCGGGGATGGCGCCGAAATAATGAGCCATGGTGCCGGCACGAAACTCGCCAAGCTCGTTGGACGCCCCGACGAAGACCATGTTAACGGCATTGACCCGGCCACGCACATGATCCGGCGTCCAGAGCGTGATCAGCGTCTCGCGGACATAGACCGAGATCAGGTCGGAGGCGCCCATGATCGCAAGAGCCGCAATCGACAGCCAGGCCGCGTGCGAAATGCCGAAGATCAGCGTCCCGAGGCCAAACATGGCGACGCCGATGAACATGCAGATTCCGGCGCGGTTGCGGATGGGGTAGGTCGCCAGAAACAGGCCCATCGCAATGGCGCCGAAGCTTGGCGCGGCGCGCAGCAGGCCGAGGCCCCAGGGGCCAAGCGTCAGGATATCGCGCGCATAGATGGGCATCAGCGCGACGGCGCCACCCAATAGCACGGCGAAGAGATCGAGCGAGACGGCGCCGAGAACCACCTTTTCCGACCAGATGAACCTGAAACCGGCAAGCATCTCGTTCAGGCTTCGCGCCTCATGGGCGACGCGCTGCTGCGGCTTCGGAATCAGGAAAGTCAGCACCGAACCGGCGGCAAAGAAAAGCACCGCCACCGTATAGGCGACGCCGGCGCCGACACCATAGAGCAGGCCGCCTGCGACCGGCCCGAGAATAGCCGCAGCGTCCCACGACATCGAATTCCAGGTGATGGCATTCGTCAGGTCTTCGGGCGGTATGAGGTTTGGCGCCAGAGACTGCATCGCGGGCGTCATGAAGGCGCGCTCGATGCCGAAGACGGTAAGGATCAGGAAGACCGGCAGCGGCGCAAAGGTGCCCGACACGGTCAGGAACAGCAGAGCCGCAGTGCAAAGGGTACCAACAAAGATGCAGATCGCAGCAATCATGCGCCTGTTGTAGCGGTCGGCCACCGTGCCCGTCACCAGGATCAGCAGCAGTGACGGCAGGAACTGCACCAGGCCGATCAGACCGAGATAAATCGGCTTGCCCGTGTGCTCATACATCTGCCAGCCGACGGAGACGCTGACCACCTGCGTCGCAAAGGCCGTCAGAAACCGCGCGAAGAAGAAATAGCTGTAGGCGATGTGCCTGAAGGCGGCAAACCGGTCTCCGCTTGCAGCGAACGACATGGGGCGAGACTTTCCGGCGCGGCGGCCGATGCAAAACGCACGCTCGACGGCCTTTTAAACATGATTCAACATGCTTCAAAGCATGGGACTTGCCCGTTTAGTCGCCAATGTCTACATGTCTGTCAACCGCGAAATGGAGACTGACATGCTCGCCTTATTTCAAACCATTGATCTGGCTTTGAATCTTTATACTTGGGTGCTGATCGCCAGCGCCATCTTTTCTTGGCTCTATGCTTTCAACGTCATCAATTCGAGCAATCAGTTCGTCGGCTCCGTCGGCAACTTCCTTTATGCGGTCACCGAGCCGGCGCTTCGCCCGATCCGCCGCATCCTGCCCGATCTCGGCGGCATCGATATCTCGCCCGTCATCCTGCTGCTGCTCATCTTCTTCATCCGCTCGCTGATGTGGAATTCGCTCGTTCCGCTTTTCCTGCGGTGAACCAACCGTGGCAGGCATCTTCGGATCACCTGCGGCTTTCCGTGCGTCTCACGCCCAATGGAGGGCGTGACTCGATCGACGGCGTCGAGACCGGCAGCGACGGCCAATCCTATCTGAAGGCGCGCGTCTCGGTCGCGCCCGAAAAGGGCAAGGCCAACAAGGCGCTGATCGCGCTGCTTGCCAGAAATATGGGCATTCCCAAATCCTCGCTTGAACTGGTCAGCGGCGATACCGCGCGTAAAAAAATCCTCCGGATCGAGGGCGAGCCGGAGGATCTGATGCAAAGATTAAACGCTATCGCGAAGGCCTGATCAGGCCTTTTCCTTCTTGGCGCGCTCGATAGCTTCGAGAATGAGCTCGCCGGCTTCCTTGGAGCCACCCCAGCCAAAGATCTTCACCCACTTGCCGGGCTCCAGGTCCTTGTAATGCTCGAAGAAGTGCTCGATCTGCTTCAGCGTGATCTCGGGCAGGTCGGTATGTTCCTTGACCTTCTCGTAACGCAGCGTCAGCTTCGGCGAGGGAACGGCAATGATCTTCTCGTCCTTGCCGGAATTGTCTTCCATCTTCAGCACGCCGATCGGGCGGACATTGATGACGCAGCCCGGAACCAGCGGACGGGTGCTGGCGATCAGCACGTCGATCGGGTCGCCATCTTCGGAGAGCGTGTGAGGAACGAAGCCGTAATTGCCCGGATAGGTCATCGGCGTATAGAGGAAACGGTCGACGACCAGCGTGCCGGCCTCCTTATCCATTTCGTACTTGATCGGATGACCGCCGACCGGCACTTCAACGATGACGTTGATGTCTTCGGGCGGGTTCTTGCCAATGGAAATCGCGTCGATGCGCATGCGTGTCCCCTAATAAGGATGGTTGCCGCCAGCCAAATAATCGGAATCATGACGCAACGCAACAATCCATCGATAGAGTGGAGGATTTAGTTGCCGTCAGGGCCAGACGAAACCGATCTTCTTCAACTGCCGATGATCGAAAGTTTCGATGCCTTCGCAGAAATCCGCGCCATCCTGTCCGCGATAGAAGCGATAGGCATTTTCGTTTTCTTCGAGGCACCAAACCACCAGGCCCTTGCAGCCGAGCGACTTCAGCAACCGGCGCGCCTCGCCGAAAAGCATGCGCCCCAAGCCCAGGCCCTGATATTGCGGACGCAGATACAGCTCGTAGATCTCGCCTTCCTGCGGAAGGGCGCGGGCACGGTTGAGCCCGAGCGTCGCATAGCCGGCAATCTCGCCGGCAACGTCCAGAACCAGCAGCGTCGCCGGTCCGCTGGTCGCCTTGCGCCACCAGGACTCGCCACGACGCTCAATCATCTGGCCAAGCGCGCGATGCGGAATGATGCCGGCATAGGTGTACTGCCAGGACTGGCGGTGCACCTCCGAAATGGCCCGGGCATCGTGGGGTTCTGCCCGCCGAACATCAATCGACAACGTCTTCATAACGGCTACTCTGGTCTTGCAGGCCCGAATTAACCATCCTCATTCATAAAGACGGCAAACTTGCCCACAGGCTTTATCCGTGGATCATCCACAAAAATTAACGACTTTTTAACCTTTGCCACAAGGGCTCAAAAATCGAACACACAAAATAAAACCCCGGCACAATGGCCGGGGTCAGATGCTTTGAAACGATACAGATTGCCTGTTACGCGGTGCGCGCCTTTTCAAAGCGCTTACGCTCGTTCGGGTCGAGGTACATCTTGCGAAGGCGAATCGACTTCGGCGTGACTTCCATCAGCTCGTCGTCCTGGATCCAGGAAAGCGCGCGGTCGAGCGTCATGCGGATCGGCGGCGTCAGCTTCACGGCTTCATCCTTGCCGGCGGCACGGATGTTGGTCAGCTGCTTGCCCTTGAGCACGTTGACTTCGAGGTCGTTGTCGCGGGAGTGAATGCCGATGATCATGCCGGCATAGACCTTTTCACCCGGCTCGATGATCATCGGACCACGATCTTCCAGGTTGAACATCGCGTAGGCGACGGCTTCGCCGGAGGCGTTGGAGAGCAGCACGCCGTTGGTGCGGCCGCCGATCGCGCCCTTGAAGGGCTGATAGTCATGGAACAGACGGTTCATGATGGCGGTGCCGCGCGTATCCGTCAGCAGTTCCGACTGATAGCCGATGAGACCACGGGTCGGTGCGAAGAACTTCAGGCGCAGGCGGTTGCCGCCTGACGGACGAAGCTCGACCATTTCGGCCTTGCGCTCGGACATCTTCTGGACAACGACACCGGAATGCTCTTCATCGACGTCGATGACGACTTCTTCGATCGGCTCCAGCATCTGGTCGGTGGCTTCGTCCTTGTGCATGACGACGCGCGGACGCGATACGGCAAGCTCGAAGCCTTCACGGCGCATGGTTTCGATCAGAACGGCGAGCTGCAATTCGCCGCGGCCGGAGACGTAGAACGAATCCTTGCCTTCGGCTTCTTCGATCTTCAGCGCGACGTTACCTTCAGCTTCCTTGAACAGGCGGTCGCGAATGACGCGCGAGGTAACCTTGTCGCCTTCGGTACCGGCCAGCGGGCTGTCGTTAACGATGAAGGACATGGTAACGGTCGGCGGGTCGATCGGCTGGGCGTGCAGCGCCTCGGTCACCGACGGATCGCAGAACGTGTCGGCAACCGTGCCCTTCGACAGGCCGGCGATGGCGACGATATCGCCCGCATGGGCTTCTTCGATCGGCGTGCGCTCGATGCCGCGGAAGGCGAGAATCTTGGAAATGCGGCCGGTTTCGATCAGCTTGCCATCCTGGCCCAGAACCTTGACGGCCTGGTTCGGCTTGATCGAGCCCGAATGAATGCGGCCAGTGATGACACGGCCGAGGAAGGGGTTGGATTCGAGCAGCGTGCCGATCATACGGAACGCGCCGTCTTCTTCGCCGACACTCGGCTCCGGCACATGCTTCAGCACGAGATCGAGAAGCGGGCCAAGGCCATCCTCAACCGGACCATCGGGCGAATAGTTCATCCAGCCGGCGCGGCCAGAGCCGTAAAGGATCGGGAAGTCGAGCTGCTCGTCGGTGGCGTCGAGCGCTGCGAAGAGATCGAAGACTTCGTTGATGACTTCTTCGTGGCGGGCATCCGGGCGGTCGATCTTGTTGATCGCGACGATCGGGCGGAGACCGACCTTCAGCGCCTTGCCGACGACGAACTTCGTCTGCGGCATCGGACCTTCCGAGGAGTCGACCAGCACGATGGCGCCATCGACCATCGACAGGATGCGCTCGACTTCACCGCCGAAGTCGGCGTGGCCGGGCGTGTCGACGATGTTGATGCGCGTGCCCTTCCAGACAACCGACGTCGCCTTGGCGAGAATGGTAATACCGCGCTCTTTTTCCAGATCGTTGGAATCCATCATGCGCTCGACGGTGCGCTGGTTCTCGCGGAAGGATCCGGACTGCTTCAGAAGCTCGTCGACGAGGGTGGTTTTCCCATGGTCAACGTGCGCGATGATCGCGATGTTGCGAAGTGCCATTTGTCTTAATCTCTGAGGCTGGGGCGCTGTATAAAACAAACAGGCCAATTTCATTTGGCGCGCTCATAGCCTTTTTTTCGCGATTGCGAAAGGGGGGAGGCGCGAAAGGGGCTGAAAGCTTGCCGCCACGCCTCACGAATACATCAATCCACCGCTGGCGGATAGGAGAAGTCTCCCCGCCGCCAAACCGCAAATATCGGCAATATGCAGCGCCTTGGCGGGATTTTTGCTGATACGTCAGGCGGCGCGTTTCAGCAGCCAGGCATCATGATTGATGAGGAAGCCCCTGAGCCGATCGGGATAATCCGGCGTGACCGCATCCCGCACGCTTTGCCGCAAAGCCAGCTCCCCGCGCCATGCCGTCACACGCGGCAGCGCATCGAATAGGCCCGTCGGTGCGATGGCATCGAATACCTCGAAGTAACGGAAGATCGGCGCGAAGACCGCATCGACCAGGCTAAAAGCCTTGCCCGCGAAAAACGGCCCGTCGTTCAATTGAGCCTCGACACGGCCGAACTTGTCGATCAGCGCCTTGCGCTTGGCCTCATACGTTCCTTCATCCCTGGCGGTCTCGAGCCCCCACAGATCCGACAGGATGGAAGAGCCGAACTCCATCCAGCCGCGATGGCGGGCGCGCGCCAACGGATCGGCGGGATGTAGCCTGACGCCGGGKTGGGKTTCCTCGAGATATTCACAGATTACGGCGCTTTCGAACAACACCGTTTCTGATCCGCCGCCCTGCTGGACGATCAGGAGGGGCACCTTGCCGAGCGGCGAGATGGCCAGAAACCAGTCGGGCTTTGCCGCCAGATCGACATAGCGGATCTCGAACGGCACGGCCTTTTCGGCAAGCGTGATCGCCGCCCGCTGGACATAGGGGCAAAGGTAGTGGCTGACGAGGGTCAATGCTGCGTCGGACATGGTCGAATCTCCGGAGTGTTCATCCATAGTAGATGTAATTGCATCTATATGCGCACTTGCCAGTTTGGTCAATATAGATGTAATTGCATCCATGTCCGATTGTTCAGATGCAGCCTCCGCAAAGCCCTCCGCCGCCATCACGCGGGCATGGGTGCGCCTCATGCGCGCTCAGCAAATCACACTTGCGGCCATCGAGCAGGATTTGAAGGCCACCGGCCTGCCGCCGCTTGGCTGGTACGACGTGCTGCTGGAGCTAGCGCGGGCCGCGGACGGCAAGCTGCGGCCCTATGAAATCGAAGAACGCACGCTGCTTGCCCAACATAACCTGTCCCGCCTCCTCGACCGGATGGAGAAAGCCGGCCTCGTTCACCGCGAGATCTTTTCCGAGGACGGTAGAGGTCGCTGGGTGATTATCACCGAGGCGGGGAATGCGATGCGAACCCGCATCTGGACCGTCTATGCCGCCGCGCTCCAACGCCACCTGGGCGACAGACTGGATGACACCCAGGCCGATCAATTGGCCGATCTGTTGACTGTGCTTTCGCGCAAAGCCTGATCGGCGCGGCGAAGGCTATCCGCCCCGCGCACAGCGCAGAATTTACAATGCAGGCTCCTTAGGGAATAACAGCCTTGGAACTGACCTGAAAAAGCCGGGGAATTGATTGGTGAAGCCGTCAACAGCAACAAGCCCCGATGCCGCTATCGGTCAGCCCCGAGGCACCGCTGGCGAAGTCTTTCTTGCCTTTCTCAAACTTGGCCTCACCTCGTTTGGCGGTCCGATCGCTCACCTGGGATATTTCCGCGATGAGCTGATCATTCGCCGGAAATGGACAAGCGAGGAAGGCTATGCGGATCTGGTCGCCCTCTGTCAGTTTCTGCCGGGTCCGGCTTCCAGCCAGGTCGGATTCGCGCTCGGCCTCTTGCGCGGCGGTATTGGAGGCGCGCTTGCAGCGTGGGCAGCCTTTACGCTGCCTTCGGCGATCCTTCTGGTTGCCTTTGCCATGGCGGCAACCGCATTTGACGGGCCGGTGGGAGCTGGCTTGCTCCATGGCCTCAAGATCGTCGCAGTCGCCGTGGTCGCACAAGCCGTCTGGGGCATGGCGCGCACCCTGACGCCCGATAAGGAGCGAGCCAGCATTGCGCTGGCGGCAGTCCTGATCATCGTCTTTGTTCCGAGTGCGGTGGGGCAGATCGCGGCAATCGCCACAGGTGCTTTCGCCGGATTGCTGTTCTGCCGCAATGAAGCTGTGTCCACCGCGCACCACGTCTCATTCCGCATTCCAAGGCGTGTCGGACTTTTGTGCCTGATCTGCTTTTTTGGGCTGCTCGGCCTGCTGCCAATCCTCGCCAGCCTCAGCGGGTCGCAAGGAGTGGCGTTGTTTAGCGCATTCTATCGCTCCGGATCGCTCGTTTTTGGAGGCGGCCATGTTGTACTGCCCCTCCTGCAGGCAGAGGTGGTCAATACGGGCTGGGTCAGTGCCGATGCGTTCGTGGCGGGATATGGCGCCGCACAAGCCGTACCGGGACCGTTGTTTAGTTTCGCGGCCTATCTCGGCGCAGTGACAGGGCCTGCACCACACGGCTTGGCAGGAGCGGCAATTGCACTTGTTGCAATTTTCCTGCCCGGCCTTCTGCTATTGATCGGCACTTTGCCATTCTGGGATGACGTCCGCCGCTACCCGCTCGCACAGGCCGCCATGCGCGGTGCCAGCGCGGCAGTCGTCGGTATCCTCGCCGCCGCGCTCTATAACCCGGTCTGGACGAGCGCAATCCTGCGGCCGTATGATTTCGCAGCTGCGCTGGCCGGTTTCGTATTGCTTGTAGCCTGGAAGACCCCGCCCTGGATTGTCGTGGTCTCGATGGGCTTGGCGGGAATAGGCCTCGCCTTCATCTGAAAATCGACAAACAAAGCTTGCATCCATAGATAGATATTGCCCATCCTGACGTTTGCTGGTCCATTCTAGAATTCCAGCTATTGCTGGAAAGTTGCATCGAGACTTGAATGCTTGATGTCGATTAGCGAGATGGACGGATATCCTACGGAATTAGGCAGGACATTTTCGAGCCGTCTGCGGGATATCCGCAACAGGTCAAGGTCGCCATGATCGACGGAGGCGAGCAAGCTGCATGAATGATGCGATCGAACCTACCTTCAGCATGAATGGTTTGCCGTGGACTTCCGAGAAAATAGCAGAGGCTGCATCACAGATACGCCAAGGTGGGCGTGTCGGTTTTGCCTTTGGTGTTGATGCGCTTGCGCATCTATTGGAGCTGGATGCGCGCGTCTTCTCAACACGACCAGATCTGAAGCTTACGGTCTGGACCGTCGCATCTCAGGCCTATAGCGATGAGGAATTGAATACCCTCGCCTCTCTCCGCAACGTGAAAAAATTGGAAATGAGTGGCGTCAAACAAAAGTCACTCATGCCGCTGGCAAATTTCACGACGCTTAACGCTCTTGAACTCAAGACAAGCGCGCCGGTCGATCTCAGCTTCCTTTCGTCGCTGGGGCGCCTGCAGGAGCTTAGCCTTCTAGGGAAATTTACAGAGTTGGATGCCGTTGCCGGCTGTATCGGACTGCAAAAACTCTATCTCAGTACAGCACTTGCATCCTATGCCACCCTTGCAGAGATGCGAGGCCTACGAGCCCTAACCCTTGATGCCTGCAACGTCCCTCCGGACCTCTCGCCACTTAACCAGCCAGCTCTGGAATATCTCCACTTGAGCAGCATCCCCAGGCTCGACATGCTGGATGCTTTGGCGGGATTTTCGCACTTGCGGACTTTGAAGATGCGTTTGCCGCATCTTGAGAGCCTCCCCGATCTCTCGGGCATGCTGGCGCTAACTCATCTTGACCTGCAGGCCATGAAAAAATGGGACAATCCTGAAATTATAGGAACCTTGCCCAATCTCGCTTCATTGAAAATTTGGGACATCAATACGAAACTACGAGCCGAGCGCTTTGCTTTTCTGACTTCCATGCCCAGCCTGACAAAGGTCGATTTCAGATTCATCGATGACGGCAAGAAGCGGCGGGACCAGATAGAGGCGATGTTTCGCGAAGCAAACAGGCTTGATGCCGTCGTCCTCAACGAAAATCTCGGCTAGTCATCGCTATCATAATGCGGACATATTCTTGGGCGGCAACCGGTGGCGATTGCCCTGGATCATGGGCAATCTCGCCATCCCGGCGCTCACCTTGGCGGCTAAATCAAGCCGCCAGCCCCTTCTTCTTCAGCATCGCATCCGGGCTCGGCAGCTTGCCGCGGAACGCCTTGTAGGTTTCTTCCGGATCGATCGATCCGCCGACGGAATAGATGTTGCCCTTCAGTTTTCCGGCCATATCGGCATTGAAGGCATCGCCGGTTTCCTCGAAGGCGGCGAAGGCGTCGGCATCGAGCACTTCCGACCACATGTAGGAATAGTAACCGGCCGAATAGCCGTCACCGGCAAACACATGCTGGAAATGCGGCGTTGCATGGCGCATGACGATCGACGTCGGCATGCCGATTTCAGCAAGCACCTCCGCCTGAACCGCCATCGGGTCTTCGACAGCGCCGCGAGTGTGGAACGCCATGTCCACCAGCGCCGAAGAGGTGAATTCCACCGTGTTGAAGCCGGCATTGAAAGTGCGGGCGGCCAGCACCTTGTCCAGCAGCGCCTGCGGTATCGGCGCACCGGTCTCGTAGTGAACCGCATATTCCTTGAGGATGGCGGGCACGGTCAGCCAGTGCTCGTAAAGCTGCGACGGCAGTTCGACGAAGTCGCGGGAAACGCCGGTGCCCGACACCGAGGGATAGGTGACGTTGGAGAGCATGCCGTGCAGCGCATGGCCGAATTCATGGAATAGTGTGCGCGCGTCGTCGAGCGACAGCAGCGCCGGCTTGCCTTCCGCCGGCTTGGCGAAATTGCAGACATTGTAGATGATCGGCAGTTCGCCGACCGTGCCATTCTCAAGCGGCAGCTTGTGCTGCGATTGGAACGAACTCATCCAGGCGCCGGAGCGCTTGGAGCCGCGGGCAAAGTAATCGCCGAGGAACAGCGCGACGAGCGTGTCGGAACGGTCGCGGATCTCGAAGACGCGCACGTCGGGATGATAGGCAGGTACGCCCTTCTGCTCGACGGCATGAATGCCGAACAGGCGGCCGGCGACGTCGAAGCAGGCGGCAATGATCTTTTCGAGCTGCAGATAAGGCTTCAGTTCGGTCTCCGAAAAATCGAACTTTTGCGTGCGGATCTTCTCGGCATAGTGCCGCCAGTCCCAGGGCATGACCTCGTGATTGCGGCCTTCCTCGGCGATCAGCCCGGCAATATCCTTTTCCTCTTCGGCGGCGCGTGCCGCCGCCTTCGACCATACGGTCATGAGCAGTTCGTTCACCGCGTCAGGTGTCTTCGCCATGGTGTTGTCGAGCTTCAGCTCGGCGAAATTGGCATAGCCGAGCAGCTTGGCTTTCTCGGCCCTCAGCGCCAATGTCTCGCGGATGATCTCGCGATTGTCGGTCTTGCCGCCATTGGCGCCGCGTGCCACCCAGGCATTGAAGGCCTGCTCGCGCAGATCGCGGCGCTCGGACGAGGTCAGGAATGGCTCGATGATCGAGCGCGACAGCGTGACGGCATATTTGCCCTCTTCGCCGCGCTCGCGGGCTGCGGCAGCCATCGCATCGCGCAGATAGTCGGGAAGCCCGGCAAGGTCGGCCTCGTCGGAGAGCAGAAGCACCCAGCCCTTTTCATCGGCAAGCACGTTCTGGCCGAACTGCGCACCAAGACCGGCAAGTTTCTCATTGATCGCGGAAAGACGGTCCTGCTCCGCCTTCGGCAGCTTGGCACCCGACTTGACGAAACCCTTCCAATGCCGTTCCAGCACGCGGGTTTCTTCCAGGCTCAGGCCGAGTTCGACCCGCTTTTCCCAAAGAGCATCGAGACGGGCAAAAAGCGCGGCATTCGTGCCGATTTTCGAATAGTGCCGGGACACTTTCGGCGCGATCTCGCGCTCCAGCGCCTGGATCGTTTCGTTGGTGTGAGCACCGGCCTTGTTCCAGAACAACGCCGATATGCGCGACAGCGCATCGCCGGCGATCTCGAGCGTCGTCACCGTATTGGCGAAGGTCGGCGCTTCACTGTTGTCGGCAATCGCGTCGATCTCCGCCTCATGCGATGCAAAGGCAGCGTCGAAGGCAGGCGCGAAATCCGTGTCCTTCACGGCGTCGAAGCGCGGTAGCCCCTGATGTCCGGTCCATTCGACGAGCGCGGGATTGACGGCGGCGTTTGAAGACATGCAGGGCATCCTTTCGACTGACATCTGATCGAAGCACGATATAAGGGCCGCCCCGCCAAATTGGTATGGCGAGCCGAACAAATTCATTGAAGAGATCAGGCCTTGCGCCAGCCGAGCAGGCCCGGCGTCGCGTGCCAGAGCGCCTGTGCCGCAAAGCCCATGAACAGCACGCCGGAGCAGCGCACGATCAGCCGCTCATGCTTACGATAGAACCGCCGCACGGCGCCCGCACCGATGACGCTGATCAGAATGAGATCGGCCGTCACGAAACCGGCAAAGGAAACGGCGAGCAGCAGCGGCAGCGCGCTGAAGGTGAGCGCACCGGCGGAGCCGGCCACCAATGCGGTGAACGTTGCCAGCGCAACCGGATACCCCTTGGGATTGGTGACGCCGAAGATGAGGCCGCGACGGAAGGGTCGGTCGACATTGACAAGCGATTTGCCATCTCCTGTCGGCTTGGCTGTGACGGCACTCCAGCCGATCCAGGCGAGATAGAAGCCGCACAGCAACCCCAGAAGATCGAAGACGAACGTGCCGACGGTCTTGGCGCCGACGATGGCGACCAGTGCGAGCGAAGACCAGACGAGATCACCGAGCAGATGGCCGCTGACGAAAAAAGCACCCGCCTTGCGTCCCTGCCCCGCACCGATGCCGAGCAGCGCCAGAAAGGCAGGCCCGGGAATGAGCACATAGAAAAGCGCCGCCAGAAAGGCGCCGACAACAAGGGATTGCGTCATGATGGGTATTCCTACTGATGATGGCGCAAAAGTAGCAATCTGCCGAATCCGGTCAAGCCATCCTTCGTTTTATGGCCGAAGAAGGCGTTGTGTTCACGGGTTTAAACCAATAAGAACGTTGTGGGGCCCCAGAACTGAAAAGCGTAGGTAGGGAAACGCTTATGACCAGCAGGATTAATACGGATTCGCTCGCCTTTCTTGTGAGCGATTGCGCCCGATTGATCAGGACGGCCTTCGAGAGACGTATTCTCGTCGCAGGTCTCGGACTGACGGCGGGCGAAGCACGGACGCTGATGCAGGTTGCCGCCATCAATGGCAGCCGCCAATTGGACATCGCCTCCCGGATGGGACTGGAGCCGATGACGGTCAGCGCATTTCTGGACAAATTGCAGGCCAGAGGCCTGATCGAACGCCAACCCGATCCGCTCGACCGCCGCGCCAAGCGGATCGTGCTGTCGGAAGCAGCGGACGCCAAGCTGAAGCAGATCGATCGCGAAATCTACGAAGTCGAGCGCAATGCGACGCAGGGCTTCGACCAAGGGCTGCAGACGCAGCTACATGACGCGCTCTGCTCGTTTCGCAGCAATCTGCAGAAGGTAGAATTGCCCGCCGAGATCGAACGCGAACTAAGGCCGGTGGATTAATTCCAGCCGCGCCGTCATGCCAAAAAAGAACCCGCCTCCGGCAACCGGAAGCGGGCTATTTTGCGTTTTGGTGCCGGTTACTTCGACAGATTGCGCTTGGCGAGCGTGCGCAGGCGGAGCGCATTGAGCTTGATGAAGCCGGCCGCGTCCTTCTGGTCGTAGGCGCCTTGGTCGTCCTCGAAGGTAACCAACTTGTCGGAATAGAGCGACTTCGGGCTTTCGCGGCCGATGGTCATGACGTTGCCCTTGTAGAGCTTCAGCGTCACTTCGCCTTCGACATGTTCCTGGCTCTTGTCGATGAGGGCCTGCAGCATTTCGCGTTCCGGCGAGAACCAGAAGCCGTAATAGATGAGTTCGGCATAGCGCGGCATCAGCTCGTCCTTGAGGTGCGCGGCACCGCGGTCGAGCGTGATGGATTCGATGGCGCGATGCGCTGCGAGCAGGATCGTGCCACCGGGCGTTTCATAGACGCCGCGCGATTTCATGCCGACAAAACGGTTCTCGACGAGGTCGAGGCGGCCGATGCCATTGTCGCGGCCGTAATCGTTGAGCTTTGCCAGCAGCGTGGCCGGGCTCAGGCGCTTGCCGTTGATCGAAACGGCATCGCCCTTTTCGAAGCCGATCTTGATGACCGTGGCCTTGTCGGGAGCCGCTTCCGGGGAAATCGTGCGCATATGCACATATTCCGGAGCTTCCTGCGACGGATCTTCCAGAACCTTGCCCTCGGACGAGGAGTGCAGCAGGTTGGCGTCGACCGAGAACGGCGCTTCGCCCTTCTTGTCCTTGGCAACCGGGATCTGGTGCTTTTCTGCAAATTCGAGCAGGTCGGTGCGGCTCTTGAACGACCAGTCGCGCCATGGAGCGATGATCTTGATATCCGGATTCAAAGCATAGGCCGACAGTTCGAAGCGAACCTGGTCGTTGCCCTTGCCGGTCGCGCCATGCGCGATTGCGTCAGCGCCGGTCTTCCTGGCAATCTCGATCAGATGCTTGGAGATCAGCGGGCGGGCAATGGACGTGCCGAGCAGATAGACGCCTTCGTAGACGGCATTAGCGCGGAACATCGGGAAGACGAAATCACGCACGAATTCCTCGCGCACGTCCTCGATATAGATTTCCTTGATGCCGAGCAGTTCGGCCTTCTTGCGCGCCGGCTCCAGCTCTTCGCCCTGGCCGAGATCGGCGGTGAAGGKGACGACTTCGGCGCCCAGCTCCGTCTGCAGCCATTTCAGGATAATCGAGGTATCGAGCCCGCCGGAATAGGCGAGAACGACTTTCTTCACGTCTTTATGTGATGCCATTGTGAGTTCCGCTTCAAGGCGAGCCAGGGGAAAGGCCCGCAAACCTGTGTCGCGGAACTTTTAGCGAGATTATCGTGAGGCGCAAGGGGAAGTGCGGCACGGCACTTCGTGCACCTTCGACACCGGTTTGACTCGCTCCCGGAAAGCACCATATTCGGCGACGACCGAACAATGCCTGAGGAGGGCGCCGCTCGTGACTGATATTCAAGCCATTTTCAAGAAATCCAATGTTGCCGTCATCACCGGCGGCGCGTCCGGCATCGGCCTTGCCGCCGCCAAATATTTCGCTTCACGGGGGATGAGCGTCGTCATCGCCGATCTCGGTGGCGACCGGCTGGCGCAAGCAAGCGCCGAGCTCAAGACGATCACGGGCGAAGAGCATGTCATGGCCATCGAGACCGATGTTGCCAGCAAGGACTCGCTGGAAGCGCTGGAACGCGCCGTCCTGCAGCGTTTCGGCCGGGTCCATGTGCTGATGAACAATGCCGGCATCGGCCCGGAGACTTCGATCTTCAGCGCGCAAAGCAGCTGGGATGCCATCCTCGGCGTCAACCTGCTCGGCGTCGTCAACGGCACGCGAACCTTCGGGCCTGGCATGCTGGCACACGGCGAGGCCGGGTTGATCATCAACACCGGCTCAAAGCAGGGCATCACCACGCCTCCAGGCAATCCGGCCTACAATGTCTCCAAGGCCGGCGTGAAGGTCTTCACCGAGGCGCTGCAGCACGAGCTGCGCAACACGGCGGGCGCGAAGATATCTGCCCATCTCCTCATTCCCGGCTTCGTCTTCACCGGTCTTACCAAGGGCGAGCGCAAGGAAAAGCCGGCCGCGGCCTGGACGCCGGAGCAGACGGTCGATTTCATGGTGGAGAGCCTGGAGCGCGGCGACTTTTACATCCTCTGCCCCGACAATGACGTGGCTCGCCCGGTCGATGAGCGCCGTATGCTGTGGGCGGCCGGCGATATCGTCGAGAACCGCCCGCCGCTGTCGCGCTGGCACCCCGATTATGCCGATCAATTCAAGGCATTCCTCGACAAGAAGGATTGATTTGCAATCCCCCGAAAGCCGGATAGAAACACGCATCCCCCATCCGGCTTTCGGAGCATCTCATGGATTTCATACCCAGCCTGCCGACCCTTCTTGCCTTTTCGGCGGCAAGTCTGTTGCTGGCGATGACACCTGGCCCTGACATGACGCTGTCGATCAGCCGTGCGCTGGCGCAAGGCAAGAAGGCGGCGCTCTTCGTCGTGCTCGGCACCACTCTCGGCGTCGTTGTTCACACCTGCCTGGTGGCTTTCGGCATTTCTGCGTTGATCACAGCCTCGCCTGTCGCCTTCACCGTGTTGAAGACCGGCGGCGCTGCCTATCTCCTCTGGCTGGCGATCCAGGCGATCCGCTTCGGCTCCAGCCTGTCGGTCAAGAAGGTCGACGCCGCCAGCGGTACAGCGCTTGCCAATATTTCGAACGGTTTCTGGGTCAATTTGCTGAACCCCAAGGTCATCATCTTCTTCATGACCTTCCTGCCGCAGTTCGTCACGGCTGGTGATCCCACGGTCACGCACAAGCTGCTGTTTCTGGGCTTCTTCTTCATCGTCATCGGAATGCCGGTGAACACGCTCGTCGTACTCGCTGCCGATGGCCTGTCGTCCTGGCTGCAGAGAAACCGCGGCGTCATGCGCGGCCTCGACTACGCCTTTGCCGGCGTCTTCTCGATCTTTGCGGTGAAGATCTTCTTCACTCAGGCCCGCTGACAACGGGGCGGCGTCCGGCAAACCGGCCGGCGATCCACCAATAGACAATGCCGCTGGCGGCGCCCAGGAAGGCGAAGCAGACAACGATCGTGATCAGATTGAGGGTATGCGGCCGCTCGACGCTACCCGAAATCAGGACGGAGGCCACCGCCGACAACAGGGCGCCATAGACGGCATAGCCGTACCAGCGGCGGATGCCGCGCCATTCCAGAACCGGGATAACCACGAGAGACGGCAGGATGCTGACGATCATCACCAGTTTGGTGAGCGCGATTGTCAGGGCGAAAAGCTCAGGGGTCGCCGCATCGGGCACCGTCCATGCGGCAACGCAGGCCAGCACGAAGCCCATCAATGCGCAGGCGGCAATATAGCCCCACAGGAGCCGTATCGGCTTGCGCAATGCAACGAGCATCAGGCTCAATCCTCGCCGTGATTGGCGATCATCATCGCTTCGAAAGCCAGGCGCTCGGTCTTGCGCATGCGCTCCGATTCCGACTTCAGCTGGCCGCAGGCGGCTAGAATGTCACGCCCGCGCGGTGTGCGGATCGGCGAGGCATAGCCGGCCGAATTGATGAAATCGGCGAACTTCTCGATGTGTTCCCAGTCCGAGCACTGATAGTTGGTGCCGGGCCAGGGGTTGAAGGGGATGAGGTTGATCTTGGCCGGAACGCCCTTCAGGAGCTGGATCAGCCCCTTGGCATCCTCGAGGCTGTCGTTGACGCCCTTCAGCATCACATATTCGAAGGTGATACGCCGCGCGTTCGAAAGACCGGGATAGGCGCGACAGGCGTCCATAAGCTCCTTCAGCGGATACTTCTTGTTGATCGGCACCAGCATGTCGCGCAGGTCGTCGCGCACCGCGTGCAGCGAGATCGCCAGCATGACGCCGATCTCCTCGCCGGTGCGGTAGATCTCAGGCACGACGCCCGAGGTCGAAAGCGTGATGCGTCGCTTCGAAAGCGACAGACCGTCACCATCGGAGGCGATCAGCAGCGCCGTCTTGACGCTGTCGAAATTGTAGAGCGGCTCGCCCATGCCCATCATGACGATATTGCTGACCTTGCGTCCCTCAGCCGGCATGATCGTGCCCTGCGGCGCTTCACGATCCGGAAAATCGCCGAGGCGGTCGCGCGCCAGAAGCAGCTGCGACAGGATTTCTTCCGCCGTCAGGTTGCGCACCAGACGCTGCGTGCCGGTATGACAGAAGGAACAGGTGAGAGAACAGCCGACCTGGCTGGAAATGCAAAGCGTTCCGCGCCCTTCTTCCGGAATATAGACGGCCTCGATCTCGACGGGACGACCGGCGCCGCGCGGCGGGAAGCGCAGCAGCCATTTGCGGGTGCCGTCGTTGGACACCTGCTCTTCGACGATCTCAGGGCGCGCGATGGTGAAATGCGTCTTCAGCATTTCGCGCATGTCCTTCGAGACATTCACCATGGCATCGAAATCGGAGACACCGCGCACATAGATCCAGTTCCAGAGCTGGCTGACGCGCATCTTGATCTGCTTGTCGGCAACGCCCTTTTCCTTGAGCGCTGCCCCCATTTCCTCACGGGTCAAGCCAATGAGCGAAGGCTTGGGCGAAAGCTCCACAGGCTGCGACAAGGGCATCGGCTTCAACTTGGAGGGTGTCATGACATCGGTGGCGGACATAGGATCATTCCAACGGTTCACATCGGCGATGCCGCAAAAGCTGACGAAAGCTGCGGATGCGGGCAAGGCACGGAAATCTGAAGATTCATGCGGTGGCGGGACCAACTGTCTGCCGCACACCTGCTGTTGGCGCGGCCTTTAGCATTAATTTCCGCCCGCGTCATCCCTTTCCCTTAAAAGCAATGCTTGGCCCTCAAAAGCAAAAGGCCGGCATGCTGGCCGGCCTTGTCATTACGATCGCGGCGGCAGGACGATCACATTGACGTGATCCCTTGGCCTTCGATCTTACTTGCAGTTCTCGATCTGCTTCAGGGCAGCGGTAACCCCCTTCAGCGAATAGGTATAGGACGTCGCGGTGCCCTTTTTCGACGTCGCCGTCACTTTCAGCGAATGGCCGGATTTCAGAGCCGCCACCAGCGCAGGCTCCTGCGCAGCATTCTCGACCCAGGCGGCCTTGTCCTTGGTGAACATCACGAAGGTCTTGTTGTCGATGAGCACGTCGACCTTGGAATTCTCCTTGAGAGGATAGCCCATCATCGCCTGCGGCTCGTAGGAGATGTTCTGGCCCGGGCGCTGCGACACGATGAAGAAGTTGTCGCCATGGTCGATACCCGACGCCGGCGTCTTGGCGGTCGGCACCGAAAGAACGTAGCAGACCTTGCCCGCCGCCGACTGGTAGGAGTAAGCGCCCCAGGCATCGAATTGCTGGATGCGCGACGGAGCCGCTGGCGCTGCTGGCGCCGCGGCTGGCGCTGCCTGCGTATGCTTCTTGGTCTGCGCGGACGCGATGCCGGTGCCGGCGAGAACGAGCGAGAGAGCGATTGCGAAGCTTTTTACAAACATGGTTTCCTGCCGATTTCTTGCGGTCCAGAGCTCATGGCGATCCGATTGACGCACGCCTATGCTCGTGAGCTGCCCTATTTTGACTTTATTCAGGTTACCAAACCGTCAACGGAGCGCTGACCGCCCTCAGCTCCGTGCCATTTCAATCCAAGCATCACGCAGAGTTTGAACGCATCAGAAGGAGTTGGAAAACCCGGATGATGAAGTACCATCCTACGGGATCGATTTAAGACAGAAAGATTCAGGCAAGAATTTGACATCGCTAAAATCAGGGTCTGCCATAAAGGTCTGGAAACCCGAAAGGATTCAGAACAGGCTCCGTTGAGCGAGCCTCAAGCCGTTTTCATCGCTTCG
>BFBZ01000803.1_pt1 | contig 25364 bp, 23 predicted proteins | sample 1888401 | NCBI WGS metagenome assembly BFBZ01 (sample SAMD00112614, study PRJDB3348) | symbiont metagenome | host: Chara braunii
TCATACTCTCGTTCCTTTGTCGCCTCGCTCTCACGGGCCGATCAATGAACCGAGTTTCCACTCATCGCCGTGTTCAGATTTCCGGCACCAGCTCTATTCGAGCCGTCGGTCGACACGCCGAGCAAGTCCAACAGCGATTGCGCATGGGCCGAATAGGCATCGAACACCTTGTCGACGCCAGCCGATGTCGCGGGCAAGGCATCAGCCTCGCCCTTGAATTTGGAATAAGCCTGGGCCGTGGCGAAAGCTTCGCCATGTGTCTTGTCTTCGGCAGCCAGTTTGGCCGATTGCGCCTGGATGGCGTCTTTGAGCGCACCCAGTTCTGGCTGCGGCGTGCCTTTGACGGCCTCCATCACCGCATACAGACGCTGGCGCTGCAGCAATTCGAGCAAAGGCACGACCTCGCGCCCGTACACGATGCCGATGCGCTCCTTGGCGGAAAACTCGATCGACGTAGCCTTGTCGCCAAAGTAGCTCCAAGACAGAACTGCGATGGGCACCGCAAACGCCGCCGAGATCACCATCGCCTTGGCCTGGAAACCGATGCGGCGAAACAAGCGAATGCCAGGCGCCCAGATGCCGTGGTAGCGGAAAAACTCCCCGAACAACCCTCGATGCGAGGACTCGGTCGAGGTGTCTGACAAGCGGCTACTGCTCTGGCGGGCAGTGGCGATCATCGAACTCATTGGGATGGACTCCAAAACAACGGCAATAGTCCAGTTATCGGCAAATACCCGCCAAGCCTTAGCTGTAAACAGACACTACTGAAGTTCACACAGAAACACCGGAGACCATCTTCCGTGCTCATAACGCACGAGGCCGGACTCCTCGAAGCGCCAGAGGTGAAGCCAGCCGTTCTCCAGCAATTGCCTGACGACCGCATGTTTGCCGATGACCGCTTCGATGGCCATTTGCGGCGCGTCGATGACCACTGTCAGCCGCAACGGCTCATGCACCCAGCGCTCGCCATCGTTGAGCGATTGGCGGGAAAGACCAATTCTCAAGTCGCCGCCATTGCCCTCGAAAACGCCGAGGTTGCCACCAACGACGTTGTGCAGCAGCTTGTTGCCACTGCCCAGCCGGATCGGGTCGCAGGTAGACGCGTGGTATTGCCAGTTGATCCAGTGCGTGACCAGCATTGGCGCGGTCATCAGCAGCTCCAGCACGCTACCGTCCCCATCCTGGCTCGTGTCGTAGTCGTGCAGGAAACTGCGCCCGCCCAGCACGACACCATGGCTTCTGTGCCGGGGTGCGATCAGAAATGCCGCATTGCCCGCAAGCCCCCATTCCGGTCGGGTTTGCGCCCCGTCGTTGGCGCGGCGACGCAGCTGACCTAGTAGAACATCGGGCAGGGCGCGCGGGTCCAGCTGAAGGCTGGGCGCCCGCTCTCGGCGTACCTGATCGCAAGCGTGTGCGAACCTACCTTGCAGTCGCTCCCAACGAGCACGTGCAGCCTGCGGCAAGAGGTCCAGATCAAAGCCTTCGATGTCGTCTGTAGTGGTGTTGTGCAGCGCCGCCACGAACACCGTGGACTCAGGCATTTCGATGCCGCGGGCCTGCAGGCCCTGGCGGACCGCAGGCTCGTTGAGCAACTGCGCCAGGCTTCGCGCATTGACCTCCCCGGTCTGACCGCAGCAAGCGCCGCAATCCAGTGCCGCCGCATGCGCGTTGTTGGCAGATTGACTCCCATGCCCGACGAGGAGCACAAGCGGGGCGATGTGTTGCGCCAAACCCATGGCATGCAGCACGCGAGCCGCCAGAGCGACCTTGGCATCAAGGTCGAGCCCAACCAACTGTGGCCGGCAAATTGGGCGATAGCGGGTGGGCAGCCCATCCAGGTCGTCCCTGGCTCGGTCCTGCTTGCTGGGCAGCAGCCAGCTCCCAAGCTTGCCCAGGTAGCCGAGTCCCGCTGCCTCCACAAAGGAAAATGCAGCGCCCGGCCATCGGCTGGCAGCTTGCCACTGGTCCGCCAAGGCAAAGTGGGTCTGACGTGAGCGGCTGGCAGCGCTCTTCAACACGGCATCGGCTTCGCGTCGCGCCGAGTCAGCGCTCACGATGCAATCGGTCACCTCAAAGGCAGGCGCCAGCAGGCCTGGCAATTGGGGTCGCCGGGCTTGCGTCGCCAGCGGCGTGTAGGCAACCGGCAGTCCAAAGAATCCGGCAAAACCCAGAGTCTGGACGGCTGGCCATGCGGCTTCCAGCGCGCGGCGCAATGGCTCGCTTCGCACATCGATGCAGAAGGCTGCCTGCACTTCGATCTCTTGCCTTGCAAGGCCCGAGCTACTCGCTGAGCCCAGGCGTCGCGCCAGGTCGAGCTGGTAGCCGACCTCCAGCGCCACTTGCCAAACCTCGTCAATCAACAATGCTTGTTCTGCATCCTTCAACACGGTAGGCGCTTGGCTCCATGCCCCCTGAAGTGCGGCGAACGCCTGCTTGGCGGCGACATCATCTTTGCATTCCAGCAGCAACGCGCCCCAGGCCAGGCGAATGGCCAGCAGCTCGCGCAGGCGCGAATCCTGGCGGTCCTCCAGCCCTGCCTGCCAACCCAGGTAGGCACACCAGGATGCCCAGCCATTGACCGTGAGCAGCACTGCCTCCAGGTAATCTGCCCAAACAGCCTGAGGCAGGCCCAGGCGCTTCATCACCCATCGCTCAGCCTCGCCTGCAGTGGCAGGCAGCGCGTCGATGGCGCGACCGAGGTGAGGCAGGCCCATGAGCAAGCCGATCCCATGGTCGTGCTGCAGCGTGTCTCGCCAGAACGCGTACAAGCCCTGAGTGCGCTGCGGCTGCCAATCGGCCTGATGCTCATCGAAGTAGGCTGCACAGGTCTGGCTCACCTGGTGTGTGATCGCCTGGCGCCAGGACAACCGGGTTTGACGCTGTGGATCGTTGTCCAGCACATCGATCAGCAGCGGCAACTGCGCCACCGGCGTGCTCGATTGCAGTGCATCTGCGCACTGGCGAGGCGTCAGACCCAGCGCTCTTGCCTCGGGCAACTGGCGCAGCGCATGGGCCAGATCAACGGGGCTGATCCGTCCCTCGCTCCAGGCGCGCTGCTGTTGATCTCGCGCTGGAAAAACCTGTATGCCGCCGAGCACCGCCATGCGGGCGGCCACCCGACGCACCGGCATGCCGATGCGTGACCAGTGCGGATTGACCGCGATGGCGCGGTCCAAAGGCCACGCAGGTGCAATGGCCTGGCAAGCCTGGCTGCAGGCATGCTCGATCTGCGAATTCGATACGTCGCCGCAGTCGGGGTGGGCGTGGCCCTTCGCGCCGGGCTGCGCACAGGTGGTCAATGTGTCCGTCATGAGGTTCTCCGTGTGATCAGTTCAGCGCGGGGCATCGGCCATCAGGGCGGCGGCAGCTTTGGGGCCAGCGCTCTTGGGGGATTCAGGCGCCCAGCGGGTGGGCCAGAGCTGCAAGGCCAGGCGCGTGTAGGCCTCGTCCAAATAGAAACCTGCGTAGCTCCAGCGACGCCAGCGGGAGAGCATTTGCGGCCGCAGCTGCAGCAGCGCCAGGCAGAGGTAGAGCGCCACCATGCCCAAGAGCACAATCAGCCCAAGCCCTGTGTGGGGGGCATCCTGTATGCCAAGCGGCAGGGCATGCGCAACCAGCGCGGCAGCCGTGAGACCGGCGACCATCAAGAGGCCAAACATCGCTTGCCCAACACGCGCAATCAGGCCAGCAGGCTTGGCTGACAGCCACAGCAATGGCGCCCATGCAAGGCCCAGCACCGCGCTCCACCACCAAGGCCAAGGCGCATGGCCGGACAGTGGCAGGATCAACAGTACAAGCGAGATCGTCAGCACGGGCGCCAGTGCCACACTGAGGGCAGAAGGCAATGCGGCACTGTGCAAGGCTTGCAGGCGCGTCTGGCGCACAACTGTCGAAGCCGACAGGAAGGCATGGGCCTTGTAGAGTGAATGACCGATGAGATGCAAGGCCGCCAGGGAGTAGAGTCCCAGGGCGCATTCGAGCAACATGAAGCCCATCTGGGCCACGGTAGACCAAGCCAGTCGGACCTTGATGCTGATGCGGGTCAGCATCACCATGCCCGCCAACACGGCGGTGGCCAGGCCGAACACCAGCAGCAACACACGCGCTGGGGCTGCCTGTTCGAGCAGCGGTGCAAAGCGGATCAGCACGAAGCCGCCGAGGTTGACCACACCCGCATGCAACAAGGCGGACACCGGGGTCGGCGCTTCCATGACCTGGGTCAGCCAGCCATGCACGGGCAGTAAAGCTGTGCGAAGAATAACGGCCAATGCCAGGGCCAAGGCGCTCAACTGCAAAGGTGTAGACATGCCCTGCTGGGCGATATGCGCCCATAGCGCCGACAGAGAGCCACTCCCGACCACAACCCAAGCAAGGGCCGCAGCGCCAAGCAGCAGCACGTCGGCCACTCGATCTGCCATGCGTTTTTTGTGCGCGGCCAGCCGGGCGAAGGGGCGGTCCGGATAGAAGCAAAGCAGATGCTGCAGCGCGACTCCGACAGATGCCCAAGCCCCGATGAGGACCAGCCAGTGGTCGGCCATCAGGAGCAGGTGCACGGCAGCCAGCACGGCGGCCAACGCTGCGACGTAGCGGCGTTGGCCCGTTTCTCCCTGCAAATATCGGGCAGAAAACCCACCGATGACCGTGCCCAACAGTTGCACCAGCAAGGCCAAGGTCTGGCTGAATGACGATGCCTTTAAAACGTCAGGCCAGTGCACGCTAGTGGCTCCGGCCAACATGGCAACGCCCGTCAAGACCAGCGCACCAGAGGCAAGCACCTGAAATGCACGCCACAGCCCTGCCGTCGAGACCTGATCCAGTTGTGCCAGCAGCACAACCGCCGTCATCAAAGCGACCGGCGCCAGAGCGCTGGCCGAATACAAAATCTGGGGGATATCCATCGCATGACCTTCTTGAAAATTACTACTGAGGCGATCATGCTTGTCGGCGTTTGTTCTGTAAATTACATTGAATATGCCAATTGGATACATAAAATAGAACGATGCATCTCAACCAACTCAACTTCCACCACCTGCTGTATTTCTGGCGAGTTGCCAAGCTGGGGCATTTGACCCGTGCAGCCGAGGAGTTGCACACATCGCAATCGGCGATCTCGGCGCAGATACGTCAACTGGAAGATCGGCTCGGCGAGGACTTGTTTGCCCGCGAGGGGCGTCGTCTGATCTTGACCGACACCGGCCAACTCGTGCTCGCATATGCCGAGAACATCTTCGGCCTCGGCCAGGAGATGCTGGGGCGCCTGGAAGGCCGGTCCGCCGGGATCACCCGCCTGCGTGTCGGCAGCGTGGCGACCCTGTCGCGCAACTATCAGGAGAACTGGATTCGGCCTTTGCTCGCTGACAAAGCCGTCGTGCTTACCCTGGAGTCAGGGCTGCTGGAAGGGCTGATTGCTCGCCTGATACAGCACCAACTGGACGTGGTGCTGGCCAATGAGACCGTTCCGGCCGACCCAGATCGGCCCTTGCATTGCCGGTTTCTGGGCAGCCAGCCGATCTCGCTGGTCGGGCCCGCCAGCCGGTGGCAATCGCAAATCCTGCGCATCCCCGACGACTTGGATGGCGTGGACATCGCACTGCCTGGCCCTCGGCATGCTATACGCGCCCAATTTGATGCGCTGTGTGCGTCTGCTGGCGTGACCCCCCGGCTGCGAGCCGAGGTGGATGACATGGCCATGCTTCGCCTGATTGCGCGCGACAGTGGCTGGTTGACTGTGCTGCCAGAGGTGGTCGTGCAAGATGAACTACGTGCTGGTGTGCTCGTCACCGTGGGCCACTCGACGGCCTTGCAGGAGCACTTCTACGCCATCACCACGCCACACCGGCACCGCATCGAAGTGCTTGAGCAATTGTTGACTGGTACGCCTAAGACGTCTTCTCCGGTTGTGACCGCCGAGCTGGACTTGACCTAGCCGCAGCCCTTCATATAGTCAGGCGAGCAGGGAAGCCGGGCCTGAGGTACGAATCTTCGGCGCGGGCATCATAACCACTGTTCAATCAGCCGGATAACGGACATGCCCCGCAGAGAACTGTTGACGCCAGCTCAACGCGAGCAACTCCTTGCCTTTCCAACAGACGAAGCGGAACTCATTCGCCTGTACAGCCTGAGCGAAACCGATCAAGCATTTCTCAAAGCCCATCGCGGTATTCACAACCGACTGGGTGTGGCCGTTCAAATGGCCTACCTTCGGTTTCCCGGGCGTCCCATCGCCCGCGATGAAACGCCATATCCGACCTTGCTTGCCATGGTGGCAGCCCAGATCAAGGCACCCGTTTCCGCATGGAGCTTGTACGCCGAGCGCGATCAGACACGCCGGATGCATGCCATCGACCTCATCCGCTGGCTGGGCTTGAGGCAACTTGATGCTGGCACGCATCGGTCCCTGGCGCAGTGGCTCCTGCCGATTGCCATGCAATCGACACAAGGCCCCGTATTGGTCCAGGCGCTGATCGAGGAAATGCGGCGTCGTGGCATCGTGTTGCCACCCATCGGCACCCTTGAGCGTCTTTGCGCTGAAGTACACACCAGAGCCCAGCGACGGATTTTCAAACTTCTGACGCAGCCGCTCAATGACACGCATTGCGCCGAATTGGATGCCCTGCTCGATATCCACAAGGGCGGGCCAATCACGACATTGACCTGGCTGCGTCAGCCACCTGGCAAACCCAACGCGAAGATGATCATGTCCCACATCTCGCGGCTCAAAATTCTGCGTGCGTTGGCCTTGCCTGAAAATATCGGCCGCGATGTCAACGCCGATCGGTTGCTGCGCATGGCCCGCGAAGGCGCCCAGATGTCGGTCTATCAGCTCAAGGAGTACGAACCCTTGCGCCGCCATGCTACGCTGGTGGCGATCACGCTGGACGTTTCGGCCACCTTGACAGATCAGATTCTCGATTTGCACGACCGGCTGATCGGTACGTTCTTCACGCGCTCCAAACACAAGCACAAAGACCGTTTCGCAGCCGATGGCAAGGCACTCAATGCCAAGGTCAGGTTGTATGCAGATGTCGGCGCAGCGCTGATTGCAGCGCGCAAGAACAAGGACGATGCCTACGCTGCAATTGAAAAGGTGTTGAGCTGGGCCGAATTCGAGCGCAGTGTGCAAGAGGCCAAAGGCTTGGCGCGCGACGAGGCATTCGATTCGACGGCATTGATGAGTGAGTTCTTTGGGCAGTTGCGCCGCTACACGCCAGCCTTCCTGGATTTGTTTGAGTTTCGTGCAGCGCCTGTGCGTCAGCGCCTGCTTGATGCCATCGATGTTTTGCGTAAGATGAACCGCACCAGCGCCCAGACCGTGCCTGCCGATGCACCTGTCGATTTTTTCAAACCAAGCTGGCAGCGGTTTGTCATGACGGGCGACGGCATCGATCGACGGTTCTATGAAATCGCCGCTGTCAGTGAACTCAAAGATGCACTGCGCTCCGGCGACGTGTTCGTCGCAGGCAGCCGACAGTTCAAGGACTTCGACGAGTACCTGCTCCCTCAATCGTTGTTTAACCAGCAACAGACTGAAGGACGGCTTGATCTGTCTGTGCCAACCGAAGTCAGCGCGTATCTGGACGAACGCTTGACCTTGCTGCGCGAAGCGCTCAGTGAGACCAACCGGCTGGCCGCCGCAGACGAGTTGCCCTTTGTGAAACTCGATGACAAGGGCCTGAAGGTGTCACCGATTGAGGATGAAACACCCCCACAAGCCAAGGTGCTCAAAGCTCAGGCCTACGCCATGCTGCCCCGTATCAAGATCACGGACTTGCTGCTTGAGGTGATCAGTTGGATCGATTTCACACAGCAATTTACGCACCTCAAAACGGGCGATAGCGCCAAAGACCGTACGCTCCTGCTGACCGCCATCCTGGCCGATGCCTTCAACCTGGGCTTGGAGAAAATGGCAGAGGCCTGCCCCGGCGTCACGGCCACAAAACTGTCCTATTTGGTAGCCTGGCATGTTCGCACCGAGACCTATTCAAAGGCTCTGGCCGAGTTGGTTAACTTTCATCACCGGTTGCCGTTTTCAAAGCACTGGGGCGACGGCAGCACCTCGTCATCTGATGGGCAGCGGTTCAAGGCGGGTGGCCACGCAGAAGGGTCAGGCTACCGCAATGCCAAGTACGGTGATGACCCTGGCGTTCTGTTTTACACGCACGTTTCCAGCCAGTACGGTGGGTTTCACATCAAGGTGATCAATGGGCCTGTGCGTGACGCCACCCATGTGCTCGACGGCTTGCTGTATCACGAGTCCGACTTGCGCATTGAAGAACACTACACCGACACGGCAGGCTTCACTGACCATATCTTCGGACTGTGTCCTGTCGTGGGCTTCACATTCGCACCACGCATTGCCGACCTGAAAGACAAACGCATATTTGTGCCAGGCAAAGCCGAGGACTGGCCAGCGTTGAGCACCCTCATCGGTGGCAACCTGAACGTCAAGTCGATTGAACAGGTTTTCGATGACGTTCGGCGGCTGGGCGCTTCCATCAAACAAGGCACAGTGACGTCATCGCTCATGCTGCGCAAGCTGTCAGCCTATCCGAGGCAAAACAGCATCGCCATCGGCTTGCGAGAGATGGGGCGCATTGAGCGCAGCCTGCACACGCTGAAATGGCTGCGTGAGCCTGAGTACCGACGCCGCGTAGGTGCTGGCCTGAACAAAGGGGAGTCACGGCACAAGTTGGCCCGTGCTGTCTTCTTTCATCGCCTGGGCGAAATCCGTGACCGCGCCTTTGAAGACCAACAAAATCGTGCCAGCGGTCTGAACCTGGTCATGCAGGCCATCACCATCTGGAACACGGTCTACCTGGATCGCGCCATTCAAGCGCTGCGCCAGCATCAAACGATTGACGATAGCATGGTGTCCCACATTTCTCCGCTGGGGTGGCACCACGTCAACCTGACCGGTGACTATAGCTGGGCTCAGGATAAGCAGCCCTCGCCAGGGGAGTTCAGGGCTCTGCGCCCTGCGCCTAAAAAGGGTGCTCCCAAGGAAGCTTCGCCTGGCGATGGCTAGATGTTCTTTATGCAATTTCGAAACCAAAAGCAGGCATGCATATACGCAAAATGCTTAAGGTGCAGAAATTTCCGTTTCTTGTGGGCACCCCGGATAGTTCGACAGCTCGTTCACGCTGGGATACCGCACCGAGTTCGGGAAGGAGAACGACTGGCCGGCCAGCACGTTCGCCAGCAGTCCCACCGGATTGCCGATCACGTCGGCGTCGCGGGAGTTGTAGATCTCGGCCGACTTGGTCGACGAGCCGGCGCTGTCCAGCGGCGTGGCCAGGAACGCGCTGCCGAGGCTGGAGCTGGCCGTCGCCACGACGCGGCCGACGTCACCCCAGGGGTGGTTGACCGGATCGTGGTACGTCGACACGATCGCGTCGGGAACGTAGTGCTGGATGCGGAACGACGAAACGACGCTGCACTTGATGAAGCGGCATTTGATCCAGAAGCACACGCCTGTGGGCTTCCACTTGATGCAGGCCGGCAGTGCGGAGACGGTGTCCGTCAGGATCGCCGCCGTGTTGGTCTGCGCGACCGCCGGCGTCGGCAGCAGGGCGCAGGCCGCCACCGTGAGCGCGATCGCCAGGCAGGCGCTGTTGGCCAGGCCTGCACACCAGGCGTGCAGCCGTTGGATCAGCATCTTCGTCATGGACGCCTCCCGTTGCCCTGGGCCTGGGCCGACTTGAGGAAGAGGCGGACCGCTTCGGCGACGTCGGTGACGCCGTAGACGATGGCCTGCCCGTTGACGACGACGGCCGGCATGCGGTCGACGCCGTACTGCGTGGCCAGGCCGATGCCTGTGGCCGCGTTGCTGGCCCGCTCCTGCAGGCCGGCGCCCATGGCGCGCATGCGCTGCTGCGCGATCTGGGCCGCCTTGTTGGGGTCGCTGGGCAAGCCCTGGGACAGCTCGTCCTGCAGCTGCTGGAGGCCATCCAGGCGGTAGACGGTGGCTCCCTGGGCATTGGTCAGGACCATCGCCGAGTTGACGAAGACCTCGACCTTCTGAATCGGCTGCTGCGCGTGGGCCGGGCCCGCCGCAAGGACTGCCGCGACGATCAGGGGAAGGGGGGCGCGGAACATCATTCGCGCCTCCCTGCCAGCTGCCTGGCGATGAGCTTGGCAGCATCGACCTCGCTGCAACCGTGCTTCTCCATCATGCGGCGACGGGCTGCCTTCTCATGGCCTTCGGTCATGGCCAATGCGATCGGCAGCGCCGGCGGCACGTTCCGGAAGAGCCACTGGCCGATGGCGGAGATCAGGACGCCCTCGGTGTACTTGGGCGGCTCCTTCGTGGCGGACTCGATGAGCTGGCGCTGCTCGGGCGTGAGCGACCGGAAGCGCGCGACCTGCTCGATCTCGCTCTTGTCCATCGTGAGCAGCATCCACCACTCGCACATGGACAGCACCCGGCTCATGGAGTCGGGGAAGTCCATCATGTTCTGCGTGGCCAGCCAGAACCAGATGTTCAGCTTGCGCCACATCTTCGTGCCCTTGGCCACCTTGGGGCCGAGCAGCTCGTTCGTCGAGATCAGGTGGCCCTCGTCGGTGAGGAAGATGATGGGCCGGTCCTGCGCCTGGAAGCGCTCGCCGCGGGCCTGCACGCCATCGATGAGGCTGGTGTAGGCGAGCGCGAGCGCGTCGTTGTAGCCATCCATGGTCAGCGTGCCCATTTCGACGACGGTGACGTCGACGTCGGGCCAATCGCTGCCGGGCCGGTTGAAGAGCTTGCCGCGCAGCGCCTGGGTGAAGACCATCATGGACTGGCCCATTTCCTCGGCGCGCGCCTGGCGGGTCTGCGACAGCGAGGGATCGCGCGCCATGTTCATGAGCTGGATGGCCACGTCGTGGACCACGACCTGACTGCGCCTCTCATCCCGCGCCGCGAGGGCCGCACGGATGATGGCCACGCTGACCATGTAGCGGTCGGCGCGCGTGAAGCGCTCGACCTCGCGGGTCTCACCGCCGGTGATCATCATGGTGGCGGAGATCAGCATCTCGCCCAGCAGGTCGCGCTTGTCGGTGGGGTCGGCTTCCTCCTCCGCTTCCGGCACCTCTGCAGGTTGCTCGGGCTCCTCGGCCTTCAGGTCGGGCGCGAGGGTGGCGTAGGTCTCGCCGCCGGCGTTGCCTTCGGCTGCGACCGCATGCCCGGTCTTGCTCTTCTCCATCGCCCAATACGAGGTCATCACGTCCTGGTCGTCCAGGAGCTTCATGGCATGCACGAAGGGCGGCAGGCTGACGTCGGCGTCCTGGTTGAGCTGCACGGAGTGCGTGCTCAGACCCATCTCGGCGAAGAATTGCTGCAGGAGGTCGAAGCTCTTGCCCGCATCGGCAATCACCAGGCGCGGCTGGTAGATCGCCATCACCAGCATGCATAGGTAGTTGAGCGTTGCCGACTTGCCGGCGCCCGTCGGGCCCAGCACCAGCATGTGGGCGTTCTTCTTCCGGTCGCGCTTGTTCAACGGGTCGACCAGCATCGGCTCGCCGCCACGATTCCAGAACCAGAAGCCCGGTCGGCCAGTGCCGCGGGCGCGACCGTACAGCGGCAGCAGGGCAGCGACATGCGACGCGAAGACCAGGCGCGAGCGCCGCATGTACTGCGTGTCGAACACATGGTCGAAGCACATCGGCAGGCCGCGGATGAAGGCATCCAGCGGCACCAGGTCATGCCGAGCGTCGATGAACTTGAGGCCCGATGGCACGAGCTGGGCGTTGACGGCCGAGATGGACGCGTTGAGTTCCTCCCGGGTGGCTCCCGTGAGGTACAGCGTCATCACCATCGGATAGAGCTTGTCGCCGTGCGCCAGGCGCGACAGCACCCGCTCGCACTCCGTGTGGGTTTCCTGGGCGACGGCGGTCTGGGCGCGCGAGGCGTCGCGGATGCCCTCGATGTGGCGCTCGATGCGCTCCTGGCGCTCCACCACGACGGTGATGGAGAGCATCGACCCCTCGGGCAGGCGGTCGAATCGTGCGAAGCACTCGTCGCCCTGTTTGCGCTCAGCCGTGAAGTGACCGATGCCCGGCTGCGAACGCAGGTTCTGCAGCGTCAGCGCCTTGTACGGCACGCCATCGAACTCCCAGATGCCTGCGACGGGGTCGGAGACCGGCTGGGACAGGTTGAGCTGCTCGGCCAGGTCCCAGAACGGCAGCGGCGCGAGATCCTCGCCGTCTTCGGAGGCGGTGGGGCTGCGGTCGCCAGGGTAGGGCGCCCGCTCGAACAGGTCCTTCAGCGTGGGTGCCCAGTCGACCTTCGGGTTGAAGAAGGGCAGCATCCACTCGTAGAAGTCGCGCCCGGTGCAGCGCTTCGCGGCGATGCCGGCCTCATTGAAGGTGGACATCAGCGTCATGGCCACCTGTTCCAGCTGCTCTTCGCAGGAGGTGGTCTCCGTCACGGCGTTGACGAAGCGGCGATAGATGCAGGCGCGCACGCGTCGCTGCTGGCCACGCCACGGCTGGCCGGTGACCTGGGTGTCTGTGAACAGGCCTCCCGGCTTGGACACGTTGGCCAGGTGATCCTCGAGCTCGGCGATAAATGCCTGCGTGTACTTGGACTTGAGGATGGCCTCGGCGCGCGCCGGGTCGGCGTGGGCCTTGCGAACGTAGTCCTTGAACTCGTCGATCAGGCCGCCGATGTTGCGGTCGTCGTTACAGAAGAACTGGACGATCCAGGGGCTGCCGGCCTCCGTCTCGGGAATCGCCTGCAGGGCTTCCTGGATCCGGTAGGCCTGGTTGCGCAGGAACTCGTCGGGCCGCGCCTCCGTGGCCACCGGTGCCAGCTCGAAGACCATACCGAGGGACTCGCCGTCGATCAGCTCGAACACGCTGCGGTCCGGGTCGTACTTGGTCCACGGCAGCAGCTGCGTGAACGACGGCGGCCGGGAGGCCATGCGCCGGCGCTGCGCGACCGTCAGCGGCTCGGCGGCCTTGGCCTTGGGGGCAGGCTTCGGCGCCGGCTTGGAGGGCCCGCCAGCGCCTCGTGCTGCAGGCGCCTTCACTGCGGGGTCCGGAGCGCCGCCGGCGGGCACCAGGCGGGGCTTCGGGAACAGCTTTTCGAGGAAGTTCATGCGCTTGTCCGGGAGTCGATCCAGTGCGGTGCGGCTTCAGCGCGCCGCGGCCACGTCGCGATCACCGCCAGCGCGCGCCACGGGCCGCGCGGCCGCTGCCGGCTTCTGGGCCGGCGGCGGCTCGGCCGCGACGTCGAACTCGACGCCTAGCGCGTTGCGCATCGGCGGCACGTCGGCCATAACGCCGCGCGTGGGGGCGACCTCACCCGGCAGCGCGTACTCGACGGTCTCGTACATCGGGAAGACCGTGAGGTAGCCGGGCACCGGGTAGCGGCCCTTGGCCAGGTGCGGGTGGACGTACATGACCAGGTCGGGGTTCGGCAGACGCTGGAAGCGCTGTTGCATGGGCTGGATCTGGCTGGCGTACGCAGTCGGCCGCAGGCCACCAGCGACATCGCCCTGCGAACCTTGCGATTCGGGCGCCCGCCGGGTGCTGGTGTCGCGCTCCTGCAGGCGCTCGCGCGGCTCGGCAGCGCCGGCACCGGCTCCCTCGGAGCGGGTGTGCTCCTTGTAGACCTCGGTGATGGTCTTGCCGTCTTGCGGCAGAGGGGAGCTGCGCGGGCCGGTCACGCTGCAGGCCGACAGCAGCGCAGCGGCGGCAAGGCATGCGGCCAGGGTGAAACGTTCAGTCGAGGCCATAAGGTGCTCCAGTGCCCTTCTCGTGGGCGGCTTGTGAGTTGAGGCGGTTGTGATCCAGGCGGCGGCCATCGGGCGCCTTGCCGGTCGCGATTTCCTGGTCGATGCTGGCCACGTCCTTCAGGCTCAAGCCGTTCTTGAATCGCTGCATCAGACTGCGCGGGCCGGTGTCGCTGCAGGCCGACAGCAGCGCAACAACGATGAGGCCTGCGGCCAAGGTGAAACGTTCAGTCGAGGCCATAGGGCGCTCCGGTGCCCCTCTCGCGGGCAGCTTGGGAGGACAGGCGGCGGTGATCCAGTCGGCGTCCGTTGGGCGCCTTGTCGATCGCGATTTCCTGGTCGATGTGCACCACGACCTTCTGGCCGGCCGGTGTGACGACGGCATCGAAGCTGTTCTTCAGCCGCTGCAGCAGCCAGTTGGTCACTTCGTCGGTCGCGCCGGCGGCGGCCTGGCCCATCACGTAGGCGCCGCGGCTGCCGGTGACGGAGGTGGTGTCGCTGCCGGTGACGCCGTTGGTCGTCGTCGAGGTCTGCGCAGCGGCGTAGGCACGGGAGGCGACGCCCAGGGAGCGCAGGCCGACGATGTCCGTCAGGTAGGACGGCGCATTGGTGACGAAGCGCCCTGCGATGCAAGGGTTGCCCCAGAGGTCGGAGATGTAGCCGAGCGGGCGGCGGCCGCCGGCGGCGCCGCTGTTCACGCTGCCACCCGACGCCCCCGCTCCTCCACCCATCGACATGCCCGCGCCACCTGATGAGCCACCGGAGCCCCCCTTGCTGTCGGCGTTGACGGTGCGGATAGTGCCGTCCTCAAACACGAAGGTCAGCGAGTAGATGTGGCCTTCCGAGCACGACATGGCCATGTCGCCGATCGCGATGCCCGACACGACGATGCCGGAGATCTCGTCAGGCACGAACATGCCGCTCGCAGCCAGGTTCTCGCGGCCGATGAGCAGCTTGAACTGCATCGGGTCGGTCACCTTGCCATCGATCGGCACGCGACCGATGAGCGAGGTCATGGTCGTGACCCGGGTCAGGGTGGCGTTCTGGGGAATCGTGTAGAACGGGACGAGCGGCGGCTCGGCACGTTGGCTGGCCAGCACGTCCGGCTGCTGCGTCACGGCAGCCGTCTGCGGGGCCACAGGTGCGGCGCCCAGGCGGGCCCGCACGAGGGTGCCGGTCTGACCGTTCGGGCCGCGTTCCTTGCTCTCGGCGTAGCCCATCGGCGCGAACACCTTGTAGGTCACGCTGCGCGGCTCGGCGCCGTCTTCGTAGCCGAGACCACCCGGCACACCCTCCGGCCGAGGCCGGCCTGCCTGGGCATTGCGTGCCTGGCTTTCCGAGGCGGTATCGCTACCCTGCAGCACGCCTTGGCGGCCCTTGAGCTGGTCCACGAGCTGGCCGGCACTGTCGGTGGCCTGGCTGAAGGTGTCGCCCAGCTTGTCCAGCACGTTCTTGCGACGTGGCGGGTCGGTGGCAGCGGCGCCGGCGGCGTCCACCGGATCGATGGACCGCGCTGGCGCGCTGGCGGCCGCCTCGGTGGCGGCCGGGCGCGCCTTCTCCAGCTCGGCGCGCACCTGCTCGCGAACGACGGAAGCGAGGTCGCCGCGGTTGCCCTTCATGGCGCTGCGCAGCCGTGCGTTCTCGTCCATTTGGCTCTGGACCTGGCGGCGCAGCTCGGTGTTCGCTGCGACGACGGTGCGCATCGTCTCTGCAGGACTGTCGGCGTCGGCGGGCAAGGCCTTGGAATCCGGGCGCCCCGGGTCCGGGATGGCCGTCATTTCAGGGCCGGCCTTGACCGCCCCGCCACGGACCTGCTTCCAGATGATGAAGCCGACGATGACCAGGCCGATGACGGCCAGTACCGGAACGAGTTTGTTGCGTGGGAGTGCCATGACGTGCTCCGGGATCAGCGGCAGGCCTCGAAGGGCCGGTCACAGACGAGGTAGAGGGCCGTGGTGTCCGTCTCCGATCCGGCACGGCCGAGGACGCCGCTGTGTGCCGTCGACGTGATCCAGTTGCCGCGGATGTCCTCCAGGCGGATCTCCAGGGGGGATGGCTCCAGGTTGGTCATGCGCACGGCCGTGACCCATAGCGATCCGGCCCGCCAGGCGCCGATGGGCGTGGTCTGGACGCGCGCGCCGCGATAGAGGTCGGGAATCGACTTCAGCTCCAGCGGCACCTGGTGGATTGCCGGGTCGCCACCGGTGAGGCGCCACGGCGCATAGAGGCGACGTGCCGCGTAGCGGGTGAGCATCACGGCGTCGATGGAGACTTCGTCGGCGTCTTCGCGCGCGGCGCGTGCATCGCTTGACTTGTCGCCGCCCCCGGCGGCCGCCGTGGCGACGCTCTTCGGCTGGGTTTCGGCGCGTCCGAAGATCTGGATCTCGCTCGATGCCGCGGCCGTGCTGCGGTCGGCCACAAGGTCGAGCGGGATCTGCAGCTGCTCGCCGTCGAGCTGCTCGACGAAGACGCGGACCGAGCCGAAGGGCATCAGGGCGGTCACGTACATCGTCTTGCCGACGATGTTGATCCGGGCGTAGCTGGCGATGTCCTCCGGCGCGTTGAGCGCCACCGGCTGGTTGAAGGTCACGAGCCGTTCGCGGTTGACGGGCAGCGCGACGCGCACCGGCTTGCGATCAAAGATGACGCGCTCAATGGCCTCGGACGCCGGCGCCATGCCTTTGGTGTCGCTCACGGCCGGGCTCGCGACGCGGGCGGCGCTGCGTGCCGGGCTTGAATTCACCGTGGCCACGGCTGACGTTGCCGTGGCTTGCGGGCGGGCACGTGGGGCCGGCTGGTCGTCGGTTTCTCCGAGATCCAGCGGCGCCATGTCGAGCTGGGCCTTTGGCGCGCCGGCTGCGGGTGCGGCGGCCGCCTTCACGGGCTTCACCTCCACCTGGGCCGAGGCGGCGAGCGGGCTGAGCAGCAGTGCGGCGCAGACGGCGGCCAGGCGGCTCAGGAGGGTCGGGGCAGGGATCATTTGGTAGCTCCTGGTTGGCCAGCTGGCGTCATTGGCCGGTCGGTCCGGGCAGCGTGGCCGGGGTGGGCGTTGGTTGGCCCGGCGTGGCGCTGGTCGCTGCCGACTTGCCGCCATCGCCCTTGGCCAGATCAGCGGCCTGCAGGCGTTCGGGCCGGTTGGCGCCGAAGCAGTCGATGGCCAGGCCGAAGGGGTTCTTCTCGCGGTCGACGTCGAAGCGGACCACGCGCAGCGGGTAGCGAATCACGGCGGTCTTGACGGGCATGGCGCCCATGGACTCCCGCAGCTCCATGTCGAGCTTGACGGTCCAGGCGTCGTCGCTTTGCAGCGTCACGCGCCAGTCCTCGTAGGTGTGGCCGGGCACTTCGTTGAGTGAACGCGTCCGGGTGCTCAGCTCGCCGGCGTCGGAACGCTCCTTCATGTCCGCCTTGAGCTGCTCCTGGCACGCCGGCGTGAGGTAGTGCTGGAAGGCGAAGATCTGCTGGCCGTAGTCCTTGCGGCCATCGGTGGACCAGCGATTCACCTGCTGCCAGACGTAGAAGCCGAAGGCGTAGACGTTGGGGGACGGGACGGGCGCCACGCCGTCCTTGACGTTGATCACTTCGCCGGCACGCATCGACGGCGAGACGTTGACGGCAATGTGGTGTGGCACCCTCTGAAGGAGGAACATGCCCACGATGGACACGGCGCCGATGACGAGGAGCGAGCGTCTCAGGTCGGTGATGCGGCCGTCACGGTTGCGCACGGCGTCGATGTACTTGCCCATGGTGTTCCGTAGGTGCTTGGGGTGAGGGATCAGCGCTTGCGGCCGGGCATTGGCCGGCCCAGCTCCCACGCGCTGTCGTGGGAGATGAACTGGGCGCTGCCGAAGCCCTTGCGCGCGGCCCAGAGCCGCATGCGCTGGATGTGGAAGCCATCCGGCTTGCCCCGCTTGGTGGAGGCGAGCCAGATGGAAGTGCGCCAGACGACGGCCAGCGTGCCGACGACGACGAAGCCCAGCAGCACCTGCCAGATGCCGATCGCGAAGGCCGCGATGCCGCCCACGATGAGGTTGGCGACCAATGCCAGCGAGCCGACGATCTTGGCCTCGCTGGCGGTCATGCCGTTCATGATGGGCGGCTCGACGTTGACGCGGTCGGTCATCGGTGCACGCTCAGCCTGCAGGTCGTGCGTCGGCGCGTGAGCGCCCGACGCCTCTGCAGATGCGGCCTGTTGATCCTTGCGCGTCTTGCTCATGGCAGGCGAACCGGGCGTGGCGTCAGAGGATGCTGGCGGCGGTCGTCAGGATGGCGACGATGGCCACCAGGACGATCGAACCCCAGATGAAGTACTCCTTCACCTCGGCGATCTCGGCGCGGCCGTCGCGGTATTCCTCCCACTTCTTGAGGGCGCCCATGGGAATCTTGTAGAAGGCGACGGCGCCGATGCCGAGCACGATGACGGCGACGCCGGCCTTCAGCAGGGCGCGCCACAGGCCGGGCATGTCGCCGGCCTGCACGCCTTGCGGCTGGATGGCGGTGGGGAGGTCGGCGAAGGCCGGATGCGCCATCAGGGACAGCGCGCCGATCACCAGCGTCGTCTTGAAGGAACGGCCCTTGTCGGCCAGCAGCGCGAGGCGGTGGCGCAGGGAGACGAAGAGTTGCTTGGACATGAGGTCACTCCAGAAATTGAGGCAAAAGGACATCCGTGCGGCGCGCCGCGTGGCACCGGCATCCGCATTGAGGGGTCGTCGGGGAACGGCGGGCGAACAGGCCCTGTCGGGTGGCGGCCGGGAACCTGCGCGGGTTCAGCGGTCCGTCCCGACGCCGCCGTCAGGGAGGGCGCTGGGTCCAGGGCGCGCTGCGGCGGCCTGGTCGATTGATGGGGGTGCGCAGATTCATGGTTTCCTGGCTCAGTTCGAGACCAACAACACCAGCAGGAAGGTCGCCAGCACCGTGATGCGCAGCGCGTGGCTGAACGCCTCGCGGCTGTCGATCCGGCCGGCCTGGTGGTTCTCCCAAAGGCCCAGCAGGACGTGGCCGACCAGCGAGATGAACACGGCGCCGACCAGGAGCGCGAGCAGGGCGGCCATGACGGCAGCCGAGTGCCCGGAGCCGGCGGTGAAGGCGTTGGTGATCGCGTTCATGGCTGAGCTGGACGTTGTGGCCGGTCGCTTGGCTTACTGGCGGTACTCGCCGCGCAGCGGGGGAATGGCGCGGGGCTGGCGGGGCGCATCGAGGTGATCGTCCACGCCGCGCTGAACCAGCGCCAGGTCGCGCTTGAGCCACTCGTAGCGGAAGCTGATGCGTTGGCCCGTAGGCGCGCGGCGGCTGGCCTCGTCGACCATGGACTGCAGGCGCTGCAGCTCGTAGCTGATGCGGGCCAGCTGCTCGCGCTCCGAGTCCTCGTCGGCTGCGGCGGGCTTCATGGCCATGACCGCGGCGGAGACCAACACGGTGAGGGCCAGAGCGCGCAACGCCCAGGTCCTGCGGGTGGAGTTCAGGGGGCTCGCAGTGGTGGAAGTGATGTGGGGCATGGCAGCTCCTTGTTGGGTCAGACGTACTTCTTGAAGGCGCTCAGTGCGGTCGACAGCGTGTAGGCCACCAGCACGGTGAAGATCAGCACCATGTAGGCCGGGTTGAAGTGGCCGAACGGCCAGGACAGGTAGAAGACGAAGCCGCCGGTGAGCGCCCAGATGGCGAACTTCTTGGCGTGGTGGTAGACGAAGGAGCTTTCCCGTCCCCCACCCCAGCGGCGCAGGTCGCGCCGCATGAGGCCGTCGACGGCGCCCAGCACGCAGGCGAGCAGAAAGGCCGGGAGCGCGAAGAGCGCGATGGACATGCGCAGCAGCACGTCCTGCAGCACGAACATCGAGATCAGGATGTACCGGGAGAGTTCGCCCATCAGCGACGACGCGGCGGCGTTCATGCCCTTGCTGAGGCCGCCCTGCACCTGGCGCCCTTCGGCCTTGAGCTGGTTGCGGTAGAAGCGGATCGCGCCGAGGCGCTCGTAGGGATAGGTGACCGCTTCGACGATGGTCTTGGCGAACCCTGTGGTGTCGTCGATCAGCACGGAGCGCGGGGCGGCGGAGATGTAGCCCAGGTCTTCCTTTACCAGCGACTGGATGTGGTGCTCGCCCTGGTCCTCCCAGAGCGTGTAGCAGCCGATGATCTCGATGAGGACGCCGATGCCCCAGCTGGCCATCGTCATGAACAGCAGGCCGAAGACCAGCTCCATTACCAGCACGACGGGCCCGCGCTCGCTGACGGCGCGCGGCTTGACGGTCCCGGCCGGCTTCATTGGTCATCCTCCTCGAGAGCCAGCTCGCGGGCAGCTGCGAAAGCGTCGTCGGACGCCGGCGTGGCGGGCGCCTCGGCCGCAGCCGCTGCATCGGCCTCGGCTGTCCGCGTGCCATCCTTGGCGCCCGGAGCCCAGCTGCTGAGGTCCTGCGCGATCAAGCCCGTTGCCGCGGCGGCCGCGCCGAGCGGGTGGTCGCCCAGCCAGTCGCTTTCCTTCCACCAGGTTTCGGAGGTGCGGTAGCGGGACTTCATCTGCTCGGCGACCTGCATCAGGGACGGCGGAATGAAGGGGTCATCGCGGCTGTCCGGTAGGGGCACACGGATCTTGAAGAGCCGGTTGCCCTCCAGCAGCGCGAAGGCCTGGCCCTTGGGCAGCTGCAGGATGTCGGCGGCGGTGATGAGCGGTACCTTGGTGGAGCCCACCCGATCCTCGTTGCGGGACAGGAAGTCGGTGCCGCTGCCATCGGCCGCCGTGTCGGTGACACCAGAGACCACGGTCAGCGTCTGCACGTCGACCTGGGGCATTTGTTCGGCGATCAGGTTGGCGGTGTTGGTCGACCGCACCCGGAACATGACCACGTGGTTGAAGTTGTCCAGGATCTGGTTGGCCTTGGCGGTCGAGCCGGTCTTGGCCTCGAAGTCGGCGATGGACTGCGTGTAGGCCGTGATGCGAAAGCCCGCGCCGCCGAGCTTGTTGACCATCGGCACGAACTCGGGGCCGCAGATCTCGTTCACCTCGTCGAAGTGGCAGCAGATGGTCGGCAGGATCACCTTGCCGTCCGGACGGTGCGGGTCGATGCCGTTCTTGTAGAGCTTGCCGCCTACCGAGACGAGGTCCGCGAGCATGGAGTTGCCCACGGCGCCCGCCACCACGGAGTCGGACAAGGCATCCAGGCCGGCATAGACGATGCCGCCCTGGCGGATGATGGTCATCCAGTCGAAGATGGGCCGCGGGTCGGACTCGTCGAAGTAGTCCGGGCTGATCAGCTTGCCGACGGCGCCGGTGGTCAGCTTCTCCAGGAACGGCCCCAGGGACGCGATGATCTTCTCGAAGAAGGACTTCTCGTAGGAGACGGCGGTGGCCAAGCCGTTGAGTACCGGCTCCACCAGACGGGCTTCCTTGATGTACAGCACCAGCGCGACCAGGCCGGGCGATCGGTCGGCCAGGGCGCGCGGCACCGGGAACTTCTTGTCGCTCGAGATGCGGTCGGCCAGACCATCGACCTTGTCTTTCCAACCCTTGACCTGGCCGGCGGCCTCGGCCCTCGTGAGGGCCAGCTGGGCGTAGTCGACGAACAGCGCGTCGATGCTCGTGATGTCGCTGAGCAGCGTCTCGTACGTGGGCACGCGGCCGAGCGCGACCTGGGCCTGGGCGACCAGATTGCTGAAGCGCCAGCTGAACTCCTTGAACGCGGCCGAGTTGCCGGCGGAGGGCAGGGCGTTGGTGGCGCGGCTGGCGACCTCGGTGATGCGGGAGAAGTTGCCGATGCCGTTGTAGCGGGCGGAGATCTCGGGGTAGCCGAGGTGGAAGATGTAGAACTGGTCCAGGCGCCCGGCGCGGGCCGCCTCGGCGTACATCCGGAGCATCAGATCCGCGTCCCCCTTCGGGTCCACAACGACCGTGACATGGCCGGCGTGAATGTCCTGGGTGGCGTTGAGCTCCAGCATGCGCGTCTTGCCGACGCGGGTGGTGCCCTTGACGATCATGTGACCGTTGCGTTCGGACTGGCGCAGCTTGACTGGGACTTCATCGAAGCCCACGCCGTGAAGGATGGGCGTGCCGCCGAGGTCCACCTGCTGTTGCAGCGGATTCCACCAGTACGGCGCCTCGACGACGTACTTGGCTGCGACCGCGATCTTGGAGACCACAGGCTTGCGGTCCTGCAGACGCTGCTCGGCCCAGCTGCCGAGCTTGGCGCCGGCCTTGCGCAGGGCCATCTCGCGCTCGGACGGCGTGATGAACGGCTGGGCGTCGGGACGGCTGGCGTCGACGCGGCGCTGGGTGTGCAGTTGGCCCCAGGCGAAGCCTTCACCGAGGTAGTGATCCTCTTTGGCGACCGGGATCTTGTGCGGTGCGATCCGGGTGATCTTGCAGTGCTTCAGTCCGTGCTGGTAGCGCAGGACCTCGAAGGCCTGGCGGGCGCGCATGACGCCGAAGCCGCCGGCGATCAGGCCCGTGATCCAGCCGAGCTGCCAGGGCATCATGAGAGCCCAGGGTGCCACGATGGCCACCAGGGCGCATCCGAAGGCGACGTAGGCACTCCACAGCTCGATGGGCGGCCGCAGCTTGGCCTCCAGGACGTTGGTGTTGCTCATGGCCGTCCTTTCACGCTGGGGACCGAAATGGGCACCGGGACCGCTTGAGTGATGCGGCCGTCCGGCAGGATCAACAGCGGTACGACGGAGGCGCCGAGGGCCATCAGCTGCTCGCCCAGCCAGACAGCCGGCGCCGGCGCCATGGGCAGGCCGCCGCTGAGGGCGCGGATGCGCAGGAAATCGCTGCCGGTGTTCGCGCGCACGACGATGCCGGTGGCGCCCATGGCGGCCAGGCGCTCCCGGTTGGCCTTGAGCCAGCTGGTGGACCTCGTGTCATCGCCCACCAGGAACAGCGGATGCACCATCCACTGCGGGTACGGCCAGGCGGGGTTGCCGCGCAGCGTGCCGGGCCGCAGGCCCGGCGAGCGAACCGGGAACTGGATCAGCGGCGAGACCTCTGGCGATGCGTCATCGGCTATGCCGAACGACATCAGCGCGCCGGTGGGCACGCCAGGACCTGCGTCATGCACGACGACCAGGCCGCCGGAGGTCATGGGGGGAACGGGACCAGTCTGTGCCTGCGCGATCAAGCCCAGCCCAGTTCCGCCCCCCATGATTGCGAGAAGAAAAGCGGTGACCGCCCGCCGCATCCACCTAAAAACTGCTGCTGCCCGATGGGAGGTGCCAGGCGCGCCGAGGGTGTTGCAGCCAGGAGCGCGTCCGGCAACGAACGCCGGGCGGTCACCCAAACTGAGGCACCCACTGCTGGGCGCGGTACGTTGCGTCGTGCTATCAGGCATGGCTGCCCTCCTCGACGATCCGACGCAGGCGCGGGGCAGCGCCTGCCTGGGGCAGACGTGCGAGACGTTGGAACACCGCAGCGGCGTAGGGCACCGAGCGCGTTCTGTCGCTGGGGTGGTGGTAGCGGCCAACGGCCTCGAACCAGTCACCCTTGGTGGCTTCGTAGTGCTCGCGCAGCAGCACGGCACCGACGCCCATGTTGGCGTAGGCGTCGAGCGCTCGGCGCGGCGAGCCGAGGCGCTCAGCATTCCACCCCCAGTTGACCTGCAGGAGTCCGCAGTCCACGTTGGTGATGCCCTCGCGCAGACACGCCTGCAGCTTCTCGACCGCAGCATCTTGGGTGTTGAAGCGCATGGGCTCGCCCCGGACGCAGAGGGTCCAGGGGTAGGGCAGCGACTTGTTGCCGAAGCGCAGCACGCTCTCCTGGCATGCAACGCTGAACAGCACGGCTGCTGGGATGTCGGCGGCAGCCGCGACGCGGACATATCCGGGTGGGATCGGCGTCGCAATAGCCGCTGCGCCGGCGTGACCGGCCCACGTCGCGCCGAGCATGAGGCCCGCGCCGCGCGCCAGGAAGACGCGGCGGCGGAGAGAGGGGCTTTGTGCGGCATGCATGGCGGTCACGGGCTGGATCTCAGGGGCCGCGCTTAGCGGACTTGGGCGGCTGGACGACGTTGCCCGGCACCGGCACATAGCTGCCGTTGGGCAGGTGGTTGGCCTCGGCTGCGGCGGGTGTGGCGGCGACCTTGGGCAACCCGTCGAAGCTGATGACGGGCTCGTTCGGATACAGGCGGCGCATGGCGTCCTCGAAGGCCACCGCCCACGCCAACACGCGCTCCGTGTCCTGGTGGTGCGCTTTGGCGAACAGCTCGGCGTAGCGCTTGCGCTCGGCCGCATTGCGGGCATGGATGCCCAGGGCTTCGATGGGCGTGAGGTTGGCCACCGAAAAGGCCGCGCGCGGCCCGCGCAGCAGCAGCTGGGCGCGCTGCATCTCGTCATCCGTCAGGCCCCAGATGCGCGCCAGGATGCGGTCCTGGCTCTGCAGCACCAGCCCCTGGCCATCGCTGGTCAACGCGCCAGCCTGGCCCGTCGAGGTCTGGGCCATGGTGGTCTGCTGCGGTTCAACCGCGTGGGCCAGTTCGGCGAAGAACAGGCCGCCAACGCCGATGAGCGCGATGAGCGTGACGAACAGGAATCGAGTGTTGACCTTCATGAGCGCCTCCGGTCTGTGTCACGAGTCGGGGGGCCGGCGGGCAGGTCGGTCTGGCCGGCGTGCGTTTCGGCCTTGTCCTGCACCGTGGGCAGCTGCTTCGCGGCGCGGGTGTCCGTGGTCAGGGCGCCAAGTGCCGCGACGCAGAGCGTGCGGAAAACGTCGCGCAACGGCCGCGGCGCCGGCGCGGCATCCTTCTTGGCCTGCTGGACCAACGACATGCCGATGCCCGCGCTGTCGGCACGTGAGCGGCTGCCCGGGCGGGGCGCGGGAGGCTGAGAACGCTGTGTCATGGCGGGCGCTGGGCAGGTGGAAGTGGCCAGGGACGCGCGGCGCTGGAGCTGACGCATGGGTGCCGCCTACTCGTTGCGGCCGTCCGCCCGGAGCAAGGCCTCGCGGCCGTTCACATCGAACAGCGCGCTTTGAGCTGCCGGGTTGGCCGCCTTCACCGTGACGCCGTTCTTGCTGTCGCCCTCACGCAGGAACAGCACGCGCTTGTCGGCGGGAACGCCGGTGCCGACGACAACCGAGGGCTGACCGTCCCACAGGTCCACGGCCAGGACGGTGCCGGTTGGGACCGGCGCAGAGGCTGGTGCCGCAACCGGCTTGGGCCGTGCGCGCGCCACGCGCGCCGTAGTTCCCGAGGTCGCAGCAGCCTTCGCTGCGTGATCGGTGACCAGGCCATCGACCCGTGTCTTCAGGTCGGCCAGGTCGTGCTGAAGCTGGGCCAGCCCGGAGGTGAGGTTGGCATTGATCCCGACCTGGGAGGCTTGGGCGTCCGCGAGCGCCGCGAGGGAAGGCGTGGGCACGGCCGTGAGGCCGGCGGCGGTCGCCGGCGCCGATGCGGCCGTGCCGGTGGCCACCGCGGCAGCGGATGCGGCCGCATCCGTTGTCGCAGCCGCGGCGACCTGGACCGCTGCCGGCTCAGCCTGCGTCGTGGGGCGTGCGTTCCCGGACGGGTCTGCTGGCTGGTTCACTGCGGGCCCGCTGTGCGAGGCCACCGGGTCCTTGAGCCCCGTAGTGTCGATCTGGCGCAGCTTGTGGGCCACCAGGGCAGCGAGGCAGAGGACGGCTGCCAGTGCAGCCAGGATGGCGTACTTGCGCGTGTTGCGGCCGGCGGCACTGGCGGG
>BFBZ01000028.1_pt52 | contig 25353 bp, 30 predicted proteins | sample 1888401 | NCBI WGS metagenome assembly BFBZ01 (sample SAMD00112614, study PRJDB3348) | symbiont metagenome | host: Chara braunii
TCGACATGCGAGATGTCGTGGCCGTCGGCGCGCAGCGTCTGCACGAATTCGGCGAGCAAGCGGAAGGCGGCCTCCAGCGGGCCGAGATCGGTGATCTGGCTGCCGATATGCACGTCGGTGCCGGTGACCTTGATGCCCGGCAACTTCGCTGCGCGGGCATAGACCTCGCGGGCGCGGGCGATCGGAATGCCGAACTTGTTTTCCGACTTGCCGGTGGAAATCTTGGCATGGGTGCCGGCATCGACATCGGGATTGACCCGCACCGAGATCCGCGCGGTGGTCTTCATCTCGACCGCAAGCCGCGACAGCATCTCGAGCTCGGGCTCGGACTCGATATTGATGCAGAGGATTTCGGCAGCAAGTGCGGCACGCAGCTCGGGTTCGGTCTTGCCGACGCCGGAGAACAATATCTTCGAGGGCGGAATGCCGGCCGCGAGCGCCCGCTTCAATTCGCCGCCGGACACCACGTCGGCGCCGGCGCCGAGCTTGGCCAGCGTCCGCAACACCGACTGGTTGGAGTTCGCCTTCATCGCGTAGCACACCAGCGCCTTCTCGCCGGCGAAGGCTTCGGTGAAGACGCGGTAGTGCCGCTCCAGCGTCGCGGTCGAATAGCAGTAGAACGGCGTGCCGACGGCTTCCGCGAGCTCAATGAGATTGACCGCCTCGGCATGCAGCACGCCGTTGCGATAGTCGAAATGGTTCATGACAGGCTTTTATTGTTTGAGCATGATCTTTTCGGAAAACCGCTTCGCACTTTTCCGGATCATGCTCGAGATACTAATTGCCGAGCAAGGGATCGAGGACGAAGGGCCGTTTATTGCCACGCGTCGCGGCCGGAGCGGCATCCGAGCCATAGGTCGGATTGAACACGCTCGGCTGTGCCGCCCGCTCGCTCTCGGTATCGCTGGCTGCGGCGCCCGGCGCGGCGTTCGCGGTCGGCGGCAGGTCGAGCGGTCCCTTGCGGCCGCAGCCGCCCAGCGCAAGCGCCGAAACGCCCAACACAATGATGGCCCATCCCGAGGGGGTCAGGCGGTTCTTGCTAGTCACGACGAATTCCCCAATTTGGGGCGCACCATACAAACATTGGCGTGCTCTGGCGAGAGGCGGAGGGCGATGAAATCACGGCCAAATTTTCTCGATCAGCCCAATTTTCGCTCTTTTTCCAGCCGCTTGGCCCAGGCCTTGGCCTGCGCGGTCACATTCTTCGGCGCCGTGCCGCCAAACGAGGTCCGGCTTTTCACCGAGGATTCGACGCTGAGCACCTTCAGCGCCTCTGCCGTGATCTTCGGCTCGACCTCCTGCATGGCCGCAAGCGGCAGCTCGTGCAGCGCCACGCCCCGTGCCGAAGCCAGGCCGACGATGCGCCCGGTAACGTGGTGGGCGTCGCGGAACGGCATTTTCAGGGTGCGCACCAGCCAGTCGGCAAGGTCGGTCGCGGTGGCATAGCCCTCGCCGGCCGCGGCCTTCATCCTCGCCTCGTCCGGCACCAGATCCTCGACCATGCCTGTCATGGCGCGGATCGCGAGCGACAGCGCCTCGAAGGCCTCCATCGCGCCCTGCTTGTCCTCCTGCATGTCCTTTTGATAGGCGAGCGGCAGGCCCTTCATCACGATCAACAGCGCGGTGAGTGCGCCGATCACGCGGCCGGTCTTGGCGCGCACCAGCTCGGCCGCGTCCGGGTTGCGCTTCTGCGGCATGATCGACGAGCCGGTCGAGAACTTGTCGGAGAGCTTGACGAAGCCGAATTGCGGCGTCGCCCACAGCACGATCTCCTCGGCCAGGCGCGACAGGTGCATGGCGCAGATCGAGGCGGCCGACAGCGTCTCCAGCACGAAATCGCGATCCGACACCGCATCTAGCGAATTCGCCATCGGCCGGTCGAAGCCGAGCGCCTTGGCGGTCGCCGTGCGATCGATCGGAAACGAGGTGCCGGCGAGCGCGGCGGCGCCCAGCGGCGATTCGTTGAGCCGCTTGCGCGCATCGGTAAAGCGGCCACGGTCGCGGCTGGCCATCTCGACATAGGCCAGCAGATGATGGCCGAAGGTCACGGGCTGCGCGGTTTGCAGATGGGTGAAGCCCGGCATCACGGTTCCGGCATGCTCCAGCGCGCGGGTCACCAGCGCCTGCTGGAACGCGGCCAGCGCCGCATTGGTCTCGTCGATGGTGTCGCGGACATAGAGCCGGAAATCGGTCGCGACCTGGTCGTTGCGCGAGCGTGCGGTATGCAGCCGGCCGGCGGCGGGCCCGATCAACTCGGACAGCCGCGACTCGACATTCATGTGAATGTCCTCGAGCGCACGCTTGAAGTCGAAATCGCCCTTGCCGATTTCTGACAAAATCGTGTCTAGACCTTTGCCGATATTTTTCGCATCAGCTGACGTGATGATGCCTTGCGCGGCGAGCATCGCGGCGTGGGCCTTGGACGCGGCAATGTCCTGGGCATAAAGGTGACGGTCGACGTCGATGGAGACGTTGATTTCCTCCATGATCGCGTCGGGACGTTCCGAGAACCGGCCGCCCCACATCTTGTTGCTCATGACATCTCGCTCACGAATTTGTATTTCAGGCCTTGCTGTTTCATTGGCCGTAGCAGCGAAACAGGATGGCGGTTCCGAACGTATTAGTCTGTTGTTTGGCATGATCTTCTCGGAAAACCGCTTCGCACTTTTCCGGATCATGCTCCAGCCATTGCATAGCCATAACTGACCCAGGATGACAAACGATATGCCCGAGACGACCCCATCTGAGCCGACCGCCAAGCCGACTGCCAAGCGGCGCATCCCGCTGGTGATCGGCGCCGTGCTGGTCGGGGCCGTGATCGGCTATGTCGGGGTCTCCAGCCTCAGGCATCCGCCTGGGGGCGACATCGCCTGCAACGGCGCGGTGGCCCTCGCGAAGAAGATCAGCCCGCTCGCCCATGGCGAGGTCGCAGCGCTGACCATGGCCACCACCCCCTTGAGGTTGCCCGACCTCACCTTCGAGGACGCCAGCGGCCAGCCGAAGAAGCTGTCGGATTGGCGCGGCAAGACCGTGCTCGTCAACCTGTGGGCGACCTGGTGCGTGCCCTGCCGCAAGGAGATGCCGGCGCTCGACAGCCTGCAGACCAAGCTCGGCGGCAAGGACTTCGAGGTGGTCGCGATCAACATCGACACCCGCGACCCGGACAAGCCGAAGAACTTCCTGAAAGAAGCCAATCTGACCAATCTCGGCTATTTCAGCGACCAAAAAGCCAAGGTCTTTCAGGATCTTAAGAACATAGGCAAGGCGCTGGGCATGCCGACCTCGGTGCTGATCGACGGCCAGGGCTGCGAAATCGCCAATATCGCCGGTCCCGCCGAATGGGCGAGCGACGATGCGATCAAGCTGGTGAAGGCGGCGCTACAGCCGGCCGCGGCGGGGTTCTGATCAGGCGACGGCGTTGAGGTTGCCGCCGATGCCGGCACCAAGATTGGCCGTCGACGGGTTGCCGAGCAGGGTCTGAACCGCGAACTTTTCCGCGTCGAGATTCTGCTTGGTTACACGGGTCGCGATCTCACCTTGCAGGTTGCCCTGCTGCATCGAGAGGATGCTGGTGACCATGCTCATCATGTCCATACGCGGTACTCCCAAGTCCAACTTTGACCTAGCGCGCGAAAGTTAATGCTTGGGTAACGGATGGCCGCGTCAGGCTGACGCATCGTCGTCTTCATGGCGCAGGAGGTCGCCCGGCTGGCACTTCAGATAGGTGCAGATCCGCTCCAGCGTGTCGAACCGGACGCCCTTCACCTTGCCCTGCTTGAGCAGGGACAGATTGGCCTCGGTGATCCCGACATATTCGGCAAGCTCCTTCGATTTCACGTTGCGCTCGGCGAGCATCACGTTCAGCCGGACCCGGATCGGCATCGCAAAACCTCAGACGAACTGCGCGTGCTCGTCGGCGATCGCGTTGGCCTCGGCCATCACCCAGGCGGTGACCGCGACCAGGCCGGCGAACAGCAGCGCCAGCAGCGTATCGGAGCCGAATGCGATCACGACGGACTTGCCCTGCGCGTAGGTCTGCCAGCTCAGCAAAATCGAGAGCAGCGCGCCGATCAGCGGCTTCAGCAAGGTCGAGGCGAGCATCGCGATCGCGAGGTCGCGCAACCCGGCAACATTCTCGGCGGTGAAGAAACGCCCCGCGGCGAACGCATTGAAGCAGCGGCGTACGCGCGACAATCCCCAGAGCAGACAGGCCAGCGGCAATGCCGACACCACGAGGCTCATGAGGCGGACCAGCCAGCCGATCGGATGGAACGCGACGCCGGTCAACCCGGCATCGCGCAGGATCGCCTCATCCGGGCTCGCCAGCCAATAGGCCAGCAATCCGACGGCGAGCACGAACGAGATCGCCGTGCACGCATAGGCGAGCACGCGGCTGACTGCGCGAATGCTCTGGAGGCGCGCGGGCCGCGGGGACGGGGAAAACTCCGACGAGAGGGACGCGGACATACTCGACCTCGGGGGTTGCTGGCGAATTGTTATTGTTTTACGATAATAAATATCCGCAAGTCAACATGTCTCAAAAGGTACCCCATGCTCCGACACCCCACGCGCGCTATCTGCGCCGTTCTCTTCCTGACCACAACCGCGCATGCGCAGCCTTCGACATCGCGCGGACAGATCTCGGTCGCGCAGGTCAGGGCAATGCTGGATCAGGCCGCCACCAATCCGACCGCAAGGCAGACATTGACGGCGTATCTGGCCGGGTCAGGCGAAACCGCCGGCTGGCTGATCGATACGGCGCGCGGCCTGCTGCCCTGTACCCGGCGGCTGTCACTCGACGCACAGCAGGCTCGCGACGCGATCGCCGGCGCGGTCGCCGCGGCCGAGACACCGGCGACGCCGCTGATCATCCGCGACATGCTGAAGCGCGCCGGATGCCGTTTGACCGAATGACGGACGTCTAGAGCCGTTCCCGTTCCGATGGAATCAGAACGGGGCTCTAGGTTTTTGTCTTGACGCGTTTTCTTCACGCGAACCGGTATCCACTTCGCTCGAAAACGCTCTAAGCCGCGTTCGCTGCAAAGGCCGCACCGAGCGTGCGCAGCGCCTGCCGGGTCCGCGCGTCGGACAGTTTTGAGTAGAGCACGACGTCGCGGGACGGCAATGGCGGCAGGCCAAGTCGCGGCCCAAGGTCGACGGTATCCGCCGGCGCCACCCGGCGCGCCAGCGCTGCGACCGCAAGGCCCGCCGAAATCGCGGCCCCGATCGTCGCAAGCCCGCCACCGACGAACGCCTCGGTCCACGAAATGCCGGCAGCGTCGAGCGCCTCGACCGCCATCGCGCGCACGCTGCACGGCTCGGCTTGTGTCGCCAGGCGTAGCGGCTCACCCGGTGCACGATGAAAGTCAGGCGCTGCCATCCAGCCGAACGGTTCCTCGAACAGCACATCGCCATCGCGACGCTTGGCATCGTGGCGCAGCACGATCACCGCATCGAGCCTGCCGTCGTCGAACGCGCCGAGCACGGACCGCGACGTGTCGACATGGAGCTGGATCACCAGCCCCGGATCGGTGGCGTTCATCCGCTTCAACAGCGTTGCGAGCTCCGATCCGACGATGTGGTGGCTGATGCCGACCATCAGCCGTCGATGTTCGACCGCAAACGACCCGATTGCCGATTGATGCGCGGCAACCAGGTTGCGCGCGGCGCCGAGGAAGGCGGCGCCTTCCGCGGACAGCCGAACCAGCCGCGGCGTCCGCTCCAGCAGCCGGCGGCCAAGCCCGTCCTCCAGCCGCCTGATCTTCAGGCTGACCGCGGACTGCGTGGTCTCCATCGCCTGCGCCGCGCGGGTGAAACTGCTGAGGTCCGCCACCAGCACGAAGGCCTGCACCGCCTCGATGTCGAGCGCCTTCATCGCCATTCATTTAAAATGAGTATCATTGAAATACGTTATCATATGGTTTTTCAATGATCAACAAACCCCTAGGTTCGGCTGACCGCAACGATCGCCGCCAGGAGAGCCACCATCATGCCGCTGACCCGCGTCTCGCTGCGGCGGGGCAAGCCCGCCGCCTACCGCAAGTCGATTCTCGAAAGCCTGTATCGCGCCATGCGCGAGACCTTCGATGTGCCGGAAGGCGATCGCTTCATGACGATCTCCGAGCACGACGGTGACGACTTCGTCTATGGCGCCGATTACCTCGGCATCAGGCGGAGCGACGATCTGGTCATCATCCAGATCACGGTCAGCAACACCCGCCCGGTGGCGCAGAAGCAGAAGCTGCATCGGCGGATCGCCGAGCTGCTGACGGAAAGTCCCGGCCTGCGCCGTGAAGATATCTTCATCAACTTGGTCGAAGTGCTTCCCGAAAACTGGTCGTTCGGCAACGGCGAGGCGCAGTACGTCCGATGACCGCCACGCCGACCCTCGCGCCGCGCATCAGCGGCATCAAGCCTTCGCCCGCACCGGTGCTGCGGCGCCGCGCCCGCGAGCTGCGCGCCGCTGGGCGCGACATCATCGAGCTGTCGTCGGGCAATCTGGATTTCCCGACGCCGGACCATGTGATCGCGGCGGCGCACCAAGCGGCCCTGCGCGGCGAGACCCGTTACACCGACGTCGAAGGCACGCCGGAGCTTAAGCAGGCGGTGCAGGCCGCGCTGCGGCGCGACCATCGTCTCGACTACGGGCTGGACGAGATCGTCATCACCAACGGCTCGACCCAGGCGCTGTTCAACGCGCTGCTGGCGACGCTCGGACCTGACGACGAGGTGGTCATCCCCGCGCCTTACTGGGCGCCCTATCTCGATCAGGTGCGACTGGCAGGGGGCGCGCCGGTGGTCGTGCCATGCGCGCAGAACAACGGCTTCAAGCTGCGTGCGGAGGATCTGCAGGCGGCGATCTCGGCGCGGACGCGCTGGATCGTGATCAACAATCCGGTCAATCCCTCCGGTGCGCTGTATTCTCCCACGGATCTCGCTGAGATTGCCGCGGTCCTCTTGCAGCATCCGGACATCTTTGTGCTGGCCGACGGGCTCTACGAGCATATCGTGTTCAACGGCACGCCCGCGCCGACGCTTGCGGACATCGAGCCGCGTCTGAAGCCGCGGACGCTGACCGTCAGCGGTCTCGCCAAGTCCTACGCGATGATGGGATGGCGGATCGGCTATGCCGCCGGACCCGCGGCGCTGATCCGCGCAATGATCACGATCCAGTCGCAGACCACGTCCGGCGCATCGTCGATCAGCCAGGCCGCCGCGGTCGCGGCGCTCGATGGCGCGCAGGATGTGCTGGCTGAGCGTGCCGCGATCCTTCGCACGCGGCGTGATCGCTTTACCGAACTCGTGAACGGATGCGCCGGGCTGTCCTGCGCGCCGCCGGAGGGCACATTCTATCTGCTGGTCAACTGCGCGGGCGTGATCGGCAAGCGCGCGCCCGACGGCAAGGCGATCGAGACCGACCGCGATTTCTCCGCCTATCTGCTCGAGGAGGCGGAACTGGTGGTGTTCCCCGGCGAGGACCTTGGGCTGTCACCCTATATCCGCCTCAGCTTCGCCAATCCGTCGGCGACCATCGAGGAGGCCGCGAGGCGGCTGAAGCGTGCCTGCGAGGCACTGCAATGACGCCTCACGCACAGAGCCAGCGTCTCGCGCTGATGGCACATCTGCTCGGACTTGGGACCGCCGTGACGATGATCGTAAGTCTCGTGCCCGCGACGCTTGCGCTGTTGCGGGCACTGAACTGAAACGCGATCCGGCGATTACCGCGTCGGGACCGGCTTGTCGCCGCGATAGTCGTAGAAGCCGCGCTGGCTCTTGCGTCCGAGCCAGCCGGCCTCGACGTATTTCACCAGCAGCGGGCACGGCCGGTACTTGGAGTCGGCCAGCCCCTCGTGCAGCACCTGCATGATCGACAGGCAGGTATCGAGGCCGATGAAATCAGCAAGCTCGAGCGGGCCCATCGGATGGTGCGCGCCGAGCTTCATCGCGGCATCGATCGCCTCGACGTTGCCGACGCCTTCATACAGCGTGTAGATCGCCTCGTTGATCATCGGCAGCAGGATTCGGTTGACGATGAAGGCGGGAAAATCTTCCGACACCGCGACCTGCTTGCCGAGCTTGGCAACGAACGCCTTGGAGGTATCGAAGGTCACGTCATCGGTGGCGATGCCGCGGATCAGCTCGACCAGTTCCATCGCCGGCACCGGATTCATGAAATGAATGCCGATGAATTTCTCCGGGCGGTCGGTCGAGGCGGCGAGCCTCGTGATCGAGATCGACGACGAGTTGGTCGCGACGATCGCCTCGGGCTTCAGCACCGCACAGACGTCGTGGAAGATCTTGCGCTTGGTCTCTTCCTTCTCGACCGCGGTCTCGATCACGAGATCGCAATCGGCGAGCGCATCGATCGTCTCGGCGGAGGTGATGCGGTCGAGCGCCTGCTTGCGCTCGCTCTCGCCGATCGCCTTCTTGGCGACCTGGCGGGTCAGATTGCCGTTGATGGTCGCCAGCGCCGACTTCAGCCGGTCGCCTGAGACATCGTTGAGCACCACGTCGAAGCCGGCCAGCGCCGCCACATGGGCGATGCCATTGCCCATCTGGCCCGAACCGATCACGCCGACCTTTTTGATTGCCACCGTCATCTTGTCATCCACCGGAACGGCGCGCATGTCGCGCCTGCCCAATTCCAACGATACCCGAAGCGAAGCCTTCCGGGTTGCCCAATCCGCCGGAAAACGTTTCCTGGGACCATGATGTGATCACCAAGTAATCGCATCCGATCCATCTTCCTGTCGGACACGATCTTTCCGGAAAACCGTTTCCGGATCGTTGCCCCAACAATAATAACACCGGCCGGAGATTACTCATCCGGCCGGCGCCTTGTCGCTTACTTTCCGAGCTTGCCGAGCGCTTCGGTCAGCTCCGGAACCGCCTGATAGAGGTCGGCGACCAGGCCGTAATCGGCGACCTGGAAGATCGGCGCGTCCTCATCCTTGTTGATGGCGACGATCACCTTGGAGTCCTTCATGCCGGCCAGATGCTGGATCGCGCCGGAGATGCCGACCGCGACATAGAGTTCCGGGGCCACCACCTTGCCGGTCTGGCCGACCTGCCAGTCGTTCGGGGCATAGCCGGCATCGACCGCGGCACGCGAGGCGCCGACACCGGCGCCGAGCTTGTCGGCGAGCGGCTCGATGTACTTGGCGAAGTTCTCGCGGCTCTGCATGGCGCGGCCACCCGAGACGATGATCTTGGCCGAGGTCAGCTCCGGACGGTCGCTTTTGGCGACTTCCTCGCCGACGAACGAGGACAGGCCGGGATCGGCGGCGGATGCGGCGTTCTCGATCGCGGCGCTGCCGCCTTCGCCGGCCGCGGCGAAGGTCGAGGTGCGGACGGTGATGACCTTCTTGGCGTCTTTCGACTTGACGGTCTGGATCGCGTTGCCGGCATAGATCGGCCGCTCGAACGTATCGGGGGCGACGACCTTGATGATCTCGGAGACCTGCATGACGTCGAGCAGCGCTGCGACGCGCGGCATCACGTTCTTGAAGCGCGAGGTCGCGGGCGCGACGAAGGCGTCATAGTTCGGCGCCAGCGCGACGATCAGAGCGGCCAGCGGCTCGGCGAGGTCGTGCTCATAGGCGGGGCCTTCGGCCACCAGCACCTTGGAGACGCCGGCGAGCTTGGCGGCTGCTTCCGCCGCCGCCTTGGTGCCCTGGCCGCCACCGGCAACCAGCACATGGACATCGCCGCCGAGCTGGCTCGCCGCGGTCAGGGCCTTGTTGGTCGAGTCCTTCAGGGTCTCGTGGTCGTGTTCGGCAATCAACAGCGTCGTCATCAGAGAACCCCGGCTTCGGTCTTGAGCTTGTTCACGAGTTCGGCGACGTCCTTGACCTTGACGCCCGCCTTGCGGCCTGCCGGTTCCGCGGTCTTCAGCACTTCCAGACGCGGCGTCACATCGACGCCGTAGTCAGCGACGCTCTTGTCGTCGATCGGCTTCTTCTTCGCCTTCATGATGTTGGGCAGCGACGCGTAACGCGGCTCGTTGAGGCGGAGGTCGGTGGTGACGATCGCCGGGCCCTTGAGCTTGATGGTCTGCAGACCGCCGTCGACTTCGCGGGTGACCTTGAAGTCACTKCCTTCGACCTCGAGCTTGGAGGCGAAAGTCGCCTGCGACCAGCCGAGCAGTGCGGCCAACATCTGGCCGGTCTGGTTTGAATCGTCGTCGATCGCCTGCTTGCCGAGAATGACGAGGCCGGGCTGCTCCGCCTCGACCACCGCCTTCAGGATCTTGGCGACAGCGAGCGGTTCGACATTGCCTTCGGCCTTGACCAGGATGCCGCGGTCGGCACCCATCGCAAGCCCGGTGCGGATGGTCTCGGAAGCCTGCGCCGGTCCGATCGACACCACCACGACTTCGGTTGCCTTGCCGGCTTCCTTCAGCCGCAGCGCTTCCTCGACGGCGATCTCGTCGAACGGGTTCATCGACATCTTGACGTTGGCGAGCTCAACACCCGATCCGTCACTCTTGACGCGGACCTTGACGTTGTAGTCGACGACCCGCTTTACCGGCACAAGAACCTTCATCGATCCTCTTTCGCTTTGATTTTATGGGTTTCGGTTGGCTGGCGCGGAACCTAAAGGTCCCGTACCCCCCGGTCAACGCGCGAAAGCCAAAAAACCGTCCCCCGGTTTTGAACCAGTTTAGCGGTTCTGGCCCGGTACCCACAACACGTCTCCGCCCCCCTTATTGTTCTGGAAGCGGCTGGCAACGAACAGGAAATCCGACAGGCGGTTCATATATTGGATGCCAGCGGCATTGACCGGCTCGTCGGGTCTGGCGGCGAGTTCCACCATCATCCGTTCCGCGCGGCGACATATCGTCCGGGCGAGGTGCAGATATGCAGATGCCGGCGTGCCGCCGGGCAGCACGAAGGAGGTCAGCGGCGCGAGCTGATCGTTCAGGCTGTCGATGTCGCGCTCCAGCCGCTCGACCTGGCTTGCCAGCATGCGCAGACGTTCGGCCTTGCCCTCACGTTCCGGCACCGCAAGGTCGGCGCCGAGATCGAACAAATCGTTCTGGATCCGGCCGAGCATCGCATCGACCTCGGGACTATCAGCCAGATGCAGCCGCACCACGCCGATCGCGGCATTGGTTTCGTCGACCGTGCCATAGGCGGCAACGCGCAGATCGTACTTCGGCCGCCGCTCGCCGGAGCCGAGCGCAGTGCTGCCGTCATCGCCGGTGCGGGTGTAGATCCGATTGAGGACGACCATGGCCGTGATCTCCTAAGGTTTTCGCAACGCTGCTATCGCCCCATCGCCCAGACCGCGAGCATCGCGATGACGATGGCGACGAACTGCAACAGCACGCGCAGCCGCATCAGCTTCTGCGACGTGTTCGGCGAGCCGCCCTTCATCATGTTGATGAGGCCGAGCAGGAGCACCAGCGCGACGGCGCCGACGGCGATGGGAAGAATGATCGTACTGAGGACGGATGTCATCTGTCGTACATAACACCGCACGAAGCGGACTTCCACACAGCTCCGCGATGCAACCAACTGGCTTTTCTGTGCGTAATATCAGATGCTGGGTTGGTTCTCGGAGCGAGCGATTTCGACAATGCCGGGTGGAATGTGAAACAGCTTCGTTACGTCTTCAACGTCGTGATGGATGCCTTTTACACGTTCCTCGCCGATGACGGCTGGGCGATCGCGAGTCACATCGCGCTGTCGACCCTGATGGCACTGTTTCCGTTCCTGATAGTGCTGACGTCGGTGGCCGGTTTCTTCGGCTCCAAGGAACTCGCCGACCAGGCTGTCGGGCTGCTGCTGCAGGTCTGGCCGACGCAGGTCGCGGAAGCGCTCTCCGGCCAGATCCACGACGTGCTGACCAAGACGCGCGGCGACATCCTGACCATCGGCGCGGTGCTAGCGGTCTATTTCGCCTCCAACGGCGTCGAGGCGCTGCGGGTGGCGCTGAACCGCGCCTATGCCGTGATCGAGCCGCGGCGGTGGTACTGGCTGCGGCTGGAATCGATCGGCTACACGCTGGTCGCGGCGTTCACTTCGCTCGCGATGGCCTTCCTGATCGTGCTCGGACCGCTGATCATCGAGGCGGCGCGGCGCTATATCCCGTTCTTCGTCGAATCCAACGAGAGCCTGCTCAACACCGCCCGTTACGGCGTCACGGTCCTGGCGCTGGTCGTCGCGCTCTTCATCCTGCATGCCTGGCTGCCGGCGGGCCGCCGCGGCTTCACCCAGATCCTGCCCGGCATCATCTTCACCGTGGCGGCGTCGCTGATCTCGGGCATCGGCTTCGGCCTCTATCTCGCGCGCTTCGCCAACAACTATGTGACGATGTATGCGGGGCTTGCCTCGGTGATCATCGCGCTGGTGTTTCTGTATTTCATCGCTGCGATCTTCGTGTTCGGCGGCGAGCTGAACGCAGCGATCATCAAGTCCCGGCTGCCGCGCGGCGTGTCGCTTCAAGCAGCGCAGTCGCTAGCGCCCGCGGAGAAACGGGCTTGACCAGGAAGGTGTCGGCGCCGGCGGCGCGCGCCGCGGCTTCGTCCTCGGCGCGGCCGGAAATCCCGACGATCGCGGTGCGGCCGTGCGGCGGCGGCAGCGCACGGATGCGCTTGATGGTCTCGACGCCGCCGATCCCCGGCAACACCATATCCATCAGCACGGCGTCGAAGGCGCCGCGCACCAGCCGGTCAGGCGCGGCCTCGCCCTGACCGACGAATTCGGCGTGGTGGCCGAGCTCGGTCAGGATCGTGTTGAGCACGACCCGGCCGAACGGATTGTCCTCGACGCTGAGCAGGCGCAGCCCTTGCGACGCCGGCGCCGCCACGCCCTCGCCCGCCACAGGGCCAGCCGGCCCTTCAGTCGGCGCCAGCAACACGGTGAGCGTGAAGATGGTGCCGCCGCCGGCGCGCTGAGCGGCCGAAACGTCGCCACCCATGGCGCGCGCGAGCTGCCTCACCGAGGACCTGTCTCTTATACACATCTAGATGTGTATAAGAGACAGGAGCAGGCGCAGCCCTTGCGACGCCGGCGCCGCCACGCCCTCGCCCGCCACAGGGCCAGCCGGCCCTTCAGTCGGCGCCAGCAACACGGTGAGCGTGAAGATGGTGCCGCCGCCGGCGCGCTGAGCGGCCGAAACGTCGCCACCCATGGCGCGCGCGAGCTGCCTCACCGAGGACAGCCCAAGCCCGGCGCCGCCGAATCGCGCGGCGATCGAGACGTTGGCCTGCGAGAACGGCCGGAACAGGCGCTTGACCTCGGCGAGCGAAAGCCCGATGCCGCTGTCGGAAATCGCAAAGGCAACACCGATCCCGCCGCCATTCTTCGACTTGGCCGCGCGCGCCGGCGCGACACGCAGCTCGACCTTGCCCTGCTCGGTGAACTTGACGGCGTTATCGATCAGGTTTTCCAGCGCCGCGCGCAGGCGGACGGGATCGCCGACCGCGAAGCCGGGCAGTTTGCCGGAGACCTCGACCGAGGCCTGCAGCCCCTTCGCAGCCGCACGGCCGGCCAGCGAATCCCCGGCATGGCGCGCCAGCGCGCGCAGGTCGAAAAAGTCCCGCCGGATCTCGAGCCCCGGCCCTTCGCTGCGGGCGGCATCGACGAACAAAGTGGCAAGGCTCGCCAGATGCTCGGCACCGGCCTTGATGGTATCGACCCAGCGCCGCTCGCGCTCGCCGAGGTCCGATGTCGCGAGCAGATTGCTGATCGCGAGGATTCCGGTCAGCGGCGTCCGCACCTCGTGGGCAAAGGCGGCCAGTGCCGTCTCGACCATGCCGGAGCCGGCTTTCGGGGAAGCCTTGGGCGCGGCGCGCTTGCGGCGCGGCTTGGCCACCGCCTTGGCGGGGCGTTTCTCGGCAGTACGGGTTTTGGCGGCACGCGGCTTCGGCGGCGTCCTTCCGGATGGCCGCTTGCTGCGCCTTACGCGCGTTTTTGACGCCATGGTCTCAGTGATCCCCGCCCCGGAGGACAACATGGCATGCCAGGCGTGCCGGAGTCACGGCAGCGTTTGCGGCTGGCCACCGCAAAGCCGCATGATGGTAACCGCGCGCTTCGCGCACAAATCGATTACAGGCCAACGAGGCGGCGGATGTCGGCCGGACTTGCTCCGTCCGCGCGCAAAGCGCGCAGTGCGGTCGCCTCGGTCGATTTCGACAGTTTTTGGCCGACGGCGTCCCGGATCAAGCCGTGATGCCGATAGGTGGGCACGGGCAGGCCCAACAATTCCTGCAACAGCCGGTGCACGCTGGTGGACCAGAACAGGTCAGCGCCCCTGACCACATCCGTCACACCCTGCAACGCGTCGTCGACCACGACGGAAAGATGGTAGCTGGTCGGAGTCTCCTTGCGCGCCAGGATCACATCGCCCCAGGCCTCAGGCCGGGCCACCACGTCCCCCGTCTCTGGCCCCTCGCCCAGTTCCCGCCAATTCAAGCGACCGGTGCGCGCGTACGCCGCCGCGATGTCGAGCCGCAGCGCAAATGGCGCGCCCTGCCCGACCAGCCGATCGCGCTCCGCGGGCGCCAGCGATTTGGCGGTGCCCGGATAGAGCGGCGCGCCGTCCGGATCGCGCGGCCACGCGCCGCCGGCCTCCCTGTCGGCGACCAGCCGTCCGATGTCGGCACGGCTCTCGAAGCTCGGATAGACCAGCCCCTGTGCCGTCAGGCGGTCGATCGCGGCACCATAGGCGGCAAAATGCTCGGACTGCCGCCGCACCGGGGTTTCCCAGGCGATACCGAGCCAGGCGAGGTCTTCGTGGATCGCGGCCTCGAATTCCGGACGACAGCGCGTCGCATCGATGTCCTCGATCCGCAGCAGGAAGCGGCCACCCGACTGCCGCGCGAGGTCGAGGTTGAGCAGCGCCGAATAGGCGTGGCCGAGATGAAGGTAGCCGTTCGGGCTCGGTGCGAAGCGGAAGACGGGTGGCATCAAGGTGATTCCGCGTGGCGCGACGCGCCCGGTGCGACACCCAGCTCCCGCTCCAAGCGTTCGACAACCATGCGGTAGAAGCGCTGCGCCTCCGACATCATCTCTTCGGGCGGGTCTACCGAGACGTTCTCAAGTGCGCCGCGCGCAATCTCGAACTCCGAATCGATGAAGGCGGCAACGGCCCGCGATAGCGGCGTGGCGCCGAGTTCATGCGTAACGGCCTTGCGGTCCATGAGATCACGGACCTCCTCCCGCAATTCGGCAGGCGGGTCGCATTCCACCATCAAGGTCGGGAAATGCATCGGCGCAACGGCTTCGGCTGGATGCATCCGCAACCAGCGCAATGCCGCCGCCGGCCTAAGCGCATAGAAAACCTTCTTCTGTGGAACACTGCTCTCGTCACCAAAATAGACCCGTCGCTGGCGCTCACCGAGATGCAAATAGTGGCGGCAGATCGCCTCCCGGCTCGCCGCGCGGCGTGCGAATTCCAAAAAGGCGTCGCGAAACCAGACCTGGCCCCGATAGACCACGGGAGAGCAAAGCCACTCCACGATGACCGCATTGCCCTTCAGCAGCAATTGAAGCGCCTTGCGCAAATCCCAGCCGTTTGCGTCCAGATCGCCCTCCAGCGGGAGTTCGATCACGTCCCGCACGGGCCAGGGCGTAATGTGGTCGATGGTGCGACGGACGTACACGAAGCGGCAATCGTAGTCGCTGTCAGGAGACGCAAATCCCCACGCCCGGCTTCCGCTTTCGACGGCCAGCGGCAAGAAGACCCGGTGTTCACCGGCGATGCGATCGAGCATCGCATCGATCGAGGCGACCTTCCCTGCATCCATATCAGCAGGAATGCTTCTCAGACTCATCGAGCACTTCCGAAATCAAGGGAAGTTGTCATACTCTATGACCTCCCGAAGCGTCCACAAGGCGTGGCGCCCGAGTAGCAAAAGCACGTCCGTCCGGCGAAGCCGATCCCACAATGCTGATTCATCTTGAAACCCAGGCCGACCTCGACGACGCGATCCATAAACTGGTCGACCAGGATCGGCGCCTGCGACCGATCTTCGAGGCGACCGGCATGCCGGCGATCCGGCAGCGCGAGCCGGGGTTTGCCGGGCTTGCCGCGATCATCTGCGGCCAGCAGCTGTCGACCGCGAGCGCGGCGGCGATCTGGGGACGCGTCAGCAAGGCATTCGACCCGTTCCACCATGATGCGATCCGCAAGGCGCGCGCCGACCGGCTCGGCCGGCTCGGCGCATTTCATCAATCCGCGCGCCCGCGCCAACGGGCACTGGACCTTCACGATGCTCGGCCCCGAGGCGACGCAGACGCCGGAGGCGGTGGAGGACGCCATCGCCAGGCTCGGCCCGCTGCCGGAGCGCCAGTTGCCGCGCCTCGACGAGCTCGCCTATGGCGGCCCGCCTGTCTCTTATACACATCTAGATGTGTATAAGAGACAGGCATTCGACCCGTTCCACCATGATGCGATCCGCAGGGCGCGCGCCGACCGGCTCGGCCGGCTCGGCCTCTCCGCGGCCAAGATCAAGACGCTGAAGCACATCGCGCGCGAGCTTGCCGATGAGCGGCTGAACCTCGACGTGCTCGCCAACGAGGACGCCGATGCCGCGCACAACACGCTGACCGCGCTGCCCGGGATCGGCCCGTGGACCGCCGACGTCTATCTGCTGTTCTGCCTCGGCCATGGTGATGCGTGGCCGGCGGGCGACCTCGCCGTGCAGGAAGCCGTCAAGGTCGGGCTCGGGCTGAAGGAACGGCCGACGCCCAAGCAGATGGCGCCGCTTGCCGAGCCGTGGCGTCCGCTGCGCGGCGCCGCCGCGCATCTGTGGTGGGCCTATTATCGCGTCCTGAAGAATCGCGAAGGCGTGATCGCCAGCGCGAAGTAGGCGATCGAGAAAAACACTGCAACGGCATGATCGCGTGCTAGAATCGACCGACGAATACTTAATCAGTTTGCCTGCCCTGACATTCCGCACGCCCAGCACATCCCCTCACGGAGGACGGACCTGGTATCGCCCCGCATCCCGCTGACGCTTCTCCTGGTCTCGCTGGGCGCGATCGCCGTGGTGTGGTGGTGGCTCGGCATCCCGATCACCCTGGTGCGCGCGCCGATCGATCCGAGCGACAAAGTCCAGTGCATCTCATACGCCCCGTTCCGTAACAACCAGACATCGCTGTCTCCGGCAACGCAGGTCTCGCCTGAGCAGATTGCGGAGGATCTCGCGCAGCTCGCAAAGATCTCCAACTGCATCCGCACCTACGCGACCGACCTTGGCCTCGATCAGATTCCGGCACTCGCGGCCAAGGCGGGGCTGAAAGTCATCCAGGGCATTTTCCTCGATCGGGACCGGAAGAAGAATGCGACGCAGGTCGAAACGGCGATCCGCCTCGCGAAACAATATCCGGACACGATCATCATCTAGATGTGTATAAGAGACAGGTACAGGACCGGTTGTTTTCGCGGAGTGCAGTGGAATGTGAAACAGCTTCGTTACGTCTTCAACGTCGTGATGGATGCCTTTTACACGTTCCTCGCCGATGACGGCTGGGCGATCGCGAGCCACANCGGTCGACTTCGTCACGATCCACATCCTGCCCTATTGGGAGAACGTGCCGATCCCGGCGGAACAGGCCGCCGCGCACGCCGACGAGATGCGCCGCCAGGTCGCGGCGGCCTTTCCGGGCAAGGAGATCTTCATCGGGGGACGCGGTCGACTTCGTCACGATCCACATCCTGCCCTATTGGGAGAACGTGCCGATCCCAGCGGAAGACGCCGCCGCGCACGCCGACGAGATGCGCCGCCAGGTCGCGGCGGCCTTTCCGGGCAAGGAGATCTTCATCGGGGAAATCGGTTGGCCGAGCGAGGGGCGGATGCGCGAGTCCGCACTGCCGTCGCCCGTCAATCAGGCGCGCGTGGTCGCGGAAGTGCTCGACCTGGCACGGCGCGAGCGTTTCCGCGTCAATTTGTTCGAGGCCTATGACGAGGGATGGAAGCGCGAGATCGAGGGCACGGTCGGTGGATCCTGGGGCCTGTTCTCTTCCGAAGCGCGAACGCTGAAATATCCGGCGGGCATGCCGATCAGCAATTTCCCGCGCTGGAAGCTGCAAATGGCCAGCGGCATGGCGCTGGCTATCCTGGTGTTCGGCGCGGCATGGCTGACCGTGCGCCGCAAGCCGCGGGAGCCAAGGGAAGCGAGGCTGGTGTCATGGCTCGCGGTTGGGCTCTCGGCGACCACGTCCGGAATCCTGTTCGGGGTCGCCGTGCAACGACTGGTCTATGAAAGCTACGGCACCGGAGGCTGGCTGGTGTGGGGCTCGCTTCTGGCGGCGGCAACCGCGGCGCCGGTGTTCGGCGCCAACGCCCTGATGTCGGGTCGCGCACCGCCGAGCTTTGCCGAATTGCTCGGCCCAAAGGGCTACCACACGGAAACGATGCTGGTGACAATGCACGGATTGACCTTGATGGTCACCGCCGTGATCGGCACGGCAACCGCACTCGGCCTCATCTTCGACCCGCGCTTCATCGATTTTCCGTTCGCGCCCCTCACGATGGCGGCAGTGCCTTTTGCGGCCATGACGCTGCTCAATCCTCCCGCGAAAGGAAACCGCCCTCTTGCGGAATCGATGTTTGCCGGCATTTTCCTCGCCGCGGCAATCTATACGACGCTCAACGAGGGGCCGCAAAACTGGCAGTCGCTGTGGACCTGCGCCGCCTTCATCCTGCTTGCGGCGACGCTATGGCGGGCGCGGGCCTGAGGACATGATCTCGCTTTTTATTTGAGCATGATCTCTTCGGAAAACCGGCTCCCACTTTTCCGGATCATGCTCTATCCCCGCAGCCGGACGCGGTCCTCGCGCGCGCAGTCGGTGACGAAGCCGATCACGGCACGCACCGCGGGAAGTTCGACCAGATCGGGATGGGCGAGCAGCCAGAGGTCGGACAAGCTCGCGAGCTTCTGCGGCGCGACCCGAACCAGATCGGGATAGTCAGCGGCAACGAGGCAGGACAGGGCCGTGATGCCGAGCCCGGCCCGCGCCGCCGCAAGCATGTCGCCCTGCGAGGAACAGCGCATCACCAGCGTGCCCTGCCGCGTGATGACATCGCTCCAGCGCGCGAGATGCGCGTTGGAGGTCTGGTCGGCAAAGCCGATCACGCTATGGCCCTTCCACTCGTCCCGCCGCTCCGGAAGCTTGCGCCCGGCCGCGTAGTCGCGCGAGGCAAAGAAGCCGGTGCCGAGCCGGCCGATCTTGCGGCCGATCAGGTTCTCATCCCCGGCGTCGACCGGCCGCAGCACCACGTCGGCCTCGCGGCGTCGCACGCTGGCCGGAAACGGGTGGGTGATGATCTCGAGCTGGATGCTGGCGTGGTCGCGCAGGAACGGCCCGAGCCGCGGCATCAGCCAGTACGCCGCCAGCGTCGCGCCGATCGACAGCTTCACCACGCCACGTGCCTGCGCACCGGTCGCCGAGGCCGCGGCTTCCGCGCGCAAGGCGGCGGCCGCCATCACCTCGGTGTGCTCGCGGAACTTGCGGCCGTGCGATGTCAGCGACAGGCCGTCATTGGAACGGGCGAACAGGCGGGTGCCGAGCTGCTTCTCGAGCGCCGCGACATTGCGGCCGACGGTCGGATGGCTGATGCGCAGCCGGCGCGCCGCGGCGGCGAAGCTCCGCGTCTCCGCCACCGCGACGAACGTCTTGCAGAGCTCCCAGTCCAATTCGCTCCCTTTCAATCTTGATCAATCAGCTGTTCAATATTGAACGCGATGAGGCTGCCGTCCAGCCTTATATTGGCCCGCCAGGAGAGACGCTCCCGCCACCACAACAATTCGCGATCCGCCCTGGCCGCCGGCCGCGCGGCCCGCCCATGGAGGACCGAAAGATGCCGTTGCCTGCTTCGCTCGCCAACAAGCTTGAACTGCCGGTCGTCGGCTCCCCGCTTTTCATCGTCTCGGGGCCCGAACTGGTGATCGCACAGTGCAAGGCCGGCATCGTCGGCTCATTCCCGGCGCTGAACGCCCGCCCGGTCGAGAAGCTGGACGAGTGGCTGACGCGCATCGCCGACGAGCTCGGCGAATATCAGGCGCTGCATCCGGAGAAGAAAGTCGCGCCCTACGCGGTCAACCAGATCTGCCACGCCTCCAACGACCGCCTGATGCGCGACATGGAAACCTGCGTGAAGCACAAGGTTCCGATCATCATCACCTCGCTGCGCCCGCCATCCGAGATCGTCGAGGCCGCACATTCCTATGGCGGCGTGGTGTTCCACGACGTCATCAATGTGAGGCACGCCCGCAAGGCCGCCGAGCAGGGCGTCGACGGCCTGATCCTGGTCTGCGCCGGTGCCGGCGGCCATGCTGGCACGCTGTCGCCATTCGCGCTGGTGCGCGAGGTCAAGCAATGGTTCAAGGGCACGATCCTGCTGTCGGGCGCGATCTCCGACGGCTGGAGCATCGCCTCCGCGCTCGCGCTCGGCGCCGACCTCGCCTATATCGGCACCCGCTTCATCGCGACCGAGGAAGCCAATGCCGATCTCGGCTACAAGCAGGCGCTGACCGAATACGCCGCGCACGACATCGTCTATTCGAACCTGTTCACCGGCGTACACGGCAACTATCTCGGGCCGTCGATCGCGGCGGCAGGTCTCGATCCCGCCAATCTGCCGGTCGCCGACAAGACCAAGATGAATTTCGGCTCCGGCGGCAACACCAAGGCCAAGGCCTGGCGCGATATCAGGGGCTCCGGCCAGGGCATCGGACAGATCGTCGACGCCCCGCCGGTCGCCGAACTGGTGACGCGGCTGAAGGAGGAGCTTGCGCAGGCCCGCGACAGCTTCACGACGCGGCTCAGCGCCTGATTGATGGTCTGCAACATTCTCGCAAGGAGGACGTCATGAGGCACGCGTTGTCGGCGTTGATCCTCCTCATTGGCATGGCCACGACGTCCTCGATGACCCGGGCCGGTGACGATAGTCCGTGGGGTGCCTTCGAGAAGGGCACGCTCAATCCCGGTGAATTGTCGCAAGCAACGCCGGCGGACGTCGGGCTGCCGTTCGAGCGGGTCGCGATCCCAAGCCATGATCGTCGGCTCGACGGCTTCCTGGTCCGCGCGGCGGCCGCCTGCCCGGCAGCGCCGGCGTTGCTGATCTTTCACGGTCGCGGTGAAACCGTGGCGGACTGGATCGCAGTCCAGAAATATCTTCACGACAAGTGCGTCTCCTCGCTCGTGTTCGACTATTCCGGGCACGGCAGGAGCAGCCCGCCTGGAACGATCGACAACATCAACGCGGACAGCGTCGCGGCGCTCGGCGCGTTCCTGAAGTTGTTTCCCGCGCCTGGACGGCGTTGCCTGCTCAGCCACTCACTCGGCGGCGGTCCAATGCTCTACGCGGCAACCCATGGGGAGGCCAAACCGGATTGCGTCATCGTCGCGAGCCCGTTCTCGTCCCTGCGCGACATCGCGATTCGTGGCGGGGCGCCCGAGCAGGCGATGCTCAAGCTGCCGGACGTCTGGAACAATGTCGAGGCGGCACGCCAGCTGTCGATCCCGCTGCTCTGGGTTCACAGCAGATCGGACAAGACGATCCCTGTCGATCTCGGACAACGGATCTATGATGCCAAGCAGGGAACGAAGACCTCCGACGTGATCGATGGATTTGACCACAACGCGATCTACAAGGAGATGCCGGACGCGATCTGGTCGCCGATCATCGTGTTTGCGCAGACAAAGTGAGCGGCGCGCCCCAGGAAATGGTGTAACCAGAAGCCTGTAGCGCGACCGCGAGGGGGATTGGACGAAACATGATCATCAGCGGCGAAAGACAAATCAGCTACGGCGATATCCACGCCCGCATCGCGCGGGCGGCGAACGGCTTCCGCGCGCTCGGCATGCGCGACGGCAAGCCGGTCGGCATGATGCTGCGCAATGATTTCGCGCTGTTCGAGGTGGTCGCGGCTTCGGCCGCGCTCGGCAGCCCGGTGGTGCCGATCAACTGGCATCTGAAGGCCGACGAGGTCGCCTACATCCTGGCCGACAGCGGCGCCGATACGCTGGTCTGCCACGCCGACCTGCTGCCGCAGATCCGCGACGGATTGCCACCGGGGATCAAACTATTGGTGGTGACAACACCGCCGGAGCTCGCCATGGCCTATGGCGTGGCGCCGGACCTCGCGCGCGTGCCCGATGGCATGACCGACTGGGACCAATGGCGCGATACCCATGCACCGCTGACCGACGCCCCGATCGGCGCCGCGCCGATGTTCTATACCTCGGGCACGACCGGATTGCCGAAGGGCGTGCGGCGCAAGCCGATGCGGCCCGAGCAGTTGCCGGCGGCCGCCCGCATCGGTGCGCTCACCTACGGCGTCAAGCCCAATGAGGATCAGGTGATCCTGATGAACGGGCCGATGTATCATTCGGCGCCGCATTCCTACGGCATGCTCGCGTTCCGCAGCGGCTGCAGCATCGTGCTCGAACCGCGATTCGATCCCGAAGATTTGCTGCAACTGATCGAACGCCACCGTGTCACGCACATGCACATGGTGCCGACCATGTTCGTACGGCTGCTGCGCCTGCCGGATGAGACGCGGCGCCGCTACGATCTGTCGTCGCTGCGCTTCATCATCCATGGTGCGGCGTCCTGCCCGGTCGACGTCAAGCGCGCGATGATCGAGTGGTGGGGGCCCGTGATCAACGAATATCTCGGCTCGACCGAGACCGGCATCCCGGTCTGGCACTCCTCGGCGGAGGCGTTGGCGAAGCCTGGCACCGTCGGGCGGGCGATCGAGGGCGGTATCGTCAGGATCTTCCGGCCGGACGGCACGCCGTGCGACGTCGGCGAGCCCGGCGAGATCTTCATGCGTCAGACCCTGATCTCGGATTTCGACTACCATGGCAACGCCAAGGCGCGCGCCGAGGCCGACCGTGACGGCCTGATCAGCGTCGGCGATGTCGGCTATCTCGACGCCGACGGCTATCTGTTCCTGTGCGACCGCAAGCGCGACATGGTGATCTCGGGCGGCGTCAACATCTATCCCGCCGAGATCGAGAACACCCTGATCGGCATGGACGGCGTGCGCGACTGCGCGGTGTTCGGCGTTCCCGACGACGAGTATGGCGAGCGGCTGTTCGCCTGCGTCGAGCCGGAGACCGGCGCCACGCTGTCGGCAGCAGCGATCCAGGACTTCCTGCGCGGCAAGCTCGCCAATTTCAAGGTGCCGCGCGACATCCGCTTCATGGACGCGCTGCCGCGCGAGGCCACCGGCAAGATCTTCAAGCGCAAGCTGCGCGACCTCTACCGCGAAGGACAGCTTCGCTGAACGAAGTGACAGTGCAGCGAACGGCGTTTGAAACTTAGTTGCTGTTGCAAACTGCCGGCAATCGACGCAACGATGCGTCCGTATCCCGAGCCTGGACCATCGCCATGAACTCGACCGACTTCATCGTCATCCGCAACGATCTGCAGCAGTCCAAGGTCATCGAGACCCGGTTGCCCGATGCTGCGGCGCTGCCGCTCGACGCGCTGCTGGTGAAGGTCACCCGCTTCGCCTTCACCGCCAACAACATCACCTACGCCGTAATCGGCGAGCAGCTGAAATATTGGCATCTGTTCCCGGCGCCCGAGGGCTACGGCATCATCCCGGTCTGGGGCTTTGGCGAGGTGCTGGCCTCGAAGCATCCCGCTGTCGCGGTCGGCGAGACATTGTTCGGCTACTTCCCGATGGCAACCCATCTGGTGATCGAGGCGGCGGATGTCAGCAAGCGCGGCCTGTGCGATGCGGCCGCACACCGGCAGGAGGTTTCGCCGGTCTACAACAACTATGCCCGCGTCTCCGGCGATCCGACCTATGCCGGCCAGCAGGGCGATTTCCGCGCGCTGCTGCTGCCGCTGTTCATGCTGTCCTTCCTGGTCGACGACTTCCTCGCCGAGAATGAATTCTACGGCGCGCGCCGCGTCATCCTGTCGTCGGCCTCGAGCAAGACCGCATTCGGGCTCGCTCATCTGCTGCACAAACGAGGCATCCGCGTGATCGGGCTGACGTCAAAGAGCAATGTCGATTTCGTCACCTCGCTCGGTTGCTATGACGAGGTCGTCACCTATGACCAGGTCACCGCGATCCCGTCGGCGGAACCGGTCGCCTATGTCGACATGGCCGGCAACAGCGCGCTGCGCGAGGCCCTGCACCGGCACTTCAGCGCACAGATGGTCTATTCCGGCCGGGTCGGGCTCACGCATCGCGCGAGCGAGCCGGACGAGCCGACGCTGCCTGGTTCCAAGCCGGTGTGGTTCTTCGCGCCGGACCAAATCCGCAAGCGCGCCAAGGAGTGGGGCCCTGGCGGCATCGACCAGCGCTTTGGCGCCGCATGGGCCGAGCTCGCGCCGCATCTGCCCACTTGGCTCGATGTGGTCGAGCGGCGCGGCCCGGCCGCGGTGCGCGAGGCCTATCTCGATACCCTGCAAGGCCGCGTTCCGCCGGATCAAGGCTTGATCCTGTCGCTGGCCGAATAGGCGCTATCCCGTCACGCCCTTTCTGCGGCCTCGCCAATGGGTATAGGCTTACGGCAAGGGAACGCCGTCACCAAGGCGGCCGATGACGAGAAACGCCCAATGCTCGACAAGACGGACGATATTTCGGTCGCCGCCGACAATTGGCTTGTGCAGTTCGAGGATGCGCTGGCGAGCCCCGACGATGTGCTGCTGAAGCCGCTTTTCCATCCCGACAGCTACTGGCGCGACGTGCTGGCGCTGAGCTGGAACATCCAGACCGTCAACCGCGCCTTCGCGATCCTCGAGGAATTGCCCGCGCATGCCCGCCGCAGCGCGCCGCATGACTTCCGCATCGATGCCGAGCGCGCCGCGCCCCGCCGAGTGATGCGCGCCGGCACTCAAGCGATCGAGGCGATCTTCAAATTCGAGACGGCGACCGGTCGCGGCCACGGTATCGTGCGGCTGATCCCCGATGCCGGCGATGGCGACCGGCTGAAGGCCTGGACGCTGCTGACGGCACTGGAAGAGCTGAAGGGTTTCGAGGAGCAGCAAGGCCATACGCGGCCACGCGGCCAGGCCTATTCGCGCGACTTCCGCGGGCCCAACTGGCTCGACCTGCGCAAGGCCTCCGCCGAATATGCCGACCGCGACCCCGATGTGCTGGTGGTCGGCGGCGGACAGGCCGGGCTTGCGATCGCCGCGCGGCTGCAACAGCTCAAGATCGACGCGCTGATCGTCGACCGCGAGGCGCGGGTCGGCGACAATTGGCGCAAGCGCTATCACGCGCTGACCCTGCACAACCAGGTCCAGGTCAATCACCTGCCCTACATGCCGTTCCCGCCGAACTGGCCGACCTACATCCCGAAGGACAAGCTCGCCAACTGGTTCGAATCCTATGTCGACGCCATGGAGCTGAACTTCTGGACCGGCACGGA
>BFBZ01000038.1_pt12 | contig 25353 bp, 24 predicted proteins | sample 1888401 | NCBI WGS metagenome assembly BFBZ01 (sample SAMD00112614, study PRJDB3348) | symbiont metagenome | host: Chara braunii
AGACCCGTCGACAGCGACGACACGCCGGTCGAGAGCGACGCCACCGAACTGTTCGTGCTGCTCAGGCCCGTCGACAGAGAGGAGACGCCCGTCGACAGCGACGACACTCCCGTCGAGAGCGACGAGACACCCGTCGACAGCGAAGCAACCGAGCTGTTCGTGTTGCTCAAGCCCGTCGACAGAGAGGAGACACCGGTCGAGAGCGACGCTACCGAGCTATTCGTGTTGCTCAGGCCCGTCGACAACGACGACACTCCGGTCGACAGCGACGCCACCGAGCTGTTCGTGTTGCTCAGGCCCGTCGACAGAGAGGAGGCTCCGGTCGACAGCGACGACACGCCGGTCGAGAGCGACGAGACGCCCGTCGAGAGGGAAGCTACCGAACTGTTGGTATTGCTGAGGCCGGTCGACAGCGAGGACACGCCGGTCGAGAGCGAGGCCACTGAGCTGTTCGTGTTGCTCAGGCCTGTCGAGAGCGAGGAGACTCCGGTCGACAGCGACGACACTCCGGTCGAGAGCGACGAAACGCCGGTCGACAGCGAGGCCACCGAACTGTTGGTGTTGCTCAGGCCGGTCGACAGCGAGGAGACACCAGTCGACAGCGAAGCCACCGAGCTGTTCGTGTTGCTCAGGCCCGTCGACACGGAGTCGATGCCGCTGAGGGTCGTCGAGGCGACGCTGTAGAGCTGGCTGGCGTTGACGGCATCCGTCGAGGTCGCAGTGACTTGGCCCGCCGCGACGTTCTGGATCTGGCGCGCGTTGCTCGATGACGAGCCGACCGAGACAACGCCGGTCGTCGTTCCGGCAAAGCCGCTGAATGTCGTGGTTCCAATCGTGGCGGAGGTCGTGTTGGCGCCGGCGCTGGTCGTGGAACCCGCGCCCAGGGCGACGCTGTTCGCGATGCTTGCGTTCGCGCCGGAACCCAGCGCCAAGCCGTTCGTCGCGGCGGCCTGCACCGTAGCGGCATCGCCGAGCGCCACGCCACCGGCAGCCAGAACCTGGGACACGTTGCCGAGAGCAACGGACCCCTGGCCCTGCGCATTGTTGTTGTTGCCGAGAGCGACGGCGCCCTGTCCATTGGCGGTATTGTTGGCACCCAAAGTGACCGCGCCAGTCCCAGTCGCCGTATTCGGATCGCCGATCGCGACCGCGCCGTCACCGAGCGCCGTGTTGCCTGCGCCGATGGAGACGGCCTTGCCGCCGTCCGCGACGGCGGCAGAGCCGATCGCGACGGATTCGGCTGTCCGGGCCTGCGCTCCATTGCCGAGAGCGACGGACGACGCCCCCTGACCGAAGGCATTCTTGCCAATGGAGACCGTGTTGCTCGCGTTAACGAGATTTCCGGCGCCGGTACCGATCGCGATGTTGTCGCTGCCGGAGATAAAGCTGCCCGCATTCTTGCCAGCCGCGAAGTTGTTGTCGCCTGCTACCGCGTAACCTGCGGTGTCGCCGAGAGCGGTGTTGTCCGAACCGTTTACGAAACCGCCTGCCTTGTTGCCGATGCCGACGTTGTTGGCCTTGCCGGCGGTGGATCCCGCGCCGGCAGACTTGCCGATGGCAACCCCGTTGGTGCTGACGGCCGCGGCACCATCGCCGGCCGCCAACCCATAGGCCCCGGTGACTGCCGCGCCTCGGCCGACGGCAATACCGGATGTGGCGCCGGTCGCCACACTGGACTGGCCGCCAAGGGCGATGCTGTCCGCCGCCGCGGCCTGGGCGCCCTTGGTGGCGTTGGCGCCGATGGCGACCGCGCCCGGGCCCGAGGCTGTGGTGGAGTTGGCGATCGAAAGCGGCGTCGTGCCATCGCCGCCCGCACCGCCGATCGCGACTGAGTTGAGACTCGTGGCGTTGCTGCCGAACCCAAGCGCTGTCGCCGCAACGCCGGTCGCCACGGACTCAAGCCCGAAGGCCGAACTCCACTTCGTCGAGCGGCTCATCATGCCGATGGCTGTGCCACCCTGTCCGTCACCCTGGGCGAAACTGCCATAGATGGTGAGCCCCCAGGCAGTGCCGCCACTGGTGTTGGCGGCATTGCAGCCGGCCATGATCGAGTAGGTGCCGGTATCACCAGTTGGACCAGTGTTGTTGTCGCCGGGATTGGTACGCCCGATCGTCGCTTGTCCTCCCGGACTGCAGTTTGCTGAGTCAATTACATTGGCGGACGCCGGCGGCGCCAAGGCCAAGCCGAGCACGAACGAAAGAGACGCCACCACACCGAACCCGTGAGCGGCCAGCACGCTTGCGATGGGTGCGCCACCCGATCCGAGCGACCCCACCGTCCAGCCGCGGTTCATGCCAAGGACGCGATAGGCCAGACGCAAGATGGCCATAACCCGCCGGCGCTGCGAACCGCTCGCGCCATCCACAATCCAGCCGCGCTCGCGCTTGCTATTCTTAGAGATCATTTCCATTGCCTCATGATTTCAATTGCTTTTCGGTGACGCTCGATAGCTGGGAGCCTGGCGGCCAGTTCGAGATCATGTGTTCGGCGCGCCGGGTTGCGTGAGCGGTCGCCGCGCCGGCGTGGCCGTTCCTTCGCCCTTCAAAGGCGGCGAAGCGGTCGTTCAATCGGGCACGTGGTGCCGAGCGGGTGGAGGAAAGCGCCTGCGTCACGAGCGCGCCTCCGGCGCCCTGCTGGAAGGAAGCACGCAGTGCCGGACGAGCGCGGCCAGCGCCACCTCGTCGATGCCAAGCGCTTTCGCGGTCAGGCGGCGGTCGCCGCCGAAGTTGACGAGGGTGCGCAGAACCAGACGCCGGCGGATCTCCTCGAAAGAGCTGCCGATCAGCCTGTCCACCGGATCGCGCACCGCGAGCGGCGATGGGCCGCCCGATTCCGCCAGATGGCCGATGATGGAATCGATGACCCGCCGGCTGCTCGCCGTGACGAGCACGAAAGCGGTTTCGCCTTCGCCGCGCAGGACGAGACTCCCGCTTTGCCGGTCGATCTCGACGGAAAGCTTATCGACACCGTCGCCGATCAACAGCGCCGGCTCGCCACCCGTCATGACGGCGGAGAACTGCGAGACCACCGCTTCGTCCTCGGTCCCGAAAAGGAAGAGATTGAGTTCGGAACGCAACGCGTCCAGCCGCTCCCTGCGCGCACATGCTTCGGACGGCGGAATTCGGCGACGTCCGAAAACGACGGATTCGCCAACGCGCCACGGGGAGAAATCGACGGCCCGATCGGTAGGCGGCGGGACAGGCTTCATGTCGCACCTCGCGCCCACCAGCCGATACAGCCGGCCACGATCGTCGCCGCGAAAATGCCCGCCGCGACCGCAAATTCGCCCTGCAGGAAGAAACCGGCGGTAAAGCCGGAAAGGCCGCCGACAAGCATCGGCACGAGAACCTCAGACCTGTCTTCGTGACGATCGCTGTTGCCGACACCGCCGATCCCGCGGYCAGGCCTGGTCATCGCGCATCACCRRGCGMYGAYGCRCCGGCAGCCKTAGGGGCAGCCATCGGCGAACYGYGGCGGGGCGAACGATAGGCGGACCGTGAGCGGCCGGCCAAGTGAGCAATCCCGAGGCGAGCAATCCCGAGGCGGGCAACCCCCGGCGGCGAGCCGCAAGCCCTGGCGAACTCGCGATCCGACAGGGATGATGTCCCGGGATGTGGTGTAGCTGGCGGCATTGGTCGCCGAGCTCTCCGGCATGGGCCGGGCTGATCAGCGTGCCACGGCTGGCAGGCTGATCAGGGGATCATCACTCATCTGGCTGATCGTCTCAAGGGTCATATAGCGGGCTCGCTGGACGGCCCACTCATCATTCTGTTCGAGTAGTAGCGCCCCGACGAGGCGCACGATCGCATCGTCGTTCGGGAAGATTCCGACGACCTCGGTGCGTCGCTTGATCTCGCCGTTGAGACGCTCGATCGGATTCGTCGAGTGGAGCTTGGCGCGATGTTCCTTCGGGAAGGTCATATAGGCCAGCACGTCGGGCTCGGCGTCATCCATGATTGTCGCCAGCTTCGGGACCTTGGGCCGGATCTGATCAGCCACGGCGCGCCATTGGGTGCTCGCGGCCTCGGGCGTTTCCTGGGCGAAGGCGGTGGCGATGAAGGCCGAGACGACCCTGCGGCCGCTCTTGCCGGCATGTGCCAGCACGTTCCTCATGAAGTGGACGCGGCACCTCTGCCACGTGGCGCACAGCACCTTGGTGACGGCCGCCTTGAGGCCTTCATGTGCGTCTGAGACGACGAGCTTGACGCCGCGCAGACCGCGGCGTGTCAGCTTGCGCAGGAACTCGGTCCAGATCGGCTCGGCCTCCGAGGCGCCGATCTCCATGCCCAGGACCTCGCGCCGGCCGTCCGCGTTGACGCCGACGGCGATGATGACAGCGACCGATACGATGCGCCCACCGCGACGCACCTTCAGGTAAGTGGCGTCGATCCACAAGTATGGCCAATCGCCCTCGATCGGCCGATCGAGGAAGGCTTTCACCTTGCCGTCGATCTCCTCGCACAGCCGCGAGACCTGGCTCTTGGAGATGCCGCTCATGCCCATCGCCTTGACCAGGTCGTCGACCGAACGCGTCGAGATGCCCTGCACATAGGCTTCCTGGATGACGGCGGTGAGCGCCTTCTCGGCCATCCGGCGCGGTTCGAGGAAGCCCGGGAAGTAGGATCCCTTCCTGAGCTTGGGAATGCGCAGTTCGACGGTGCCCGCTCGCGTCTCCCAATCCCGCTCGCGGTAGCCGTTGCGTTGAGCGGTCCGCAACGCGCTCTTCTCGCCATAGCCGGCACCGGTGGCCGCGCCCACCTCCAGCTCCATCAGCCGCTCGGCGGCAAAGCCGATCATCTCGCGCAGCAGATCCGCATCCGGGGTCTTCTCCACGAGCGTGCGCAGGTTCATCATGTCGTCGGTCATCGGTGGTCCTTCCGAAATGGGTTGGCGTCAACAACCAAACCCTACCGGAAAGCGCCGATGACCACCGAAAGGCCGCTCACTCGCTACAGCGCTACTAACGGCGCGCTCGCGAGCGGCTTTATAACCCTCAGCTACACCACCTGATGGGACACGACCCCGACAGGCGCGTTTCGCGGCCAAAAGCGTCGTTTTGCTTTTGCCGCAATAATATCCCGTATATTGCCTTTAAAGACCGCAAGACTATATGCCCCCGAAGTGCTTTCGAATACTCTTTCGCCAACCACTCCCTCTTCGTGGACCGGCGACAAACCCCTCTCTCAAATGCAACCAACACTCTTCCCGATAGGAACCAAATAACGCGTACAAAGCGCGCAGTATTTCAGATTGGTCCGGCCGAATTCGAAATCGGATCAAAATTGCCAGGTTGGTTCGCCTGCCGCGTCGGTGGCGCCACTTGCACTGAAGGCGTCGCCGCCGCGTCGAAGGGGGGTGGGCGAAGCGGACCGCCGCGCGATTCTGCTAGAGCCGGATGATTTCAGGTCTGTTCGACCTGAAATCTGAATCCGGCTCTAAATCAAATTAAAGAGATAGAGCATGATGTCGCCCGAAAACCGCTTCACACTTTTCGGCATCATGCTCTGGTCACGGCGTGTGGCTGGTCGGCAGATTGTGTTCAGAGGGCGGGTTCGCACCACGGCGTCGCCCGTCGACCAGTGGAGCAACCATGCGCTGCGCCTAGAGCCGGATGATTTCGGATCTGGTCGATCCGAAATCTGAAACCAGCTCTCAATCAAGGAGATAGAGCCGGTCGCGTCCCGAACTCGCGCCTATCTGTTCTGATGAAGAATCACTTCGGCGGCGATGAAGCCCCAGGTCATGTTGGGGCCGAGGGTCGTGCCAGCCCCCACAGCGCGCGTGCCGATCGGGTTGGCCATGGCGAGCCCGGCCGCGTAGAGCCCAGGAATGATCGAGCCGTCCGGCCTCAGCACCTGCGCCCGCTCATTGGTGCGGGCGCCACCCTTGGTGCCGAGGATCGAACGATTGAGCGACATGCCGACATAGGGAGGCTTGTCGATCGGCTTAAGCCGGTTCTCGGGACCGTGCGCCTTGTATTCCTCCCAGCCGTTTTCGCCGCGGCGGAAATCCTCGTCGCGTCCCTTCGCGCAAAAACCGTTCCAGCGTGCGATCGTCTCTTCGAGCGCCGCAACCGGCAGTCCGAGTTTTGCGGCAAGGCCACCGATCGTATCGGCCTTCTTGATCCATTGGCGTTCGTAGGATGCGTACCAGCGGAAGGGCAGCGACGTCTTCAGGAAACGATGATCGCCGACCAGATAGCAAGGCAGGTTCACSGGCGCGCCGTCCGGCCCGCGCGCGTCGATCGACTCGCCGATGTTGAAATCGTTCTCGCTGACGAAGCGCCGGGCTTCGCGGTTGACCACTATCGAATGCGGTTCGGCCTGGAAGGTCATGGGCAGGCCCTGTGGCTTGCCCTGGTAGCGCGTCGGCAGGCAGGGATAGACATTCGCCTGGTCCATGCGGTCCAGTTCCGCGCCGACGGAAGCGGCAAGCTTCTGGCCGTCGCCCTCATTGGTGGAAGGGCTGCCGATACGATCCAGGGCGCCGGGGAAATGGCGCGCCAGCATCTCGGCGTCCCATTCGAAGCCGCCGGTGGCGATGACCACGCCGCGCGGGGCAAGAAGCTTCGTCCGCCGGCCCTCGCGCTCTACCTCGGCGCCGATCACGCGTGAGTCCAGATCCTGCAGCAGGCCTACGGCGCGGGTTTCCAGCGAGTAGGTGACGCCTGCATCGAGGCACCCCCTGACGAGCCCGGTCATGAGGGCCGTGCCCTGCCCGCCGGAATTCGTCAGCCGCCGCCAAAGCAGCTTCGGCCAGAGTTTGAGGCCGGCGCGGATGGGGTGATGATAGAGGTCGGTATCGACGATTTCCTGGTAGCTGAAGCTGTGCGGTAGAGTGGAGCGGCGCAGGCGCGCCGCGAACTTGCCCAGGATCCGGCGGCTGAGCGGCCTCGGCGAAACCATGCGGCCGTAAAGCTTGCCGCCGGGCGCTTCGGCGAAGGGGTCCGGCTCGTTGACAAGGCGGAAGTCGAGAGGCGTGCTGACGGAGAGGAAACGCAACATGTCGGGAGCGGCCCCGACGAAGGCGCTCCAAAGCGCGTCTTCCTTGCGCGCCCAGCCCTCAGGCGCCACGGCGCGCAGATAGGTCAGCGCGTCGTCTCGGCTGTCGGCGACGCCAGCGGCCGCGGCCACATGGTTGGCGGGTATCCAGACCCCCGCGCCCGACATGGCCGAGGTGCCGCCCAGCCATCCGCTCTTTTCGATCACCAGTACCTTCAGGCCGCCCTTGGCCGCCCGCAACGCCGCCGAGCAGCCCGCCGAGCCCGAACCGATAACCAGAACATCGAATTCGCCCATCGGCGCCCCCTAAACGTCATCGCAGAGTCACTATAGGTGCGGGAAATTAAATCTGTCTACTATTGTGTCGACACTTTTTGCGTTATACGCTCCATGGGGTGAGCGGCTTGTTCCCGCGTGATCATTTGCACCCCTTTTTCGACAGGCAGAGCCATGGACGACACCCACCTTCCACCTGCTCCGATCGGCACCCATGTCTCCGGGTCTGAAACGCGTGAAAGCTATTGGCAACCGGTGCCGGCGAACGGCCATATCGACGTGGCGCTGGCGCCCCATATCGTCGGCATGGAACATCCGTTCGCGCTTGGCACGCAGTCGGTCGCGCCGGGGGGCTATGTGCGCGAGCACACGCATGAGCGCAACGAGGAAGCGATCTATGTGATCGAAGGCCACGGCCGCGCCGTCGTCGACGGCAAGGAATATCCGATACGGCCCGACAGCGTGGTGTTCCTGCCGAAGAATGTCAGGCACATGTTCATCAATGACGGCGAGACGCAGCTTCGCTGGGTCTGGCTGATCGTGCCCAACGGGCTTGAAGACTTCTTCCGTCTCATCGGCAGGCCGCGCAAGCCGGGCGACCGCGTGCCGTCCAACTTCCCGCGCCCGGAAAACGTGCTGGAGATCGAGCGCATGACGGTCTTCGGCGCCGACCTTGCCGACAAGTTCGACCCCGTGAGCCGGAACTCCTGAAGGCGCCGGATGACGACGACGCTCGGTCTCATCGGCTACGGCGCGATCGCGCGTGAGATCGTCTCGGCTTTTCCGCCGGACGCGGTCGATTGGGTGGTGCTGCTGCGCGAAGGCGCCAGCCCCGAACTGCCGACGAATGTGCGCGCGGTCACCAGGCTCGACCTGCTGATCGACGCCAGGCCGGAAGCGGTGGTGGAGGCGGCAGGCCAGGAAGCGGTGGCCGCCTGCGTGCCGGCGCTGCTCGAAGCCGGCATCCCGACCGTCGTCGCGTCGGTCGGCGCGCTCGCCAGTGCCTCGCTTTACGCTCGCATCATTGAGGCCGGCCGCAATGGCGGCGCGCCCTTCATCCTGCCGGCAGGCGCCTTGGGCGGCCTCGATTATCTCCGCGCGATAGCAGCCCTTCCCGACGCGCGGGTGCGCTATACCTCGCGCAAGCCACCGGCAGCCTGGAAGGCGGAGCTCGCCGCGCTCGGCCTTTCGGCCGAACACGATGCGGCAATCCTGTTCGAGGGCACGCCCGCGGAAGCGGCAACGGCCTACCCGAAGAACCTCAATGCCGCCTTCGCCGTGGCGCTGGCAGCCGGCGCCGACAAAGTCACCGTGCAGGTGATCGCCGATCCGAAGGCGGCCGGCAATAGCCATGAAATCGAGGTCGAGAGCGCCGCCGGCAGCGCCTCCTTCCACATGGTCAACGCACCCTCCCCCAGCAATCCGAAGACTTCCGCGCTGACGGCGCTGAGCATCGTTGCCGCACTCCGCGAGCTGCTTGGCATGGACCTGCCCGACTTGGGAGGCCGCCGCTGATGGCCTTTTTCGTCGCCGCCGATGGCTGCCGCATCCATTACGAAACGTTTGGCGCGCACGGGCCGCGCCTGGTTCTCATCCCGGGGCTCGGCGGCGACGGGCGATTCTGGGCCGGCGTGGTGCGCCTGCTCGAGGCCGACCATCACCTGATTGTCACCGATCATCGTGGCGCGGGCCGCAGCGACCGCCCCGAGGGCCCCTACTCCATACCCCTGGTCGCCAGCGATGTAGCCGACCTGCTGGCGCRGACGGGCGGGCCGGCGCATGTCGTCGGGCATTCGACAGGCGGCGCCATAGCGCAGGAGCTTGCGCTCCATCATGCCGACCTCGGCCTGAGCTACACGATCAGCAGTTCCTGGGCGCGGGCGGACGCGCGCTTCCGCACGCTCTTCACCGCCCGTGCCGAGCTGCTCGAAGCCGGCATGGCCGAGACTTACCAGCGCTTCACCCATGCGCTCTGCCACGAGCCTAGCTACCTTGCCGCGCATGCCGCGCAGTTGGAAGTTGCCGTCGCCGCCGCGCCTCGAACCCTCGCTCCACTCGCCGTCGCCGCCGCGCGGGTGCGCATGCTGCTCGATCACGATCGCCTCGACGACCTGCCAGGCATCGCCGCGCCGGTCCAGGTGATCGCCGCCACGGGCGACGTGCTGACGCCGCCCGCCCTGTCGCAAGCCATTGCCGCCGCGATACCGGCCGCGCGGTACGCATCCGTCGACGGCGCGCATTTCCATCCCCTCGCGAGGCCCGGGGGTATTGCCGCCATCATTCGCCGTTTCATTGCCGAAGCCGAGCAGCAGATATCATGACCGCCGACATCGCCACTGTCCTCATCGATCCGCGTCTCAAGCCGGGCACGGACCTGCTTGCCGAAGGGCGAACAATGGCGCGCGACTGGCGGCTCGGGAGCTGCCGTTTCCTCGCCGAAACCGGAATGCCGTCCGAAGCGGCGTGGAAACGCAAGGCAGCGGCCGAAAAGCGCGTCATGCAACATGCGCATATCGGCTTCCGGAGCGTCGACCGAACCATCGCTGCAATCGGCGAAGTGCATGAGCAATGCCGCAAGGCGGGGGTGACTGTCGATCGTTTCGGCATCACGCTGGACTGGTCGATGGGCTATCCGCAGGCCATGCGCGCCAAGGCCGCGCGCGGCACGGGCATTGTGCTGTCCGGCCCCGAGGATTTCGCGCGCATCACCAATGCAGCGTCGGCCGCCGCCCATTTCGGCGACTTCATGCTCGGCCTGCCCGGCGCGGTCGAAAACACCCGTGCCGCGATCGCGGCCGGGGCGACGGCGATCGGCAATCTCGGGCAGTATTTCACGTTCCGGCTACCCTACTGGGACGACGACGTGGCGACCACCGAGGCGACCGTCACCGCGCTCGGCCTGATCGCCGCGCAGGATGCCGAGATCCTGGTCCATTCGAATCTCGATGACGGGTTCGCCGGGCTTTTTATCGACATGGCCTGCGCGCTCGGCATGGTGCTGGTGGAAAAGCACATCGTCGAGACCCTGATCGGCGCGCGACTTGCCCATTGCTATGGCCATCACTTCAGCGACCCGCTTTCGCGCACCGCCTTCCACGCGGCGCTCGTGCGGGTCACCGACACGCCGGGCACCATGATCTTCGGCAACACCGTCTCCTACCAGTCGACCCCGGCCGGCAACTACGCCAGCCTGGCGAGCTATCTGATGGCCGACATACTGGCCATGGGGCGCTGGCCGTCGGGCCATGCGATCAATCCCGTGCCCGTGACGGAGAACCAACGCATTCCCGACGTCGACGAGATTATCGACGCGCAGACATTCGCCCACAGGCTGACGCTGCACGCGCCCTTCTACGACCCGGTGTTCGACTGGGCCAAGACCGAGGCTATGGCCGACATCCTCGTCGAAGGCGGACGCCGCTTTGCCAATGCAACTCTCGCCGGCCTCGCCGAACGAGGGGTCGATGTGAGCGACCCCGCCGCGCTGATGCTTGCCATCCGCCGCATCGGACCGAAGCGTCTGGAAGCGCTTTTCGGTCCGGGCGCGGCGGGTCCGCGCGGGCGCGCGCCGCTGATCCATGCCGAATGGGCGCGCGAGCTCAACCACAAGGCAGCGACCTGGGTCGCGGCCCARAAGCAGATGGAGGCGGCAASGARCCTCAYCGTCTGCATCGGCACCACCGACGTGCACGAGCACGGCAAGTATCTCGTCGAACAGGCTCTCGAAGGCYTGGGTATCGCCATTGCCGATGCCGGCGTCGCCGTCGACCCGGAAACGCTCGTCGCCCACGCCGCCGAAACCGGCGCGGACGCCATCGCTGTCAGCACCTACAACGGCGTGGCGCTGCGCTATGCGCAGGCGGTGAAGGCCGCGATGACCGCACGCGGACTCGCCTTGCCGGTCCTGATTGGCGGACGGCTGAACGAGGTGCCGAAGGATTCGAATTCAGGCCTGCCGGTCGACGTGACCAAGGATATTGCCGATCTCGGCTGCCTGCCTTGCGCCGACCTCGACGAGATGCTCGTCGCCCTTCGCTCCGTCGCGCCCGCCGCCTGATGTCGCGAAGCGCGCGCCGCCGCGATGCGGCGAGGATGGCCTGCTCACCAGGCGGTCATGCCGCCGTCGACCGTCAGGACCGAGCCGGTCGCGAAGGAGGATTCATCGCTGGCGAGCCACAGGATCGCATTGGCGATCTCGATCGGCTGCGCGACGCGGTTCATGGGCGAACGGGCATTCAGGGCCGCGACAAACCCTTCGGGGTCCGGATGCGTCTCCAGCATGCTGTCGAAATAGCTCGACCAGGTCACGCCCGGCGCCACGGCGTTGACGCGGATGTTCGCGCCCGCATGGTCGAGCGCCATGGCCCGCGTCAGCGCCGCGACGCCGCCTTTCGAGGCGACATAGGCGGCCCGGTCGGCAAGCCCGACATTGGCGACGTTGGAGGCCGTATTCACGATCACCCCGCCGCCGCCCGCGACCATGACGGGAATGGCATATTTGGAGCAGAGGAAGACGCCCTTCAGATTCACCGCCATCAGCGCGTCCCAATCCGCCGCGGCGGTGGTGACGACCGAGCCGCGTATTCCATAGCCGGCATTGTTGACCAGGATGTCGACCTGGCCGAAAGCCTCCTGCGCGCGGCGTACCATCGCCGCGACGGAGGCCTCGTCGGAGACGTCCGCTTCTATTGCCTGGGCGCCGACCGAGCCCGCCACTTCGACGGCCCGCTTGCCGTCGCGGTCGACTGCGAGGACGCGCGCGCCCTCTTTCGCGAACAATGCCGTGACGGCAGCGCCGATGCCGGCGCCGGCTCCCGTGACGATCGCCGTCTTGTCCTTCAAACGCATGCTCGTTTCCCCTTTTTCAAACTTGTTTCGCGCCATCTTGCAGAAGCGCTTGCAAAGTGTCGACACTTTTGTATTTAATTTCGGCACGAAATTGGGGATAGCCCGTGAAGAACACTCCGTCGGTCGAACAACATTTGGAAATCTATCGCCGGATGCTGCTGGTGCGGCACCTCGAGGAAAGGCTCGGGGCGCTTCACAAGGAAGGGCGAACGCGCGGTCCGATCCATCGATGCGACGGTCAGGAGGCCGTCGGCGTCGGCGCSACGGCGGCGTTGGAGRCGAGCGACAAGGTGACCACCACCCATCGCGGCCATGCCGTCTATATCGGCAAGGGCATGGCCATGCGCCCSGTGGTGGCGGAGATATTCGGCAGGGCGACCGGTGCCTGCGGCGGGCGTGCCGGCCATATGCTGGTGGCCGATGCCGAAAAGGGCGTGATCGGCGGCAACGCCATCGTCGGGGCGGGTATTCCGGCCGCTACCGGCATGGCGCTGTCGATGCAGATCCTCGGCACGGGCAATGTCGCCATGTGCATCTTCGGCGACGGCGCCGCCCAGACCGGCATCTGCCACGAGGCGATGAACATGGCCGGGCTCTGGAAGCTGCCGGTCGTCTTCGTGATCGAGCACAACCAATTCGGCCTGACCGTTCCCTCCGACGTCCAGTCGCCGGTCGCGGATCTGTCGATCCGCGCCGCCGGCTATGCCATGCCGGCCGAGATCGTCGACGGCAACGACGCGATCGCCGTCTATCGCGCCGTGTCGGCCATGGTGGAGCGGGCCAGGCGCGGTGAAGGCCCCGGCATGGTCGAATGCAAGACCTACCGCGTCGAAGGGTTCTCCACATCCGACATGGGCGGCTACCAGAAGCCGGAGGACATCGCGGCCTGGAAAGCGCGCGACCCCCTGGTCGTCTCGCGCGAGGCGCTCCTGGGCGACGTCGGGGAGGCGCGGCTCGCCGCCATCGAGGCCGCGGCCAAGGCCGAGACGGACGGGGCGTTCGAGGTCGCCCTTTCCGACCCGATGCCTGAATTCCTGGTCGACGAGGCCTGCAATCCCTACAGCGAGGCGCACTGACATGGCGATGATGCGATACGCCGAAGCACTCAACGCCGCGCTGCGCGAGGAGATGCAGGCCGACCCTTCCGTCTTCCTCTTCGGTGAGGACATCGGCCGMTATGGCGGTGTGTTCAAGGTGACGAAGGGGCTGATGGAGGAATTCGGTGAAACGCGGGTGCGCGACACGCCGATCTCCGAACAGGCGYTGACCGCKATGGCGGTGACCGCCGCCATGACCGGTACCCGGCCGGTGCTGGAAATCATGTACGCCGACTTCATACCGCTGTCGCTCGATGCGCTGGTCAACCAGGCCTCGATCTACAACTACGTCTGGGACGGCCAGGTGAAGATGCCCTTCGTCCTGCGCACCCAGGGCGGKGGCGGAGCCGGCGCGGGCGCGCAACATTCCAAGGCGCTCGATTCGATGCTTGCCCACATACCTGGCATCAARGTSGTCGCGCCTTCGACGCCGGCCGATGCCAAGGGYATGCTGAAGGCCGCCATCCGCGACAGCCAGCCGGTCGTCTTCCTCGAGCACAAGCTGCTCTACAACATCCGCGGCGAGGTTCCGGAAGGCGACGTGACCGTGCCGCTCGGCAAAGCGGCGACCGTGCGCGAGGGCAACGACATCTCGATCTTCGCCACCTCCAAGATGGTGGTCGAGGCGGCAAAGGCGGCCGACCTGCTCGCGGCGGACGGCGTTTCAGCCGAGATCGTCGATCTCAGATCGCTGCGCCCGCTCGACGTCAACGCCATCGTCGCCTCGATCGCGAAAACGCACCATGCGGTGGTGGTCAATGAGGGCTGGCGTTTCTGCGGCTACGCCGCGGAGCTTTCGGCAACGATCATGGACCATGCCTTCGACGAACTGGACGCGCCGGTCGTGCGCGTCACGCTGCCGGACATGCCGATCCCCTATTCCGAACCGCTCGAAACGGCGATGCTGCCGAGCGCCGAGAAGATCCGCGCTGCCGCGCTGAAGACCCTGAAGTGACGGAGGCGGCAGATGGCAACCCATCCGATCAGCATCGACAGCGCCGGCGGCGAGTACATGGAGGCCGTGCTGGTGGTTGCCTGGGCAGCCAGATCCGGTGACCCGGTCAAGGCCGGCGATCTCATCGTCACCGTCGAGACGGCCAAGGCGGCGACCGAAATCGAGGCCGACCGCGATGGCTGGCTRGCCGACATCTTCTTCACCGAGGGCCAGGAGGCGCCGGTGGGCGCCGTGCTCGGCACAATAGCGGACGAGAAGCCGTCGGCAGGCCAGGCAGCTCCAGGCGCGCCCGCCGCTACGACAGCCGCGGCCGATCCGCCCGCGGCCGCCGATGCCTCCGCCTCCGTCGGCCAGTCCGGCGCCCGCGCGATCGCAAGCCCGCTTGCCCGTCGGCTTGCCGCCGCCGCGGGGCTCGACCTTTCGACCGTCTCGGGAACCGGTCCCAGAGGGCGCATCAAGAAGCGCGACATCGACGCCGCCCTCGCCGCGCGTCCGGACGCGCCAAGAGGCGTCCCGGCGACGCCGGCCGCGTCGGCGGCATCGCCCGCCGCCGTGCCGGCGACAGCGCGACAAACGGTGCCGGCAGTCCTCATCCACGGCTTCGGGGCGGACCGCTCCGCCTGGCGGCAGGTCGTTCCTTTGCTCGAACCAGCTATCGCGACGATCAGCCTCGACCTGCCCGGCCACGGCGCGGAAGGCGCAAGGCCGGCAAGGAGCATCGAGGAGATCGCCCTCACCCTTTCCGACCGCCTGGAAGCCATGGGCGTGCAGGACGCCCATCTCGTCGGCCACTCCCTGGGAGGGGCGGCCGCTCTTGCGCTCACCCGGCTCGGCCGTCTTACCGTGCGTTCCGTCACCCTTCTCGCCCCTGGCGGTCTCGGCCCCGAGATCAATGCGGGCTTCATCGCCGGGCTTGCGCGGGCGACCAGCGCCCAGGCGCTGGAGCGCTGGCTGACGGTCATGGTCGGCGATCCCGGAGCCTTGCCTGCCGGCTACGCGCAAGCCGCGCTCAGGCAGATGGACAAGACCGGCAATCGCAACGCGCTCGCGGCGATGGCCGAGCACCTGTTTCCGGACGGAACGCAGGGCTTCGATCTGACGACCGCGCTGGCAGCGCTCGGCGTGCCGACGCGACTCGTCTGGGGCAGGCTCGACCGCGTCATACCCGCTGCCCATGCGGCCCGCGCGCCGGGCTTCGCCGCCGTTCATCTCCTCAATGGCATCGGCCATGTGCCGCAGATCGAAGCGCCGGCGCTGACAGCCAGGCTCATCGCGGAGACGGTGCGCAGCTGCGGCTGAACGCGGAGCGCACCAAACAACATTTCGACGGCGCCGATGGCGCCGGAACAGGACATCAGAAGGAGCGACCGAGATGATCTTCGACCATCGGACCTACACAGCCCGCCCGAACAAGCTGCCGCACTTCCTCAAGCTCTACGAGGATGTCGGCCTGCCCATGCAGCGGCACTATCTGGGCGAGCCCTTCGGCTTCTTCCAGACCCATATCGGCGATCTCTCGCGCGCGGTACACCTGTGGAAATATGAAAGCCTCGCCGACCGGGAGGAGCGCCGCGATCGCATGGAAGCCGACCCTGAATGGCAGGCCTATCGGCGCAAAGTGATCGAGACCGACTATCTTCTCGACATGCGCAACCAGATCCTGAAACCCGTCTCCTTCTTCAATCCCGGAAAATAAGATGGACCTGATCTTCTCGGTCGAAGGCCAAAGCTGGCCGATAAGACTTGGCGGCGATGCCGACCGCACCCGCCGCGCGCTGCTTTCGGCCCTGCCGATGCGGCTGCAGCTCCACACGCCCAAGATCGCCGGCAGCCACATCTACTGGCACGCCCCCTTCGTGGAGGATCTAGAAGGTGCGACCCATGTGCTTTCCGCAACCGCCGGCGCCTTCATCTACTGGCCGGTGCGGCAGTTCCTGGAAATCACCTTCGCGCCGCTTCAGGCCGAGAACGCCGAGATCACCGTGCTTGGTCATCTCGACGCGCCGGTGGACGGCATCGCCCAGCTTGCCGCGATGCTGAAGCGCGACCAGGGACGCCGTATCCTGGAAGGGACGCTTGGCAAGACGGACGGCGGCGGCACCCCCGCGCCGCAGGCGCCGTCGCCGCTGCCGCGGGATATCGTTGCCGCGCGCAATGCGCTCTGGGCGGCTTGTCCGGCCGACATCAGCCGGGCAACYGCCTCGCGCGCCATCATGCATCCGGCGGGGCCGGTCTTCACYGCCGAATCGGAAGCWCGCGTCCTGCATGAATTGCTGTGGTGGATCCGCGCCGAGCGCGRCGGAAAGGACGAGGCGTTGCGACGCCACACCGCCGCGCTGGCGCTCGACAAGGCGGCGACGCGGCTTCGCGATTTCTGCCACATGGAGGAAACGCCGGCGCTGCTTTTCCGGCTCAAGGCGGCGATGGGCGACGGACATCCGTTCGATGCCCTGATCGACGAAGCGATCCTGGTYGCAGGTCGCATCGGCGCCTGGCTCGACCTGCTGATCCCGTGGAACGACCTCAACGAAGCGTTTCGCGCCGCGCTTGACGGAAGGAGGACCTGACAATGGAGAGGCTGACCATCGGCATCGTCGGTTTCGGCGTCATCGGGCAGCGCTGGACCGCCTGCTTTGCCCATGCCGGCCATGACGTGCGTGTCTACGATCCGACGGAGCGGCGCGAAGCAACCTTCCGCGAAGTGCTGCCGGCGCTCACAGCCGATCTCGACGCCTTGAAAGGCGCCGCGCCCGCGCCGGGCGCGATCCGTCTTTTCCCGACGCTGGCCGAGACGCTCGAGGGCGTCGACTTCGTGCAGGAAAACGGCCCGGAGGATCTGTTGCTTAAGCGCGGGCTGCTCCGCGAGATCGAAGACCATGTCGGCGATGAGGTCATCATCGCTTCCTCCTCTTCCGCCCTGCTCGTCTCCGACATGCAGGCCGAGTGCCGCCTGCCGCGCCGCATCGTGCTTGGTCATCCCTTCAACCCGGCGCATCTGATGCCGTTGGTCGAGATCGTCGGCGGCAAGGCGACCGATCCGCGGACGATCGCCCAGGCGCGCGCCATCTACGAGGCCATCGGCAAGAAGCCGGTGACGCTCAACCGCGAGGTGACCGGTCATATCGCCCTGCGCCTGATGGGCGCGATGTGGCGCGAGGCCATCGCGCTGGTGCGCGACGGCATCGCCTCGGTCGAGGATGTCGACCGGGCCTTCATGTACGGGCCGGGCCCGAAATGGACGCTGCAGGGCTCATTCATCTCCAACAGCCTCAACGCCGACGGCATCGAAGACTTCCTGCGCAAATACGGCCCCACCTATCAGGCGATCTGGGACAGCCTGCTCGACGCYAGGCTCGACAGCGAGACGATCCGCACGATTTCGGCCTCGACGAATGCGGCGGTGGGCGGCCGCGGCCAGGAGGAGTTGAAGGCGGCACGGGAAGCCGGCCTCGTCGGCATACTCAGGACGGTCGCCGAACGCGGCGCGCTCTAGTGCCGGATGATTTCAGGTCGATTCGACTTGAAATCTGAATCCGCTTCTAAATCAAAGCGATAGAGCATCGCAGCTCAGGAGAACGGCCATGAATTATCGCACCGCCCTCGTCACCGGCGCCTCGAAAGGCATCGGCGCGGCGATCGTGGAGAGCCTTGTGGCGGAAGGGCTGGCCGTGCATGCGCTGGCACGCAGCAACGATGCTTTGCTCGCCCTGCAGCAGCGGCTCGGGCCGCAGGTCAAGCCGCTGGTCGCCGACGTCCGCGACGCGGAAGCGATCGCCGCCGCGCTGGGCACGGCTGAAATCGATGTGCTGGTCAACAATGCCGGCGGGCTGGCGACGGTTCGCCCCTTGCAGGAACAAAGCGCCGAGGAAACGGCCGAGGTCGTGGCGCTGAACCTCACCGCGCCGCTGCAGCTCATCCGCCTTCTCTTGCCCGGCATGATCGCGCGCGGGCGCGGCCACATCTTCAACCTGACCAGCACTGCAGGCGGCGCGGTCTTTCCCGGCACGACCGCCTATGGCGCGGCCAAGGCGGGCCTGTCGCAAGCGGGGCGTATCCTGCGCTTCGATCTCGCCGGCACAGGCGTCCGGCTGACCGAGCTCGCTCCCGGACGCGTGGAGACGGACTTCTATCTCAGCGCCTTCGACGGCGACCGCGACGGCTTGCGCAAACGCATGTACTCCGACCAGCGGCCGCTGCGCCCCGCCGACATTGCCGCCGTGCTCGTTTCGGCGCTGCGACTGCCGGATCATGTCGATATCGCCGAACTCATCGTCGCCCCCAGCGAACAGGCCGCCGGCGGACAAGTCTATCCGCCCGCGCCGCAGCGCTGAGGGCAAGCGGCGCGGCCTCCGACAAGCCTCGCGAGTTAACGCAATTCCGGACGGAAAACCGCCACCACCTTTCCTGGAATTGCTTTAGCCCGGCTCCTGCCCGGTCAATTTGTCGAGCACCGCCGCGCAAGCCTCGTCCCAGGCCGCGGGGACGCCGCGCGCCGAAAGAACCTGCAGGCCCCGTTCGGTGATACCTCCGGGCGTTACCAGTTCATCCAGCAGCTGCCCCATTGGCTCGGGCTTTTCCGCGATCAGCTTGCCGGCCGCCACGAAGGTCATGGCCGTCAGCCGGCGGGCAATTGCCGGGTCGAGGCCTTCGGCGCTCGACCATTCGGCCGTCTTGCGGATCAGATCCTGCGCCCAACCATAGACGGCGGCAGTGACGGTCGCCACCTCGAAGTCCCTTTCGCTGGCAAGCGCTATCGCCGGACCGAGCCGGCCGAGAACTGCGCGTGCCTCTTCGACGTCGGGAAAATAGGCCGTCGGGCTGGCGCCGATCTCGGCGGCGGTGAACGGCATGGCGCGCACGGCACGGGCTGGCGCGACGGCGAGGCGCGACATCGGCACGCCGGCGCAAACCGAAACCACGAGCTGCCCTTTGCGCCATGGCAGATCCTTGACGACCTGGGGCGCCTGCGCCGGCCGCACCGCGAGAATCACGATATCGGCCCGATCGACCAGATCGTGGTTGTCGACCGCGAGCCGGAAGCCATATCGGGCGCAAAGTGCCGCCGCCTTGCCGCGCGGCGACAACAGGACGCTTTCGGGACCAAGTCCGGAACGCTGGAAGCCGGCCAGCATGGACGCGGCGAGATGGCCGACACCAAGAACCCCCAGGATCATCGTTGGCCCCTAAAGCATGATGCCGAAAAGTGTGAAGCGGTTTTCGGGCGACATCATGCTCTATCTCCTTGATTGAGAGCCGGATTCAGATTTCGGATCGACCAGATCCGAAATCATCCGACTCTAGGTTCGAAGCTCTCGCTTGCCATTYGCGTGAGTTTGGGAAAGAAAGGTGCATCGCGAAGTGTCGACACAGTCTGCATGCAAATCATATGGGAACTCTCATGACCGAACGCGCAGAAACCAGCACCGATAGCGACCCGCTCATCGCCGGCGATGCCGACACACGTCGCACCGCCGACAGCAGCGAACGGGCCTATCACACCATCCGAAAGCTTCTCGTCGAGTTCACGCTCAAGCCCGGCGAGCGTATCAACGAGGTCCAGCTTTCGCGCGGCCTGGGCGTTTCGCGCACGCCGATACGCGAGGCGCTGAACCGGCTCGCCTCCGAGGGCTTCGTTTCGCTCACGCCCAATCGCGGCTTTTTCGTCAGGAACCTCAGCACCGAAGGCCTGCTCGATCTCTATGAACTGCGCTCGATCATCGAATGCGCCGCCTTCAAGCTGATGTGCGAGCGGGCGGAAGACGGCGAGATCAACCGGCTGAAGCAGTATTGGGACGCGATCGTCGACGGCTATCGCGACCAGCCGGCCGACATCATCCTGGCCGAGGACGAAGGCTTCCACCTGCTCATCGCCGAACTCTCGGGAAATCCGGAACTCGTCGGCCAGCTCGCCTCCATCAATGCGCGCATACGCTTCATCCGCCGCATCCAGATCGAGCACCCTTCGCACGACAAGGCGCAAGTTACTTTTCACTCCGAGATCGTCGCCGCCGCCATCAAAAGGGATGCCGAGAACGGCATGAAACTGTTGCGCGAACATATCGAAATGACCGTCTCCGCCACGCAGCAGGCGCTCAAGGACGCACTGCTCAAGGTTTTCGCGCCTGGCAATGGCGCCGATCTGAAGCGTCGGCGAAAGGCCCGCGACACATAAACCGTATCTGACCACAAAATTGAACGCAATAGTGTCGACACTTTCTTGACGACGATCTCTTTGTCTGCTTCGATGAGGCCAAGGAGAAGAAGACCGGAATGGCCGCTCCTGTCGTTGACCAGTAGCCAAGGGGAACCCTTATGAGGAAATTCACTGCCACGCTCCTTTTCGGAGCATCGTTGTTCGCGGCTCCGGCGATGGCCGAGCAGACCACGATCGGTCTTGCCGCTCCGCTGTCAGGTCCGCAGGCCTATTTCGGCACCACATGGCATAACGGCTTCAAGCTCTACATCGACAAGCTGAATGCCGACGGCGGAGTCAACGGCGTGACGATCGCTTATGACCAGCAGGACGACAAGGCCGATCCACGCGAAGGAACGCTGGTGGCGCAAAAGTTCTGCGACAACGCCAAGGTTGTCCTTGGCCTCGTCAACTTCAATTCCGGCGTCGCCCAGTCCACCTTGCCGATCTACGAGGACTGCACGCTGCCGACGATGACCTTCGGCTCCAACCCTTCGCTCACCAAGCAGGGCTACAAGTTCATGGTGCGCCCCGTCGCCAACGACCTGGCGGGCGCGCTGCTGCCGGCCGAATATGCGCTCGGCAAGCTCGGCGCCAAGACCGCGCTGGTCGTCAACGACAAGCAGGTCTTCGGGCAGGGCATCTCCGAAATCTTCGCCAAGAACTTCGAGGCCGGCGGCGGCAAGGTCCTCGATACAATCGCCGTCGCGCCAACCGACGTGGACTTCACTGCCGTACTGGCGCAGATCAAGCCCAAGAAGCCTGACGTGATCTATCTCGGCGCCGTTATGCCGCAGCTAGCACTGTTTGCGAAGCAGATGCACGAGCAGGGCATCAGCGCCACGCTGATCGTCCCCGATGGCGGCTACACGCCTGACCTCGTCAAGCAAGCAGGCGAGGCCAACGTTCAGGGCACGCTGGTCGCCATCCAGGTGCCGCCGATGGACGCCTCTCCGGCGATCTCCGACTTTGCCAAGCTCTACAAGGCCAAGTATGGCGAGGACGCAGGCCCATACTCGATCTACGGCTATGTCCAGGCCCAGATCCTCGAGCAGGTGCTCAAGACAACCAAGGGCCTGACGCGCGAGGACATCAGCGCCGCGCTGCATTCGGTCAGGGTCAAGACCGCGGTGGGTGAACTGGAATTCGACGAAACCGGCGAACTTAAAGTTGCCCCATCCTACCTCTACAAGGTCGAGGGCTCGAACTTCCAGCTGGTCGGCCAGAAATAGCGATTGCGCGCCGGAGCCGCACGCCTTGGCGGCGGCTCCTTTCGCTTGTCTGGGCCGCGCCTGACAAAGCGCGGCCGCGTCGATTGTTCCCCTCCCCCGGTTCCGCCAGCCGGGCGGAAACCTATTGCACAGGACGCCAGCCCATGCTGGGAAGCCTAATCCAACAAACCGTCAACGCCTTGACGATCGGTGCCATCTACGCGCTGATCGCGCTCGGCTACACCATGGTCTACGGCGTGCTGCGCATGATCAATTTCGCCCATGGCGAAATGTTCATGCTCGGCGCGTACGTCGCCTTTCTATTGCTCAGCATATTGATCGGCGCTGTCGGCGGGGCGGGTGCGATCGCGCTCACCGCGGCCTTCGTCATCGCGATCTTCCTGGTGGGCGTCATCGGCGTCGGCATCGAGCGAGTCGCCTACAAGCCATTGAGGAATTCCACCCGGCTCGCGCCGATGCTCTCCTCGCTCGGCGTGTCGCTTTCGCTGGTCACCGGCATCCAGATCCTTGCCGGCCCGCAGCCCGTCGCCTTTCCGAGTTTCTTTCCCGTCGTCCGCTACCAAGTGCTGGGCGGCACCATCACCTCGATGCAGATCGGCATCCTCATCGCCGCCTTCGCGCTGATGTTCGGCCTGCAATTCCTGGTCAATCGCAGCCGCATCGGCATTATCGTTCGCGCCGTGTCGGAAAGCCGCCCCACCGCTCAACTCCTGGGCATAAACGTCAACGGCGCGATCTCGATGGTGTTCTTCGTCGGGCCGCTGCTGGGCGCCGCGGGAGGTATCCTCTATGCCAGCTATTACGGCATCATGACGCCGACCATGGGCGCCGTCATCGGCCTGAAGGCCTTCACCGCGGCGATCCTCGGCGGCATCGGCTCCATTCCGGGCGCCATGCTCGGCGCCTTCATCCTTGCCTTCGTCGAGGTCGGTGGCACGGCGCTGCTGCCCGTGGTCACGCATGGCGTCCTCGGCACCGAATACCGCGACGTGCTCTCCTTCGCGATCCTCATACTCGTGCTCCTGGTCCGCCCCGCCGGCATATTGGGCGAGGCCGTGTCCGAGGAAAGCATCGTGTACAAGAGGGAGTTCTGATGTCCGTCGCCGAGACCCTCACCGCCGCCAAGCCGCGTTCGGGCCGAGCCATTTCGTTCCTCTTTTTCGCTATCGCGATCGCGCTGATCGTGGCGACGCCCTTCCTGCCCAACTACTACGTCCGCGTCATCAACAGCCTGCTGATCTACATCCTGCTCGGCATAGGGCTGAACATCGTGATCGGCTATGCCGGGCTGCTCGATCTCGGCTTCGTCGCCTTCTATGCGGTGGGCGCATACAGCTACGCGCTGCTTGCCAGCCCGCAGCTCGACCTGCATTGGCCGTTCCTGCTYATTCTCCTGGTCGCCGCCTGCCTCGGCGCTGTCACCGGCATATTGCTTGGCATACCGGTGCTCAGGCTGCGCGGCGACTATCTAGCCATCGTCACGCTTGGCTTCGGCGAGATCATCCGCATCATCATCAACAATCTCGACTGGCTTACCGGCGGACCGAAGGGGATACCGCGCCTCGACAAGGCCTCGATCCTCGGCATTCAGGTCGCCCGTCCGATCGATTTCTTCTGGCTGCTGCTCGTCACCGTGCTCGTGGTCGGCGCGTTGGTCTGGCGGCTGGAGCGCTCCATCCTCGGCAAGGCCTGGGCCGCCATCCGCGAAGACCAGGACGCCGCGCGCGGCATCGGCATCAACACCACCAACGCCAAGCTTGCGGCCTTCGCCACGTCAGCGACGATCGGCTCGATCGCGGGAGCTATCTTCGCCGCCTCGCAGCGCTTCGTCAGCCCGGAGAGCTTCACGCTCCAGGAATCCGTGCTGATCGTGCTGATGATCGTGGTCGGCGGCATCGGCAACATTCTGGGCATCGTCGCGGGCGCGGCGATCCTGATGCTGCTGCCGGAAGTGCTGCGCGAGTTCGCCGAATGGCGCATCCTCTTCCTCGGGCTGCTGATGATCTTCCTGATCATCGTGCGCCCGGCCGGCATCGTCCCGCGCAGCTTCGGGCCGGACAAGCTCATCCGGAGGCTTTTCGGCAAATGACCCTGGTCTTCGACAAGCTGCGAAAGCAATACGGCCAGGTCGTCGCCATCGACGACGTGACGACCTYCTTCGCCCCAGGGCTCATCCACGGCGTGATCGGACCGAACGGCGCCGGCAAGTCGACGCTCATCAACATGACCGCCGGCTCCTACAGCGTCTCAGCGGGATCGATCGCGCTCGACGGCAAGCGCCTCGACACGCTCAAGAAATACCAGATCGCGAATTCCGGAGTGGCCCGCACTTACCAGAACATCCGGCTTTTCGACCAGATGACCGCGCTTGAGAATCTCGAAGTGTGCTTCTATCCGGCCGATGTCGGCGGCACCTGGAAGGAAGTGGTGTGGCCGCCCTATGCCTCGGCCAAGCGCGAACGGCGGCGCGAGAAATGCATGGAGATCCTGCGTTTCTTCGATCTGCAGGGTTACGCGCATGCCGAGGCCGGGAGCCTGCCCTATGGCCGACAGCGCATGCTGGAAATCGCCCGCGCCCTGGTCTGCAATCCGCGCGTGCTGCTCCTCGACGAGCCCGCCGCCGGGCTCAACCATCACGAGACGGCGGAACTKACCGCAAGGCTAGCCGCCCAGCGCCTGCCCGACCGGATCACGATCGTCGTGGAGCACGACATGGACCTGGTCATGAAGCTTTGCGACAACATCATCGTCATGCATCACGGCAAGCTGCTCTTCCAGGGCATGCCCGCCGAGGTGCAGGCGAGCCCCGACGTCCAACTCGCCTATCTGGGAACCGCCAATGACATCGACGACATCCGGGCCGCTGCTCAGGATCGCCGGGCTCAGCTCGGGATACGGGCGCGTCGGCGTTCTTGAAAATATCGACATCGAGGTCGATCCGCACGAGATCGTCGTCGTGCTGGGTCCGAACGGCGCGGGCAAGACGACGCTGCTCAACTCCATCTCCGGCGTCGCGCGGCCGAGCGCAGGCTCGATCAGCTTCGAGGGTCGCGACATCACCGGCATGCGCCCGGAGCAGGTCGTGCGCCTCGGCATCACCCATTGTCCGGAAGGCCGGCAGATCTTCCAGCGCCTGACGGTGGAGGAGAACCTGATCGCCGCTCACATCGGCCGCGCCGGCAAAAGCTTCGAAACCCTTCGCGCCGAGGCGTTCGACCTCTTCCCGGTGCTCAAGGAGCGCCGCAACAGCATAGCGAGCCGGATGTCGGGCGGACAGCAGCAGATGCTGGCGATCGGCCGCGCGCTGATGGCCGAGCCGAAGCTGCTGATGCTCGACGAGCCTTCTCTCGGCCTCGCCCCGAAGATCGTTCACCAGATCTTCCGCATCATCCTCGACCTGTCGCGCAACGGCATCTCCATCCTGCTCGTCGAGCAGAACGTCCAGCTCGCGCTCGAATGCGGCGACTATGCCTATCTGCTGAACACGGGAAAGGTGAAACTCCACGGCCCGGCCCAGGAGATAGCCGAGCACTCCGCGCTGAGCGAGCATTACCTCGGCGGCGCCAACGAGACCGTCCTTCATGTTTGAGGACGACTGGAAGACGCCGCATCTGTGGCGCAAGACCGCGATTTCCCGACAGACGGCGCCGGCGCTCCAGGGCGACCTGAAGACGGATTTGCTGGTCGTCGGCGGCGGCTTCACCGGCATGGCCGCCGCGCTCGGCGCGCGCGACAGCGGGGTCGGCGTCA
>BFBZ01000054.1_pt19 | contig 25348 bp, 25 predicted proteins | sample 1888401 | NCBI WGS metagenome assembly BFBZ01 (sample SAMD00112614, study PRJDB3348) | symbiont metagenome | host: Chara braunii
ACGTTCGGTGATCCGGCCCGGTTCGATTACATCGTCGTGGTCGGCGGCCTGATAGAGGAAATGGAGCGCGACGACGGCCAGATCGATGCCTTCCTGCGCAAGGCCGCCGCAGCCCAAGTGCCCCTTGTCGGACTGTGCACCGGGACGTTCGTGCTTTATCGCGCCGGATTGATGAAGGGCTACCGCGGTTGCGTGAGCTGGTTCCATCATGAGGACTTCCTGTCTCGCTTCGATGGGCTGAAGCCGGTGTCGGACCAGATCTTCGTGGTCGACCGAGACCGTCTCACCTGTTCTGGCGGTGCGAGTACGGCTCATCTGGCGGCGTTTCTGGTCGAAAGGCATATCGGCAAGGCGGAGGCGACCAAAAGCCTGCATATCATGATGATTCCCGAGGCCGAGGAAGGAGAGACGCCTCAGCCGGGCTTCGCGCTCGATTTTCAGACGAGCGATCCGATCGTGCACAAAGCGTTGCTACTGATGCAGCAGTGCCTGGACGTGCCCCTTTCCATCGCTCAGATCGCGCGCCAGCTTAGTGTTGGCAAGCGTCGTCTCGAGCGCCGCTTCCGAGAAGCGCTTGGCAGGTCCCCTCTTGCCGCATTCACGGAACTTCGGCTTGCGCTCGCGCGTCACCTTCTCGAAAACACAGACAAATCGATCGCTGCCATCGCCATTGATAGCGGGTTTTGCGATTCCTCGCATCTGAGCCGAATGTTTCGACGCAGTTTCGCGGTCACGCCCTGGGAATTCCGTAGGGTAGTGAATGCGAAACCTTGCCATAATCCGCATTAGCGGCTCTGCGCCACCTGCAACTCGATGCCAGTTTTTCCTGTTACCGCTGTCTCGCCGGAAAGTGCATCGGCATCGCCTTTTGGGAGCATATAACTGAAACTTCAGCGCAGCCGTTTCTGCATAGCGCCATCACCCGAACAGTCCTCATCCGATCGACATGCAGTTAGACCGCGCAAGTAGTGACCAACTTGCTGCCCATATCGGGGAGTGCTCGAGCATAACCGCTTCTCCGGTTATGCGGCCGAGAGATCGTTATCGAGGGTGGGTGACTCGTGACTTACCTTCCAGGCATCCGCCGCGATGAGGCGGCGATGCTGGATCGTTTCGACCGACGCCCTATTGGCCCTTGAGAACTCGGCGACCACGCGAGGGCTTTTAGGAACGCCGCAGAGCTCGAATGAGCGGGCGGTTGGACTATGAGGTGGCCTTAATGCTGGCAATCAGGCCTCGCTGACCGATGATGTGCATCGCCGAGCAAGATTTTGTGCACGAACGCATGCAGGGCGTCTCCGCGGCGGCGCGGTCTCCTTTTTGATTTTGTGAGATCGCCATTCCGGGCAACAGGGTGGGCGTGAATTCGATGCAGTTTGCGCCAGCGCAAAGAACCATCGTCTGCGCCCCGCATAAACGAATGCTATTCAAGACGTACCGAGTTTGTGGTCCTCGTCTGCGCCGACGTTGTTGAATGCCAGCCACGCGCATGGCGCAATGTCCGGCCTGTCACCTGTCTCTTATACACATCTAGATGTGTATAAGAGACAGGGGCTACAGGCTCATCCTCACCATGCCTGAAACCATGTCGGTTGAGCGCCGCAAGATGCCTGTGCTGCTGGGGGCCGAACTGGTGCTGACGGATGGTGCAAAGGGCATAAAGGGCGCCATTGCCAAGGCCAACGAACTTGCAGCGACGCTGCCGGACGCAGTCATTCCGCAGCAGTTCGAGAATCCGGCCAATCCGGAGATTCATCGGCGCACCACCGCAGAGGAAATCTGGAACGACACGCAAGGGCAGGTCGACATCCTTGTCGCAGGTGTCGGCACCGGAGGCACCGTCACCGGTGTCGGTCAGGTGCTGAAGCAGCGCAAGCCTTCGGTGCGTGTGGTGGCGGTGGAGCCGGAAGCCTCGGCAGTGCTGTCGGGCGGCCAACCGGGTCCGCACAAGATTCAGGGTCTCGGCGCGGGTTTCGCGCCGAAGACCCTCGACACATCGATTTATGACGAGGTGATCCCGGTTTCGAACGAGGATGCCATGGCCAATGCGCGCCTCGTCGCGCGACTGGAGGGCGTGCCAGTCGGCATCTCCTCGGGCGCGGCCCTGAAGGCGGCATCCGTTATCGGCGCGCGGGCTGAAAATGCGGGCAAGAATCTCGTGGTGATCATCCCCTCCTTCGCCGAGCGCTATCTGTCGACCGCCCTATTCGAAGAAGCAGAGAGTTAAGAGATGGTGAATGCACCAGATTCTCCGTAGTGGGACCGCCACAACCCGGTCGGCAGCGTCTGGCGACACGAGCGGCAGAAACTGACCTTCAAACCACTCTAAGTCGATCGTCGACGCTGAATGAGGGCGCTGATGCGCGCGGCTGTCGGCTGGCTGCCGGGGCGCTGGAGCAATCGGTGCTGTGGGTGGCGAGCGCGCTTGAGAATGCCAAAACTCTTAGTGGTCAACAAGTTCGGCAAGCAGGAATCAGAAGGCAAGGGAATGGCCGGATCGATAGCGGATGCAATAGGTCGTGGCATTCCGGTACTGGTGGGGGTGAACGGACTGAACCTTCCAGCATTCCTTGAGTTCACCGACGGGGTGACGCAGGAACTGACGCCCGATGCTGCGCGGATCGCGGACTGGTGCCTTGCCGCAATGGCAGAGACTGGCGCGCACCAAAGCCCGGCTCGACAACCCGGTAGTCCGCCTGCGTCTAGTCGCCACATCCGGCGACTACCGCCATTGGGTCGAGGTGCAGGGCCGGCGTTTGTCCCGCACCATGGATCCGACCCGCGGCGCGCCGCTTATGAAACCTCCGGCGTCGGTCACGGTGCTCGCGTCCCACCTGCGCGCAGGCCGACGCCTGGGCGACCGCGTTGATGGTGCTCGGCCCTGACAGGGGCGGCGAACTCGTCCTCCGGCTGAGGCTCGATGCGTTGCTCCTGCTTCGCGATGAAGTGGATAGCATCCGCTCCTGCCGGATCGGCCGCTTGTTCGGGGGCGAATAGATGTTGTTTCTGGCGGAAGGGGCCTGAGAGGAATGGAGCATCCGAACGGAGACAGGCTGAAAACAGCCTTGCTGCTGGTCGCTATAAGCGGCCTCGGCCTAGGCCTCGTCTTCTACTTCACGGCCCGGGGCGACCTCGCGCAGATCATCTGGTTCGCCAGCGTGGTCCCTGTCCTTGCGGCTCTGCTTGTGGAAATCCTGCGCAGCCTGTGGCGAGGCGAAGTAGGCCTCGACATCGTGGCGGCGCTGTCAATGTCCGCTGCCCTGGTCTTTGGTGAGATGCTGGCCGCGGCGGTCGTCGCTGTCATGTATTCCGGTGGCACCTTCCTCGAAAGCTTCGCGGAAGGACGTGCGCGTCGGGAGATGTGGGACTTGCTTGCCCGCGTGCCGCGAAGCGCAACACGGCATCGCGATGGGGGACTGGAGGAGGTTCCGCTCGACGATATCGTGCCGGGCGACTGCCTTCTCATCCGCCAGGGCGACGTCGTCCCGGTCGACGGCAAAGTGGCGTCCGCTTCTGCCTTCCTCGACACCTCCGCGCTGACAGGCGAATCGCTTCCGGTCCGCGTCGACAATGGCGGCGACGCGATGAGCGGTTCCACCAACGCAAGCGAGGCCTTCGACCTCGTCGCCGCGCGTCCGGCGAAAGACAGCACTTACGCCGGTATAGTCCGGCTAGTGGAGGAGGCGCAAAGGTCAAAGGCTCCGATGTCGCGGCTGGCCGACCGCTGGTCGTTAGGTTTTCTCGCCGCCACCGTCTGTCTCGCCTTCGCCGCCTGGTGGTTCACCGCAGACCCTATCCGTGCGGTCGCCGTCCTTGTCGTCGCCACGCCATGCCCGCTGATCCTCGCTGTTCCGGTAGCACTGGTGGCGGGCCTTTCACGTGCGGCGCATTTCGGGGTGCTGATCAAGGGAGCGGGCCCGCTCGAAGCGATGGCTCGGACGCGGACCCTCGTCCTGGACAAGACGGGCACATTGACTGACGGACGGCCGCAGATCGTCTCGATCGACAGCCATGACGTAATGGCCTCCGGCGAAATCCTTCGCCTGGCGGCGGCGCTCGACCAGGCCACGAAGCACCCGGTCGCGCAGGCCATCGTCGCGGCGGCCAAGGCGCGCGGCCTTTCGCTTCCCGTGCCCATGCAGGTGACGGAGACCCCCGGCGAAGGTCTGACGGGACAGGTGCAGGACCGCTCGGTGGTCGTCGGCGAACATCGCTTCGTCGTCGGCCACGTCGGCGGCGCGGAAGCGGAGCATCCGGCGCTTGCCGCCGGTTCGGTATTGGTCGCCGTGGGCATCGACGGGCGGCTTGCGGGACATCTGGTCATGGCCGACCCGCTTCGCGAGGGGACGCACCGCATGCTGTCGGGGTTGCGCGACCAGGGAGTCGAACGGATCCTGTTGGCGACGGGCGACCGTCAGGAGGTCGCGGAGCGGGTGAGCCAAGGCCTGGGGCTCGACGGCATTCGCGCTGGTCTCACGCCCGACCAGAAGGTGCTGCTTGTGCTCACCGAACGCAAGCACGGACCGGTCATGATGGTAGGCGACGGCGTGAACGACGCGCCCGCACTTGCTGCTGCCGACGTGGGTGTCGCTATGGGGGCCCGCGGCGCGGCCGCCTCCGCGGAGGCTGCCGACGTCGTCTTGCTCGTCGATCGCGTGGACAGGCTGGGACCTGGCATCGAAATCGCCCGCAGCGCGCGGCGCATCGCGCTCGAAAGTGTGGTCGCTGGTATCGGCTTGTCCGTGCTGGGAATGGTTGCGGCCGCGCTGGGTTACCTCACACCCGTGCAAGGCGCGCTTATCCAGGAGGTGATCGATGTCGCTGTCATCCTCAACGCGCTCCGCGCGCTTCGCGTCGCTCCGGCTGAGGCGTGGGCACCGGAACTACCTGCGTCCGGGACCAATACGAACCCTTTGCAAGGAAACCAGGCATGAGCCGTCTCTCGCATTCCGAAATTCACATGGTCCACCGGATCGGCTGGCTCCGCGCTGCGGTACTTGGTGCCAACGACGGGATCGTTTCCACGTCGAGCCTGGTGGTCGGCGTCGCCGCAGCCGGATCGGGATCGACCGAGATCCTGATCGCGGGATTGGCCGGACTTTTGGCGGGCGCGATGTCGATGGCTGCCGGGGAGTATGTCTCGGTCAGTTCCCAGACGGATGCCGAGAACGCCGACCTTGCGCGCGAGAAACGGGAACTCGCCGAAACGCTGGAGGCGGATCTGGAAGAACTGACGCAGATTTACATCAATAGGGGCCTCGATCGCGAGCTAGCGGAGCGGGTTGCGATCCAGCTGACCGAGCGCGATGCTTTGGGACCCATGCGCGTGACGAACTAGGCATTTCCGAGACGGTCGCCGCCCGCCCAGTGCAGGCGGCACTGGTCTCGGCCCTTACCTTCGCATCAGGAGCGGTCGTGCCGGTGCTTGTCGCGCTCGTAGCGCCTGCGAACGAGACAAGCGTCATCGTCGCGGCATCTACGATCGTCGCATTGGCCATCCTGGGCGGCTTGAGTGCCACCGCCGGAGGAGCAGGCGTGGTGCGCGGGGCTGCGCGCGTAACCCTCTGGGGCGCGCTCGCGATGGGCGTCACCGCCGCAGTCGGGACGATGTTCGGGGTCAGCGCCGGATGAGTAAGCACTCCCTTCGGAGAGCAGATGCCCCTGCGTCCATTCAAAGTTCCGATGCGAATGGACGGGTATCGGCCGTCTGTCCGAAAGCGTCGCAGGCTGCAAACTTGACGAAGGTCAAAGCGACCAATTCTGGCGCCTGTACGCACTCTCCTGCGTCAGGGAACCGAAGGCCCGCATGCAAGCTCGCGAGCGAGAGGCGGAAAGTGTCGCAACCCTGCCGTCGGTCACCGAAGGGTCGGCCGCCGCCAGAACATTCGCCATCGGCTCGCGTACCGAGGAACGGGCCGACCACCGGAGTAAGACGATATCTACACGTCTACGACCCATCTCAAGATCGTTTGGACAGCCGAAAGACCGGGATCTTCCGATTTCCGGATCACTGTCAGTAACTGGAACCAAAGATCATCGTCAGCTTCGTCGAGAAACGCCCGCACGGCGCCGGCTGAAAAGTCAGCCACGGACATCGACGTCTGGGCCGCGCGTTCGGCAATCTTTACCGCGAGTTCCGGGTCGAGGGTCGACAGGACATCGGCAACCACCTCCGGCTGGTCCATTGCAGCGATCAGATCCCCAAGCATGTCTCACCCGCCCTCGCTTCTTCCGTAGCTTCAGCAACATCAGAGGAACCTAGCCTGGTCAGCAGGCCCAAGCGCAGACTTGCTCAGTGCGAAGCATTTCCCCATTTCGACGCAGAAGGCCGAACCTACTGCACCAAAGGCGACGGGCTCGCTTCCAGGTGAACGCCATCGACCTCCGCCTGTCCGGCCAGGATGCTGACATACTGGCGCAGCGCCCTTTCCTCCACTCGCGACCGAAGCCGTTCGGCGATCCGCTCCTGGACGGCTTCGAACGGAAGCTTTTGGCCAGGGATGCGCTGGTCCACGGCCACGATGTGAAAGCCGTAACGCGTCCTGACGAGTTCGCGCAGAATTCCCGAGGCTCCGAACTTGAAGAGAGCCTTTTCGAATTCCGGCACTATGTCGCCGCGCCCGACCTGGCCGAGATTGCCGCCCTGCTGGCCCGAAGGACAGTTGGAAAGCTCCGCCGCCGTCGTGGCGAAGCGGTCCGGCTCGGCAAGCAATGTGTTCAGGGCCTGCTCGGCGCGGGCCCGCATCTGCGGCACGTTCACATGCGGTGTCACCTGGAACAGGATGTGCCGCGCATGGACGAGGTCGCCGCTCTCGAATTCGGCCGGGTTCTGCTCGTAGTAGCGGCGACACTCGGCCTCGGTGGGAGCCGGCATCACCACCTCCTTTTCCAGCAGCGCCTCGATCGCGGACTCGACAGCCGCCTCGTCTTCAACGGACGGATCGAGCAGACCGACCGCAACCGCGCGCTGGCGCAGAAGCTCCCGCGCTGCGGCCAACTCGGCGGGGGGGGCGGCTTCGACCGCCACGGCGATGCCATTCACCGACAGGATCATGGCCTGGTCGGCTCCTGGGCGCGGGTCTTGGGCGTGCGCACGATCTGATAGGGCCTGAACAGATAGGAAAGCGCCCCAGCCCCGCTCCAGATATGAATCATGCGGGTGAACGGCGAAACCAGGAACAGCGTGAAGCCGAGCAGTATGTGCAGCTTGTAGGTGAGCGGCACGTCAACCATGAGCGCGGCAGCCCCGCCGTCGAGCGTCACGATGCCTTTCACGTAGCTTGTCAGCGTCTCGAACAGGCCTCCGTCCATATGGAAGGCCGACAGCGGCACCGTGAGCAGGCCGAGCGCAAGCTGCAACCACAGCATGAAGGTGATGGCGATGTCCCATTTGCGGCTGTTCAGCCGGATGCGCGGATCGGCCAGCCGACGGTGAATCAGGATCGTCAATCCGACGATGGCGACGAAGCCGGCGATGCCGCCCACCACCATGGCAAGAAGCTGGTGCGCCACCGGCGTCAGCGCCCAGTCGACCATCCAGTGCGGGGCGAGAAAACCGGCGAAATGGCCGAGGATGACGGTGATGACGCCGTAGTGGAAGAAGTTGGAGCCAAGCTTGAGCTCGCGCTGGCGCAGCATCTGCGAGGAATCGCTCTTCCATGTATAGGGCTCGCGGTCGAAGCGGATCAGGCTGCCGATCAGGAGCACCACGAGACAGATATAGGGATAGACGCCGAAGAGCAGCGTGTTGACGTAGGAATTGGCGAGCATGAAGAGCCTCCTTCCTTCTCAAACCGTGGAGCCGCCGGGCGGGGCGGCATCGGCAAAGGCGGGCCTCTCGGCCCAGTCGCTGTCAAGCGTTTGCGTCTGCTCGCGGACCGGCTTCACCTTGGCCGCGTCGACCGGCTTCTCGCCGGCGATGACCAGCAGCGCCTGGATGACAGCGGCATATCGGCTTTGCCGGGCGAGCAACGAACGGCTGATCGAAGCGAGGATGGCCGCGCAGTCGGCCAGCAGTTCGCGCGCTTCCGCCATGTCGCGCAGGCTCAGATACTCCAGCACGACAGGCAGATAGTCGGGCAGTTCCGAGGCGGTGAGCTCGAAGCCGGCGGCGCCATAGAGGGCCTTCAACTCCACCATGGCGGCACCCCGGTCGCGGCCGTCGCCGTGCAGGTGCTCGAACAGATGCAGGGACAGAGCCCGGCCGCGGTCGAACAGGTCGACATAGCGCTCCTCAGTGGCGAGCAGGCTGCCTCGTCCGATCTCGTCGATCAGGGCGAGGAGGGCATCCCGCTCGCGGGCGGCCACTATCGGCGGGGTGCACACGACCTCGGCGATCTCGGGCAGCGCCTGGCGCATCTCTTCGCTCGGATAGGACAAAAGCGCGCTGAAGGCCTTGAAGATCAACATGGGACCACCCTCACGTATCGAGCGGTCGCACGGGATTGAGCTTGCGGCGACCCATCTTGCCGCCGAAAAGCGTCGAATGCGGCGGCCCGAAATCGCAGCCATTGCCAAAGGTGAAGCCGCAGGAGCCCTTCAGCCCGTATGCGTCCTCGGCGTCCTCGCGGTGGCTGGTCGGGATGACGAAGCGGTCCTCGTAGTTGGCGATGGCGAGATAGCGGTGCATGTCCTCGACCTGCGCCATGCTGAGCCCGGCCTGCGCCAGCACGGCGGCGCCGTCGCCCTCGCCGAGCTGGCGCTGGCGGAAGTAGATGCGCATGGCCAGCATCCGCTCCAGCGCCGCGACGACCGGCGCCTCGGCGCCAGCGGTGAGCAGGTTGGCAAGGTAGCGCACCGGGATGCGCAGCGAGCGCACGTCCGGAATCTCTCCCACCGTCTCGATCGCGCCGGCATTGGCATGCGACTGGATGGGAGAAAGCGGCGGCACGTACCAGACCATGGGCAGCGTGCGGTATTCGGGATGCAGCGGAAAGGCGATCTTCCAGTCCACCGCCATCTTATAGGCGGGCGAGCGCCTTGCCGCCTCGATCCAATTGTCGGCGATGCCGTCGGCACGGGCCTGCTCGACGACCGCCGGATCGTTCGGATCGAGAAAGAGCTTGAGCTGCGCCTCGTAGAGGTCCTGCTCATCCTCCACGGAGGCCGCGCGCTCGATGCCGTCGGCGTCGTAGAGGAGCACGCCGAGATAGCGGATGCGGCCGACGCAGGTCTCCGAGCAGACGGTCGGCTGGCCGGCCTCGATGCGCGGATAGCAGAAGATGCACTTCTCCGCCTTTCCCGAGGTCCAGTTGTAATAGATCTTCTTGTACGGACAGCCCGACACGCACATGCGCCAGCCGCGGCACTTGTCCTGGTCGATGAGGACGATGCCGTCCTCCTCGCGCTTGTAGATCGAGCCGGAGGGGCAGGAGGCGACGCAGCTCGGGTTGAGGCAGTGCTCGCACAGGCGCGGCAGGTACATCATGAAGGTGTTCTCGAACTGGCCGTAGATGTCCTTCTGCACCGCCTCGAAATTGTAGTCCTGCGAGCGCTTGTCGAACTCGCCGCCGAGGATCTCCTCCCAGTTCGGCCCCCATTCGATCTTCTCCATCGGCCGGCCGGTGATCAGCGACAAGGGCCGGGCGACCGGTGCGGTCGGGAGCTCGGGTGCCTTCTGCAGATGTTCGTAGTCGAAGGTGAAAGGCTCGTAATAGTCGTCGATCTCCGGCATGTTCGGATTGGCGAAGATCTTCGCCAGCACGGCCAGCCTGCCGCCCTGCTTCGGCACGATCTTCCCGTTCTTCTTCCGCTTCCAGCCGCCGTTCCAGCGTTCCTGGTTCTCCCAATCCTTGGGATAGCCGATGCCGGGCTTTGTCTCGACATTGTTGAACCAGGCGTATTCCATGCCTTGGCGCGAGGTCCACACCTGCTTGCAGGTAACGGAGCAGGTGTGGCAGCCGATGCATTTGTCGAGGTTCAGCACCATCGCGATCTGTGCGCGGATCTTCATGACGCGGTCTCCTCGGCAACCGGATCGACGGGATTGGAATGGTCGAGCCATTCGACCTTGACGAGCTTGCGCACGACCACGAACTCGTCGCGATTTGAACCGACCGTGCCGTAGTAGTTGAAGCCATAGGAAAGCTGCGCGTAGCCGCCGACCATATGGGTCGGCTTCAGCACCGTGCGCGTCACCGAATTGTGGATGCCGCCGCGCTGGCCGGTGATCTGGGAACCCGGCACGTTCACGATCTTCTCCTGCGCGTGGTACATCATGCACATGCCTTCCTGCACGCGCTGGCTGACCACGGCGCGCGCGGCGATCGCACCGTTCACGTTGAACAGTTCGATCCAATCGTTGTCGACAATGCCGGCTTTCTTGGCATCCGTCTCCGAAAGCCACACGATCGGCCCGCCGCGCGACAGCGTCAGCATGATCAGGTTGTCGGTATAGGTGGAGTGGATGCCCCATTTCTGGTGCGGGGTGATGAAGTTGAGCACGATCTCCTTCTCGCCGTTCGCCTTCTTGCCGAGCATGGCGGCGGCTGTTCGCGTGTCGATGGGCGGGCGGTAGACGGCAAAACCCTCGCCGAAGTCGCGGAACCAGCGATGGTCCTGGTAAAATTGCTGGCGGCCGCTGATGGTACGCCACGGGATCAGCTCGTTCACGTTCGTGTAGCCAGCCGTGTAGGAGACATGCTCGCTCTCGATGCCGGACCAGGTCGGCGAGGAAATGATCTTGCGCGGCTGCGCCTGGATATCGCGGAAGCGGATCTTCTCGTCCTCGCGCGTCTCGGCAAGGTGGGCGTGGTCGCGCCCGGTGACTCTGCCGAGCGCCTCCCAGGCCTTCACCGCCACCTCGCCGTTGGTCTCGGGCGCGAGATACATGACGGTTTCGGCCGCATCGATGTCGGTGTCGATGCGCGGCCGCCCATCGGTCGGCCCGCCGTCGTTGACGCGATGGTTGAGCGCGCCGAGCCCTTTGACCTCGGCCTCGGTGTTCCACGAAATGCCCTTGCCGCCGTTGCCGAGCTTGTCGGCGAGGGGCCCAAGCGCGGTGAAGCGGCGGTACGTGTTGGGATAGTCCCGCTCGACCACGGCGATCTGCGGCGCCGTGATGCCGGGGACCAGCTCGCATTCGCCCTTCTTCCAGTCCTGCACCTCGAAGGGCTGGGCAAGCTCGGCCGGGGTATCGTGCTGGATTGGGGTGAGCACCACGTCGCGTTCGATGCCGAGATGGCCTTCGGCCAGTTCTGAGAAGCGCTTGGCGATCGCCTTGTAGGTCTCCCAGTCGCTCTTCGCCTCCCACACCGGATCCACCGCGGCCGAGAGCGGGTGGATGAACGGGTGCATGTCGGAGGTGTTGAGGTCGTTCTTCTCGTACCAGGTGGCCGTCGGCAGCACGATGTCGGAATAGAGGCAGCTCGTCGACATGCGGAAGTCGAGCGTCACCACCAGGTCGAGCTTGCCTTCTGGCGCCGCCTCGTGCCACTCGACCTCGGTTGGCTTTTCGCGGCCTTCCTCGCCGAGGTCCTTGCCCTGCAGGCCATGCCGCGTGCCGAGGAAATGGCGCAGGAAGTATTCGTGTCCCTTCCCGGACGAGCCGAACAGGTTGGAGCGCCAGATGAACAGGTTGCGCGGGAAGTTGACCGGATTGTCCGGATCCTCGCAGGCCATGGCGATCTTGCCGGATTTCAGGCCGGCGACGACATGGTCCTTCGCCTCGATGCCTGCCTTCTCAGCCGCCGCTGCGAGCGTCAGCGGGTTCACGTTGAGCTGCGGGGCCGATGGCAGCCAGCCCATGCGCTCGGCCTTGACATTGAGGTCGATCATGCTGCCGCGATAGGGCGCCGGATCGGCGAGCGGCGACAGCAACTCGGCCACGTCGAGCTTCTCGTAACGCCACTGGTCGGAATGCGCGTAGAAGAAGGAGGTGCCGTTCATGTGCCGCGGCGGCCGCACCCAGTCGAGCGCGAAGGCGAGCATGGTCGAGCCGGTCTGCGGCCTGAGCTTCTCCTGCCCGACATAGTGCGCCCAGCCGCCACCGGACACGCCCACCGTGCCGCACATCATCAGCATGTTGATGATCGAGCGGTATCCCATGTCCTGGTGGTACCAGTGGTTCATGCCCGCCCCGATGATGACCATCGAGCGGCCCTTGGTCTTCTCGGCATTGGCGGCGAAGCCGCGCGCCACGTCGACTGCGTGCGCGGCCGAAACGCCGGTGATCTTCTCCTGCCAGGCCGGCGTATAGGGCACATTGTCGTCGAAGCTCTTGGCGCAGTTCCCGCCAAGGCCGCGGTCGAGTCCGTAGTTGGCGCAGAGCAGGTCGAAGACAGTCGTGACTTGGGCCTCTCCGTCGGCGAGCTTGACGCGCCGCACCGGCACGTTGCGGACGAGCACATCGCCGCCCTGGTCGTTGCCGGAGAAATGCGGATGCGGCATGCCGCCGAAATACGGGAAGGCGACCGCAACCACATCGTCGCGCCTGTCGATCGCGCTCAGGCCCAGCCGCACCTCGGCTCCCGTCTCGCCGTCCTTCTCCTCGAGGTTCCAGCGGCCCTTTTCCTCGTCGTCCGCTGGCCAGCGGTAGCCGATGGAGCCCTGCGGCACCACGATGTCGCCGCTCTCCTCGGCAAACGCCACCGTCTTCCAGGCGGCGCGGTCGGATTTCTTGCGACGTGACTTCGGCCCGCTGGCGAGGTCGCTCTGGCGGACATAGCGGTCCGGCACGAAGCGGTCGCCGTCCTTCCTCAGCCGGACCAGCATCGGCATGTCGGTCAGGCGGCGGCAATAGTCCTCGAAGTACGGTGTCTTGCGATCGAGGAAGAATTCTTTCAGGACGACGTGGCCCATCGCCATGGCGAGCGCGGCGTCCGTGCCCTGCTTGGGATGCAGCCACAGGTCCGACAGCTTTGCCACTTCGGAATAGTCGGGCGTGACGGCCACCACCCTGGTGCCGTTGTAGCGCGCCTCGACGAAGAAATGCGCGTCGGGCGTGCGCGTCTGCGGCACGTTGGAGCCCCAGGCGATGATGTAGGCGGAATTGTACCAGTCGGCCGATTCCGGCACGTCGGTCTGCTCGCCCCAGGTCTGGGGACTCGACGGCGGCAGGTCGCAATACCAATCGTAGAATGACAGGAGCGTGCCGCCGATCAGGCTGAGATAGCGAGCGCCGGAGGCATAGGAGACCATCGACATTGCNGTCTGCTCGCCCCAGGTCTGCGGGGAGGACGGCGGCAGGTCGCAATACCAGTCGTAGAAGGACAGCAGCGTGCCGCCGATCAGGCTCAAATAGCGTGCGCCCGACGCGTAGGACACCATCGACATCGCGGGGATCGGCGAGAAGCCGACGACGCGGTCCGGTCCCCAGGTCTTGATCGTATGGACGTTGGCGGCGGCGATGATCTCGGCCGCTTCCGCCCAGGTCGAGCGCACGAAGCCGCCGCGCCCGCGCATCGCCTTGTAGGACTTTGCGACCTTGTCATCGCCGACGATCGAGGCCCACGCCTCGACGGGTCCGAGCGTCTTGCGTGCCTCGCGCCAGGCGCTCACGAGGCGGCCGCGCACCATCGGATACTTGATGCGGCTCGCGCTGTAGAGATACCAGCTGTAGGAAGCTCCGCGCGAGCAGCCGCGCGGCTCGTGGTTCGGCATGCCGGGCCGCGTGCGCGGATAGTCCGTCTGCTGCGTCTCCCAGGTGACCACGCCGCTCTTGACGTAGATCTTCCATGAACAGGAGCCGGTGCAGTTCACGCCGTGGGTGGAGCGCACGATCTTGTCGTGCTGCCAGCGCTGCCGGTAGCCTTCCTCCCACATCCGGTCTTCGTCGCGCAGCTCGCCATGGCCGTCCGCGAAGGGTTCACGGGGTCGGCTGAGGTAGGTGAGACGTTCCAGGAAGTGGCTCATATGGCTGTTCCTCGTGTCAGGTTTGCGCAGGATCTGGTTGAGCGGCATCTTCGCCCATGACCGGGGCGCGCCGCACCTCGGTCATGTAGATCAGGATCAACGATACCCAGACGATCCCGTAAAGGAGCATGAAGCAGCTCGAGTTGACTCCAAGCAGGTCGAGGATGGCGCCGAACATGATTGGAAGCAGGAAGCCCCCAAGGCCGCCTGCCATGCCGACGATGCCCGACACCGCGCCTATCGAGTCAGGGAAATCGTCGCCGATGTATTTGAAGGTCGAGGCCATGCCGCAGGCGAAGGCGATGCCGAGCCCGAACAGCAGAGGCGTGAACAGCCATGGAACAAGCCAGATCGCAAAACTCACCGGCCCCCTGACGGTGAACACGGTCAGCTGCGTTCTCGGATAGGACAGCAGAAACAGGCAAATCCAGGCAAGCCACAGAACCCACCAGGTGACGGCATGGGCTCCGAAGCGATCGGCTAGCCAGCCCCCCAGCGCCCTGAAGGCTCCGCCTGGCAGCGAGAAGCTCGCGGCGAGCAGCGAGGCCTGGGCGATGGAGAAGCCATACTCGCTGCGGAAATACTGAGGCATCCACACCGAAAGCGCCGTGAACCCTCCGAACACGATCGAGTAATACTGGCAGTATTTCCAGACACGAGGATCGCGCAGCACCGCCAGTTGTTGGAATATTGAAAAGGCAGCTTTGCCAGCGCCAGGGTCGGGCGCCGAGAAGACCCAGAAAACCGCTGCGGTCGCGAGGAGGCAAACGGCATAGGTCCTTGGCACCGCCTGCCACCCATAGCTATCGATCAAGACGGGTGCCACGAACATGTTGAGGGCCGCGCCGATGGTGCCGGCGCCAAAGAAGCCCATGGCGAAGCCGCGGCGCTCCTTCGGGAAGAAGCGCGCCACATAGGGCGTGCCTACGGAAAAGGAAGCGCCGACGAGACCAAGCGCAAGGCCGAGCAATAGTAACTGCCAGAGCGCGGTTGCATAGGAGGACAGCCACAATGGAACAGCGCAGCCGACCAGCAGGATGAGCATGATGAGCCGCCCGCCGAAGCGGTCGGTCCAGATGCCGAGCGGCAGGCGGAAGAGCGCGCCGGTCAGAACCGGGGTCGCCGTAAGAAGCCCAAATTGCGTGGCGTCGAGCCCGAGTTCCTCGCGGATCGGGATTCCGGTCACGCCGAACATCATCCAGACGGCGAAGCAGACCGTGAAGGCCCACGTGCTGACGAGCAATACAGCGAGGCTCCGGGTTTGCGGCATGCTAGCGCTCGGTGCTCCTCCCGCCACGGACAATTCGGTCGGTCACCGCACCCTTCCTGGACGTTGCGACGTGACGCACCCACGATAGGCCATTGAAGACGTGCTCCGCTGCCGCGGTCGACCGATGGCCGTGCGTTGGGCGCTCGAACGGAAATGACACGGGCCCGCCGTCAATGCCGATTGCAGGCAGGAGGGATCGGCCGCGTTTGACGAGCCTCGAGCAAAGCAGCGCCTCCTGAAAGACATCGCAGGTGCGGCTGGAGGATGTTGGGCGAATTGGGTGCCAGAGGGCCGCGCCTAGCTCGGATACTCCTCGGAGGCTAGCCGCCAAGGATGAAAATCCAGCAACCAGAAACGACACGATCGCAGATCGGAGCACGGCTGCCTCCCTCAACGTGACAATTGCTTCCCACGTCTTCCGACCATATTGATAACGAGTGAATGACGAAACGCAACCCAACAACTTTGGTTGCGCCCGGCGAGACGGGCAGGCGCCGTGACGAGATCTTTCAGACGCTCTTTGTCACTACCCGGGAACAGTTATTTTCTGTCCCATTAAGTACAAAATTTTTGCGCTAAGCTAGCAATATCATTCGTTTGTCATTGTCCAACATAACCGCCAAAAGTTGCCGCTGGCCAAGGGGAGCACCAAGGGATGCTAGAAGGGGGTGGACAGAAGAATGCGAGAGCGAGATCCCCAGACCGTTGCGGCAGCTAACGGCATCGCTTCGGATGCGAACTATGGAGCGGTGACACCGCCGCTCTATCTCAGCAGCACCTTTGCCTTTTCCGGCTTCGAGAAGCACCGCGGCTACGAGTACAGCCGCACCGCCAATCCTGGCCGGGACGTTCTCGCCGACACGCTGGCCAAGCTCGAGGGCGGCATCGGCGCGGTCATCACGTCTTCGGGCATGGCGGCGGTTGATCTCGTTCTGTCGCTTGCCGGTCGTGACGATCTGGTGGTCGCGCCCCATGATTGCTATGGTGGCACGTACAAACTGCTTTCGGCACGACGCGACAAGGGGCATTTCGATGTCGTGTTCGTAAATCAGTCCGACGCTGCGGCGCTGGCCAAGGCTCTCTCCCGCAGGCCCTCTCTGGTCCTTATGGAGACGCCGTCCAACCCGTTGATGCGCGTCGTCGACATTGGTGAGATCGCGCGGCAGGCGAAGGCTGTCGGTGCGAAAGTGGCCGTCGACAACACGTTTCTCTCGCCTGCGCTCCAGCGACCGCTCCGGTTGGGCGCGGACTTCGTCATCCACTCCACCACGAAATACCTGAATGGTCATTCCGACATCGTGGGCGGCGCAGTCGTCTGCGGTGCCGCCGATGACGCGGAGCAGCTTCGCGCGTGGGCCAACCTCACCGGAGTGACCGGCTCGCCATTCGATGCCTATCTGACGCTGCGCGGCCTGCGGACGCTGTTTCCGCGCATCGAGCGCCAGCAGGCGAACGCAGCCGCGATCGCTGGCTTCCTCGAAAAGAGCGAGGCAGTGAGCACGGTGCATTATCCTGGGCTTCCGACTCATCCCGGTCATGCCCGGGCGAAGGCCCAGCAGGACGGCTTTGGCGCGATGCTCAGTTTCGAACTCGTCGGCGGCTTGGAGGCCGTGCGTCGCTTTGTGGAGACCGTAAGGATATTCACGCTCGCCGAGTCGCTCGGCGGTGTCGAAAGCCTCGTGGCACATCCGGCAACCATGACCCACGCCAGCATGGGAGCGGAAGCGCGTCAGTCGGCAGGCATAGCTGACGGATTGCTGCGCCTCTCAGTTGGACTTGAGGCCGAGGCCGATCTCCTTGCCGATCTGGAGCGTGGTCTTGCCGCCGCGGGATCACGGGCTGCGTCAGATCGGCCTTTGTGAGGCCGCAGCACATATAGCCTGGCTACCTGGTTGCTCGCACTTGAGGCTCATAGAGGCATTCCCCCGAGTAGAGGCGACAGCCTACCAATGATCGCAGCGGCGATCCGATAGACGGGGAGTCGGAAGAGGATCCGATGCGGGGTCCCGCAACGTTCATCGCAAGATAGACGCATCGGCAATGCCGATGTTTGAGCTTGCGCAAAGTTCTCCTGTGCATGTCGGGCTAACGGGGGGCTGAAAGTTCCATGGCCGCCGCCGCGGCATCGGGATGTTGCCAGGAGGCATGAGGCTGATGCCAGACAAGCCGCAACCGGATTGGGATTCCAGATCCGATACGGTCCTTTCCGACCAGATCGCGGCCTATGACAAGATGCGCAGCCGCTGCCCGGTTGCATATAGCGATTATCTGGGATGGTCGCTGTTCGGGCATGAGGACGTGGTGCGTGCGTTGGACGATCACCGGACGTTCAGCAGCGAGGTCTCCCGCCACCTATCCGTTCCGAGCGGCATGGATCCGCCCCGGCATACAGCATACCGGCGGCTGATCGAGCGCCATTTCGAACCTGAGCGCGTCGAAGCCTTCGAGCCGCTTTGCCGTGCGATTTCGGTCGATCTCGTGTCCAGCCTGGAAAGAGGCGTGGAGATCGACCTTGTCACGCAGCTTGCCCAGCGCTTCGCGGTACAAATTCAGTGTGCCTTTCTCGGCTGGCCGGACAGCCTGCATCAACCGCTGCTTCAGTGGGTTCAGAAAARCCATGAGGCCACCTTGGCCAGGGACACCAGCGCGATGGCGGCTATCGCGCTCGAGTTCGACGGCTATATCAACCAGCTGCTGGCGGCGCGGCGCGAGGCTGGCGCGGCAGCGCCGGAAGACATCACCTCGGATCTGCTGCGGGAAAGGGTGAACGACAGACCGCTAAACCACGAGGAGATCGTCAGCATCCTGCGCAACTGGACCGTTGGCGAACTGGGCACCATCACTGCTTGCGTCGGGATCCTGGGCCATTACCTTGCGGAGAACCCGCAGCTTCAGCGGCGGCTTCGGGAAGGTCCGCATCAGCTGCCCGCAGCGATCGACGAGATATTGCGGATGCATGCACCGCTCATCTCCAACCGGCGGGTGGCGACGAGGCCGGTGGAAATCGGAGGGCGCAAGATCGCCGCTGGCGAGCGGGTCACGCTTATGTGGGCGTCGGCGAACCGCGACGAGGCGATCTTCGGCGACCCGGACGAKTTTCGCCTCGATCGCGACCCGGCGCAGAACCTTCTCTATGGCAGGGGCATCCATGTCTGCCCGGGTGCTCAGTTGGCGCGGCTCGAGCTGCGCGTCGTTATGGAGGAACTGCTGAAGCGGACCCGCAAGTTCACGCTGGTACCCGGTCGGCAACCAACGATCGCCATCTATCCGGCAAGCGGGTTCTCCGGTCTGCCCATGCTGGTCGCATAGTTTGTGGAGGCGACGCGCTTTGTCCAAACGGGCACTTGCAACTCATTTCCGACATGCCCCGGCGGGGAGGGCGATGCCGGGCGCGACGGGGCCACAACGGGCGAGGAAGCCATGACAGCCGGCGGCCGACCCCGGAAGGCGGGGGAATTTTGTTCGGGTCTTGCCGCAATGTCGCCCGCCTATTTCGGACTGGTCATGGCCACCGGCATCGTCTCGCTGGCGGCCTTCATGATGGAGCACTACACTATTGCTCTCGGCCTGTTCTATCTCAATATCGGGCAATATGCCGTGCTATGCGTATTGTACGCCTTGCGGGCCTGGCGCTATCCGCGGCGGTTCTTCGGCGACATGGTCGCTCATCTTACCGGACCGGGTTATTTCACGACGGTGGCCGGCACCGGCATCCTGGCCAGCCAGTTCATGATCCTGCGTGAAAACATCGCAGCGGGCGCGGCCTTGTGGGTGTTGGCCGTTGTTCTGTGGGTCTGCCTGACCTACACGATCTTCACGGCTTTCACCGTCAAGCGCGAGAAGCCCACACTCGACAAGGGTATCAACGGCGGCTGGCTGCTGGCGGTGGTGGCCACGCAGGCGCTATCTGTATCCAGTGCGCTGCTTGCCGCGCGCATTGACCAACCCTATCGGCTCGAGCTCAACCTCGTCGCCCTGTCGATGTGGCTGTGGGGCGGCATGCTCTACATCTGGATGATGTCGCTGATCTTCTACCGCTATGCGTTCTTTCGCTTTTCGCCCGGCGATCTGGCGCCGCCCTATTGGATCAACATGGGTGCGATGGCGATTTCGACGCTGGCCGGATCCTTGCTGATACTGAACGCGCCGCACGCGCCGTACCTGATGTCCCTGCTGCCCTTCCTGAAGGGTTTTACGGTCTTCTACTGGGCGACCGGAACCTGGTGGATTCCTATGCTGCTTCTGCTGGGGATCTGGCGCTATGGCTACGAGCGTTTCCCGTTCCAGTATGACCCATTGTATTGGGGAGCTGTATTCCCGCTCGGCATGTATGCCGCCTGCACCTGGCAGATGGATCGCGCCATGGAATTCGGCTTTCTGTCGGCCTTGCCCCATACGTTCCTGTACATAGCCCTGTCGGCTTGGGCCGTCACCTTCCTCGGTATGCTGCGCGGGCTATTCCGCGTTCTGAACGGCAAAGAAGATTATTCCCCAAGCTTGCAGGGCAATGACGACACGGCGAAGAAATGAGCCACGACTTTCTCGGAAAGCGGTTATGTTCGGGCTTGGGAGGGGGATCCATTTAGTGGGCTTGTGACGCGGCCCGCCCAACGTTTCTGAAGCATCTTGCCGTATCTGAAGTGCTACGCTCGACAGCAATTTCAATTGGAGCCGACTATGGGCCCGGGGAACAGATGGCGCCTAGGGTTGGAGACCATGAGTCATCGGGCGACGAGCGTGGCTTTTCTCGGTCAGGGCGCGCCTCGGCCGTCTCGTAGTCCAGGCACGACGGACACCAGTACGCGTAGGGCTTGACCAGGACCAGCGCGACTGAATGCTTGCCGCATCGGGCGCAAACTGCGGATGAGGGACGTTCGGATTGCACGGAAGGTGATGGCATCGCTACAGTTGAAGAAACCCTTGCAGAAGCTGCGGCCGACCCACGCACCTTTTGCGCCGCGGCCCAGAGAACTATGTCCGGCGTATCGGGAGGTTCCATCCCGCAGCGGCCATCGACGGCAGGCTCGCGGCTCCAAGGATATCCGTTGGGTTACAGAAACCAACTCCACGTGTCGTATCAGAAGCCGGGATTACGCGTCGTTCGGTGAGCAGAGTTGGCGCATCGCCCAGGCCCCTTCCAAGGCAGCGGTTGCGATATCCTCAAATAGGAACGCAATGTCGTTGTATACGCTGTGGTCCGCTTCCGTCGCTTTCAAATCGTCCAGGTCCTGCAGGAAAAGCAGGATCGCTTCGATCTTCCGGCGTTGGCCGCAGGCGTTGGAAAGGTTGCCGAGTTTGGCGCGCCTACGCTCCAACGCCGCAAATCGGTCCAGCGCTTCGTCCAGTCGAGAACGGCATTCGCAGTCCAACCGCACATTCTTCATCACCGCTGTAAGCCTGGCGATGACGTCCCCGTCGGCGCCGGTTCCACGACGCCGTATCGTCATACTGGAAGCAGCGATCTTCATCATTTGCCTGTTGGTCCCAAGCCAATTCCCATTCGGCCAGACAGCTTGCTTCGGGCTGCGGGCCTATCATAGGCAAATGCGCCTTGGGCAGAGGCCATGACGATGACGATAGCATTGCCGTGGAAACGAACGTAACGGCTCACTCCGCCGCAAGTTTGCGCTGGCGCAAACAACTCGTTCGCGCCCTGAAGTTATGTGCTCGACTTCGCGCCCGGGATCGCTTCGGAGTTTCATGATTCCACTAGGCGGATCCGCACCAGACGAACGTCCAGAACACGTCAACTTGCATCAATGGCCTGGCACTCGCCGGCCTGGTCGTTTCGCTTCGGCTGTGTCAGCCAAGCCCGGATTCTTGCCAAGCCAATCGTTAGGCGGCTTGGCCGTGGCTGCGGACTGACCGATGCAGATAGGCATCGAAGGCCGCCGCCGCCGCGCGAACCAGGAACCGATGGTCACGCCGAACCCGGATGATGCCTTCGGCCAGATCGACCACGCCATCCTCGGCAAGTTCGAAAAGTCTCCTGTTGCCCGCGAGCAGCCCAGCCGGGTCGAACCCGTGTCGCCGGCAGATCGCCGGCACGTCGGCCTTGAATTCGCACATCAGGCGCTCGATGATCTCTGCGCGCAGGCGGTCCTCGGCAGTCAGCTGGCAGCCCCTGGCGGTCGCCAGCCGCTCGGAAGTGATCGAGTCGGCATAGAGGCCGAGGCCGACTTGGTTCTGCACGTAGCCGTGATGGGTGCGACCTATGGCAGAAGCGCCGAATCCGATCAGCGTTTCGCAATTGTCGGTGGTGTAGCCTTGGAAGTTGCGCCGCAGCTTTCCCATCGCCTCTGACTGGGCAAGATCGTCGTCAGGGAGCGCAAAATGGTCCAGTCCGATCTGGACGTAGCCCGCGGCAACCAGCGCTTCGGCTATAGCCAGCGCCTGTTCGATGCGAGCGATGCCGTCGGGCAGGGCCGTTTCATCGATCATGCGCTGGTGTTTCTTGAAGGACGGCACATGCGCGTAGCCGAACACCGCGACCCGGTCGGGTCGCATGGCTGCCGCCATGCTGGCCGTGTCGATGCAGGAACGGACGGTCTGATGCGGAAGGCCGTAGATCAAGTCGAAATTGATGCTGCCTACGCCCGACAGGCGCAGCCGGTCGACCGCCTCGATCGTCGTCTCCTCGCTCTGGACGCGGTTTACCGCCCTCTGGACGACAGGGTCGAAGCTCTGCACGCCCAGGCTGGCGCGGCTGACCCCGGCGCCTCCCAGGGCACCTGCCATCTCGATCGTCAGCGTGCGCGGATCGATCTCGACAGCGATTTCCGCTGCGTCGGCGAACCCGAAGCGATTACGAAGGAGATCCGCCAGGGCGATGAAATCCGATGGCGCGACGATGGTGGGCGTGCCGCCGCCGAAATGCACCCTGTCGACCTGAAGCGGCTGCGGCGCTAGGGTGGCGACCATGTCGACCTCCTTGCGCAGCAGGTTCAGATACTCGACGACAGGCTGATCCTTGGCGGTTATCGTGGTGTGGCAACCGCAATACCAGCACATCGAGCGGCAGAACGGGATGTGTAGATAGAGCGAAGCGGGGGCCGCCGACGGTAGGCTTGATAGCCATCCGGCATAGGCGTCGGAGCTGACCGAAGGCGAGAACTCAGGCGATGGCGGGTAGCTAGTGTAGCGTGGCAGACGCGCCTCGCCATATTTTTGCAGAACGGATGGTTGCATGGCCCTTTTCACCTCCGATGCAGCGCCGAATCATGGTCGAGTCTCCGCTCGGCTTCTTTGCGGAAGACCAAATGCCTTGCGGCCGGGAGGCGATGCCGCGAGGCGGTTGCATTTACTAAGTCGAGAGCAACGGCATCCATTCGACACGAGTGTCGAAATCGGCCCGGCAGGCCGTTCCTGATGCCGTCGCTCGATTGGACGGTGCCGATTTGTCTCGATCGGAGCCGTGGTAACGGAAAGACCGCGATATCATTCGCTCTCGCCGGCCTTGCCGCTGAAATGGGCATCGAACTTTTCCGGCACCCCGTTCCAGGCGTCAGCGTCGGCGGGCGGTGTCTTCCTGCGCGTTATGTTGGGCCAGGACGACGCATATTGATGATTGAGCGCGAGCCATGCCTGCGCGACCGAGGAATCCGTGTCGGGGAAGATGGCTTCCGCCGGACACTCGGGTTCGCAAACGCCGCAATCGATGCACTCGTCCGGATGGATGACGAGCATGTTCTCGCCCTCGTAGAAGCAGTCCACTGGACACACTTCGACGCAGTCCATGTACTTGCATTTGATGCAGTTGTCGGTAACGACGTAAGTCATTCTGTCTGTCTCTTCGAAGCACCGCCGTGTCGGATGACCGCGCCTGGGAGCGAGCGCCGTCCTCTGGACGCATCGACTAAAAGGGATCGCTCGATTGCGAGTATCTCAGGCGGCAATCGGCATTGCCTCGGCAGCCTGCGTGGCCTCGGCGCGTGCCGCGGCAAGGGCGATCCAGTCGCGATAGAGGCCCTGGTCCTCTCTGGAAAAGGATACGCGGCGCTTCATGTCGTCGAAGGTTTCGCCGGGGTGGCTCTTGTCGTAATCCGCGCGAACCAGGGATTCGAGGTACGCGCGCTCGGATGCATCCGCAGGTCGGATGAAATCGTGCGAATTGGTCGGCATGATTGCTTCCTTTCGTTCAGCTTCGATCCAATGCCGCATGCCATCTGTCCTGCTCCAGCGCCCAGATCGCGCAGGCGGGGCAATCGGCGCCGCAGCGCTCGATGGCCGAGAAGATCAGGCCGAGCCGCTCCTGGCGTGACAGGCCGAGCGCCGGCTCCCATGGCGTGAAGGCTGGCAGCAAACCATGGAAGGTGCGCAATGCTTGAGCGAGCAACAGGGGCAGCAAGGCGATCACCATCGAATGAAAGATACATTTACAATATATCTTTTTTAAGCGGTTCCGGCAAGGGCAGGCGATGCGACCAGGTGAAGCGGCGCGGGCTGTAGGCGCTTACGCTGCCGGCTTGATTCCGAAATCCTCGGGGCGGAGCAGAAGATCGGCCAGTGTGTAGCGGTCGAGCGTCCCCGCGAAGGCCGCGAGCGCCTCCTTCAGCATTCCGCGCAAGCGGCAGCGTGGGGTGATCAGGCAGCTGTTGTCGCTCCTGAAGCATTCGACCAGCGCAAAGTCGGGCTCCGTCACCCGCAACACGTCGCCGAGCCGGATCTGGCCCGGCGTCTTGGCAAGCGCCAGACCGCCGGAACGGCCGCGCACCGCCCTCAGGAACCCGGCGCGGGTCAGTTGGTTGGCCACCTTCATCAGGTGCGCGCGCGAGATTCCGTAGACCTGAGCGGTTTCCTCAATGGTGATCAGCTGACCGTCCCTGGCCGCCGCGTACATGAGCACGCGAAGCGAGTAGTCGGAGAAATCCGTCAGTCTCATCCAAAATCCTTTTGCCGGTCACCAGCGCAGTTTAGCCCATCCAACGGAAAGATGCGCTGGAGATGTATGTTTTGCAAGGCCGTGGGCGCAGTGATCGATACAGGGGAATCGCTTCAGGTTAACGCTGTTTTGTGACGGACGATGGTTTCGAGGTAGTCTGGATCGAGATTGGCGAGTTTTCGGCGGACCTTGAGGCTGTGTTTGTCCTTTGGGTTTCGCACGAGGTTCATGGCCATGTGCTTGACGACGGCCATGTTTTGCGGCCCGTGGCCTGTTCTGAGCCGGGCGAGGTCGTCATGGAAGACGACGTCGAGAACCCAGTGGAGCCTATTCTCGACATGCCAGTGGGCGCGTACGGCATGGGCGAAGGTGTGGGTGTCGAGCCTGGCGGAGGAGAGATAGTAGCGCCGCTCGTGCTCGGTCTTGCCATTGCGCTCGACATTGGTCTCGACCATGCCGATCATGGCCAGATGGGGAAAGCGCGGCTCGCCGGGATAGCGGCGGTCTGAGAACAGCCAGCCGATGTCGTGGCAGACGCGGTGGCGGCGGCGTTCGAGGCGGCCATGATCGTTGTCGACGGTTTCGAAGGGGTCCTGGAGCAGGTCTGGCGGCGGATCGGCAAAGAAGCGTTCGACCTCGGCCAAGGTGGCTGGCCGGTTGGCCTTGAGCGCCAGGAGATAGTCGCCGCCGCGCCTGACTATGGTCTCGGCGATCCCTGTCTGGGTTCCCATGGCGTCGATGGTGACCAGTGCGCCGGTCAGTTCCAAGCGTTCGAGCAGCAGCGGAATGGCGGTGATCTCGTTGGATTTGACGTCGGTTGCCTCCTGTCCCAGCACGAGGCGCTGGCGCGCGGCCCAGGCCGAGACCATGTGCAGCGGCTCGCGGCCCTTGCTCCGCGCATGGCTGCGTCGCGAGGTCTTGCCGTCGATGGCGACGATGTCGGGCGCGGCCTCCCGCAAGGTCTCGACCCAGCTTGTGAAGCAGGCCTTGAACAGTTCCGCATCGAGTGCGTTGATCACGTCGTTGAGCGTGTCGTGGGCCGGAATGCCGCGCTCATAGGGCAGGAAGCGGCGCAGAAAATCGAGCCGCTGCTTGCCCCACAGCCGGGTCTCCACGAAGTCATCCATGCCGCACAGGGTTGCGCACAGCACCAGAAGCAGGATCTCCGGCAAGGGATAGACCACCCGCCATCGCTGGCGCGGATCCGACAGCGCCGAAAAATGATCCAGGATCGGACACGAACGGGAAGCATGGTGTGACATCGAGCGCTCCGCAAATCACGAAGCACCTCATGAATCATATTCGCAACCAACGCGCACCAGCCGTTAACCTGAAGCGATTGCCCT